>Connie_p2__coassemble_12055_pt1 | contig 1614 bp, 1 predicted proteins | sample Connie_p2__metabat2_low_PE_010 | metagenome-assembled genome bin Connie_p2 | reverse complement strand
GAGGGAGAAGGAGCTTCATGCTGACGCGCGAAAGAGTACACGAGATTTTCGACATCAAAGAATCCTACAAACTGCCGGATAAGATCATGGAGCTGATTTTCCAGGATCCGGATTATCTTTACGAATCATTAAAAAACGAAGATATGCGCGTCGACTTCTTCCGCGACTATTTCCAAAATGAACAAGGAGACCGCAACGCGCTCAAGCAGGATTTCACGCCGGATTCGATCTGCGAGATCGTGGCACGGATCGTTAAGCAACACGGGCATCCGCAGACGATCGCAGACATGTGCGCGGGCACCGGAGCGCTCACGATCCATATACATAAATTTTTTCCGGATGCTGAAAAATTTTGTTACGAAGTATCAGAAAGAACCGTTCCTTTTCTCCTGCTTAACATGATGATCCGGAACATGGCCGGCTGGCTCGTCCATGGGGATCTGCTGACTGGCAAGATACAAAAAGCGTACAAGCTGGAAAAAGGCGCGCGTTATTCTACCGTTTCGATCGAGCCGGATGCGCCAGATATCCGGTTCGATGCGATCGTGTCGAACCCGCCGTACTCGCTCAAGTATGACGGAAACATGCATCCGGATTTCGAAGGGTACGCTATACCGCCAAAATCTAAAGCTGATTATGCCTTTGTGCTGCATGAGCTATCAAAGCTTAAACCGGACGGATGTCTGGAACTAATTCTTCCGTGTGGTGTTCTTTTTCGAAATGCCAAAGAAGGAGAGATCCGGGAAAAGTTGATCCAAAACAACTGGATCCATACAGTGATCAAACTGCCGGAAAAACTGTTCCTTAACACAGGCATTCCGGTCGTGATCGTGGACATCCAAAAGACGACCGACGGGATCCTCATGATGAGCGTCGAGAAAGAGTTCGAAAAGTCTGGCAAGATCAACGTCATGAAAAAACAGCATATCGAGACGACGATGAACGCGTATAAGCTGCGTCGGGACATCGAGAAACTGGCACGGATGGCAGATATGGAAAGGCTCGAAAAAAACGAGTTCAACCTCAACATCCCAAGATATGTGGACGTGTATGATCCGCCAGAGATCCCAGATCTTGGTGAAACGCTTCGGGAGCTGGTCAGCACAGAAAAAGAAATCAAAGGAGCAAAAAGCGAGCTATTTAAGATGATGAAAGACCTGGAATGGACAGACGGCCAGGCTCATCCTGAATGGGATGATTTTATGAAGGAGGCGGAAGCGTTATGGGGCGCATGAGATCCGTGACAGAAATCGCAACGGTTGAAAGAGCTGTTGCTAAAAAGATCTATCCGGCAGGCACGACGCTGATCCGTATGAGCGCGGTCAAAGGATATCTGGAAGATGCGGTGCTTAAGTACGTCGAAGAACCTGGAGAGATCGACAGCAAATACTGCTGCATCGTTCCGGATGAAAACGTTATCCGACCTCGCATACTGTTCGAACTGATCGGCACGGCGCTCGATGAGTATATGCACACGTATGTATCGGGCATGAATATCCAGGCAAAAGATTTTAGATTTTTGGAAATTCCTGTTTTGCCGATGGCTGAGCAGATTGAGCTGGAGAAGGAGCTGAATCGGTTGGACGAAGAAGAGAGGCAGACACAAAAGCTGAT
>Connie_p2__coassemble_8056_pt1 | contig 2249 bp, 2 predicted proteins | sample Connie_p2__metabat2_low_PE_010 | metagenome-assembled genome bin Connie_p2 | reverse complement strand
TTTCTAAAAACAGATTGTAAAATTCTCTTATTTGCAGGGAGGATTTTATGATCATTACTTTATCAATCAACAACTCGTTGCGTGTTGATTCTTTGACAGATTTGAACAAGCTTATGCCGCTTATGAAGGAGGGTGTTTTGAAATTGAACAAATCCAAGATTGCCCGTGAACTCGATGTCGATCGCAGAACGGTCGATAAATATCTGAACGGTTTTCAGAAAGCCAAACACAGATCCAGAACCAGTCCGATCGATGCTTATTATGATCTTATCGAAGACCTTTTGTCCAAAAGCAGCGAACAGGTCTTCTTCTATAAAAAAGTTCTCTGGCAGTATCTCAAAGACAATCATGGCCTTGAATGTGCAGAGAGCACTTTCAGGGCCTGGATCCTGAGGCATTCCGAGTTCGCTTCCTATTTCGATGGCTCCCGCAACCGGACGGTGAATTCCGAAACGAGAGGGGTTTCTTCTCATCGTTCTCGAGTTCTCCATCTCGAATCGGAGCCGGGAGAAGAAGCGCAGCTTGACTGGAAAGAGGATATGAACTTCAAGCTCAAAAACGGGAAATTGATCCATATCAATGTCTTTTCCCTGGTCTACTCGTATTCCCGTTTCAAGGTCTTCTATCTTTCCTTGAGCCGGAAAAGGGATGTTCTTCTCCATCTTCTCGATCAGGCGTTCGAAACGGCCGGAGGCGTGCCGAAAGCGCTGAAGACCGACAATATGAAAACCGTTATGGATGAACCCAGAACAGCGCGTTCGAAAGGAAAGGTCAATGCCAGATTCGAGCAGTTCGCCAAAGACTACGGATTCGAAACGAAGCCGTGCACAGCGGGGCATCCATGGAGCAAGGGAAAGGTGGAAAATCCGATGAAGGCGCTGGATGAATTGTTTGCCTACAACGGAAAGCTCGATCTTTACGGATTGTGTCTGAAATTGAAAGAAATCAACGAAAGGCTGAATGCCTCTGTCCATACCACGACCGGAAAGATCCCCATTCTGCATATGGAAAAAGAAAAAGATTTCTTACAGGCTCTTCCGGATGCTCAAGTAAGAAATCTATACAGAATCCCTACACTTTCTGTAAAAGTCGATCCCCAATGTATGATCAGCTACAAAGGGAACAAATACTCCGTCGATCCGCGCCACCTTGGAAAAAAGCTGGATCTTCAGGCCTATGAAGGATATCTGTATTTGTATGATAACACAGAACTTGCGGCCGTTCATGCCATTGCGGACAAAAAATGGAATTATCAGGAAGAGCACTACACGGCGCTGACCGTCTACGCTTTGAAAGACGACAGCGAAGAGATCCGCCAGCTCGCCAAAAAGAACCTGAAAACAATAGGAGACCTGTATGATGAACGAAACGACGACCAATAGCGAATATCAAAGACTGGTCAGCCATTTGACCTATCTCAAGATGGATATGATGATCGAGCATCTCGACGAAGTGCTCGATCAGATCAGCGGCCAGAGCCTGAGCTTTGTGGAAGCGCTCAACAAACTGACCCAGTACGAGATCGATCGGAAAGAGATCAATATGATCAATTCAATGGTAAAGGTGGCGGGCTTCCCCCACCGCCGGGAATTGAAAGACTTCGATTTTTCTTTCCAGCCCTCGATCAACAAAGAACAGATCATGGATTTCTCAACCCTGCGGTTTCTGGAAAACAAAGAGAACATCGTGTTTTTGGGAAACAGCGGCGTAGGAAAAACCCATATGGCCGTGAGCCTGGGAATCGAAGCCGCCAAGAAGAGGAACAGCACCTACTTCATCAAATGCCACGACCTCATCCAGCAGCTGAGAAAAGCCAACGAAGAAAATCGGCTGGAAAACCGTTTGAAGAACTACAGCCGGTACAAGCTGCTGATCATCGACGAGATCGGGTATCTGCCGATCACAAAAGAAGAGTCGAAACTGTTCTTTCAGCTGATCGACAAACGATACGAACAGAAAAGCACGATACTGACAACCAATATCGGCTTCGGCGAATGGGACGAGATATTTCAGGACCCCGTTATGGCCAACGCGATCCTTGACAGGATCCTGCACCATGCGCATGTCGTGTCCATTACCGGAAAGTCTTATCGGATGAAAGACCATATCAAGAAGAAGCCGCACACAAAGCAGGAATAAAGCAATTGGTCAAAATCGAAAGAAGGAGCAAAAGATCCTTCAGGACCTTTCAAACAAAATTGAGCATTTTTATCTCATCGAATTTGTACATTTTTAACTTGACATCTACA
>Connie_p2__coassemble_4820_pt1 | contig 3608 bp, 11 predicted proteins | sample Connie_p2__metabat2_low_PE_010 | metagenome-assembled genome bin Connie_p2 | reverse complement strand
CTTTTTAAATATCGTATAATTTATTCAAAAAGATCGCATATATACATTGACAATACATACGTAATCATGTATACTATAAATGTAAGGAGGAAAGGTCAATGAAAGTTGAAACATTTGAAATTCTAATGGATTCGATCAACACAATCGTTGCAATCATAGCGCTGATAGTAACGATATTGATTTACAAAGACCAACATCCAAGAGAGTAAAAAGCTCTCTTGGAGTCCTACCTTACAAGAAAATCATAGCACGGAGGCAAAACTATGAAAACGAAAAACATCTTATTGATCATCTTTTTAATCGGTTTGGTTCTAACATGCTTTCGAAACGCGAATGCCACAACCGAATTAACTCGTTTAAGCTCCTTTATCGCTGGAATTGCGACTACTGCTTATTTGACTGTCAATATTAGCTTGAGGTATTTAAAATGATTTCCGACGCCAAGAAGCGTGCAGACGCAAAATACAAAAAAGCTAACTTGATCCAGAAGAAAATAGATCTCAACAAGAATACGGATCAAGATATCATTCATTGGCTGGAAGACAAAACATTCTCAACGTATGTCAAACAATTGATTCGCGACGATATCGCCAAACACGAAGCTCAGCAATGAGCTTCGTTTTAACAGCTTTCATTCTTTCCTCCAAAAGAAAAGCCGCCCGGTCGGGACGGCTTGGCAAGTAGACATCTCTATCTTGCTGGTTCTTTGATGATACTATTATAGCACCTTGACTTGGTACAATGTTGAACTCTTTCAGTAAAAAAAGATCCCTTTTTAATCTGGCCAGAAGATAAGGGATCAAATAATTAAGACTAGTTTGCCGCCTTAGGACCGTTTAAATAGATCTTAAAGGCTCTATGCCCGTAATCTTTAGCATAAACAACTGTACCATCTTTCAGCTTCATCGATGCTCGAAAGATATATGTGCCAAATTTATCGCGACGCATAGTATCAGCTCCTTTCTTAGGACTTTTTTCTTGCCTACAATAAAGAAAGTTGCTAATATAAAGTTGCTAAACAATTACTTAGCCTGACCAAACTCATTTATTGTATTTGGCAAGCTAGCCCTGAGAGCCACGCGAGGCTCTTTTTTTATTTAAACGAACTATTTCAATTCGTCTAAATCATTCAAATCCATCTTATCTAGTTTTATAACTTGAAACCGTTTTCATAAAAGGGACAGATATATTATTCTTGACTACATTAATAGTCCATCTTTTTTTGTACATCTTTATATAACTTTTTCAACCACCATCTTAATATGCTTATACATTCCCTTGATCGAGTAGCCATGCTTGTCAGCTACATCCTGTGCTCTCTGGCGCGAATGATAGAGATCCTGCATTAGTTGCTGGTCTTCAATACTCAATTTTTTGATCAGATCCGCCTGCCGTAAAGCCAATACCAGCGCATCGATCTGCGCCTCCTTTTCGGTCTTCTTCTCGATCAGATCCAGCATTTTGGAATTCGAGTGGCTCGGTGACGTCGTGGTCGGCATAGGAAGCGGGCTCTTAGCCTGCTCTTCGGTCAGTTCGATCCCGGAATGCGTAAGGCCCATCATCTCCTCTTCGATCGCCTCGATCTCCAGGGTCAGCCGATCAATACTGCGTTGATAGTCATACTTGTGGCGATAAGCATCAATCACAAGTTTCGTCAGTCCTGTCATAATCCTCATCTCCCTTTCGTGCTGCAATGCACACTGACATGATCACCATTCCGATATAGATGCCGAAGGCTAGCCCAAAAAAAAACTTGATCATGCTTCCACCTCCTCCATAGCGTCCTTGATCAGCAGCAGCGCATGCTTGATTGTCCGGTCCCGATGCACTCCGCTCCATACTCCAGAAGTGACTCCTACCGCCAAAGTGTGTGGAGAGTCGGGCAAAATATGGGCAAATTGTCTGCCATTACGCATGATATCGATAGCAAGACCCACACATCTTATCTCATAACCTTCGGCTGTAAAGATCCCTCTAGCCTTCTCGATCAAATCGAGTTTTCCTGCTCCGATCATTGGTCTTTCCCCCAAACGCAACCGTGCTTGATCTTCTCAAACAAGGCGATTTCAGCAAGGCCGATGACCACATCGCGTGCGTGGCTTTCTCCCTGTTCTCCAATCTCAGCCAATGAATAAAATGCATCTGCTACCTCTTCAAATGTTGGCAGCGCATTTTGTTTTTCTAAACATGCGCTTATCGTCGGCACTTCTTCTGTTGTACTTATCTTTAATTTTTCCATAATCTCCTTCTCTCTTTCTTTCGCCTGCTGTTCCGCTTTTTCCTTGATCCTGGCGCTCTGCAGCTTTTCAAAATTCTTGGTGACGGATTCTTTCGCTTTTTTTGGATCTTTATAAAGCTGTGCTATCCTACAGTAGGTGATTTCGTTCGACCGATCGAGTCTGACTTTGATGGGATGCAATCCTTCATCTACAATATCCAAAATAATCCCATTTTGGACTACAAAGTATTCCCCGCTGATCGATCCAGCCGCATAGACAAAGTCCCCAACCTTCCACTTTCTGGCTCGTGCCACGGTTAGATGTCCCCCTCTTTTCTATGCAGCGATTTATCAGCTTCAACTCCTTCCGGATATCGTGCTTTCAGTTTCTCAATGTTCGTCTCCATAACTCGTCTCATCCTTCGACCTCCTTCACACTTTCTGGAAAAACTCTTGATGGCTTGGCACCGCATAGTGGATCGTGCCGTCTTCCTCGATGATCACTTCAAAATAGTTTTCAAAACGCTGTTTGTGTTTCTCAAGATCAAACTTGCTGTAAACGTCGTATTTATCTTGTGTCATAGCTCGTCTCCTTTCAGTTATCAAACGATTTAATAATCACAAAAAGCACAAACACAAGACCGATAATCAGCATGATGACTCTTCCTATAGCACATCTTACTTACCCCAATCCAACGCTTGCCCACAGTTGGAACAAAAATTTTGCCCAGTATAATGAAAAATATGGAAACAGATAGGGCACATAACTATGTTTCGTCCCGGTCGAAACACTCTGGAAGGAACCCTATGTTTGAGTTCCTTCAAAAGTGCATGACTATCCACATCATCTTTGAGATTGACGTAATCCTTGAAATCGTTATATTGTTCTTGAGTCATAGCTCATCCTCTGGAATTTTGAAGTATTCGATCAACAAACGCTTCTCGCCAATTTTGTTGATTGCTACTTCCGCTTCTTTATGAGATAAAAAATAAATTTTGTCACTTTTGTTCCACATCTCCCAATAAATCGATATTTCCCACTTTAAGAGTCTAAGATTGTAACGAGCTTTAAGATACCAGTTGTCGTTGCCTTTTAGCCACTCATACCCGTTCGCATATCTCTTCAAAAGAACTTCGCACTCTCTATAAGCTCTTTTCTTTTCGGTTTCTTCTTCTGTCAAAGAGATATTTCCCATGTCTCTTAACCTACGGTGATAAAAGCTATTGTTCCATTTTTCTAAACTTATAAATCCATCATCATGTAGAAACCAAAATTCATCTTCATTTTCGAGGTTGTAAACTGTTTTGGGTTTTGGTTTTTCAAGAAGCTTCAATAGGGCTTTTTTGTCCTCGACTTCATATTCGCCGTATTCTTTTAATAGGCCTTTTA
>Connie_p2__coassemble_4303_pt1 | contig 4007 bp, 2 predicted proteins | sample Connie_p2__metabat2_low_PE_010 | metagenome-assembled genome bin Connie_p2 | reverse complement strand
ATCACCCTTCATCAGCGTAAAGTTGAAAAGTTAAAAAAGGTGAAGGCTTCTTTACTGGAAAAAATGTTCGTATAGGTGAAAAAATGACTTTAAAAAACAAATTAGGGATTGATAATTCTCCTGAATTAGCGCGTGAAGAAGAGAGAATCAGTAAGTTACGTGCTATCGAACTTTTTAATTCAGATATGCTGAAAGATATGCCTGCTGGCAAGTTTAGTACTTTGGCTTTTATTCATAAACATCTATTTTCGGATATTTATGATTTTGCTGGACAAATTAGAGCGATCAATATTGCTAAGGGAAATTTTCGTTTTGCACCAATCATGTATTTATCATCTTCTTTAGAGACAATCGATCAAATGCCACAATCTACATTTGATGAAATCGTTGAAAAGTATGTCGAAATGAATGTTGCGCATCCATTTCGGGAAGGTAATGGACGTTCAGGAAGAATTTGGCTTGATCACATGCTGAAAGTGGAACTTGGTCTTGTGATCGATTGGAGCAAAGTAGATAAAGAGGATTATTTGCTTGCGATGGAGCGTAGTCCAATTCGGGATATTGAAATCAAACATGTCCTAAAACAAGCACTTTCTCAAGAAGTCGAGAGTAGAGAAATGTTTATGAAGGGCGTTGATCATAGTTATTTCTATGAGGGTTACTATGCCTATAAAACGGAAGAACTGGTAAAGGAGGGGATAAAATGACATTCGCGAAAGAAGCTCAATTTGAAGAAGCAGTCATTCAATTGTTGAAAGATCATGGTTGGGAAGACAAAGTTTTAAAGAATGCCACGGAAAAAGATCTAATTCAAAATTGGGCGGATATTTTGTTTGAAAACAATCGTGGAATTGATCAGCTAAACAATGTTCCTTTAACTTCCAGTGAGATGGATCAGATTCTTGAACAAATTCGAGCGTTGAAGACCCCTTTGAAATTGAATGGATTTATCAATGGTGAAAGTGTTTCGATTAAGCGAGATAATCCCGAAGATAAACTTCATTTTGGAAAAGAGGTAAGTCTGAAAATCTATAATAAGCGAGAAATTGCTGCTGGTCAGAGTCGTTATCAAATTGTTCAACAGCCAAAATTTCCTACACATTCTAAGATGACAAGTGATCGTAGAGGTGATTTACTTCTATTGATCAACGGGATGCCAGTGATTCATATCGAATTGAAGAGAAGCAAAGAACAGCGGATCGAAGCACAATATCAGATAGAAAAATATGCGAAAGAAGGCGTATTTACAGGACTGTTTTCTTTGATTCAAGTTTTTGTAGCTATGACTCCAGACGATACAGTATATTTCGCAAATCCAGGTCCTGAAGGAACGTTCAACGAGAATTTTTATTTCCACTGGGAAGATTCGATGAACGAAGTATTGAATAATTGGAAAGATGTAATTGTTGGTTTATTATCTATTCCAATGGCTCATCAGATGATTGGATATTATACGGTGGCTGATACAGGCGATGGCGTTTTGAAAGTCATGCGTAGTTATCAGTATTATGCGGCAAATGCCATTTCAGATCGAGTTGCGAAGAAAGATTGGGAAAACGGCGATCAACATGGTGGTTATGTTTGGCATACAACTGGTTCTGGAAAAACGATGACGAGTTTTAAATCGGCTCAGTTGATCGCAAGTTCGAATGATGCTGATAAAGTCGTTTTTCTGACAGATCGAATCGAGTTGGGTACTCAATCCTTGAAAGAATATAATTCATTTGCTAGCGAGAAAGAAGTTGTTCAAGCGACAGAAGACACATATGAACTCAAAACAAGATTGAAAAGTGATAATGTGACAGACTCGTTGATTGTTACATCTATTCAAAAGATGTCTAGAATCAAAGATGACGAGAATGGGTTGAATGCATACGATATTGAACAAATCTCTAATAAACGTATTGTCTTTATCATTGATGAGGCGCATCGTTCAACATTCGGAGATATGCTTTATTCAATTAAGAAAACATTTCCGCGCGCTATGTTTTTCGGATTTACTGGAACACCGATTCATGAGGAAAATCAAAAAAATCATAATACGACAGTTTCGATTTTTGGAGATGAACTTCATCGATATAGTATTGCCGATGGTATTCGAGATCACAATGTTTTAGGATTTGATGTATATAAAATTTCAACATATTCTGATTCCGATGTGAGAAAAGCTGTCGGTTTATATAAAGTAAAAGCCTCCTCTGAAGAGGAAGTGTTTAAGGATGAGGCAAAGAAAGAAAAGTATTTGAAGTATACTGACCCTTCCATTCCAATGGTAAAGATTGAAGCAGAATTACCATCCTCTCAATACGATCGCGATGAGCATCGCAAAATGGTTGTCGAAGATATTAAAAAGAACTGGATTCGATTAAGTGCAGGAAAGAAATTTCATTCAATATTCGCTACCAGTTCAATTCCAGAAGCTACCGCTTATTATAAACTCATTCGCGAAATGATTCCTACAATGAAAGTGACTTGTCTATATGATCCGAGCATTGATAATAAAGCTGGGGCAACAGTGAAGGAACAGGAAACAGTTCAGATTTTAAAAGACTACAATGACTTGTTTGATCAAAAATTTCAAATGGCGACATACCCAGCATTTAAAAAAGATGTTTCTTTTCGATTAGCTCATAAAGAATACTATCGAAATTTAGCTTCAGAAAAACAGCTCGATCTCCTTATTGTCGTTGATCAAATGTTAACGGGATTCGATTCAAAATGGATCAATACACTATATATGGATAAGTTAATGAAATACGAAAATATCATTCAAGCGTTTTCTAGAACCAATCGATTATTTGGTCAAGATAAACAATTTGGTACGATTCGCTATTATCGCTATCCACACACAATGGAAAAGAATATAGAAGAGGCAATTAAGCTTTATTCAGGAGATAAACCATTCGGTTTATTTGTAGACAATTTAAAAACAAACCTAGAAAATATGAACAAAGTCGCCGAAGAAATCAAAACTTTATTTGTGAAAGAAGATATTGTTGAGTATTCGACTTTACCAAAAGAAAAAGCGGTACAGGCAAAATTTGTGTCTTTATTCAATCAATTTAATCAATACCTTGACGCAGCCAAGATCCAAGGATTTGTTTGGGGAAAAGAAGAGTATACTTTTAAAGACGAAAATGTAGGAACAAATTCAGTTGAAGTATCACAAGTTAGAACGGCGATGTCCGAAGAACAATATCTTTCGTTAATTCAACGTTATAAGGAAATTGACCGTAAAGTTGAACCAGGAATACCTAAAGATATTGATGATATACCATTCGAACTTAAAGGATACTTAACTGAAATAGATACGGCACGAATAAATGCTGAATACATGAATTCAAGATTCAAAAAATATCTAAAGGTGATCGAACAAAAAGGTGTTTCATCAGAAGAAGCAGAACAAGCGCTTCAAGAAGTTCATAAGTCTTTTTCAACTTTATCTCAAGATGAACAAAAATATGCCAATATCTTTATTCACGATTTACAGCGTGGAGATATTCAATTAGAACCAGATAAAACATTACAAGAATATATTCAAGATTATATGGCAAATGCCACTAACGCTCGCATTCAGCGTTTTGCAGACACATTTGGACTCAATCAAACCAAATTAGAAGAAATGCTGGCAAGAAAAGTCAATGAAAACACGATAAATCAATATGGATTGCTTGACGAAATCGTTAATGATTACGACAAAGCAAAAGCAAAAGCTTATTTCGAAAAAAAAGAAGGAATAAAATTAATTCCACCGAAAGTAAAGCAGAGAATGTATGAATTAATCAAAAAATTTACGCTTTCTGGAGGTTTTGATTTAGAAGATTAGCTTCAAAACCATTCACAATTAACCAATTGACCTATTTTCAAATAGAAATCAGATAGCAAGGGCCGAGTATTATTTTCGGCTCTATTTTTGTAATTACTTGGGAACAGCGTAGGTTTGGAGAACTATATAAAATCAATAATGAACGTAATTTAATTGGAATAACAGTTGATAAAACATTGTC
>Connie_p2__coassemble_3946_pt1 | contig 4330 bp, 6 predicted proteins | sample Connie_p2__metabat2_low_PE_010 | metagenome-assembled genome bin Connie_p2 | reverse complement strand
ATTGGTCCCACAGGTCCAAAAGGCGATCAAGGTCCGCCTGGAGAGCAAGGGCCTAAAGGTTTGCCTGGTGCTGATGGAGAGCAAGGACCTAAAGGCGATAAAGGTGACATTGGTCCCACAGGTCCAAAAGGCGATCAAGGTCCGCCTGGAGAGCAAGGGCCTACCGGCCCAAAAGGTCCTACAGGGCCTAAGGGCGATAAGGGAGACCCGTTTACTTTTAGTGATTTTACCACTGATCAGCTAGCTTCTTTAAAAGGCCCGAAAGGTGACAAAGGAGATACGGGAGCTACCGGTGGTATCGGTCCTACAGGGCCTACCGGTCCAAAAGGAGATAAAGGAGATCCTTTTACTTTTGCCGATCTTACCGCCTCGCAGAAAGCCGAGCTCAAAGGTGCCAAGGGTGACCAAGGCGATCCGGGGCCAACTGGTCCAGCTGGACCGAAGGGCGATAAAGGAGATCAAGGGCTTACAGGTCCTCAAGGGCCAACAGGTGCGGCTGCTGGCTTTGGAACTCCAACCGCAACTGTGGATGCCAACACGGGCACTCCATCGGTGACGATCACAGCCAGCGGATCAAACACAGCCAAGGTCTTTGCCTTTGCTTTTAAAAACTTAAAGGGTGCTACTGGTCCTACTGGCCCACAAGGACCACAGGGTAAAGCGGGTACCAATGGAACAAACGGCTCCAACGGTATCACACCGACGATCGGATCTAATGGAAATTGGTATCTTGGTAGTACCGACACGGGCAAACCGTCCCGAGGCGCACAGGGCGCTCAAGGAGCGAAAGGCGATACTGGAGCGACAGGGCCTAAAGGAGCCACTGGTGCGACGGGTCCAAAAGGGGATACAGGGGCCACAGGTCCTACAGGGCCTAAAGGAGCCACCGGAAACACAGGCCAAAGAGGAAGCCGATGGAATTCTGGGACAGCGATGACCGGAACATCTACGAGCAACACGGCTTTTACCGGATCGGGAATCACGGATGCTTTGGTCAATGATCTTTACATCAACTCGTCCAATGGCAACATCTATCGATGCACCGTCGCCGGGAATGCGACCAACGCTAGATGGGTCTATGTCGGATGCATCCGAGGACCTCAAGGCCCTCAAGGGGTTCAGGGACCAACTGGCCCGACGGGTCCAAAAGGGGCTACCGGTCCACAAGGGCCGGCTGGAGTCAATGCGACCACAACATCCGTTGCGACCACGACTGCCAACGGGTTGATGAGCGCGCAGATGCTTAAAAATTTGAATGAGCTGCTCCAGTGGAAAGCCGATGTTTTGGCTGGCAAAACAGCCGTGCTTGTGCAGACAAGCTAGAAAGGACTTTAATGACTTTATCAGTAAAGAGCAACAAAGTGGTAAAGCAAATTGTAGACGTAACAGACCTTAACGAGTTAAAGGATATGATCTATTTAAACGACATTCATAAAGTGCGATTTATTCGCGGAAGCAGCGGAGAAATTTATATCGCCTTCGATTTGGATAAAGAAGGAAAAAGTCGCAGGGTGTTGGAACTGAATGGGTCAAAAATCATTTACTTTATGCAAGTTAACGGAGAAGTTACTCAAACGTATTGGGAAAAGTAAAGCAAAGCCTCCAGACATGGAGGTTAAAAATGAAAGTTAAAAGTAATGGCTCAACAAAAGATTTACGAGAAAAAATAAAATCGGTAACCATTGGTCAAGATGGGGGAGCGTATTTGATGTATCGAATGAATAATGGCACAATACGAGCTTTCATTCCATTTTCGTTCGATGGATCTATAAAAAGTTGGAAGACAAATAATTCTAACCCTTTGATTTTAACAGTGGCTACACCTTTTCGTTTCCGCGCTTCAGGGAGTCACGAAATTTTATCGTCGGATTCATCTGATTTGATAATTGATAACATCCTAAAAGTGGAAAATGGGTTTGTTGTTGATATGCAACTTACTGGAGATATAATTGGAGGAATTCTCGTTATTAAAAATCTTTTAATGATTGAAATCGAATAGAAAGGACTATATGAACAAACCACCACAGCACCAGTAGGTGCTTTTTTGTGCATAGAGGAAGGAGAATAAGACTATGATCGAAATCCAAAAATTTCTGCAGCCGACGATCTTGGCGATCTGCTTGTGTACTGGCTACTGCCTCAAGCACATCCAAAAACTCGACAAGATCAACGACTACATCCCCTTGATCATGATGATCATGGGAATCGTGCTTGCCTGCTTGATCAGCGGACCTGGCATCGAATCGGTCGCTATCGGAGCCGTGACAGGGGTCGCATCCTCCGGCTTCCACCAGCTCTTTGTCCGCACGATCGATGGTCTGAGTAAAAATGAGTGAGCTGATCAATATTATCGCGGTCCCGATTGCCACGGGTATGATGGGGATCATTTTGTATAAACTGAAGCACATGGATGCTCAAAGGGACAAAGCGAGGGAAGAAAGCGCTAAAGATCGAAACGATCGAGCCACGCAGATCAAAGCAAACTCCGAAGGTGTCAAGGTGATCCTGCGCTATATGATCACCCGATACCATGACGAGGCGATCATCAACGGCTATGTCACAACCCAAGAACTTCGGGACTGGACGGCGACGGTCAGCGCTTATGAAGCTCTTGGAGGCAACGAGATCTTGGAAAGGTACGAAGAAGACATCAGCCATCTTCCGATCCGCGACGATCTTGGCCCTCGCGATCCATATAAAGCGATTTTGAAAAAAATGAAAGAAGGAGAAGAACAATGAGTTATTCTAAACTAACTAACAAAGCCGTACCAATCACCGCCAAATGCAACGAACGTGGATGCGGAATCACTAAGATCACTCCACACTATATGGCCGGCGATACGAGTGCCGAAAACTGTGCCAAGTATCACCGAGACAGCGCTGCACAAGCAAGCGCCAACTATTACATCGGATCGGATGGAACGATCGTAAGCGGAGTGCCTGAGGAGTATCGCGCATGGACGAGCGCGTCTTGGGATAACGACCGTACGGCGATTACTTTTGAGTGCGCTAACGTTGATGCTAACGGAACGCTGACTAACGCTTGCTACAACTCTTTAGTCAAGCTGTGCGCCGATATCTGCAACCGTTACGGGATCAGTCCGCATTATAATGGGGCTCCGTCTGGATCAATCACGATGCATAAGCAGTTTGTGCCAACCTCTTGTCCCGGAAACTGGCTTACCAACAAGATCGTGAGCGGTCAGCTCGAAAAAGACATCCGTGCTGTTATGGGAGGCGGAACGGTTGCAAAACCGTCGACTCCATCTCCAAAACCTTCCGGCAAAAAGTGGGTGCAGGATACGATCATAGATGTAGGAGATACGGTCAAGTCGGTATCGTGTGCAATCGCTGTCATCCCTGGCACTGGATCGGCGATCCAAGGCAACTTAGTCAACGTTCCTGCGCTTGGAGGCTTGGTTCCTTTGGCGGATGTGGACGAGGCAGCCGACACTAAAGATGGAAAATGTGATAATTATCTTGCAAACACGAATTCTCGTGTTTTTTATTTGCCAAAAAAGGTAATCGCAATCGATGTCGCCAACAATTTGTGCAAATGCGCGGGGTGCGACTACTGGATCAAGTGCGGACCTTTGATGGCTCAGCGATAGGAAGAGGGCTTAAAGCCCTCTTTTTTTGTAGGAGAAAAACATGCTGACAAGGGACAAAGTAAACTCGATCTTTGGGATCAAAGAAAGCTACAAACTTCCGGAAAAGCTGATGACGATGCTTTTTGATGATCCACAGAAGATTTACGACGCTTTAAAAGATGAGGATATGGGATCCGATTTTTTTAGAGACTATTTTCAGGAGTGCCAGGGGGACCGCGTCGCATTCAAACAAGACTTCACACCGGACTCGATCGGCGAGATCATCGCTAATCTTTTGGATGAGCCAAGCGAGATCGGAGACATGTGCGCAGGAACTGGATCGCTGACCATTCAGGCTTGGAAAAAGTATCCGAACGCAAAATTCACATGTTTTGAGGTATCTGAAAGAACGGTTCCGACTCCGGTGCAAAACTTGGAGACGGGGTGACGGTCATCGAAGGCGGATTCGGTGCGGATTGAAACTATAAAAGAGTTTACACTTTAACAAACTTTACAAAAGAGCAGCCTAACGGCTGCTTTTTTGTTGGGCGAAAACAGGACCAAATTGGGACCAAAATTGGACCACGACCCACAACAGGACTTATCCAAGACGCGATAAAACCGACCTAAAACGAGGTGAAAATAACAAAAAACCCGAATTATCGGGTTTTAGTTTCCAAAATGTTCTGAGATTGCTTGAAATTTACTTAAGATTATTACTGCCATTATACTATACCGGC
>Connie_p2__coassemble_3568_pt1 | contig 4760 bp, 8 predicted proteins | sample Connie_p2__metabat2_low_PE_010 | metagenome-assembled genome bin Connie_p2 | reverse complement strand
AAATCATCACCAGCGTGATCGGCGCGGCTCTGATCCTGCTGGCCTTCATGATGGAAACACCGCACTAAAAAAGGAAGGCTTACAAAAGCCCTCCAAAAATATACCACACGAATTATACCATACTTCCCGGCTCTGTCACCAGGGTTTCAGGCGCTATACATTACTTCATAGGTTAATTCTCCTTTCTTTGGCCTGGAGCCTTGGCGAGGGGGTCGGGAATAGAAAGGGATAAAAAATGGCTGATCTAGAAACTTGGACTCACCGATGTATCGGAGAGCTGCTGGAAAGCATTTCGCTGATACAGAGTCTGGAAGAAACCGATGTTTTATACTCCAGTGAGCGAAATCAGCTCGTAAACGCCGCATCGGAGGCGGCAAGGTGCCTAAAAGAATGGGTGAGCCAATGAAACCGGGCGCTACAGCCCCATGCTATCGGTGTCCAAAGCGAAGCCCGACTTGTCATGGAGAATGCATCAGTTATCTGCACTTTGCTAAAAAACAAGAAAAAGCAAGAAGAGAAACATATTATGCAGAAAACAGCAAATTCACAGAGCCTTGGAAGCGGCAAAGCACGCTACGAAGAACGAATAGATAGGAGAAAAGAATGATCAAACACAAAATTCCATCCACTCACGAAGAGTGGTTAGCAGATCGCCGTGTCGGAATCGGCGGAAGCGATGCAGGGGTCATCTTAGGATATAGTCCATATAAATCACCATACACGCTATGGGCAGAAAAATGCGGCCTAATTGATGACGAGATCCCGGACAATTACTACATGCGCGACGGACGAGATCTCGAAGAGGTCGTCGCTAAACGATTCGCCGAAGAAGAAGATGTAAAGGTCAGCAAATCGACTTACAGCTATCAAAGCGAAGATCACCCATTCATGCTTGGTAATATCGATCGATGGATCAAGCGAGGAAAAGTCGGACTTGAAATCAAAACGATGGATGTTAGAAAGCACATTGATCTGGATGGTGGTGACATCCCGCCTCAGTATTATGCACAGTGCGTTCATTATATGGCCGTGACCGGAGCAGAAGAATGGTGGATCGCAATTTGGCAGTATGGACAGCCGCTCAGAAAGTACTGCATCAAGAGAGATGAAGAAGAGATCCAAGCGTTGATAGAAGCCGAAGAAGAATTTTGGAAGTGCGTTGAAACTAGAACGCCACCAGAAATCGACGGTTCGGATTCTACTTCCGAAACACTCAAGCAGCTTCACCCGACAGCTGAAGATCAGGAAATCACGCTGATCCGAAGCGAGGAGGCCGAGCAGTGGAAGAGTTTCGATCAACATATTAAAGACGTAAAAGAAAAGCTTAAGCTGCTCGAAAACGAAAAGAAAGCAATCGAGAACACCTTTAAGGCGGACATGGAAGACGCAAAATTTGCTGTCTGCGACGACCTAAAGATTACATGGAAAAGATTCGACTCGACTCGGTTTGACACCACAGAATTTAAAAAGTCTGAGCCAGAATTATATGAACAGCTGTTTGAAAAATATCATAAAACGGCAAAATCAGACAGGCTAACGATCAAGAAAATTGAAATGTAAAGGAGAGAGATTATGACACAGCCAAATCAAACAGGAATGATCAAAAAACAGAAAGCATCCGTTGCTGTAAAAGAACAGCCGACGACTATCAAAGGATGGATCAAGTCGTATGAAGGTGAAGTTGCTAAAGCGCTTCCTTCTGTCATGACTCCAGAACGCTTCACCCGAATTGCTCTGAGTGCTGTTTCCAACACACCGGAACTTGCCAATTGCACGCCTGGATCGTTTATCGGAGCGCTTTTAAACGCAGCACAACTAGGGTTGGAACCAAACACGCCGTTAGGGCAAGCTTATCTGATTCCGTTCAAGAACAACCGCAAAGGGATCACAGAATGCACATTTCAAATCGGATACAAAGGGATGCTCGACCTCGCTTACAGATCAGGAGAAATTCAAACGATTCAAGCACACACGGTCTATGAAAATGATGAGTTTGATTATGAGCTCGGATTAGATCCAATTTTGAAGCACAAACCAGCCAAGGCAAATCGAGGAAAAGCGATTTACTATTACGCAATATTTAAACTCGTCAATGGAGGCCAAGGCTTTCAGGTCATGTCTCGTGAAGACGTGGAGAGCCACGCTAGAAAGTACTCCAAATCATTCAAATATGGCCCTTGGCAGACAAATTTTGACGAGATGGCCAAGAAGACTGTCATGAAAAAGTTGTTAAAATATGCGCCTCTAAAGAGCGAATTTGTCAGAGGCGTACAGCAAGACTTGACCGTGAAAACGTTTGATCCGCACGAAGCAGACACTTCGATCATGGATCAACGGAACGAATTCGAGTATATCGAAACCGATATCGAAGAAACCGTGATTGATGAAGAAACTGGCGAAGTCCAAGAAGAGGCTACCGCATGATCCGCTTTGAAATTCCAGGAGAACCCGGGGCGAAAGGTCGTCCCCGATTCTCTACATTTGGAGGCCGAGCGGTCGCCTATACCGACAAAAAGACACGGCTTTATGAGCTGCTTGTGAAGGATGCTTATATGACCCAGATTGGTAATCCGGATCCAATCAAAGGCGAAATGAAGGTAGTAATCCACGCTCATTTTGCCATCCCGAAATCGACATCCAAACGAAAGAGAGCGGCTATGGTAGCCGGCAAGATCAAGCCAACGAAGAAACCCGATACGGATAATATTGCCAAGATCATGCTCGATAGCCTGAATGGAATCGCTTTTGAAGACGATAAGCAAGTTGTTGAGTTGACTGTAACGAAACGATACTCGGAGCGGCCTCACGTGGAGGTCATCGTCTGGGAAGAGTCCAAAGAAGAAAGTTAGAGGCATGAAATGGAAGGGAATAGATGGGTAAAAGAGTGGGAATCAATAACGGAATGGGAATGGTATAAGGATCTTCCTACTTGCCATCTATTCCGCCATCTCATTCTCAAGGCCCAATTCAAAGAGACAAAATGGCAAGGGCTTACGATTCCAGTCGGTTGTGTTGTCACATCTCGAGCACGCTTATCCAGCGAAACTGGGCTGTCAGAGCAGCAAATTAGAACTGCAATTAAGCGTTTGGAAAAATCTAAAAACATCGAAAATTTAACCAAGATAATAACTAAGAAAAAAACATCAAAATTCTCGATATATAAAGTGAATAATTACACAAAATTCCAAGGTTCTAACCAAGTAGTTAACCAAGTACTAACCAAGTGCCAACCAAGTACTAACCAAGTGCCAACCACATACAAGAAAGATAAGAAGTTAAGAAATAAAGAAATTAAGAATATTAAGGGCCTCGCCCTCTCCGACGTCCGATTTGAGCTTCCTCTTTCGGATGGAAATTCTTACTTCGTGGTCCAAGAATCTTTGGACGATTGGACTGATATGTTTCCTTCAATCAACGTCTTGACCGAGCTAAAAAGGATGAAGGCATACTTGGATGCTCATCCGAACAAAAAGAGAAAAGCGCACGAGATGGAAAACTTTGTGCTTCGGTGGCTGTCAAAAGAGCAGGACCAAAAACTGAGCTTCCCCAAGCAGACAAAAACAGAACAAACCAAGTCGGATCTGCCCGACTGGTATCAAAACCAAAAAGAGACACCACTGAAAGACGAAACAAAAAAAGAACTTGCAAAAAGAATGGAAAGACTGAAAGGGAAAGGGAAGAAAAATGAGTAAATGCGATACTTGCTTTTGGCAAGAAAACGATGGGTGCTATCAAGACAAAGAAAACAGCGATAGCTGCATCGACTACGAGGAGAGAGATCAAGTCATCTATGACTTGTGGGAGAAAGACCATGATCAATAACGTAATCCTGGTTGGGAGACTGACCAAAGACATCGAGATCCGACAAACGACGAGCGGATCTAAAACAACATCCTTCACACTGGCTGTCAATCGCAAAAACAAACAGCAAGGACAGCCGGATGCTGATTTCATCAATTGCGTTGCCTGGAACAAAACAGCCGAATTGATGGCTCAATATCTGCGCAAAGGCTCTTTGATCGGCATAGAAGGACGGATCCAGACACGAAGTTATGACAACCAGCAAGGGCAAAAAGTGTATATCACAGAGGTTTTGGTGAATATGATTCAATTTTTGGGCTCTAGGAATGCTAATTTTGAGCAAAACGGAAACAACCAACCAAATACTAGTCCATATCAACAAACGCAGAATATGGCGCCAAAGAATCAACGAGAGCAGCGTCATGCAAGCCAGAGATATTCGCAGCCGAAATTCAGCTATGCGAGCGGAAGCATCGACTACGGAGCAGAAATGGACATCCAGTCGGATGATCTGCCGTTCTAGAAAGGAAGCTACGAGAATGTCAATCAACGAGTGGATCAAGACGCACGCTGAACTGGGCGAGTTCGAGGGAGTGCCATTTATCGCGATTCCTAATGTGCCCGGACGAAATCCTTTCACAGCCGAGGAAATTATCGAGGCGCTTAAAAATGAGGATAAAGGAAATGAAAATCACAAAGGACGAAAAGAAAATCATTACGATCGAAAGAGTTAAAAAGCTTGAGCAAACGTTTAACGAGCTTGTCAAAGAATTAAAAACCGAAGAACACTGTATCTATTTTGTATCTATTTTGTATCTATTTTGGTCAGATCCCAAGGAGAACGAAATTGATCCAAAATATGCAAACCGACTATGAAAGCCTGTGCGAAGCTTTGGAGGAGTTGGAGGGAGAAGGAGCTTCATGCTGACGCGCGAAAGAGTACACGAGATTTTCGACAT
>Connie_p2__coassemble_2537_pt1 | contig 6716 bp, 5 predicted proteins | sample Connie_p2__metabat2_low_PE_010 | metagenome-assembled genome bin Connie_p2 | reverse complement strand
CGGCTGTGAAAGGATTTCGTCCGGGCACATTAGGAATCGCGATAAATGGCACTCCATCACATTCTCCAGTCTCGATGTTATTCTTGATCCATTCGTTGATTTTCATTTTTGTTTTTTTTCTCCTTTTGTGCTCAATTTGTTTTAAGCTCATAGCCCACGGTCAACACTCGGCCTCCCAAGGGCCGTGTTTGACCTAAGGCGTGAGCCCTTTGAAAAAGGGTACAATCCAAAACCCTTTATATAGGAAATTGGATAGTTTTTTTGGATAGTTTCGTTGGATACTTTTAAAAGTATCCATTTTCCCGTTTTTTCCGATTTTGGATAGTTTTTTTGGATAGTTCGATTTTTTGGGTCTAAACTATCCAATTTCCTGTTTTGGTTTTTTTGGATAGTTATTTTTATTGGCTGTTTTCAGTATTTTCGGCTTCTTTTTTTGTGCGTCTGGAAGCTTTTTTTGCTGGAGGTTTTTCATCTTCGTATAAGATCCACCCGTTTGATCTTTTAAGATCGGGCTGCTTGTCTGCCCAATTTATGATCGTGTTTTTATGGACCCCGAAATGATCCGCTATATCGCATGGTTGGAGCAGGATCCCTTTTTCGCGCTGTTCGTCATACCACTTCCGCTTTTTGTCTGCTCTCTTTTGGGTGTTCTCGGCTTTCTTTTTGTTCATTGTTTCGATCGAGTTATCGCCTTGTAGATAAGCAGTCTCCAAGTATCCGGTCGGATCTTTTATGTGGATTGGGTATTGGAAAAAGTAGTTTTGATCGTCCGGGCTTTTGAATTCGCGCAAGACCATGGAGATCCGAAAAGCCGGGCAGTCGCCAAGCAATTCCGCTTCTGAAAGCTTTCTTTCAAATTCCTCTTTCCCAGGCGCTTTCTTAAAGTAGTCAAAAGCGAGTTCCTGTTTTGCGACCCGATCTCTTAGATCTTTGGAGTCGATCTTTTCGAGATTGTTCCATTGACCCGTCGACTTGAGCCGATCATCAACCACAGCTTCGATGCTGCGTGCTTTGATCTCCTCTTTGTCGGTATCGGAAACATAGAGCTCGGAGAGCGCGATGATCGCATCAGGATCTCTGGCAAATACGCCCGACCCGCTAGCGCGATCAATCACAGACTTTTGAGCTGCGCTCCCTTTGGCGTAGTGATGGATGTAAGCCATCGCGCACTCTCCAGCACGACCGATCTCGTCAAAACCGTTGGCGAGTTTCCGCACATCGGAAGCGGAGTTTTCATCACCTGTCATGATCTTATAGATCGGATCGATCATGACCATATCGAATTCTTTGGACTCGACCGTCTTTTTCAAACGGTCTTTGATCGTGTCGAATTCGAGCATCTGTCCTCGTAGGTTGATGATCTTGATGTTGCTCGTGTGTTTCGGTTCCCAGCCAAGCGCTTTGTAGACGTCTTTGACTCGATGGTAAAAAGAGCGCTCATCGATCTCCAAATTGACATACAAGATCTTCCCCATTCGGCATTTATGACCAAGCCACTCCCTGCCTTCCGCGATCGCCAATCCCATCGCGATAAAAAGAAAACTTTTCCCCGCTTTGGATGGTCCCGATATGATCAGCTTATGACCGACGCGGAGCACATCCTCGATCAGAATCTCAGCTTTTTCGGGCATATCTTCCAGGATCGACCCAAAGTCGATCGTTTCAAAAGGCTCTAGTTCTTTGCTTTGATCCTCGACACTTCGGCGGAAATCGTCAAACGGAATGGGCCTTTTCGTTTCGATCAAAACTTGTTTGCGTTCTGCTCGATCACATCCAGGCAGCCGGGTAAGCCTTGACGGGTTTTTGTTTTGTTTATCAACTGGGAATCCGTTTTTAGCGCAGTAGTCGAAAAGCCATCCGACCCGCTCTTTGTAGTCGCTTACGGATCTTGCATCTACCCGAACGATCGCGTGAACGCTTTTCCCACCGCTGTAGACGAGCGCCTTGTAAGGCAGTTTGAGCTCTTCGATTTTTTGGAGCTGCTCATCGATAGGCATTGTGTCGCACTCGATCAAAGCGTTTTCGTAAGAGGCGCACATCCGATCGGAAACGCCTCGTTGTCCTTGAGCCGCCACGTGATCGATCGGATTCACTCGGATCCAAACGCCAGCTTCTTTTTCGTAGGAGCCGAACGTTTTCTCGAACCACTCCGGGTCGTCGGCATAGTCTCGGATCATGTCGATATACTCGCCGGCAGTAAAAGCGGTTGTACCGCTTCCTTTCGGCTTATACCGCCCGTCATCGTCTTTAAAAGAGTCGGACAGGATGTTGACATGATCCGTCAGATCAAAACACGATTCCAAGTAGTCGATGATTTGGAAAGGAGCTTTTGATTTGGCTTTTGGAATTGCTGCATGATTTGGTGCAGAGTAGATGGAGATTTCGTTTTCTCCATCCGCTGTGATCTCGTCTTCCCAGTCAAGCCATCCTGATTGTTTCGGAAAGGGTTCGAACCCATACTCTCGAGCGATATGGACAAGTGTTCCGCCAGTCACCGTTCCAGAACCTGTGTTTTTAAAAGAGCACCATCGCTTATATGTGTAATCGGTTCCCCGATACTGATTTTTTCGGTGATCCTGTGCGCTCCAGGCATCAAAATCTTCAAAAGATCCACCCTCTTCTTTAAAAGCCATGCCTACCCGGACCCACTCGTCGTTCCCAAGCTGTGACGGGTCGATGCAGTAGAGCACCTTTTTATAGTCTGTTTCTCTTTCCACTTCTTACCACCTTCCCATCGCTTTCGATCGTCTGATTTCTTTCATCGCTTGCGCAAAATTCATTTTCGCGATCTCTTGTTTCCCGAATCCTAAACGTCTTAGCCGATAGATCTGCTTGTCAGTCGGCGGCCTCTGCTGATCGTGCCAAGCCAAAACGGCTTTTGCCTCGGAGTAAGATAGATCCGTTGACCGGTAGCCAAGCTTTTGGATCTTTTCTCTTTGGCTTTTTGAGCATGGCGAATCCATAAGCTCAGACTCTAATGCTTCTTTTCTCGCCGTTAATATGATTTCTTTTAGTTTTGGATCCCCTAAAGGATCTTTGAGCGATGACTCGATCCGCGCGGCTTCTTCCAGCTTCTTGCGCAGGGTTTCCTCTCGATCGCCAGGTTGACGTGTCATCCACTCAGGCACTTCTCGCTTCTGCTTTTCCTTTTCATCTTCTTCCCAAGATTCGCCCAGCACTTCTTCCAGTTTGACCGGTGTAATCGCGCAGTTTTGGAAAAAGAAGCTGATCAAAAGACAGTCTTTCTTGCCTTCCGAAAGCCTGAGCCCTCTGCCAAGCATCTGCGTATAGAGTCCTTGGCTTGATGTAGGCCTTAGGATGATCACACAATCCGTGCTCGGGCAATCCCACCCTTCGGTGAGGAGCATGGAATTAAATATGATGTCGTATCTGCCGCTGGAAAAGTCTTTGAGCTTTTGATCTTTGAAAGGATCGTCGCCGGACGTCCAAGCCGGATCGAAGCCGTAGTGGCTGAAAATTTCAGCCGCCTTTTTGGCTGTACGGATCAGAGGCACAAAGCATACGATCTTTCGCCCTTTGGCAAGTCTTCGAGTCTCTTCGGCGATCTTGTGGAGATATGCCTCGATGGTCAAACCAAGATCATTGCTCTCTAGATCACCGTTTTTCTTTCGCACGTCTTTGAGATCGATCGTGATTTTTCCCATCTTTTCGACGATCGGCGAGAGATAACCTTGCTCCTGCGCTTTGGCAATCGTGTAACGATACGCGATCGAGTCAAAGTTGATCTTTTTTTTGTCCGATCGGTATGGTGTTGCGGTCACGCCAAGGATTTTGGCTCCGGTAAAATGGTCCAGAATTTTTTGGTAGTTTTTGGACTGCACATGATGACACTCGTCGACGATGATCAGCCCGAAATGATCGGGATCGAATCGATCGATGCGTCGGGTCATTGTTTGGACGGTCGAAACCGTGATTGGAAGGTCCGACTTTAAAGAGCTCTCTCTTCCTTTTTCGCGGGTCACTTTGATACCAAGGACTTTTTCAAGCTTTTCTTCCGCCTGCTCCAAAAGGATGTTCTGATGTGCCAGGATCAGTATGCGGATAGGCAATCGCCCACCCTTTTTCGGGTAGGCGAAATAATTGGCTATACCGCTAAAAACGATCGTTTTACCGCAGTTGTGAGTGACTGTAAAATCATCCATCAAATAAAGGTTGTCTTTATCGACCGTAAATCCGCAGTACTCACCTTTTCCGATCGACTCAACTGAAAAGCCTGTTCGCATAACGTTCTTGATCTTTTTTTTTGGATAGGATCGGTAAAGTTTATAAAGATGCTTTTGTTTATTGGACCACGTCAAATACTCTTTTACGGATACATTGCAGACGTTTCCACCTTTTGTTGTCAGCGACAAAATATGGTTTTCATCAACAATAAACGGGGATCCTTTGATTGGCGTTACTTTGTACATGTTTCCAATCCCTGTTATTGTTTTTAAAACGTTCCTTTCTTTGCCGTCTGGTCCCATAAGCTTGTCTCCGACTTTTATGTTTTTGGCCAGTTTAATACTGCCATTCGCCAAGAGGATACCTTGATCTGGATCATGACATCCGGTCGGAAGGATCAAAAGCGTTTTTCTGACTCCATCTTTACTAAGCTCGCGGACGATCGCGTTGCATGCCTCGCTCTGATAGGGCCTTAGCTGCATGGCTAGAACCCAAATTCGTCATCAGCGATAGGATCAGACGCTTCTGTTTTGATTGGCTCGTAGTTTTTGATCTCGTTATATACCGCTTCGCCTTTGGCGACCGCCGCTCTTGCTTCTTCGTCGCTTGTGATCGGCGCGTAGGCTTTGTCTTTTCCGTATTTGCATCCGACTGTGATCCAGACTTTTTTATGGATCGACTTGTCGATCGCCGATACTTTGATCGCCTGTCCTTTCTGTTTGAGTCCGCAGGCTCCAAGGTACTTGCCGATCTTCCACTCCATCGACTTGGCTAAAAACAGATTGTCATTTACAAAAGCTTTGGTGCCATCCTCCAAAGTTACGCAGAAAGTCAAGAAAGCGAAAGGGCATCCGTCAAGCTTTCCGCCACTTTGTCTTTTCTTTTCGATCTTTGTAATCTCCGCTTCGTATTTTCCAGGCATCAACACGACAAACTCGTCACTATCGGCTGTAATATCATCATTCCAGTTAAAAAATTCACTCATTCTTTTTTCCTCTTCTTTCTTTTTTAAAATGGCAGATTGTCCATTTTCGCTTGTTCGATGGCTGCTTTCCATCGTGTGTCATACTCTTTTACGAAACTTGTCCAAAACTTTGACGGGACTTTGGCCAAGTTAAATCCTTTTTCTTTGACGATCTTTTTGGCGTAAAGCATTGCTTGGATATCATCCGCATAGATCGACTCCTTTTCGCATAGATCTTTGACGTCTTGCGGCACTTCTTCCGGGATCAAAAGATCTTCATAAGTCGGTATAACAAAGTCTTTATCGTCTTTCTTTGCTTTTTCTTTTTTCGGCTTTTCCTTTTTCGGCGCTTCTTTTTTAAAAATGTGAGCTATCGGCTTAAAATCCATCGGCATCTCGTCAGGAAGTCCAAAACGGTTTTTGGCATCCCATACAGCCGTGTGCGTCGCAAACATCATCCGTTCTGTGCCTCCGACTGCTTTGGCTTTTTTGTCATCGGCACTGCTCTTTTCGACATAGGTCTTAAAGTTGCAGAATAGCATCAGATCAGGCCACTCTTTGACAAGAGGCGCTGTTTTGGATCCTGTCTTTTGCCCAAGCTTGAGCTCGTAACGGTCATACTTGCCGGCTTCTTCCGGGTTTTCGAAGCTCTTGATCTGCGCATGACATGTCAAGACGACGTTGATCCCGATGTTGATCAGCTTATTCTCAAGGTCTTTCAAAAAAGCCGCGATTCTTTCAGCGCTCATGGTGTAGCCTTTTCCATAACCAGGACGTTCGATCGAATCCCAGCCATTTTCAACAAGCATTGATTGGATCTCTTCCATCTCTGCCCAGTCGAATGTGTCGATCACCAGCGTCTTGCATGGCGCTTCGGCGCTGATAAAGTCGATCATAGCGTTCAGATCCTTCCAGTCTTTCGGTTTTGGAAGCCGCTTGATGTTGTCAAAGTGGGTCGTGCTTCCTTCGGTATCGATAAAGAGCGGATCAGGAAACTTTGATGCGAGTGTTGTTTTCCCGATTCCTTCCACTCCATAGATCACGACTTTGATCCCTTTGGAGTGATCCTTTCCTTGTGTGATTTCATACATAGTTTTTCACCTCCTAAAAATCGAATTCGAAATCTTCCTCGTCGTCTTGTGTCTTTTTGATGACCAGACGGCGCATCGGCTTCTCATCTGTGTATTGTTGGAAAATATCGGGATGATCCTCTTTAAAGCGGCTTTGATTAAAAGCTTTGCGAGTGTTTCGCTTATACTCGATCACATAGCCTTTCAAGATTCCGATATCTTTGTCTTCGAGCATCTGCTTAATGTTTCTTTCCGACGCTTCTTTTTTCTTTTCCAGTGCTTTGATCTCTTTTTTCAAGTCGGAGATCTTGGCGTCGATCTTATAGATCGATTCCGCGACGCTTTCCATCCCGACTAAGTTTGTTGTTTCTAACTGTGTCATAGCCCCTCCTTTTCAAGATCGACATCCATGATCCATCCGGCTTCTTCAAGATTTTGGATCGCTCTTTTGATATCTCGCTCCATGCGATACAACTGTTTGATGCGCTGTTTTCTCT
>Connie_p2__coassemble_2219_pt1 | contig 7753 bp, 8 predicted proteins | sample Connie_p2__metabat2_low_PE_010 | metagenome-assembled genome bin Connie_p2 | reverse complement strand
CCATGTACCCCGGTCGATAACCCCCGACCGCATCGAGCGATAGCGAGATGCACACTTGCCCATCCCAAATCGCCTCACAACCCCACAGAACGCGTTTTAAGGCGCGAAAAAGCCCGAAGGGTACACAAGTACCTCTTCGGGCTTAAAATCGCTTAAAACGCAAAATAAAGCGTTCTGACGCATATAGCGAAAAGGGGAGCGCCTAGGCGTTCCCCAATCTATAGATAAGCGCGAACTCATTCCTGAAGAATAAGAGTTCGACGCTTCCGTTTTTGGTGGAGATGAGGAGATTCGAACTCCTGTCTAGATAACGTCCCACGAATAAACGTTTACAGCTTATTCCATCTAAGAAACCATAAAGCTACGATGGACAGTATACTTTATGGGTTTGATCAACGCGTTTAAGAACAAGGAACCGATCTACTCTTGTTCCGATCTTCTTTGCCATTCTCAAATTTGTTATAAGAAAGCGAACTCACAAATTCGGGCTGCAAGACAAACGTAGTCTAATTAGGCAGCAAATGCCATTGCTGGGCGGTTAGCACCAAACAAGTTAGCAAATTTAGTTTTAGCGTTTAAATTTTAATGGTTTTTACGTGTTCCTTCACGGCTGTAGTCTATCCCAAACGATTACCTATCGAATGCCAAAAACATCCCCAGTATCAATTGGTTCAATTAATATAAACCAATTAAATATCGATGTCAATACTTAAACTTCATCGCTTTTTCGATTTCGCGTTTCGCATCCTTCTCTTTTTCGGATTGACGCTTATCATGCAGATTTTTACCTTTCGCGAGCGCGATCTCCAATTTAGCGAGACCATGACTCAAATAGATCCGAACAGGAACGATCGTATAGCCTTTGATCTTTGTCGCCTGCTCCAGTTTTAAAATTTCGTTTTTATGAAGCAAAAGCCTTCGATCCCGTGTCTCTTCATGATTGAAGCGATTCCCAAATTCATAGGGAGAAATATGCATCTCTTTGATATAGGCTTGTCCATCCCGGATCGAGATATAACTATCTTTCAGCTGCACTTTTCCATGCCGAATGCTTTTGATCTCTGTTCCCTTCAATTCAAGTCCGGCTTCGAATGTATCGAACAATTCATAGTCATGACGCGCCTTTTTATTCAATGCCACTGTTTTTTGATTGCCCATTTTTCTCCTCCGCTTTCTATTTATATTATCATGGAAAAAGAAAAAAAGAAAAGACGCCTTGCGACGTCTGCTTCGATTACTTGCTGACTTTGTCGGCTACTGCGTCTTTCGCATCGTTTACTTTTTCTTTTACAGTATTCGCTGCGTCTTTCGCTGCGCTTTTTGCAGCTTCAGCCGTTGATTTAGCTGCTTCTTTGGCTTTTTCTGCTGCCTCTTTGGCTTTGTGTTCAGCTTCTTTTTTATCGATATCTGCTTTGATTTTGTCCGCCTCTTTTGCGACGTCTTCTTTCAAGTCATCCCAATGTTCTTTCATTTCTTCTTCGGCTTTTTTAAAAAAATCTGACATGGTATTTATCTCCTTTATCTTTGTTAATCTAATAGTAAACACAAGCCAAATCAAAAGCAAACCAGATGCTTATGTTGAAAATAAATGAAACAATAAATGTAAATAATATTGAACAAAATGCATGAAAAACCCCTATAGAAGCCTTTAAATCCCACAAAAATCATAAAATTGTTTAAATATTAAGCACATTTGCTTCTTTTTCCCATACATTTTGGACTTGCATTCTCTTTAAAGAATCGTATAATGAAAACTATTATGAAAGGAAAGGTGGATTCTATTCACCAAGGTGAAAAAAATGACACGAGTTTACAACTTTAGTGCAGGCCCAGCATGTTTGCCAGAATGGGTACTCAATAAAGCCAGCGAAGAAATGCTGGACGCACACCAGAGCGGAATGAGCGTAATGGAGATGTCCCACCGATCCAGTGAATTTGAAGATATTTTAAATACCGCAAAAGCACGACTTCGTCGATTGATGAATATTCCGGAAGATTACGAGATCCTCTTCTTGCAAGGAGGCGGATCAATGCAGTTCAGCATGATCCCGATGAACTTCTTAAAAAACGGAGCCGACATCATCAATACTGGACAATGGACAAAAAAAGCGATCGCTGAACATAAAAAATTAGGAAAAACGAATGTCGTCGCGTCCAGTGCGGAAGATAACTTTACCTATATCCCCAAAATCAAACAATCCGATCTTAGCGAAGATAGCGACTATGTATATATTTGCGAAAACAACACGATCTATGGAACAAAATATAAAGAGCTTCCTCCTCACGAAGGAAAGATGCTCATGGCCGATCTTTCTAGCTGTATTTTAAGCGAGCCAACAGACGTGACAAAATACGACTTGATCTTTGCCGGCGCGCAAAAAAACATCGGTCCAGCAGGAGTCACTCTCGTTATCATCAAAAAAGATCTGCTCAAAGACAGCGATACGCTTCCAAGCATGCTCAATTATAAAACATATGCCGACAACAATTCGATGTACAACACCCCGCCAACATACGGTATCTACATTTGCGGCCTCGTATTCGAGTGGCTCGAAGATGTGATCGGCGGCCTTGAAAACATGCAAAAGATCAACCATCAAAAGGCGAATCTGCTCTATGACTATATTGACTCTTCTTCTTTATATTCTAATCCAGTCAATAAGGAAGATCGTTCCTATATGAACGTTCCATTTGTGACTGGCGACAAAGAACTCGACGCTAAATTTGTCAAAGAAGCTAAAGAAGCCGGTTTTGTCAACATCAAAGGACACCGCACTGTAGGTGGAATGCGCGCTAGTATTTATAATGCGATGCCACTAGAAGGTGTAGAAGCGCTCATTGAATTCATGAAAAAATTTGAAGCCGAAAACGTGAAAGGAACTGCTAATGTATAAAATCAAGCTCTACAACAATATTGCTCAAAAAGGATTAGATCGATTCAACGATCGCTTTCTTGTAGGCGATGATCTGCAAGAGGAAGACGCGATCATCGTCCGCTCTGCCAATCTCCATGATCTCGATTATGCAGACAACTTAAAAGCGATCGCTCGCGCGGGCGCTGGTGTCAACAATATCGACCTAGACGCTTGTACCCAAAAAGGGATCGTCGTCTTCAATACGCCAGGTGCGAATTCCAACGCTGTAAAAGAACTCGTATTTGCTGGTCTTCTTCTTGCAAGCCGTGACATTTATCACGGAATCGAATGGGCGAAAAGCCAAAGCGGCAATGAAAACCTTAGCAAAGATGTTGAGAAACAAAAGAAAAAATACGCTGGAAACGAGATCACAGGAAAGACATTAGGCGTGATCGGTTTAGGCGCGATCGGGATCCAAGTCGCCAACCTCGCTCTCCGCTTTGGTATGCAAGTAGAAGGCTACGATCCCTATATTTCCGTTGACAACGCATGGAGCATGTCTCGATGGGTCAATCACGTCAAAGATGAAAAAGAACTGTTCGCCAACGCGGACTATATTTCTTTGCATCTACCTTTGATGGATTCCACGAAAAATACGATCAACAAAGAGACGATCGCGCTCATGAAAGATGGTGTCAAGATCCTCAACTTCGCCCGTGGCGGTCTAGTCAACGACGAAGATATGCTTGAAGCCTTGAATAGCGGAAAAGTCGCCGTATATGTGACCGATTTCCCTTCGCCACTTCTCGCGGATCATCCTCACGTGATCCCGATTCCGCATTTAGGAGCGAGCACAGATGAATCGGAAGAAAATTGCGCGATCAAAGCGGCTGATGAGGTTATGGAATATTTAACAACGGGAAATATTATCAACTCCGTCAATATGCCAAACGCCTCCGCGCCATTCACTGGAAATTATCGAATCTGCGTCATCCATGAAAACAAGCCAAAAATGATTTCGCAAATCACGGATAAGCTTGCCAGCGAAGACGCCAATATCGAAAATTTGCTCAATAAATCAAAAAAAGAGATCGCCTATACGATCTTGGATCTTGACCAAAAGCCAAGCGAAAAATCGATCAACGAAATCAAAGAGATCCGTGGCGTCGTTCGAGTAGAAGTCTATGAAAAATAAAACCGATGGCCATGTCCACTTAGAAAATGGCCCTTTGAGCAAAGAATATGTTTGGGAATTTGTCAAAGCCGCCCAAAAACAAGGAATCGAGCATCTGCAGATCTTAGACCATACACATCGATTTTATGAATTCCACGATATGTACAAAGGTGTCTATGAGGCGGATCCAAGACAAAAAGAATGGTTTGAAAAGAAACAAGTCAATTCGATCAAAGACTATCATAAGCTCATTGAAGAAATGAAAAACGAGTCTTTTCCGATCGATGTTCAATTTGGTTTAGAAGTGTGTTATTCTCCAGAAAACGAAGCGTTTCTAAAAGAGATACTTTCTCAATATCCTTATGACTTTCTTGTCGGAAGCGTTCATTCGATCGATGGCCTCCTCTATGACATGGACGCCTTTTCCAAAGACCTCCTCTGGGAAAAGGAAGATGTCTCATCGATCTATAAACGCTATTACGACCGGATCGCAAAAGCGATCCAATCCGATCTTTTTACTCAGATCGGACATCCTGACGTGATCAAAATGTATAATTATCCTGCTGGATACGATCTTACAGAAACCTATAAACAGCTTGCTAGGCTCGCCAAGGAGCATCGCGTCAAAATGGAAGATAACACGGGGGCGCATTATCGCTATCACCATCACGATGTTGGTTTAGATCCGGCTTTCCGCCAGATCCTCCTTGACGAAGGCGTAGAGATCATCACAGCCAGTGATGCCCATTATCCAAAACACGTCGCTAAAGACTTCGAACTATTATAATGTTAAAAAAGAGTATCTCTCGATACTCTTTTTTATACGATATAAACGATGATCATGGCGACTATGATCACGATCGCTAAGATCAAAGCTAGCCAATTCATCTTTTTTTCATTTTCTTGATGTTTATTCATTTTCTCTCTTTTCTTCCAAAACCATCCACCGCTCGCTCTTCTCCTCGAGCAAAGCTTCCTTTTCATCTCGTTGCGCCGTCAAAGAAGAAAGAACCTCATAAGACAAGTTCGGCTCGCTCATTTGCGCATTCAAGCTCTCGATCTCCTTTTCCAATGAGTCAAGAAGTTCTGGCAAAACAGACAATTCCTTCTTTTCCATATACGTCAATCGAGCTTTTCTCTCCTTTTTATAAACTGTCTTCGTTTCTTTTTCTTTCTTAGGACGTTCCTTCATGCGGATCAAAGCTTCGGAATACCCACCCACAAGATCCAAGATCGCGCCTTCTTCAAAAAGAAAAGTATGTTCAGCGATTCGATCTAAAAAGTATCGATCGTGCGAGACCGCGATCACGATTCCAGGAAAAGTATCCAAATAATCTTCTAAGATCTCCAAAGTGACAAGATCTAGATCGTTTGTCGGTTCATCCAACAATAAGACATTAGGCGCCTGCATGAGCACCCGAAGCAAATAGAGACGTCTTCTCTCTCCGCCAGAAAGACGAGAAATCGGAACATAATGCATCTCTTTAGGAAACAAAAACCGTTCTAACATTTGCGAAGCCGTGATCGTATCTTTACCAAGAGAAACGACTTTCGCTGTTTCTTCTAAATAATCGATCACTCGCATATTCAGATCCACTTCTTGATCCCCTTGTCGAAAAAATCCGATCCGGACTGTCTCTCCCCATTCGATCGTTCCGCTCGTTGGAGCAAGCTCATGATCAAAGATCTTCAACAATGTGCTTTTCCCGCACCCATTCAGTCCAACGATCCCTATTCGATCGTTCGAAAGAAGACGATAACTAAAATGCGAAAAAAGATCCTTTTGTCCAAAATAATGAAAAGCCAGATCTTCCCATTCGATCGTTTTCTTGCCTAGTCGTGTCGAAGCGCTCTCCAGCTGCAGCCTCGCTTCCTGCTCTTTTTTACGCTTTTTTCTCAGCTCTTCGAAGCGATCGAGCCTAGACTTTGATTTCGTACTCCGCGCCTGCACACCAGCCCGCACCCATTCAAGCTCTTTTCGATACAGATTGTTCAGCGCCGCGTTTTGTTTTTCCTCAATCATCTGACGTGTCTGTTTTGCTTCTAGATAGGCTTGATAGTTCCCCTCGATCACATACAAAGATCCATGATCCAATTCAAAAATCGTATTACAGATGCGATCGAGAAAATAGCGGTCATGGCTCACCATGACAACCGCGCAATTCATTTTGATCAACTGGTTTTCCAGCCACCCAATCGTCTGTTCATCCAAATGGTTGGTTGGCTCGTCTAGAAGCAATAGATCGCACGGACTGACCAAAGCCATAGCCAAAGCCAAGCGCTTTCTTTGCCCTCCAGACATCGATGAGATCGCCAGATCATAGTCTTGCAATCCAAGCTTTGAAAGGATGCTTTTCAAAGCGTATTCATCGAGCGGCACAGCGTTTTTTTTGTTTTCAAACCGCATTTCTTCTAAAGCGGTTTCTTGACTAAAAGTAGGTGTCTGAGGTAAATAATGGATCCGAATGTTCGACGGAACAATAAAATCGCCAACACTCTCATCCAAAGAAGCGATGCTTTTCATCAATGTCGACTTTCCGCAGCCATTCACCCCCACGATCGCGATCTTATCTTTTTCTTTGATCGAGAATTGGATCTTTTGAAATAGAACTTTGTCATTGATCGTTTTCGATACATTTTGCGCACTCAACAGCAATTCGACCCCTCCAATCTAAAAAAAGTCGGAAGTCCGACTTTTTGCTCATTATTCGTACGATTTAAAGAATAAACCAAGCTGATACATTTTTTCTTTAACTTCCTTCAAAGATTTCTTTCCAAGATTTTTTACATGCATCATTTCATCTTCGGTTTTTTGTGTCAATTCATCCACAGTTTGGATGCCCGCTCTTTTTAAGCAATTATACGAACGGACAGAAAGATCCAAATCTTCGATCATCATCGTATTCGGTTTTTGACCATCTTCCACTTGCGCTTGCTGTACTGTAAAGCTTTCTTCAAGATCCAAGCCAGCTAGCGGTACGATCTCGTCCAGAATATCGACCAAGATCGAAGAAGCTTCCGAAATCGCCTGAACAGGCGTGATCGTTCCATCTGTCGTTACATAAAGATGGACCTTATCGTATTTGATATCTTGTCCAACAAGAGCTGGTTCTGACAAATATTCAGCCGAACGGATCGGAGTGAAGGTCGTATCGATCGCGATCGCTTCTTCAGGAAGCGAATACGCTTCTCGATTCTCTGAAGCGCTCTTAAAGCCGATCCCATTGGCTACATATAAATTCATATTCAAGGAAGCTCCTTTTTCCAGAGTACAGATCGGCTGATCTGGATCTGTGATATCGACTTCTTCTGGACAGATCAGATCCGCGGCCGTTACGATCGCTGGCCCCTCTTTGCTGATGGTGAGCGTTTCAAGCTGATCACTATCCGAAGTGAGCTTCAACGCTTTGACATTCAACAAGATCCCTGTCACATCTTCTAAGATTCCCGCAACTGTCGTCGCATTTGGATCCGCTCCTTCGATCGTAAATCCGACAACGCCAGATCCAGGCAAATTCATCATCAATACACGGCAAACGGCATTCCCGATCGTCGTTCCAAATCCGCGTTCAAGGGGTTCAAAAACGAAAGTTCCTTGAACATCCGATTCTTCTGTGGATTCTTTATGAAAAGTCGCTCTTTTAAATTCCTGCATGTCAGCCTCCTAACTATCCGCGAGGTCTTTTTGGTGGACGGCATCCATTGTGAGGGATCGGTGTGACAT
>Connie_p2__coassemble_2160_pt1 | contig 7929 bp, 8 predicted proteins | sample Connie_p2__metabat2_low_PE_010 | metagenome-assembled genome bin Connie_p2 | reverse complement strand
TATCAAGATGTTTATAGATATCAACAGATAGAATGAGTTTTAGAGAAACTGTTAATAGCCCATTTCTATTTTTAGAATATGTTGTATTCGACATATTGTCAATGAATTAAAGCTTGTATTTTTTTTGTATTCAAAGTAAAAAAGCATTTTTTCAAAATCATTTAGTTAAGAAATAGCAATCTTAGAGGATGTATTTAAATGCACCCTCTTTTTTTGTTATTCAAAGTCAAACATTTTATACTCAGTATTCTGCCCGATCGACCATTCCGATACCGAATACGATAGGGAAGATGATCAATACAAGGATACTCCTAAATAACTTCTGTAGAAAGATCGCCAACGAAGTTCGAATCAAAGAAAGAAAACGAGCAGAAGGAAAACTCAAAAAAAATCACCTAGAAATCCATTCCAGATGATTTTTATTCCTTATCAGTCATTTAGCTTTCGCTATCTTCTTATTCATCTTCCGGCCTATACTCCAATAAGTCGCCAGGTTGACAATCCAACACCTCGCAAAGCTTATTCAACGTCGAAAACCGGATCGCGTTGACTTTGTTGTTTTTGATCTTCGATAAATTGGCTTGCGTGATCCCGACTCTCTCTGCCAGCTCTTGCAAAGAGATCTTGCGCTCCACCATCCATCGATCTAGACGAAGCACGATCATTAGATCAAACCATCCACATCTTCCTGCAAAGAAACTCCATATTGGAAGTAAATCGATAACGCGATCAACAAACACCCAATCGGAAACGCAGAAAACTCAACATAATAGTCGCTCGACAAACCAAAACCTTGAAGAAGGATCGAAAGAAGCAAATTCACACCACAAACCGAAATCAAAAAAATACCCATCTCTTTGATCATCCGCACGACATTGCTCTGAAACGGCGTATTTCCCTTCGAAAACCAAGTTTGCCCTTCCGCCGTCTTCATGATCAAGTACGCGTTTCGAAACACCATCGCCATCAATGAAAGCGTGATGACCGAATTCGCCAACAAAAGACGGATCGACAAAGGCGAAACCACAAGATTTCCATTGAACCCCTGAATCGAAATCGAAAACGAAAGATCGCCATACAAAGGATCGACAGGAGCAGTAAGACGCTCCATAAACCAATTTGGATCAAAAATAGAAACAAAGAAACCGACCCCAAAAATAAGAACGCTCAGCCAATAGAGCCACTGCAAAACATTACACAACCATCGAGTCCATTTTAAAAACGTGTTTTTTTGATTCATATACTTTCTCCTTGATGATTCCATTATACCTAAGAATTATCGTAAATCAACTAAAATATATCGAAAAACGATAAATAAATATTGAAAAATAATATATCCACTCTTTAGAGCGACAGAACCATCAAGAAACAAGAATTATGCTACACTAAAAAAAAGAAACAGGAGAACATTATGAAAAGAGAATGCGCAGAACAAGCTTACAAATTGATCAAAGATGGAATGACGATCGGACTAGGAGCAGGAGAAACGATCGAATATTTGATCGAATTCATCAACATGGGAACCGCCAATGTCAAAGTCGTCTCCCCCTCGATGAAAACCGCCCTTTTATGCAAAAGACATGGCATCGAAGTCATCCCTACATGGCTTTGCGAACATATCGATATCGCCTTCGACGGATGCAATCAAATCGATAAATCGCTACAATGCATTAAGACTTTAGGCGCCTTGCACACTCAAGAAAAAATGATCGGCGCCATGGCCGATCAATACATCATCTTAGCCGATGAAAACAAATTTGTAGAACAAGTCGACTTTCAAGTTCCATTAGCCGTAGAAATCCTAAAAGACGGATTCAGCTACGTTTTAAAAACCCTATTCGACATGGGCCTAAGAGCCAAAGCCCGCATTACCAACGATAAAGACGGCTACGTGATCACTGATGGAGGAAACCTCATCGTCGATGTCGATTTCCAATCCGTTAAAGACCCGATCGAAACAAATAAAGCCATCTGCAATATCCTAGGCGTCATCGACACTTCGCTCTTTTGCGACCAAGTCACAAAAGCCTTGATCGCCAAAGTGGATGGAAGCGTCATCACGATCCAAAAATAAATCAACGCCCTTGAATAAAACAAGAATACATACAAATCGAACCCGCCACGCCAACATTGAGCGATTCAAAACGATCCATGTCGATCTTGACACAATCGTCGCACACACCAATGACACGATTCGACAAACCGCTGCCCTCGTTACCCAAAACGAAGGCAGTTTTTTTCGGAAATTCGATCTCATGCAAAAAATGCGAATACGAACGCAAAGCCGTTCCTAACACCAAAAAGCCATCTTTCTGCAACTTGCGGATCGAAGAAACCATCTCCGCCTCTTCAATATGGACTTTAAATAGAGCGCCTTGACTTGCCTGAACGACCTTTGGATTGTAAGGATCCACGCACCCCTTGGAATAAAAAATCGCATTAAACCCAAAAGAAAGAGCCGAACGAATGAGCGTACCCATATTTCCAGGATCTTGCACCTCATCTAACAAAAGAGTGCGATCACAAGAAACAACATTCCGATCCGGTTTATGACAAAGCCCAATACAAGAAGCATTCGATTTCTGTAAAGAAAGCTTGTTGAGAACAGTCTGCGAACACAACACCTGCTCTACATCCAGATCCAATTCAACATTTTCTGACAAAAAGATCCGATCCAAAAGATGAGCTTCATAGGCTTCCTGGATCAAATGCTCCCCCTCCACTAAAAACTGATTCGACATATCCCTGCCTTTTTTGGTATGCAGCTTGCATACTTCCTTGATTTCTTTATTTTGTACTGATTCAATCGTTTTCATAGTTTCATTATACTGAAAATCAAAGCAGGAAAACATCAAGAAACCTTGAGATTTAAGAAACGCTTTTGTATAATTGAAACATTAAAGCGCAGAAAAGAAACAGTACTTCCGTAACGCTTGGACAGAGAAGAAGATCCAAAGGCTGAAAGATCTTCGACAAGTATCCGGAACGAATTCACCTTGGAGCTAAGAGCCAACCCTCTTCCGTATCAAACGGTTATCATGATCAAAGTGCGTAAATGACGAAACAGGATGGTACCGCGGATCTTCCGTTCCTGTGACGTCTTTTTTTAATGGAAAGGAAAGAATATGGAACAAATCAACACCCTCAAACAAGAAGCTCTCGAACAAATCCAGCAAGCCGCTTCCTTAAAAGAACTCAATGACCTTAGGATCGCCTTCTTAGGGAAAAAAGGATCGATCCAAGCGCTCATGAAAGAAATGAAGAACTTGCCAAAAGAAGAAAAACCAGCCTTCGGAGCGATGATCAATACCCTTAAGCAAGAAGTCGCCGAAGCGCTCGAACAACAAAAATCCAACCTCGAAGAACTCGAAATGCAAAAACAAATCGAATCCGAAAAGATCGACATCACCCTTCCAGGACGTCAATTCGAACTAGGAAACAAACATCCACTCATTACCGTTCTCGAAGAATTGGAAGATCTCTTTATCGGACTTGGATATCAAGTGATCGAAGGAAGCGACATCGTCAACGATGAATATTGCTTCGAACGCGCCAACATCCCCAAGGACCACCCGGCAAGAGCGATGCAAGACTCCCTCTATATCGACCCTGAATGGCTGTTAAGGACCCATACGACCGCGCTTCAAATGAAAGTCCTCGAAGAAAACGCGCCAAAACTACCGATCAAAGTCGTATGTCCAGGCAAAGTCTATCGAAAAGATGATGACGACGCGACCCATTCCCACCAGTTCATGCAGATGGAAGGCCTTGTTATTGCGGAAAAAGTCACGCTCGCCGACCTGAAAGGAACGCTAGAATTCATGGCGAAAAAACTGTTTGGACAAGATCGACAAATCCGCTTCCGCCCAAGCTATTTCCCATTCACGGAACCAAGCGTCGAAGTGGACGTTTCTTGTCACATTTGCGGAGGCAAAGGCTGTCCAACATGTAAAGGGACAGGATGGATCGAGATTTTAGGCGCCGGAGAAGTGCATCCAAACGTATTGAAAATGGCAGGCTATGATCCAGAAGTCTGCAGCGGATTCGCTTTTGGGGTCGGAATCGAACGCGTCACCATGCTCAAATACGGCATCGACGACATCCGCCACTTTTATACGAACGACTTACGCTTCAATAAACAATTCAAGCGCTACGAATAAAGGAGAGAACAAATGCGAACATCTAGAAAATGGTTATCCCAATATATGGATCTTTCCGATCTGTCCTTAGAAGAATTGGCTGAAAAGATCACGAATGCCGGCTTGGAAGTAGAAGCGGCCTATCCTCTATCTTCTGGCACGAACTTAGTGATCGGACAAGTCGTAGAATGCGAAATGCATCCAGACTCCGATCATCTTCATATCACTAAAGTCGACTTGGGCGATGAGATCGTTCAAATCGTATGCGGAGCGCCCAATGTGGCCGAAGGCCAAAAAGTCATTGTCGCCAAACCAGGCGCCAAGCTGCCAGGCGGAGAAATCAAAAAAGGAGCGATCCGAGGCCAAGAATCCAATGGCATGATCTGCGCACTTTTCGAACTTGGCGTTGATCCACATATGCTCAGCGAAGAACAAAAAAACGGCATCGAGATCCTTCCAGAAGACGCGCCAGTCGGTTATACCGATCCATTAGGCTATCTAGGCTATGATGATGAGATCCTAGAAATTGGTTTGACGCCAAATCGAAGCGACTGCCAAGCGCAATTCAATCTCGCGAAAGAAGTCGGAGCGATCTTGAATCGGGAAGTCGTTCTTCCTGAATTCGATGCAGCAAGCGATCTTGGCGAGCACACACGATTTGCTCTTTCCAGCAAAACGGAAAAATGCCCACTCTTTTTAGAAAAAGTCATCGGATCGATCACGATCAAAGAGTCTCCAAAATGGATGAAAGAGCTCTTGAGGGCGAGTGGCATGCATTCGATCAACAATGTCGTGGATATTTCCAATATCGTAATGTTAGAAACAGGGCAACCGATGCACTTTTACGATATTGATGCGATCAAAGATCAAGAAATCACTGTAGCCGATGGCTTTGAAGAAGAATATACAGCCTTGGATGGAATCACCTATCAGCTCCTTCCAGAAGATATCGTTATCACCAACCAAGGAAAACCGATCGGAATTGCCGGGATTATGGGAGGAGATGATTCCAAGATTTTAGAAACGACCCATGGTCTGATCATTGAATGCGCTTCTTTTGACCACGTTTCTATTCGAAACACCGCAAGAAGACTCAATTTAGCAACCGAATCATCATTGCGATATCAAAAAGGAATCGAGCCAATGGCGCCTTTCAAAGCAATCGATCGAGCCGTACAGCTACTGATCGAATACGCGGATGCCACAGCGATCGAAGAAACCGTTCAAATCGGCGAAGTCGACGGTTTAGAAAAGATCCTTCACTGCACGATCGAGCAGATCAACGATCGCTTAGGCACCAACTTTAGCCAAGAAGAAGTAATGGACGTTTTCGAACGTCTTGATTTCGATCCTGAAATCGAAAATGGCGTTATTTCTGTCGTGATCCCAAGCTATCGGACCGATATGGAAGGGATGGCAGATCTAAGCGAAGAAGTGATCCGATTGATCGGTTACGATCGTCTACCAAGCACGCTTCCTTTCATGCCGATGACAGAAGGAAAATTAGACGAACAACAACGAATGATCCGAACGACAGAAAATGTATTGAGCTCGCTTGGCTTAGAACAATGCATTACTTACACCTTGATTAGCACGTTAAAAAAAGACAACGCGATCTTGTCAAACGATGAAGCGATCGAGCTTGCGATGCCGATGTCGGAAGAAAGACGTTGGATTCGTACGAGCATTCTCCCTTCGCTTCTAGGCGTCGTCGCATACAACCAAGCAAGAAAACTATCCTCCGTCAATGTATTCGAGATCAGCGATGTCGAAGGAAGATGCCAACAAAGAAAGCATTTAGCAATTTGTCTATCCGGACCCCTTGAAATGACACCATGGCTTCATGAAGAAACCCCAGCTGATTTCTATACGCTCAAAGGTCTATTAGAGACGTTGTTCGATTCATTAGGCATCAATCGAGCCCGCATCCATTTTACGGAAAACAAGGATGAAGGTCACTTCCATCCATTCCGTTCCGCATGCATCAAAATGGGCAAAGAAACGCTCGGATATATGGGTGAGATCCATCCAAAATACGCGAAAGAAAACGATGTGAAAAATGTCTACATGGCAGAACTCGATCTTTCTAGCTTGATGGAAACGAAAAAATCCAAGATCAAATTCACTCCGATCTCGAAATATCCGACAGTCACGCGAGATTTAGCACTGATCGTGGATCGAGAGCTTCCAGCCGAAAACATTGTTCAATTGATCGAAAAACATGGACGCGACCAAAAAACAAAAGAAAAGATCGTAAAAGAGATCGAAATCTTTGATGTATACGAAGGAGAACACGTAAAGGAAAATGAAAAATCGATCGCAATCCGCATCGTGTTCGGAAGCGATACCCATACTTTAAAAGATGAAGAAATCAACAATGTCTTTGAGACGATGCTTGAATCTTTGAAAAAAGATCTCAACGCTCAATTAAGAGGTTGATGATCAAAAATAGGCGAATCCGTTGTGATCGCCTATTTTTTTGTATAATAGAGATATGAATAAAAAGAAGATATATACGAAAGAAGACCTCGTCGCTTTGTTCGAGGAACTCAATATAAAAAAGGGAACGCCTGTTTTTGTGGAAAGCGATCTCAATTCGTTTTCATCGATCGCCGGAGGCGAACAAACACTGATCGAAGCGCTCAAAGAAACAATCGGATCGCAAGGCTGCTTGATCATGCCTTCCTTTTCATTTTCTACACTCGATCCTGCCACCCATTGTTTCACAAGATATCCATACTCTCTTTGGTCTTCGATCCGGGAAAGCATGAATGGATATAACGCCAAGATCACAGCGAGCAATACGGTTTTATCCGATATGCTGCTTCGATATCCTGGCGTATATCGAACGAGTCATCCTGTATATAGTTTTATTTATTACGGAAAATATAAAAAAGAATGGACCGAGCAAAGTATGAACGATCCCATCTCGTTGAATCATGTATTGCAGTGCTTTCGAAGCCGGGAAGCTAGATTGCTTTTGTTCGATATGGCGTTCGAAGATAGTTGTTTGTCGAATGCGTTCGCTCACGAATTTGAACAAGAAGTCACAATTATTGAGAGAGCTTATCTCGATCATAAAAAACAACGATTGCCCCGGACATTCTTGATCGGAAAAACGAGACAATCGTTTATTCATAAACTTCGAAAGCATTTTAAAAAGCGGGAAAGAAAGCTCAATGATCACACGATCGCTTCCTACGCGCTTGAAACAAGCTTCGAGAGTTTAGCGGCGATCTTTTCTAAAAGCGCGATCGATTCTTTAGAAAGCCCATCCAACTGATCTGAGTCGATATCCAATACTGCCCATAGCTCTTCTTTGCGAAAGATCGGAAGGACGAGCTCGCTTTTGCTCGCTTGATCGCAGGCAATATGTCCATCAAAGGTATGGACATTTTTTATATAGAGCGTTTCTTGGTTCTTGGCGCAAGTACCAACGATTCCTTTTCCTTCTTTTATCGTGGTGCAGGCGACCTTTCCTTGAAATGGTCCTAAAAAACAAAGCTTTTGTTTCGAGTCATAGAAATAGAAGCCTGCCCAATTGAGAGAAGGAAAGGCGAAGTAGATCCAGCTTGCCGCATTGGCGAGATTTGAAATCAAAGGAAGAGAGGGATCGATCAATTGATCGAATTGTTCTAAGTATATGTTCATAGCTTTTATTATAACGAAGAACTTTCTTTCTGTAATTGAAATTATTTTAAAAATATAAAAATTTGTGGTTGACAGAAACAAATCGAAGCGATATTATAAACAAGCTTTGAGGCCAAGAACCCGCTTCAACTGTCCTCTA
>Connie_p2__coassemble_1925_pt1 | contig 8917 bp, 11 predicted proteins | sample Connie_p2__metabat2_low_PE_010 | metagenome-assembled genome bin Connie_p2 | reverse complement strand
TTCCTCCATCTGAGCAGGGTGGAGCGGCTGATCTGGAGAATCTTCATTACTTCATTAGCTTTCATGTAAATATTATATCATATAGTATAAGATAGACATATTAAATTTAAATAATTATTCTATACATACAATACTCACCCATCATCGGCCGGACCCGGATCGTTCCCGCAATAGAAAACGCTTCGATCACACTTTCGCAAAATTCTTGGGAAGTCGCCATACCTTCTCCCTCTCTTTCTATTTTTATTGTATCAAACTCGCCTTCTTGCATTGCGAAGAAAAACAAAAAGGCGTATGATGCCAATGTTGATAAGTCAACAAGTGTAGGAGGACCTATATGATCACTCGATTTGAACGTTTCACTTTGATCCTTTTCGAAATCATGAAGTACTGGAACAAGATCGCCAGCGAAATCATGAAAGATGAACAGCTCAAAGGCACACATGCCTTATATATTATCACGCTCTATCGCTTTCCTGAAGGACTTAGCGCCGCTAGGCTCACAGACATCTGCCAAAAAGACAAAGCCGAGATCTCACGCTCGCTAGCCACCCTCGAAGCCAAAGACTTTGTATGCAAAGACGGACACTATAACGCGAAAGTGCAGCTAACCAAAAGCGGAGAAGCGCTAGCGCGCCATCTTAACGAGATCGCCAATACAGCCGTCCAACAAGCCAGCCAATCTCTAAGTAAAGAAGAGCGAGAAATCATGTACAAATGTTTAAGCTCTATCGCCGAAAATCTACGCACTATCAGCAAGAGGACCTCACCCGATGAACCCGATCAAAAAAGGAGCCTGCCGACTCGTTCAACACGCTTTCCATATCGCCATGCCGTTTTTACCGTACCACGATCCGGTTTGCTTTTCTTCCCTCGAAGAAGCTCGTCCACTCTTTAGAACTTGGGAGAATAAGACCGTTCTTGTCGTGACCGATCCGTTTTTAGCAAAAACACCAATGATCGCCTTGCTCATCGACACCTTATTTATAGAAAACGTATCCTGCGTCTTATACGATAAGACACAAGCCAATCCGAAAGTTGACGATGTCGAAGCTGCGCTCGAACTGTACCATCAGTACAACTGTTCGGCCATCATCGCTCTAGGCGGCGGATCGAGCATCGATTGCGCCAAAGCCATCGGAGCACGCGCAGCCTTTCCCAATAAACCATTATCCAAATTAAAAGGATTGCTAAAAGTATATAAACCGATTCCACCACTCGTCGCCATTCCAACAACGGCCGGGACAGGAAGCGAAGTGACTCTGGCCGCTGTCATCACCGACGAGAAGACCCACCACAAATACACGATCAATTCATTTACGCTCATTCCAAAATACGCCATTTTAGATGCCGAATTCACTCGCACATTACCGCCTTCCTTGAGCGCGACGACAGGGATGGATGCCTTATGCCATGCCGTAGAAGCCTACATTGGCCACTCCAACACAAAAAAGACACGCCAATACGCCAAAGAAGCCGTACGCCTCATCGTTCAAAATATTGAACGCGTATACGAGGATGGAAACGATATGGAAGCAAGAAGCAACATGCTTCACGCCTCGTTACTTGCCGGTAAAGCGTTTACCCGCGCCTATGTCGGCTACATTCATGCGATCGCCCACGCTTTGGGTGGTCAATACAACATCCCACATGGACTTGCCAACGCCATCATCATGCCTTATATGCTCGAAGCGTATGGCCAAGCTGTCCATAAACCACTTCATGAGCTTGCGATTTGCGCTGGATTAAGCACTCCATTAGAAAGCGACGCGCTCGGTGCTGAAAAATTCATACAAGCCATCCGTTCGCTCAATGCCATGATGAACATTCCTTGTGAAATCAAACAAATCCAAGAAAAAGACATTCCGACAATGGCCAAACACGCCTCTAAGGAAGCCAATCCCCTATATCCTGTTCCCGTTTTGATGGACCAAGGCGAGCTGGAAGCGATGTTTTATCGACTGAAAAACTTGGAAGTCCGTCAAAAAGAACTGATCCAGAAATATGTATTTTCTACATATCGCTCCCATCCTTCGATCTAACGTTCTTTTCAACCTCAACAGGCGACAAGTCATTACTCGAAAAAAAGCGTAGGATTTCGTAAATGAAACCTACGTTTTTTTAGCAGCTTTATAGGAAGCTCGGTTTATCCAAACTCAGCTAACCTGGATCCAAGGCCCTTCCCAACACTCTTTTGTGAGATTGTATTTTCGAATATAAGTATGCCCGTTTTCTACTTTTGTTTTCCAAACATATTGGTCAGCATAAGGTTCGATTAGCGGTAAACTTCTCAATGGTTCCATTGAAACAGCAGGTCCAAACATAGACCCAAATAAAAATAAACATAAAATTGATTTCATTGATTTAACTCTCTTTCTTGATTTTCAAATTCGGAAAAATAGTAGGCACTAAGTCTTCAGAAGGAAAACCGATCGATTCTCCATTATATAAATAGCACTCTATGCTGCCATCCTCCTGAATTTCTCCATGAGTAAAATCTTCTTCGCCATAAGTGCCTTCAAATTGTTTTTGAGTGTATTCGCTAAGTGAATAATCGGGTTCGATCACAAAACAGAAACCAGAAAGCACAAGAACTCCCATCACTATGCAAAACACCACGTTCAAATATCCTTTTCGTTTCTCATCCAGGATATAGCTTAACCTTTTGCCCATCATCCATCCGCCTAATGTGGAAAAAGTCGCTAAATTCAGATTTTGGTTCAAACCTAGCTTTTGGGTTTCCACTTCCTCAATTAAAAATCGAGCGTATTGAATTCCTTCTATTTCAGTTTTAAATTCCAGCACTTTCTGATCGACTCGAATTTCCTGAAATAGGGTAAGCAACTTGCGAAAAATATAGACCGGCACGAACTACCACAATAAAATAGTGGTCAAACGGTATCCAAGATTTTTCCAAAGATCTTTATTATAGATATGCGTACTTTCATGGTGCAGGATCCAGCGAAGCTTTTCCTGATCATACTCCTTTTCGGGCAAGAAAATGGCCGCCTCTTTCAAACCGGCGGAAAAAGGCGAACAGACATATCTGGACTTAAACACCTTTATATCTCTTTTCGCAGAATTCCACGCACTATTTTTCAAAAGAGTGGACTGTACGGCGTTTTCTTTGATCCGTTCTAGCTGCCCGTATCCTTTCCACCATTGCGATATCGTGATGATCAAAAAAAGAATAGATCCAATCATCCAGATCAACAAAAACATGTCGATCAAGTTATATCCAAAAAAGATGTCGTTTTTAATAAAGTCATGCAGATCCGGGACAAAAAATGTCATCGATATCGTTTTGGCAAAAAACAATTCTCCCGGAATCATAAAGCGAACGATGATCAATAAAGAGAAAAACACCAAAATTTTCGGATGGATCACAGAATACAAAGCTTTTGTATTGAGCAAAAACAGAAAAACAATGGATAATATCATTCCAGCAGTAAAGGCGTATAAGCAGGACGACAAAGAAAACAACATCATTTCTTTCCTCCAAGCTTCTCTTCTCTTTTCTCGATCATTGCCTTCAGTTGTTCAAGGTCCTTTAGCGAAGGGACAGACTCGATCAATTTTTCGGCAATCGGAATGATTTGGGTCGTTTCGATCTGCCTGATCGCATATTCCGTTTCATTGATACAAGGAACAAAAGTACGAGTTTTCGTCACTCCATCACTTTCCGTATCCACAGGCTTTATATAGCCATGTTTTTTTAAATCTCTCAATACAACCCGCATCGTATTGGGATTATAGTCGGGCAATAAACGAGATAAACTGATAAATCCTAAAGGTTCCGAATGATCCCAAAATTGCCGCATGATTTCCTCTTCTTTTTTTGTAAGTATTGTTTTCTTCATTTTATCTCTCCTATTTCAACAATACTAAACGGCTAATTTCATTTGCAAGAAATAATATAAAAATTATTTTTAATTCGATAAAGTATTAGAAGATCTAGTGTTTTTCTTTCCATTTCTGATAAAGAAAATAAAGCAGGATCACGCCAAGCTGCAGCACATAAGTCATTGAACTGAGCTTGAAAAACAACAAATTAAACAAATCATAAACGATCAATGTGAGAGCGATCGATCCTTTTTATCTTTTCCCTTATTGTATTTAAGCAAAACAGGAATAGGCGCTACATAAATTGAAAAACCGATAAAATCATGCAGAAAATACATCGTTTTGCTCAATTGCACTTCATCAATGGCTCCAGGATTGCAGAAGTTCACTGACATTGTGCCAAGCAATAAAAATAGAATACTCATATCTTTCAACCTTTCTACAAGTTTTCATCCTGTCCATTTTGAACCTGAGGCAAAAATCTTTTCTATTCTTTGAATCGATCACACGTTATCGCTCGTTGACTTCTCTTTTGTTTTGATTTGCGGGATACACAACAAGAACAAACCAGCCAGGATCCAATCTAGTTCGATCAATCCTCCATCCAGCAAAGAATTTCCAGCCGCAATACGCATGAGGATCCCTAAAACCAACGCAACGATTTGGGCCGCAAAAATACAATAAGCTGTTTTGCGGATGAGATCTTGCGTGTTCCCTTGTTCTTTTTTCCAGCTTTTTAGAATACGATATCCTAAATAATAGGAAACCATTTTCAATATCATCACCACACTTAAACCAAGATAGACGATAATCATCCAAATATGATTCATGCTTAATAGATTTCCAATCATTTGTTGATCCATCGCCGCATCAAACAAACCTTACTCGCTTAGAAACTGGAACAGATTCGGCTGAAAAATCAAACTGATTTCAACCATGAACATCACTAGGGCTCCGATTCCATTGATAGCAGCCCCGATCAAAGAAACCAAACCAGCAATACTGTATAATGATTTTTTCTCCTGCTTCATCTTTCATTCTCCTTTCACGAATAATGAGATCTCTATTTAATATAATAATTTTATTATTATTTTTAACAGAATACAAGTTTCTCCTTTCTCTTAGCACCAAAATTTGAGAACATCGATCTATAAAGCGGAACAGGTCTATTGTTTTCTTTACGCAACTCCCATATACTCTGCTTGTTCAGCCATCTTTTTGGATCATTTGTACACTTAATTATTAATGAATCAAATCTATCAATAGAAATCGTTTCTGTTCTGGTAAACTTATATACCATTGTGAAAGAGGGAATTTGAATTGCCTCATTAGAATCGATCATGGAATCGAGGCGATCCATATGAGCAAGAAAATCAAGATGAAACAAAAAAAGAGAAGAAAACGCCCAACCGCGAAATAATCTTCTCTTTTTACTTCTGATACTTTCCTTTATTCCTCTTCTTTTGGGAGCACGACCTTGAGCTGCTGCTCGACGACCTGGATCTTGGCATGCATCACATCTCCGCCATATTCACCATCCAGCGTCCAGGCGATCGATTCCCCATCAAACTCGAACCAAGGCGACTGCACAGGAACGATCAAAGGATTGTTTTCAATATCGCTCTTGGCAATACTGGCGATGATCGAATTGAGCTCGCTCAAATTCATCGGCTGACGGATGAAAACCCCCTCCAACAAGCCATCTTTCAAATCGTAGCGACCTTTCGTAAACGCGTCCATCCCCCCAACATAACGAGAACTCGAAATTTGACCATATAAAAAATTTCCTTCGATCATCCCGCCCTCGTATTCGATCCGCGTAGAAACACAATTGTTTTCCCAATGCGTAAAGTCCACGACCTCCAAAGCATGCAGCACATAAGCCAACGTCCCCAGCTTCCGCTTCTTTGTTTGCGGCGTATCATAGGCAGTCGAAGTCGCGAAACCAAAAGCCGCCACATATGAAAAATACGTATCATTGAACAGCCCCGCGTCGATCTGGTCGATCATTCCATCGCTTGCGATCATCGTCGCCGCTTCCACATCGTTTTTTGGAATATTGTGCGTATTGGCAAAATCATTCACCGTACCCGAAGGAATATAAGCCAAAGGCGCCTTGGATCGCGATTGAAACCAACCATTGACCGCTTCATGGAACATCCCATCTCCTCCGCAGACTACGATTCGATCAAATTCGCATCCGACCTTCTCGATCCACTCCATACCATCATTTTCCCTTTTAGTCGCGTATACCTCGACACGATAATTCGCATTCGAAAATATCTCGATGACCTTCGCCAACTGAGCGCGAATGCGGCCATCCCCCGATTTTGGATTATAGACAAGAAGAAGTTTTTCCATAAACATAATTATATAGAAAAAAACGAAACAAAAAAAGAAGGAAACAACGAGAAGCGTTTCCTTCAAAATCAAATAATAATTCTTACTTTTGTTCGAGATCAAAATTGAAATAACGAACCGCGTTATTGTAGGAGATCCCTTTTACGATTGGCGCAAGAAGTTCAGGATCGTTCGGGAATTCCCCATTTTCGACCCAGCCACCAATCAAGTTGCACATGATACGACGGAAATACTCATGACGCGGGTAAGACAAGAAGCTTCTCGAATCCGTAAGCATTCCCACAAAGTTTCCAAGAAGACCAAGATTCGCCAACGAAGTCATTTGTTTTTGCATGCCCGTCTTCGTGTCGTTGAACCACCAAGCAGATCCTTGCTGGATCTTTCCGATCGCGTCGCTGTCTTGGAAACATCCAATGATCGTGCCGATCAATTCATCGTCCCCAGGATTCAAAGAATAAATGATCGTCTTAGGAAGACCGCCATCCATATTCACCGCATTCAAGAAATCCGCCAATTGAGAACCAGGCGCCTCATTCGAAATGCAGTCAAAACCAGTATCTGGACCAAGCTTCTCAAACATTTTCATATTGTTGTCGCGCTTGCAGCCATAATGAAGCTGCATCACCCAATCATGCTTTTTATTTTGTTTCGCCAAGAACAACATGATCGCCGTCTTGAACTTTGTCACTTCCTCATTCGTGAGCGTTTCTCCATTTTTCTTCTTTGCGAAAATCGCTTCGATCTCATCATCGCTTGCAGGAACGTACATGACATAATCCAATCCATGGTCAGCGACCGTGCAGCCATTTTCCGCAAAGAAATCCATACGATTCGCAAGCGCCTTCTTTAAATCATTGAACGATTCGATCTGCATTCCGCTCGCCTTTTCAAGCTTCGCGATATACTCCATATAATCCGGCTTGTTGATATTGACCGCCTTATCTGGGCGCCAAGCAGGAAGCACCTGCACATCAAAAGAATCATCTTCTTTGATCAATTTGTGCCATTTCAAATCATCGATCGGATCATCCGTCGTGCAGATCAATGTCACATTCGACTTTTTGATCAAGTTGCGCACGCTCATATCATCTTGCTGAAGCATAGCGTTGGCTTTGTCCCAGATCTCTTTCGCGGTTTTACGACTCAAAACGGTATCGATCCCGAAAAAGCGCTGAAGCTCCAAGTGCGACCAATGGAACAAAGGGTTTCCGATCGCCTTTTCAAGCGTTTCGGCATATTTTTCAAATTTTTCCCAATCCGAAGCGTCTCCAGTAATGTAGTATTCATCAATTCCATTCGAACGCATTTGACGCCACTTGTAATGATCGCCGCCAAGCCAAACTTGCGCAATATTATCAAACTTACGATCTTCATAGATCTCTTGAGGATCTATATGGCAATGATAGTCAAGAACAGGAACTTGACTCGCGTAGTTATGAAACAAGTCCTTCGCGCACTCTGTTTCAAGAAGGAAGTTTTCATCCATAAACTTTTTCATGATTTTCTCCTTTAATTTTCTATTAACTCAATCACATAACACCAAGAACAGTTGGCAGCCATAAGCTTAACTGCGGAATATACGTCACAAGCATCAGCACCACGAAGATCGCTCCAAAATAGTAAAGCAACTGCTTGATCACCGATTCGATCGATACTTTACCAACCTTGACACCAACAAAGAGCGTCGTACCCACTGGCGGTGTAATCGTACCAATACATAAGTTGAAGATCAACATGATCCCAAAATGGATCACATCCATACCGAGCGCCTGACATACAGGAAGGAAGATCGGCGTGAAGATCAAGCAAGCCGGCGTCATATCCATGAACGTACCTACGACCAACAAGATCACATTGATCAACAATAAAATGACATACTTATTATCCGTTAAGCCAAGCATCGCTTCGCTGACAAGCTGCGGAATGCCTGTGAAAGCCATGACCCAAGACATGATCGAAGAAACACCAATCAAGAAGATGATGATCCCCGTCATTTGCGCGCTCTCCTTAAAAATACCTGGCAAATCTTTCCATTTGATCGATTTATACCCAAACAACGAAAGCAAGAGCGAATAGACGACCGCCACGACAGAGCCTTCCGTCGCCGTGAAGACACCACCAATGATTCCCCCGATCACGATCACGATCAAAAGAAGACAAGGAAGAGCTTGCAAGAACACGTTCCACTTCTCTTTCCCGCTCATTTGAACATTCGAATAAAATTTATTTTTACGAGCCAAGATATAGACGACCGCCATACAAGACAGACCCCAAAGGATCCCTGGAATATAGCCAGCCATGAATAGAGCCGAAACTGAAGCCCCACCAGAAACCAAAGCGTAAGTGATCATTACATTCGATGGTGGGATCAAAAGACCCGTAGGCGCGGTCGCGATATTGACAGCCGCCGAAAAATTCGGATCATAACCATCCTCCAATTCAACAGGCCCGATGATCGAACCCATCGCCGAAGCCGCCGCCGTTCCCGAACCAGAAATCGAACCAAACAACATGTTCGCCAATACGTTCGTTTGCGCCAAAGAACCAGGCATCTTTCCCGTCAAGATCTTCGCTAAGTTGATCAAACGGATCGCGATACCACCACGATTCATGATATTGCCCGCCAAAATAAAGAACGGGATCGCCAACAACGAGAAGACCGAAATGCCTGAGAAGATACGCTGACTCGCTGTCAATACCGCCACATCAAATG
>Connie_p2__coassemble_1800_pt1 | contig 9502 bp, 11 predicted proteins | sample Connie_p2__metabat2_low_PE_010 | metagenome-assembled genome bin Connie_p2 | reverse complement strand
TCGATCATCCAAAAGCCACATCAACACTGGACTTCTTCAAACTCACAATTTATTCGAACTCGATCGTTCCAGGAGGCTTCGAGGTGATATCATAGAGCACGCGGTTGACATGATCGACTTCATTGACGATCCGGTTCGCCACTTTGTCTAGGACATCAAATGGGATCCTTGCCCAATCGGCTGTCATACCATCAATGCTTGTGACTGCTCGTATCGCGACAGCGTAATCATACGTTCTTTGATCGCCCATCACCCCTACACTGCGCATATTGGTCAAGGCAGTAAAGTATTGCCATATATCGCGTTCTAATCCTGCTTTCGCGATTTCTTCCCGTAAGATCGCATCAGAATCTTGAACGATCTTGAGCTTTTCTTCTGTAACATCGCCTAAAATGCGGATTCCCAGTCCTGGTCCTGGGAATGGCTGGCGCCAAACCATCTCATCTGGCAAACCGAGCTCGCTTCCAAGCTCACGAACTTCATCTTTAAATAGAGTATTCAATGGTTCGATCAATTGGAACTGCATATCTTTAGGGAGTCCTCCCACATTATGATGCGATTTGATCGTCTGCGCTGTTTTGGTTCCGGATTCGATCACATCCGTATAAAGAGTTCCTTGCGCAAGCCACTTGATATTTTCTCCTTCTGTCAATTTCTTGACTTCTTCATCAAAGGTGTAGACAAACTCGTTTCCAATGATCTTGCGCTTTTGTTCTGGATCGCTTACTCCTGCAAGCTTTGAGAGGAAACGATCTTTCGCGTCGATCTTCACGAGATTGACATTCATGTTTTTGCCAAAAGTTTCCATGACCGATTCAGCTTCGCCTTTTCGAAGCAGCCCATGATCGATGAACATACAGATCAGCTGATCGCCGATCGCTTCATGCAAGAGAGCGGCTACGACACTCGAATCCACGCCACCGCTCAATCCTAGAAGGACTTTGTCGTCTTTCACTTTATCTTTGATCGCTTTTTTCTGTGTTTCAATAAAATCATGCATTGACCAATTGGCTTTCGCTTGGCAAATCTTGAACACAAAGTTTTTTAGCAACGTATTTCCATATTCTGTATGCCGAACTTCGGGATGGAATTGGAGAGTGTACATTTTTCGTTCAGTATCTTGCGCTGCCGCAAATGGGCAATTGTCTGAACAAGCGATCGTTTCAAATCCAGGCGCTAGCTCTGTTACTTTATTTCCGTGAGACATCCAAACGGTTTGGGTGCGTGGGGTTCCTTCAAACAAAAGGTTTTCCTTTGTCACTTCGATCGTCGTACGCCCATACTCACTAGATTCTCCAGGTTCAACTTTACCACCAAGTTCTTGCTGGATGAGCTGCATCCCATAGCAGATTCCAAGAACAGGGATACCGCTTGTCAAAATGGCAGGATCACATTTTGGAGCATCGGCTTCAAATACATCTTCTGGTCCGCCTGAAAAAACGATTCCTTTTACATCTTCCAACTTTTTGATTTCTTCCAAAGTCATTTCGTTCGAATGGAGTTCAGAATACACTCCAAATTCCCGGATCCGTCGTGCAATCAGCTGATTGTACTGACTTCCAAAGTCCAATACTACGATCTTATCTGGCATATTTTCTCCTCACTCTTTCCATCTCTGTATATCTTATCATAACGTCTTGCTCGGAACCAATTTTTCTAAAAGCCATTCCTTCAAAACGACAGCTTGATTGTCTTGCGTATCCTTCGCTCCATATAATAAAGTTACATTTTGGGTTTCTAACTGTTTTCGCACAATTTCCACCAAACGTTGAGCTTCTCCATTTTGTTCCAGCTCTTCCCGATATTTTGTTTTAAATATTTCAAATCTTTGTGGATCGTGATGAAACCACTTTCTCAATTCGTTGGAAGGCGCGATCTTTTTTTCCCAAGAATCTAAATGCGCATCCACCTTTTTGATCCCTCTAGGCCAGATACGATCCACTAGAATCCGATATCCATCTGTAGAAGCAAATGGTAAATAGACCCGTTTTGTATACAGTTCATGCATGTTCATTCTCCTGTTCTAGAAAGTCGATGACTTCGCTCAGATCCTTTTTTTCATATTGGATCGCTTCTTTCATTTCTTGGTCAGGAACGATTTGATCGGGGATAAAGATCGATACCATGTTCGCGTTCTTAGCCGCCAGGATCCCATTTTTACTATCTTCCAATACAAGACAAGAAGATGGATCGACACCAAGCTTATTGGCAGCTCCTAAAAAGATCGCAGGATCAGGTTTTGAAGCGTATCCTTCTTTTCCCGAAACAATAAGAGCGGGTTCGATCGGAAAATCAGCATACTCTAAAAATGTTTCGATATGTTTACGATAAGAGCTGGAAGCGATCGCAAAAGGTATGTTTTTATTTTTTAAATATTGTACAAGTTCTTTTAAACCCTGCTTGTTTGCCGAGCCTGGAACGGGAAAAAATCGAAAAAAGTAATCCATTCGCTCCTGTTGGCATTCTTCCATCGCCTTAGAAATTGTCGGATATTGATTCTCATACATTGCGATCCGTCTAGAATCACAGCCAATCATGCTTTGGATCACTGTATCTGGCACTGCATTCAAGCCATAGGCATTGAGCTTTTCGCGAAATTGTTGTTTGAACATTTGTTCTGTATCGAACATCAAACCATCCATATCAAAAATAACTGCTTTGGTCATACGTTACCTCTTTTATTTCTTAGCTAAATTGTCATCGAATTGAACGGACATGTCAATGGAAAAAGCATCCGGCTGCAATCGGATGCTTTTTATTATAGGACAGAAAAAGATGAGTCATAGAGTTAAGGATGTTCAAACACAGTTCGCTTTTTCTCCAGTGATGTTTGTTCAACCTATTTTTTGTTTCTCATCTATTCAAGCTTTCGTCTTGATTTACACTTATATTATGGCTTGATATATTCTCGTTTTCTATTGAATTGCCCACGATGAATCGCCGCTAAGATCTGCAGACCCTCGGCGCCCCACTTTATTCGCGATCTCTCCTGCGACAGCGATCATACATGCATTATCCGTACAACAATACATAGGAGGGACAGTGAATTCGATCTTTGGATACTTTTGCCTTAGTTCTTCCACTTTTTCGCGCAATCTAGAGTTTGCGGAAACACCGCCCCCTACAACAAAATGCTGAATATCTGGATAATCTTTCAAAACCCGCTCTACCCGAGAAAAGATCTCATTTAATGCTGTTTCTTGAAAACTAGCGGCAAGATCTTCCATTTTAAATGTTTCGTGGGCTTTTTCTTTTCTTTTGACAAACTGTAAAACACCTGATTTTAGTCCTGAAAACGAAAAATCATATTTACCTTCTGTCTTCGGTTGCGGAAGACTATAGATCGGCTCCCCTTGTTTGGCCAACTGATCGATTTTAGGCCCACCCGGATAGCCAAGATCAAGTACCCGGGCCACTTTGTCATAGGCTTCTCCGATCGCATCATCTTGCGTTTCTCCTAAGATTTCGAAACTATGTTCATCTTTCATGTAAACAAGTTCAGAATTTCCACCACTGACGACCAAAGCTAAAAGTGGATATTTTAAATCTACGACAAGAGAATTGGCGTAAATATGACCAGCTAAATGATGGACTGGAATAAGTGGTTTATGAAAAGCAAAGGCTAGTGTCTTGGCCGCTTGCACACCTACATGCAGACATCCAATCAAGCCAGGACCTTTTGTCACAGCTATCGCATCGATTTGTTCCATCGTCATATTGGCTTCTTTCAACGCTTTTTCTATACAGATGGAAATATTTTCGACATGGATCCGGCTAGCCACTTCAGGTACGACGCCTCCAAATTCCGTATGGACATCGATTTGCGAGGCGACCACCGAAGAAAGGATTTTTTTTCCATCTTTAACAATGGCGACTGCGGTTTCATCGCAGCTGCTTTCTATTCCTAAAATAATCATTATATTCCTCCAATTGGCTTTGACATATAGATGGCTGTCTGACCATCTGAATAATATTTTTTAGAGCGGTTGGTTTCGATAAACCCAAATTTTTCATAAAGGTGACGAGCCGTTTGATTTGATTCCTTTACTTCTAAAGAAAACAATTCACATCCTTTTTGGATCGCTTCCATTTCTAGAAATTTCAAAAATTCCATTCCATATCCATTATTTCTTTCTTCGGGAACGATCGCGATATCGGCGATGTCCGCTCGTTCGAACAGGATCCATAAAAAAGCGAAGCCAACGATTTTTTTTCCTTCGAGCATGAGCCAGCCTGTAGAAAAGGGGTTACCTTCGATTTCATAACAAATATTGTCATATGTCCATGGATCGCTGAAGCACTTTTGTTCAAGTTCAAAAACTGCTTTTGCATGGCTCAGGTCCATTTCGATAAAATCGATCATGCTTTATATGCCTCGCTACTTTTTAAATACTCAGGTGTCAAGGTATGCTTATTTTCGACGCGTTGTGCGTTTAGGAGCAAGTCACCGAAATTTTTTAAAAAATCACTGCTTTGTCCTTGCTGTCCAATTAAATAGGCATCTCCAAAAACGGGAGCTGGGTGGGCTTTTAAAAAGGATCCTACTTGGTCGAGCGTAATGATCTTCGGCCCTTCGATCAACTTGCCATTTTCTAGATAAGCCGCGTATACACGAGAAGAGCGAGCATCCAAAATAACATTAGCTTTTTCTTCTTTTCCAGCATAAAGCTGCATCGTAGAAATCGTTTTGAGCGTTTGACCCATTTGGGTGCTTAAAACTTTTGCGATCGTCATGGCGATCCGTATTCCTGTATAGCTGCCTGGTCCTTTCGTGATCACGATTTGATCAAAATCTTTATAATCGAGATCATTTTTTTTCAAGAGGCGTTCAAGTTCAACAAAAATCGTTTCACTTTGTTTTTTGAATGCTTCGAAGGCGATCCCATCGATCAATCCATTCTCGTCGTATAAACCGATAATCAAATTTTTATAAGCACTATCCATACATAGACTAAGCATTTTCGTACTCCTTTACAATTTCTTGAGAAACGGGTCCTGTTCCTAACAATTCAATCGTTCTTTCTTCTCCATCTCGAGCAAAAATATTCATTTCGATGTGATCAGAAGGGATCTGGTTTTCAATAAAGTGAGACCATTCGATAACACAGATTCCTTCATCAAAACATTCTTCAAATCCAAGATCTTGATCGAGTCCTTCCAACCGATAAGCATCAATGTGAAAGAATGGTTTATCATCGCCTTGAACATAATTTTTCATAATCGTGAATGTAGGTGAGTTGATGGTCTTTTTTACGCCTAATGCTTTTCCAAAGGCTTGCGTCCATGTCGTTTTACCAGCACCTAGATCGCCACTCAAACAAATGACGATATTCTTTCCTTGAATTAAAGAAGCAAGATTTTGAGCCAGTTCTTTCGTTTCCTTGATCGAATGGATTTTGATATTCATGATTTTTTCATTCTCCTTAATCTATGATAGTTGGCTTTGATCGCGTTGATCTGTTCCATGCGTTTTTTAACTTTTTGTTCCGAACCTTGATCGGAAGGCTGATAATATTCTCTTCCGACAAGTGAATCGGGCAAACACTGCATATCGGTCATATGGTAAGCATAGTCATGCGAATATTCATAATTTTCTCCATAGCCTAGATCCTTCATGAGTTTTGTTGGGGCGTTGCGTATTTGCAGTGGAACAGGTTGTTCTAATGTTTTTCTAGCATCCTCTTTCGCTGCGTTATACGCCACTTCAAGGGCATTTGATTTTGGCGCTAGGCATAAATAAACGACTGCGTGGGTCAAATGGACATTGCATTCGGGCATTCCTAAATAATGGGTCGCATTGTATGCAGCTATACAAATTTCGAGCGCTCTTGAGTCGGCCATTCCAATATCTTCGCTGGCCATCCTTACGAGTCTTCGCGCGACGTAAAGCGGATCCTCTCCTGCTTCAAGCATTCGAGCCAGCCAATATATGGCTGCCTGCACATCGGAATTGCGGACACTTTTATGGAGGGCGGAAATAATATTATAATGCTCTTCTCCTTGTTTATCATAGAGTAATGATCTTTTTTGCAGACACTGCTTGATGATATCTTGAGATACATGAACTCCATCGACATCGTTTGGTGAATTGATGATGACCATTTCTAATGTATTCAGACAAAAGCGAGCATCGCCATTAGAGAAAGCGGCAATCTTATCGATGTCTTCCTCGCGGATATCGATATGCATTTGTCCAAATCCTTGTTGAGAACTTAGTGCATGATAGATCAGTTGTTTGAGATCTTCTCGTTCGAGTGATTGAAGCACGAAGGTTCGACAGCGAGAAAGAAGGGCAGAATTGACTTCAAAGCTTGGATTTTCCGTTGTTGCTCCAATCAAGATGATGCTTCCTTTTTCGACATAAGGAAGAAATGCATCTTGTTGGGCTTTATTGAAGCGATGGATCTCATCGACAAATACGATCGTCTTTTTGCCTGCTTTTCGATCGAGTTCGGCTTGCTTCATAACGGCTTTAATTTCTTTGATTCCACTTTGCACAGCTGAAAAATCGATAAAGTTCGCTTTCGTTTGATGGGCGATGATTCGAGCGAGTGTCGTTTTTCCTACTCCTGGCGGGCCCCAAAAGATCATCGAAGGAATTTGATCGTTCTGGATCATCTTCCATAACAGGCTTCCTTTTTGGACGAGTTGTTTTTGTCCGGCATATTCTTCGAGTGTTTGGGGACGCATTCGATCAGCCAAAGGCCGAAACACTTCATCTGGTTTTGTTTCTTCTTGTTCAAAGAGTGTGTTTTGATGTATTTCCATATCGTTCATTATACTACAATCGAAAAAAACCTCATAAAAAGTTATGAGGTCATAGATCGAGCAAAAGTCTACATTTATCCAATACGATCCAAGCAATCGCGATATAGTAAGGAAGAAGATACTTTTCTTTTAGCTTATCAAAGCCTTCCGGTAAGTGTAGTCCATAAGAAAGAAAGGCGGAATGGAAAAAAACGATAAGATCTCGAGCGCCTTTCATTTCCATAAAGCGATATTCGATTTGATAAGGGAGCGTATTCGGATCGGCGTTGAAGTTCTCTAAATGGATCAGGATCTGTTTTAAAAAATCTTTAAAATGATATTGCTGGAAAAGTTCTAATCCACAAATACATCCGATAGCTTCTAACACTCTTCCTAAGATATATTCGTTCGAATACTTATTGTTCAAAGGCCGAGGAACATATTGAAACAAAAAGGTATAGATTTCTTTAAGCGCCTCAGGAAGCTCTTTAAGGTCTGCCTTTTTCCCTGCTTTCTTGATGATTTCTATGCCGATTTTTTCAAGAGTCAGCATATCTTTCCAGTCTTCTTCATAAAATGTATAGAGATAGCCTGGCGCTTTGTTTAAATACTTTAAAGTTTCTAAATATCCCTCCATAATTTGAGGGGTCAAGTCCGCTCCTGAAAAATCTAGATAATACTTCAGTTTCATCAATGGGCGGATCAAAAGATGGTTCTCGTCGCTTTGAAAAGGATCCGGTATTTCAAAGTCAGAGATATCGATCGCGATCAATGATGTAGCCCCCATCTCTTGAGCGAGCTCATAAGGAACGGAATGAGCATAGCCTCCATCCGCATAGTATTCTCCATTGATCTTAATCAAGTTGAATGCCGGAAAATAGGCAGTGCTGGAGAATATTTGCTCGATTACATTCTCCTTCGTCATTTCGGATTTATAAAAGGCTTGCGGCTTTTGTTGACTCATATTATAGGAGAGGCATGCATAGTCGATATGAGATCCCATAAAGCGATCAAAATCAAAGATTTTTTGATAGCGCGTGATCAATGGTTGGATCGACGGTCCATCCTCGCAAAATAGATCAAAGAATGCGTCGGCGCTTTGCCCTTTTAAATCCTTCGAAGAATATTGATTCGGAAACATGAACAAAGATTCGGATACATCTTTTTGTTGGAATGTATTGATCCAATCAACGAGTTTTTGACTGTCTTGTTGAACATAGATCGCTCCGCAAAGAGCGCCGATACTTACGCCTGTCACTAAATCAAAAGTATAACCTAATTTGTTGAGCGCTTGGCAAACACCAACTTCGTAGCTTCCTTTTGACCCTCCACCACCAAATACGAGTGCTTTCATTTTCTGAACCTCCGTTTTTTTTATTCTAAGGTTCTATTTCGAAAATGTAATGAAATATGCTTATCAAAGAATCATTTCCATGCCGATCCGATATGGCTTCATTCCTAAGCTTTCATAAAAAGCTTGGGCTCCAGGATTCAAGCTCCAAACATTCAATGTGATGTTATAGTAGTCGTTTTGTTGTGCGAATTTGACTACATGTTCATAGAGGGATTTCCCGATATGTTGATGTCGGGCCTTTTCATCTACACAAATATCGTCGATATATAATGTTCGAATATCCGTTAGCAGAGAAGAATTCAAGTGTTGTTGATGAAGACAAAAAGCATATCCTAAAACGTGATCTTTTTGATCGCAACTTACAAATATAAATGTATTTTGGTCATTTAAAAGCTTTTCCAATTCTTCTTTATTGTATTTTGTCGCTGGTCCATAAAACAGATCGGGCCTTCTGTTATGATGGACCATGTTGACTTGTTCTAAAAGGTCCAAGAGTCTTGGAATATCTTTCATTTTGGCTCTACGAATCATGGTTCCTCCTTATCGTGCTGGTTTGTTTTCATTGACTACATTTTCTAAAATAAATTTTCCGTCTTCGTATGTATATTTTAGAATACAACAATTATAAAAAGGTTCATTTTTTTTAATTGAACTTTCGTTTTCCCATTTTCTATAAAAATTTGCGATAGCTCCTCCATGGGAAACGATGAGAACACTCTCATGGTCGGAATGTTCCATGATATTTGTGATTGTTTCATTCATTCTTTGTTGAACTTGCGCTCTTGTTTCGCCATTTCCATAGACAGAGAAGAAAGTATCGTATTGATCTAATGGAGGATTCAGCGATTCGCTTTCGCCATCGAACTTACCAAAATTCATTTCTTTTAATCCTTTTAATCGCTTATAGGATAAAGTCGTGATCAATTCGAGAGTATCGCTTGCACGTTCAGAAGTAGAACAATAAGCATGGGTAAATTGAATTTTATTTTTTTCAAACCATTCTTTTGCTTTTTTTGCTTGATCGATTCCATTTTGAGTGAGTGGAGAATCGGTCCATCCTTGGATCCTTTTCTTTTTATTAAATTCCGTTTCTCCATGGCGCATTAAATAGAGTGTTTTTTTCATAATCCTATCCTTTCTCATCCTTGATTTGATGATAATATAAATATTTATATTTACAACACAAAAAAAGACCAGAAAGCATACACTTTCTGGTCTTCTCTAGAACCGGCAGCGTCCTATTCTTGCAGGCGCTAAGCCAACTACCTTCGGCGATGGAGTGCTTGACTTCTGTGTTCGGGACGGGAACAGGTATTTCCACTTCTCTATCACCACCGGATCTTCTTCTCGATCGATCCCTCAAAACCGGAAAAATCTTTCAGACACAGCTCTTCTGTCTGT
>Connie_p2__coassemble_1651_pt1 | contig 10352 bp, 13 predicted proteins | sample Connie_p2__metabat2_low_PE_010 | metagenome-assembled genome bin Connie_p2 | reverse complement strand
GATATCTGTAACTATCAGAGAAAATATTGGATAGTTGTAGATATTTAGTAGCGGAGCTATTATGTATGAAATTATCTTTTATGAAACAAAAGATGGCAAGTGTCCTGTACAGGACTTTTTAAATTCTTTATCTCCAAAACTTTTAGCTAAGACTTTACGAACTATTGATTTGCTTGAAACAAATGGACCATTTTTACGAGAACCTTATTCTAAATCTCTTGATGGGACTATTTTTGAACTTCGAACAAAACAAGGAACAAACATCACCCGCATTCTTTATTTTTTTATTGTAGGAAAAAAGATTGTTCTTACAAACGGTTTTGTTAAAAAAACACAAAAAACTCCTAAAAAAGAAGTTGAACGTGCTAAAGAATTAAAAGCTGATTTTATACGGAGGAATCATTATGAGTAGTTATAGAGAATATAAAGCGCAGGTCTTAAAAGATCCGCAAATCAAAGCAGAATACGATGCTCTTCAACCTGAATTTGATATTATACAAACTCTAATTGATGCTCGCAAACAACTGCATCTTACGCAAAAAGAGTTATCGGGATTGACAGGAATCACTCAGGCAGATATTAGCCGTATTGAAAGTGGAACCAGAAATCCAAGTCTTAACATGATCAAAAAAATAGCGCGCGCTTTAAATATGCAGGTTAAGCTTGAATTTGTTCCAATGTCAGAAACAAGTTATGTGAAAGAAAAAAAAGGATCTAGTCATAATTAACAATGTCATGTTGTCCTGCGAGATCTTTGTCCACTGGAGCTAAGCAAGAAGTAGACAAAATGGAGTAAAGAATCAATGTCATTGCATTAAAGAATGAAAAATCATCTGGAGAGGTGTCTTTAGATGATTTTTTTTGAGTTTTCCTTCTGCTTGTTTTCTTTCTTTGATTCGAATTTCGTCGGTGATCTTTCTATAGAAGTAATTCAGGAGTATCCATGTATTGATCATCTTCCCTATCGTATTCGGTATTGGAATGGTCGATCGGGCGGAATTATGAAATGAATGTCTGGTTTTTGAATCGAAGTCAGCAAAAAAGAGGGCGCATTTTAAACTGCGTCCTCTAAAACTATCTTTTTACATATATATTATTGGTTCGATCTGGTCCTACCGAGATCATCGAGACCGGAACACCTGTGAATTCTTCAATGAAATTGATATAGTCGAGGCATTCTTTTGGAAGATCTTCTTTATTCTGGATCTTTGTGATGTCTTCTTTCCAGCCTTTGAATGTTTTGTAGACGGGTTTTGCTTTGGCGACATCTTCTTGGTCGCTTGGAATGTAATCGAGCACTTCCCCATCGATTTCATAGCCGACACAGACTTTGAGTTCTTCGATGCCTGTGAGTACGTCGATCTTTGTCAAGACGATGTCGGTAAGTCCGTTGAGCATGTTGGCGTGTTTGACGACGAGCAAGTCGAGCCATCCACAACGACGTGGTCTTCCTGTCGTGGCTCCGTATTCATGGCCTTTTTCTTGGATCCATTTTCCTTGTTCGTTTTCGAGTTCGGTAACGAATGGGCCTTCGCCTACGCGGGTCGAATAGGCTTTGACGACGCCGATGACGGTGTCGATCTTATTTGGCGCCACGCCCGCTCCTGTCGTCACGCCTGCGCTTGTTGGCGAGGAAGATGTGACGAATGGATAGGTTCCATAGTTGATGTCGAGCATGCATGCTTGCGCGCCTTCAAATAGAACGTTTTTTCCTTGGTCGATCGCGTTGTTGACGATACTCGTCGTTTCTTTGATCATCGGCAAGATTTTTGGAAGGATCTTCTCAAAGTCGGAAACGATCTTGTCGTAATCCATCGCTTCTCCTCCATACACGTTGACAAAGAGTTTATTTTTGAAATCGAGATTTTCTTTGAGGCGTTGTTTGAATGTTTCAAAATTTTTGAGTTCATGATAACGGATGCCTTTTCGGGCATATTTGTCCGCATAACAAGGTCCGATTCCTTTTTTGGTCGTTCCGATCTTGTTGTTGGCGGCCGCTTCTTCGAGATCGTCTTGATAGCGATGGTATGGCATCAAAATATGAGCGCGGTCTGAAATGATGATATGGTCGGTCGAGATCCCACTTTCTTCGAGCGTTTTCATTTCTTCCAACAATACGAAGGGATTGCATACGACTCCTGGTCCGATAATGCACATTCCCTCTTCGTGCAATACGCCGCTTGGCAATAAATGGAGCACGTGTTTTTCTCCATTGGCGATGACTGTATGTCCTGCGTTGTCTCCTCCTTGGAAACGTACGACTAAATCTGCGTTTTCAGCAAGAACATCGACGATTTTTCCTTTTCCTTCGTCCCCCCACTGTGTTCCTACTACGACTTGGCTTGGCATGGCGAGCCCTCCTTTATTTCTTCCGTACATAAAAAATTATAGGTAAAAGCATGTGGATAGTCAATTCGAGTTGAAAATTCATGATCGTATTTTTAGTGATGAAGAAGTTTGTGTTCAATGTCTTCGAGTTCGTGAATGAGTTTGTCATTCCAGCATTGATTTCCCACATACGCCATCGCTTTGAGGATTCTTTTTTGGGCTTCTTGCGACATATAGTGGCCAGTCGACTTGAAATTTCGATACGCTGAATAGCTGACATTGGCGAGTTTGCAGATTTCTTTCATATTGTAGTACTTGGAGTTTTGAAAGAGGATCTGGCTCCAAATGTCGAAGGTGAACGCTTGATTTTCGATGTCGCTTAGATTGTATTCGATAATGGTATTTCTTGGCTTGCTTTCTTTGAGAGTGTTTCCTTCTTCATCGATTTGTGCGAACACTTCATCTAAGATCAGAGTTCCGCCTTCATAGGTTTCGGACATCCAGTTTTGAAAGATGGTGATTGCTTCGTAAATGTCGGTGGTGTCTTGTTCTTTTTCGAATGTTGCCATAATCGATCCATCTTCTTCTTCACACAGTCCAGAGAGAAGAGTGATGTTGTAGTATTTCTTTTCCATGATTTCCTCCTTGATTTGAACAAATTATAGTACATTTTTGTACTATTTCAAAGAGAAAAGTAAGAAAATTCAAAAAAATAGAACTGTGTCACAGGCACAGTTCTATGTGTTCATTTTGGATCTAGGATATTTAATAGCACTTGGGTTGCTTGTTTTATTTGTTGCGCTTCTTCTAGAGTGTCCATGAGTGTATTGTAGAGTTCGTCTTGCGACAGGATGGGATGATTTTCTTGGACTTGTTCATAGTCTTGCAGGAAGTCAGTTTCCATATAGGTTCTTAGGGTTTTGAGTTTGGGTGCGAGTTCATTTGCAGTTTGTAGGGCTTTTTCGAGTGTTTGGTTTGCGTTTTGGACTTCTTGTAAGAGTGTGTCGAGTTGTTGGAGTTTTGTTGGCTCTGTCATAGATTCTCCTTAGATACTTGTTTATGATTATTCTTGTGTTTTTTCTTCTTGTTCTTTTTCTGGTTCTGTCTTTATTTCTTTGACTTCTTTTTGTTCTTGTGTTTCTTCAACAGATTCTTCTTGGGTTTTCACAACTTCTTGTTTTGGAAGGTCTGGAAGGTTTGTTGGTGTGGGGTTGCTTTCTTTTTTGGCAAAGACTTCGGCAAACGTTTTTTTGTTTCCTTTAGACAAGATAAGCCACAGGGCGATGAGAAGGATCGCGAAGATTTCTTCGATCAGGACGATAATGGCATATCCGTTGATCGAGTGTTTCATGATTCTTTGTCGGGTTGGATATATTCTTCCGCGGTCCATGCGTGTTTTTGTTTTTACGCTTTGGTTTTTGGCGGAATCTTCGTTTTGGATAGTCGATTCATCCTCTGTCGCGCTCGACTTTTCGTCTTCGAAGAAATCTCTTTCTTGGAAGTGTTCGAACCAGTCTTCTTCTTCATCGAGTGTAAAGCCTCGATCTTCGCCAAAACCTCCAAACGATTCGTCTCTTTGTTCGATATATTCAAAATCTTCTCGTTCAAAAACATCAAATCCAGTTTTGATCGCTAAGCAAGTCAAAACTACGATCGAAAAGGCGCATAATACATTTTTTGCTGTTCTGTTCATTTTCTTTCCTCCTTGGCTTAAAGAATACGCTCTATTCCTTAAAACTTCCTTAAGTGGATGAAAGGTTCATATTTACGTATAACACGTAGAGTATTGAAGTTCAAAAAGTATGATCATTCAAATATAATAAGTTTATAAAAACAATATAGAAAGGAGTTCACATGACCATTAAAATGAAGGCGAACGATTCGGTATTTTATGTTAACGACGTACCATATCCGATCGAGTCGATCGAAAAGATCGATATTCTGATGGAAGATAAAAAATTTAAAGGCAAGACGAAGCCGTTTGTTCATCAGATCTGTGGGGGAGCGACGACAATAGTGGCTCATGCATTATTTGAACCAAGTGGATATGTTGGATTGCGCATTCGGATGAAAGATCAAACAATTGCCGATTATATTTCAAAAGAACCTGTTTATCATAATACTGATCCATATCACAAAGATATGCAGACTGCCGAAGAAATCAAGCGCAAACTGTTGAAAAACCAGCGTCTCCAAAAAGAAAAAAGCAATAATTCTTTATAGAAGTGATCGATCGATCACTTTTTTTACATGAAGTTCAAGAAGCGTTATAATGGAGATGTAAAAAGAACTGCTGTTTATCAAAGCAGTTGATTCGGATTTATTTTTTTCCATAGGCAACCTACGAAGAAATCCAGAACTTTTTACTTTTCGGGGTTGCTTTTTTCATTGGCATTGACCAGTGCAATGATCAGTTGAGTTATGATTTCTAGGATGACTAAAACGATCGAAATGATTTCGAAAGGACTCATATTCTCACCTCCGCTTCTCGAAACTTTCATGAAGTTTCTTCTATAGAAACGAAGTTTTTTACGGTTTTTCGGCTAAAGCCCGACCGAACCAATCACGCTCAAACAACAGGCACCTTTGTTTTAAAAAACTTTCTGTACTTTTTATATGATTTTAATTTAACCGCATAATCAAAGTGGCAATTCTGCCACCTTTATCATCGATTCAATAAAAAAAGTTCCAAATAACTTCTTGTCATCTAGAACTGAATCTACATAATGGCAGGGGTAGCAGGAGTTGAACCCACATCAACGGTTTTGGAGACCGCTGTTCTACCATTGAACTATACCCCTAAGTGCCTATTTATAATAGCATCTCTTTCAATCAGACGCAAGCTAAAATTCAAAAAGTTGATTAAAAAAAGACTCGTCTACTGAGTCTAATGCACTTGTATACAGTTTCTAATATACTCCCGTAAATCAGGATCGCAAACATATAAATATGTCCCCATGATTCCACGAGTTAAAAGAACTTTGTAAATATTGAGAATATATGGTGCTAATGTTTCTGGAGTGGTATTCTGTTTCCCTTTTTGATCAAAGTAGCTTTCTTTGCAGATGATCACTTCCTGTCTGTTCGGATCATATCCGATATCGTTTCCCAAGATCACACCCGCATAATTCAGATCGTATCCTTGAACGGTGTGGATCGATCCGATTTCCTCTAGAGAATTTACAGAATTGATCCAGTCTTCTGTCGTGCTATTCCAACAATATTCTTTTCCCTCAATTTTAATATCAAAACAGTTCGGGTCAGTTTTACTTTTCCATTCCCAAGCATATCCCGAGACCATCCTGCACAATCCCACTGCCTCTTCTTTCCTTTTGATCACATTTTCCATATCTTCAATATGGTCAAAAAGACGAAGTTCATAATTTGGAAAACCTGCATTTTGTGGAGATTTTGAATGTAATACGTCGTCTATAAATTGAATATAATCTTTCCCGCCACGAACTCTCATTTGTGAATCTAGGCTAAACTTCTCAAAATATTGACTTTTTTCCACTTTTTTAAAAATGATCGATCCAAATCAGAAGGCCGTACACTTTGCGTCGGATCATAAAATAAGATTTGAAAACGACTTTGATGAAGGATCCAGTCGAGCTGGTTTCCTTTTTTTCGATCAAAGCCTAATTTCTCGTTCGCATTATAAAATGCTTTAATGTTCGTGATTCCTCGAGATGAAGTGAGCCTATGCGCTTCATCGACGATCAGAAGATCGTATTTTTTCTTTGTAACGTCCATAGGTCCAACCACCATAGATGTCTTGAGGCCTGCGATCCTTCTAAAAACTCTTTTTAAAGTCTTTCGTAAAGATGTTTGTGGAATAACGATCGCGAAAGTAAAATCTCTATTTTTCAAAACCGTTCTGTGATATTGAAAAGCTTGATCTTCCTCATCTTCATCCTCTAGATCCGCAAGATTATAAGTATGATGAATATATTCGCTAAGCTTTTTCATGATGTAGACAGCCAAGATTGTTTTTCCCGTACCTGCTGATCCTTCTATAATAAATGGGATCTTTTTATCAGAGCTGTATTCCATGGTTATTCGATCCAAGATTGCTTCTGAAATCTCGTATTGTTGCGAGTTTAGCGTTTTATACGGAGAGAACTTGAAAAGATCTGAATTTCTAAGCACATTTAGCTCATTTTGAACGATCTCCTTTTTTCTTAGCTCTTTCCAAATCGAATCGATCATATTCACGTAGAGCTGCTTTTGATAATAATCATGATCAAGACTCTGTCCATTATTCAAATTCAAAAGTTTATATTTTTGATCCGCATTCATATAATTGATCAATAAATGTTCGATATCTAAAATCGCCGATTTGTTGAACCTTTCGTCACAAATCAATACGATTTGTTTCAAATGCTTTTTCTTCTTGGAATCAAGATGGTTTTTTGTCCGCTTTAACGAATTCGATGTTTCTCCAATATAAGCCTCTTTCTCGTTATGAATGATATAAACGAGCGGCCAATTCACACCAAACCCATTTCCTCGAATTTCTATCAATCCATCATATGAAAATGGATACTCAAACAATTTGATTTCTCTTTTCTCTTTCATGATAAATTTATTATATAAATATTCTTATATTAAAAAAGTCGAAACATCGACTTACCTTAGCATCACCTTTCTTTCCATCTGTATCATCCCTTGTCTTTTTAGATCCATCGAAACATGAACATACGTATCCAAAGTGATCTTGCACGATGAATGTCCAAGCACCTCCGACAACGACTTCACATCCATGCCCGACTCTAGGCACCGTGTCGCGAACGAATGCCGAAATGTATGAAAATGAAGCGAATCCAAACCACAATCCAGCTGAAACTGCTTGATATGATTCGACAACACTCTAGGCTCCATAAAACTCGAACTCGACCCCGTTAAAACATAAGCTTCCTCGTCATCCACTTTAAATTTCATGCACAAATCGACCATATCCGGAGAAAGAGGAATCGTTCGAATCGACGATCGACTCTTGGGCGGATAAATAAACACCCTCGTCTTCGTTTCTGAAATCGAAGGACTTTTTAAACGAATCATCGTATTATGAATCGAAAGATACGACTCCTCCAAAACGATGTCTTTCCATTTCAAAGCGCACAATTCCCCGATCCTCAAACCTGTCATGAGCGCTAAGTATGTTCCAAACTTGATCCGATCCATATCCATATATAAATATTGAATAAACTTTTTTTGTTCATGGATCGAAAGACGATCTGCGCTTTTCTTTTCGCACTTTGGAATTTGAATATCGAGCTGCTTCAATTCAGAAAATTCCTTTAACGCAAAAAATAAGATCGAACGAAGCACCACAAAAATATCTTGCCTCGTCTTCGAGCTCAAATTTTTTTCTTGCAAAGCTTTACGAAATTCTTCGATCGTATGGTCGGTGATCGCCTCTAGATTGTGACTTTTAAAAAAAGGCAAGATATGGGCATGAAGAATGCTTTCGTACTTATTGATCGATGAAAGCTTGACTTGATCGCTCTTTCGCTCAAGCCAATCATAACATAGTTGTTCAAACTCATTCTTCGCTATTATCATTTTCTTTTTACTATGTTTTTCCTCTGCCATCTTTTTCTGCAAAGCTTCTTGATACGACTTTCCATACACATATCCATAAACTATTTTTCCTTCTCTTTTTTCTTTGATATATCTACCTTCCCATCGTCCATCCTTTCGTTTATAAATGTTCTTTCCTTTTCTCATCTTGAAACCTCCTAAAAAAGAAGTATAAAAAAAGGCGAAAAAAAAAGAGAAATAGAATGCTTTCTATCTCACTTTACAAAAAAGTCAAAACCTAATACGACAACGCCCAAGATCACCAAGACGACTCCTGTCAAACGATTCAAAAGAATCGGACTTGCCTTGTTGGCGATCTTCGCCGCGATCTGCGCCCAAAGAAGCGTAAAGAAAATACATAAGAGCCAAGGCGCAAGAGGAGGAAGACCATCGATCCAAAAATGAGAAGCAGCACCCGTCAAAGCCGTGAATGCCATGATAAACACGCTCGTCCCCACTGCCGTCTTCAAATCATAGCCTAAGATCATCGTCAAGATCAAAAGCATCATCATACCACCGCCAGCGCCAACAAACCCACAAATAAAACCGATAAACACGCCACACAAAATCGATTGAACGATTTGTTTTTGAACACTTTCGCTCTTGATCGCTTCTTTGCTCGTCATGACAGGCTTCACGATAAACTTGATTCCTAAAAACAAAGTCACCAGTACAGAAAAGTTCCCCATCATTTGGGCCGGAACTAAAGAAGCGACATAACTGCCAACGACCGTAAAGATCAAAACACTCACCATCATCACGATCCCATTCTTTATATCCAAATTTCCATTTTTTCCATACGTATATGCGGAAATCGCGCTCGCCAACACATCGCTCGACAAAGCGATTCCAACAGCCGTATACGGTTCAATATCTAAAAACGTCACGAGCACAGGCGTTATAACAGCAGCCGCGCTCATTCCCGCAAAACCCGTCCCTAAACCAGCACCCATGCCCGCAAAAAAAGTCACCAATACTAAATACAAAACATTCATCTTTCATCCCCCTGATCAAAATGATCCGCAATTTGTTTTAACACATTCAAAAAAACTTTCTTCTCTTCTGGATCGATTCCTTCAAGAAGCCAATTAAAATACTGTTTCTGAATCAAACGTCCTTCTTGTAGGATCGGCTCGGCTTTACTTGTCACTTCAATTTCTTTTTGTCGCCGATCCTTTCGACTCGCGAATACTCGAACAAAACCTCGATCGACTAGCTTTTCTAGATTCATGGAAACCAAATTGGCCTTGATTCCCCGTACTTCCACGATATCTTTCGCAAACTTATATTCCGGATTGTTTCCCAAAAATAAAAGCATATCGATCATTGTGGAGGAACAATCGTATTTTTTAGCTAATGGCTTCATCATCTCATTGTAGAGACGCATCAATTTATAAAGGATCCCAATATTAAACAATGATTTCATCCTTCTCCCTTTCTTCAATATTGAATATTTCATTATTGAACTTATTTTAACGGATATTTAATCTTTTGTGAAGCAAAAAAAGAAAGATTTTATTCTAACTCATTTTTCAGTCGGATATCATAGTTTTTATGTTAGTCATATTTCTTTATCATAATAAGAAACAGATTTATATTAGAATCAATCAATGGAGGTTTATGATGAAAAAAATGATTTCACTTTGCCTAGCGTGCACTCTTGTCCTTTTGACAGCGTGCTCGAATGGCAACAACAAAAAAGAAACTTTAAAATCGATCCAGCTCGATCCGGAAGCCAATAAAGTACTTGTTGATACCGATACCGACATCCACATCGATACGGACCCAGACAATATCCAGTTGAGCGATAAAGACTTCACTAGCTCAGGAGGCAATGTGAAAGTCAATAAAGACAACGCGGAATTCTCCGCATCCGAAGAAGGAACGTATACGATCTCTGCCAAACGAGGCAATATCACCAGCAACACGGTTACGATCACCGTGATCAGTGATGAAAGCGATTTAGCTTCAGCGAATGATGAACAAACAACAACAAACGATAATTCTCAAACGACGGATACTTCAACTGCTTCAAACAGCACACAAACAAGCAACACAATTCAAACTCAAAATTCTGGCGAAGCTTCACCAGACGCGATCGATGTCGCCACCATACTCAGCGACCCTGACGATTATGTTGGCAAAACGATCACGATCATCGGCTCCCTTCCTCAAACGCCTGCCTACGATTCCAACAACCAACCGTATGAAATCATTTATCCAACGGCAGGCGGATCCAACATCAACGATCCAAGCGACCGTTTGCGTCTAGAAGGCGCTAAACTAACCATTGGTTGTTGTATTGCCGAACTTACCGGCACGCTCGAAAAGAAACAAGTGGGCAACGATCAATATGTATTCGATGTCAGCAGCTACGAAGAAGTTTCGGACGAATCTCCTCGACCACTCAATTAAAAAAATTCAAAATAAAAAAAGGAAGT
>Connie_p2__coassemble_1230_pt1 | contig 14299 bp, 13 predicted proteins | sample Connie_p2__metabat2_low_PE_010 | metagenome-assembled genome bin Connie_p2 | reverse complement strand
CCGAATCGAATAGTCTTCAAATTCCGGAATCGTTTTTTTCACGATATAAGCCAGTATCGCCTTTTTGGAAAGCACCTTTTTGCAGGCCGCATCGAATGTCTTTTCTTGATTCCATTGTAGCATAGGATACGAGAATATTTCTTCTCGAACAAAGCTGTACATAGTGATTCCCCCTTCTTATATTCAATACGACAAAAAATAAAAAAATGGTCCCAGAAAGTTAAAAAAAAACAGCCAAACGGCTGTTTTCGTGTTAAGCTTCTTTCTTTTTTTTCAAGAAGTAAGCACCAAGTCCAATGAGCAAGAGAGCGCCAGCACCCAAACCAATATACCAACCATATTGATTCATAAACGAAGGTTTTGTAGAATCTTCAGAATCTTCTGGTCCAGCTAATGGCGTGTTGTCTTCATCAATATCGACAAGATCTTCAGGCTCTTGTGGGGTTGTTTGATCTTCGCCTTCTGGAGTTGTCGTCTCTCCTGGATTTGTTGTTTCTCCCGGAGTTGTCGTATCACCCGGAGCTGGAGTCGTTCCAGGCGTCGTGGCCGGTGTCGTTGCTGGAGTCGTTGTCGTACCAGGCGTAGTTACCGTCTCAGTTTCTGTATTCGTATCCGTGATCGTAGTCGTCGTTCCAGGAATAGGCGCAGGAGTCGTCGACTCATAATACATATTATAAACAGCGCCATCGTTCTTTAAAGTGAACCGATAATTACGAGCCTGCGCTTGATAACCATCAATATAAGGCGCCGAATGGATCGCTTCCTCAAAACGATTGCCAGTAAATGTTTGCGGCTCTAAAAGCTGCGTCCCATCCGTAGTCAAGAAACGAATCGTATACGTGACAGGATCCACAAGCTTTTGATACACGACCACATAATCCTGATCTTCCATCACCGGCGTTCCCGACAAATACAAAGCATCACTCATACGGTCTTTTCCGCTCTCGACGATCGCGATCGGATTATAAACAATATTGTCTTCCTCATATTGTGGAATACTGCTCGCATCCAAAGGATCTAACGACTCTCCCTGCGATTTCTTTTGTTCGCTCACAATATTCCCATTCGCGAACACCCGAACCGTATACGTATACGAACCCTCATTCGCCAGCACAGACAAAGAACACACATTCAATGAAAGAACAACCGAAGCAAGGAATTTCAAAAACTTCATACTATTCCTCCTCCTTCTTTCTTTCTTTGATACCAAAGAACGCGAGGATCAACAAAATCAAACCACTAATGCCACTCATAAGCAGCCAAGGCAGTCGTTTAACAGCCGCAGCCGTGTTGACTCGACGCGTCACTCGATTCGTCTTCGTCTCCCGAATGACTTTGTCTTCTCCACGAGCCGGTTCTTGATCCGTCAATTCAGTAGCGAACTGCATCGCAAGCTCCGCTACCTTTGCCTGGTAGTCGTTCCCTTGCGTATCGCCATCCAAAACAACCTCTAACGAAACGATCCCGCTCTGATCTTTTTTCAAAGTATCCAAAAACACATAGTCTCTCAATCCACTGTTGCGATCTTGAAGACCACTCGTATCCACGACCTCAGAACTTCCTCCAAGAAGCTTGCTCTCATACAAAGTACGCTCCCCAGAAGGACCCGAATAACGAATACGATAACCATAACCGCCACCAAGACGATTCTCCTCCTCCGCCTTCTGCAAAGAAGAAATGATCTCGTCACTAAAGTACCAGTTCGTAGACTCTTTGTTTTTGTTGGCAATAGACATTTCTACCGTGAACGTATCGCCAGGCTGCATCGAACCCACGCTCTTCAACCATTGCTTTTCATTCAAATCATTTTTGTCCATCACACCATCCGAAGTGAAAGTCACGCTCCCCGAAGCCTCAGCCGCCTCGATCGGAAGAGACAAAGACAAAACAAGACCCGAAACAAGTAAAAGATTTCCGATTCCCTTTTTCATTCTCTTTCCCCTTCCTAATTCAAAGAAATGTGATTCTCATCTCCAGAAACGCTGATGCCCCAAACACTCTTGATCGCATCCGGCGCGTGATGATTCTGGATCGCGTCCACTTTCGCTTCCAAATGAAACTCCAGATCATCGTATGTATAGTTCTCCTCTGTTTTTTCATTCAAGACTTCAGGAGAAATCGATAAAGTCGAGCTCAATGCCGGCGTTGTTTGACCTGGCTCAAGAACTGGCAAACAATAGAACACCTCCCGCTCAGAAGTCGAAGCATTCGTATCCTTTTGCCATCCATCCTTCGTTTCTTCAAGCACAATATACGAAGGATCCAAATCAATCCGCTTGTTCGAACCCTTTTCTTTCCAATACTTCAAAATAGTCACTCGAACAAATTGAGGAATCGAACCCGTGTTCTGCACCGCAATCTGTTCTGGATATTTATAACCCAATTTCGCTTTTCCATCCACAATTTCAGAAAGCTTCAGCTCACCTGAAGGATTTCCCCCATTATAGCCATTATTCGCGATTTGAGAACCATTCTCCAACAATGCCACATCAATACTCGCCACCTCCACATTCGCATGGAACGGAGACGATTCTTGATTCAACACAGCACGCGTGCCCTCGACACCCGTACCCAACAACAAACCCACAGCCATCACCAAAAGCAAGACAATGACAACAGGCCTTGAAATAAACTTTTTAAACCCTTTCATCCTCTTTCTCGCTTTCTAATTCCAATAACCAGGACCATTGAGTGGAGCGTTACCATCCTCATACACAACTGGACGCGATTCCGCCACAACAATCACATTAAAATTATCGACCGAATCTTTTTGAGATTGAATACCAGCAACCAATTCAGACGTACTCTGACCCACCTCGACAATTGAATCAAAGTAATAGTAGCCATCGCCACCATTGCTCCAACCCTCTCCTTCAACACTGACAGGAACACCAAAATCACCATGGAAAAGCTGAACTCGAACAAACACAGGCTGCGAATCCTCCAAATTGTTCACAACAATATGCTTCGTCAAACCATCCACTTCTTCTGTAATATCCGTATTGTTTCCTAACTCAAGAGAACCACTTCCATCCGCCTCCACATTCGTCGTGAAATAGGCGTACGCCGAAGAAATCCCCGAACAAAGGATCAAAGCCACCAAAAGAGAAAATGCCAACAAACGCTTTTTCATTATTCATTTCCCCCCTTCCGGAACATGATTCCAACCCGAATCATTCTTTTCAAAATGATTTCGAACCGAAGTCGAATGATCATTCGAATCTTTGTATTCATTCACAAAATCAAATTCAAGAGGAGTATCCCCATCATTTAAATCTAAAGAATCGTTTCCAGACACATAAGAATACGAAACGCCATAATAGACTTCAGTGACCGTGACGGTTGAACCCACCGGAATATTTGGAATCGAAATCGAACCCGACGTTCCATCCAAAACTAAAGATTCCACATTTGAATAAACGAGCTCTCCATCCTTTTCCGCACGAATATCGAAAATAAACGTTGGAGAAGAAGAACCACCCAATTGATCGACCGTCTTATTGATGAGAATCTGACCATCCGTACGATCTTCACGCTCCGCCTTCAAAAGCATCGTCACATTCGAATTCCAATCCACCACATTCGACGAATTGTTCACACCATCCACTTCTCTAGAAGGCAAAGCCACCAAAGCCGGATTGAATGTGTACTTATACAAAGGCGTAGAAACCGTCGTCAAAATCTTGTCTTGACCCCCCGTAGGGCCAATTCCCATCTCGACCGAATCCGCCAACGAATCGTTTCCATACGGAAGCACTAAATACATTCCATTCGCAAGAGATAATGAATCCCCAAACGAACCAACTTGATCCGGAACAAGACCATTATCCAAAACGATCTTCGCCGCCTCTTGCGCCAACGAAAGATACTTTTCATTGTTCATGTCCGACAAATCCGAAAAGGAAGATGACAAACTAGAAAACGCGTCGCTAGCCACATAATCATAACTATCATAATTCGGATTTTTAGAAGCGACCGCTACCTGGAACACTCCAATCTGCAATTTTGAAGCATTGTCCGCCAGATCTTCCCGAAACTGCTCCGGCGCGTCAAAACGCAACGTCGAAGACTCTCCATCGATCGCGAACGCTCTCGACAAAGAAAGCGAACCCACCAGCAAGACAGCCGCCAAAAGCCAAAATCCCGATCTAGAAATCAACTTTCTCATACTCATTTATCCTTTCCAACTCTCTTATTCAAGACGTTTCGGAACCCCAAAACGACACCCATAACCACAAAAATCAAAACCCCAATAAACAACGCGACCAAATTCCGATCGATCAAGATCGCCTCCGAACGAGCGTTCACAAAATCATCCGGAAGATTATCCACCCGATGCCCTCGAACAAGAAGACGATGCGTATTGATCCCATAGGGAGTACACGTCTGCAACGTCGCCAGATCTTTCCCTTCCTCGATCTGAAGATACGTAAAGTCATTTGGCTCCACAATCTTGATCTGATCGACCTGATACGTGTATGTATCATCCAACACTTGAAACATGAAGTAGTCTCCCACCTCAAGCTGATCAAGATCTGTAAACAACTTCGCGGAAGGAAGTCCTCTATGTCCCGATACGATCGTATGGGTAGATGGACCACCGATCGGCAAAGAAGAACCTTCAATATGACCGATCGCATCTTGCAATGTAAATTCCTCCACACCATGATAGATGGGAAGATTCACACGAATCGAAGGGATCTTCACAACACCAATAATCCCATCTCCAGAAACATTCAACGTCGATTCATACATAGAATGCAAAGCATCCGAAGGATGGAATCGATTCGGCTCCAATAGAAGCTCCGAGTTATACAACTTAGCTTCCGATAAATATTTTTGATATTCTTCATCCGACATCGAAGCGACCGTTTCCGTATACGAATCAATCGCCCGCGTAGCATGAAATTTATTCCACCAATCCGCTATTGACGGATACAACAGCAGGGACAACCCTACCGTGAACATCATTACAAGCAGAATCGTAGACCAATTCTTTTTTATAAATTTTTTCATGTAGAGCTCTCCCTGCTGCTGAATCAAGTTCAGCAGCAATATTTTCTTTTTTCAATGAGCAAAGCTCAGAAGATCATCAGTGATGATCAATACAAATAACCAATATAGATTAATATAGATTAGTTATGTTTCATTCTTTTGTTTGTAACAAAGAGAATAGCAGCGCCTACCATTAGGATTCCACCTACTACGTAGAGCATTGTTGTACCCATACCACCAGTTTCTGGAAGTTGAGAACCTTTATTGTTTATAATTTCTTTTTCGACAACAATCGTTCCATTTTCATCTTTAGATCCAGGAGTGAATTTAATTGATTCAGTTAAAAGATTGTAACCGCTAGGAGCTTGGATTTCCTTAATTACATATTCAACGTTATCTAAACCTCTAATTTCGATTTTTCCATTCTCTGGTGTCACTAAATCAGAAGATGATCCATTTTTATCTGCAACATAAACTGTTTTTGATTCACCATTTTCTTCTTCAGTCTTCGTTATAAATTTAACTAATTCTTCTGTCTTCTCTTCATTAGCACCAGTTACAGTTCTATAAATGTTAAATTTGGCACCAGCTAATGCAGATTTATCATTACCATCAACTTTATTAAGTGTTAAATCCCAATTATAAACTTCGACTTCTTTATGATCTAAATTAGTATCATTATCTTTCTTTAAAGTTGCACTATTCTCAGAAACTTGTTCAAATACGGCATCAGAAGTAACTGTTGCATTATAAGTAATTTCGATATTGTAAGTACGATTAATAGGTTCAATATCATTAAAATTTTCAAACTTTAGTTCAAAACCACTTGCATATCCTGTAGATACTGGATTTTTGGATGTTAAAGTATACTTAGTTGAATCAATAACATTACTATTAATTTTTACTTTAACATCCACTGGATTTGAACCAGACTTCACATATGCTAATCCTTTAGTCATCTCATCAGAGATTACTACATTTTCCCAACCTTCATAAGCTGTGAAAGAAATTTTAAATGGAACAGTATCACCTACTTGATGATCAACTTTCGTTTCATTTTTAGACTCTTTTTTGAATTCGATATCATTTTTATCTTTAACTGTAATATCACCAGCATTATACAAACTCACAACTGTACCGGTAGTAGAAGTAATATAATAGTATCCATCACTTAAATTAACGAATGTTACTTGTCCGTTTGTATAAGTTCCAAGAATGGCAGTACCCAAAACTTGTGGATGACCTTTAATGAATGAAACGATTTCTTCAGCTGTAAATTCAGAACCGTCACTCTTTTTAGCAGGTGTTACGTTGTATACTTTATTGATTTCTGTAGAAGTAACTTTGTTTTCTTCAAAATTGAATGGTGATCCCGAAATTAATTCTCCGTTACTATAAAACTTATCTCTTTCAGCTTGACTTGCTGTATAGACGGACTGAGTTGAACTATCAACACTGAATAACTTATAGGCTTTGTACTCCTTATCACTTTGGGCATTGTCAATAGTAATTGAAGCCGCGCTCGCATTCGTCATTGTCAATCCGACAACCATCATGAATGCTGCAAAGATAGATAAAAGTTTTTTTAAAGATTTCATAAAAATTCTCTCTTTCCTTTCTCATCTTTAAAATTTTTTTCTTCTATGGCAGACAGCAGACAACCCGTCTGCCATATACAAACCATGAAAGAATATTGTGTATTTATTTACGGATCATCCCCCAAGGATTCAGGGTGGAGGCTATTGTTTGCCTCCTTTCTCTTTTCCCTTTCGCCTCTTTTTGTATCCGTACATTAAGCTGGATGTAGCAATGATTGCTCCTCCGCTGAATGTAAATAGTTTAGTACCGGTTCCACCAGTGTTAGGTAATTGTTCTCCTTGAGAGTTCTTAACTGTTAAGATACCATCAGAAGTATAATCTGGTTCTTTCGGATCAAAAGTGATTTCTCCCTTATCTACAGTGAATGAATACGTCTTAGGTAATAAATTATATCCATTTGGTGCTTTGATCTCTTTCAAGATATAAGATCCATCTTCTAAATTTTAAAATTTTATTAATCCATCACTACCAGAAGTCAATTTTTGACTAAATTCAGTATCTCCTGTTTTCGTAAGTTCGAATTCTGCATCCGCTAATACAGTATCTGGATCTTTATTGTCGATTTTCTTAACTTGTAAGTTTGCTTTTTTCAAGTTATTACGGATAGCGTTACCGATCAGAGTGTCATCTTCCTTAGTAATGAGAGTACCGTGTTCTGTAACATTTACTTTATAGATTTCCTTAGAAAGCTCGTATCCATCTGGAGCACTAATTTCTTTTAAATAATAAGTAACTCCAGTTCTTAAATTTGGAAATTTTACTATTCCATTTATATCTGCAGTCGCTTCTGCGGCTTTTTTAGTACATTCTAGATTTCTATATAAACCAAATTTGGCACCTGCTAAACGTTCTTCATTCTGATCCAACTTGTAGAAAATAAATCCACTGTCTACATAAGTATTCATGACAGTTAATTCTTTTAAATTTTCATCTGTACTTGAAGGCTTCCAGTCTGTATATTCAACTACATAATCGGCATATCCATCGCTAGCATCTGCGCCTGCATCATAGGCTGTATTTCCAATCCATGTTTCACGAACACTATACTCAATCAATTGACCTCCGCGATGAGAAGGTAAATCCTCCCAAACATGTGACCAATTATTCTCTTCTTTATTAAGTTCCTGTTCTGTTTCCATAACAGGTTGGCCATTACGCATCAATACAACTTTGACATTCTTAGATTGTGTAGTCGTATTTGTCCAATCTTTTATAACTTTCAAATTCAATGTCTTAGATTTATTAACAATTTTTAGTCCAGAATTTGAATCATAAGAGACATTTTTGTTGTTTTGTAGATTTTTCAAAGTGATATTTCCATTACTATCCACCTCAAGTTTGATATCACCTATTGTTTCATAACCTTCAGGTACAATTTCACGCAAAATATATGTACGTGCTTGATCATTTGACTTTATGCCTCGAATGCGAATGTGACCTTCTGAATCCGTTTCTAGATAGTCGCATTCTTCAGTACCGCTGCCTCCATACGTTGTGTATACGCCTGAAGGATCTTTATAAACTTTTCTAATTACATCATCTTTTAAAAGTTGGAATCGAATATTCGGAATACCAATTCCAAAGTCGCCAGTTTTTGTAATTAGAAGCTCGTTTGTTGGAACATAAGTATTGAAGAAATTTACAGTTTCATAAGATTTATATGGAACGTTATTAGCATAGTTCTTACCTTCCACTTCAATCGTAGTATTTGATGTATATACTTGCCGAGCAACTGAACCCGTCGTTCCATTATTAGTGATCGCATATTCAGCAATCGTTCCCATTGATTCTCCATACACGATAGCATTTGGTTTGGAGTCAACAAGGTAGTTTTTTTCAAAAACTTGATATTCTTTTCCAGCTTTTACAGGAACGACCCAAGTAAAGGTTTTTTCATCACTACTAATCTCAATAGGTTTAATACTATTCGATTTATCACCTGTCATCAATTCAGAATAATCATCACCCTTGTTTAAGTATAAAGTTTGTACAATCGAAGAATTATTCTTGTCTTTTACCTCGATTTCAAAGTTCTCTTTTGCTTTAACAATAGCTTCTTCATTCCCAGAAAATGTTTTCGTTACGGTTAATTTCCCTTCTTTACGGACAAGAGTTCCATCAATATGCCAATTTCCCTCTTGCGCTCCCTTTAGAACGTACCAATTAACAGTGTAATTTCGCGAAACAAGATCCTCTACCTCAACATCTTTTCCATTTTCTTTAACATGTGATTTAGATGGATCACTCTGTTGCTCCCGCACACGTTCCAAAATCAATTCATCACTCGGAACAGAAGCCAACTGGAAATAAGCATGTCTAGGGTTGGTTTTTGTATTCCATGACCCTGTATTTTGTGATCCTTTAACCAATCCCAAATGGGTAACAGTCGTTAAATTTCGAATATCTTGGTCCACAAGAATCGGATTCTTAGCTCTATCCGCTAGTTCGCTTGATCCTAAATTATCATTTAAATTGGTTATATACTCCGTATGTGGATTTGTTTGATAAGCTAAATAAATTGGATTGTTCGATTCTTTACCAGTAGTATTATAAAGGGTAATATCTTGATTGTTTTTTTGCTCTTCATCTTCTGTGATTTTTAATGACGTAGTATATACTGCATCATTCATAAAATCTCCTATTACAGGAGCACTATCTTGTTTACTGTATTCATCGTATTCACCTAAATTTATATTAATATAAAATTCAACAGTCTTAGCTCTTGCTCCTTCCCATTCAGCCCAAAGATGAAGCGTATTATCTCTACTAAAGTTACTTGTTAAATTTTGATTAGAACCGCCTTCAATGAAAGCACCATTCGAATTCGATGAATTGTTAGAACCAACTCTCCATCCCTTAAAAGTATAGGCCGTGGTCCAATGGCTTACATTATTTGTAAAATATTCATCAGGATTTGGAATTCGAACATAATAATTACTAACATTATCTGTTGTTTCACTATACTGATTCGATTGACCACCAACTAAAGGTGTTTTTTTATTAGAAGCATTTGTTGTATTTAAGTGATACACAATGGTATATTCAGTTGCTCTTGCCGCTAGCTGAAAAGGAGATGATGCGATTGAATTTTCTTCTAATGAATCTTCTTGGATTGATTCATCAGTACTTTCATCCATATTATTTTCTAATTCGACATTTTCTAAAAAAGAAATATTCATTTTTAATTTATAAGAAGCGTTTTCAGGAACACTTGGTGTTTGAGGATCTACTTTCTCAACAAGAACTCTCCAAAAATAATGAATATTCTCTTCGGTTACATCGATGGTAAATTCCTCATTCGTTTCTCCAACAACATCTTTCCACTGATCGTCTGCGCAATCTTCGGAATCGTTATATTGCCATTGATACTTCAGAACGGCATTTTCATCAAATCCACTCTGTGAAGCTTTTACTGTAATTTGACTACCAACTTCAACAGGTTGCTCTACACCCTCGATCAACACTTTTTTAGAAGAAGAATCTATTTCATTATTTGGTTCTTCCACTTCTTTATTATTATCTTCTTTATCCTCTTCCCCACCAGCTAATGGAGTATCTTCCTCTTCGATCTTTACCTCATCATCCAAATACACGATGACCTTCTCCTTATTGACATTCACTTCCTGGACTCTATTGTCAACATTACCCTGAATGACCTTGACATCATTCTTTAGATCATTGAACTCGACAAGAATACCCGATCTAAGTTCACCCTCATCATCTCTGAAGAAAACGACATTCCCTTCTTTACCAACTTCTTGGTTTTGATCATTCACCGTCTTGACTTGCCATTTACTAATGTCCTTGTCAAAATTCATCTGAACATTCGCATAGTTGAGAACAAACCCTGTAAAGTAGTTGTTCCAATCCCCATACTTATCTTCATAAAAATGACCATATCTTGTATAGTAATGTTCTTTTCCTTCTTCATCGATTTCGAAGTTTGCTTCATTCTCTTTGTAGTTGAGCTCGTTTTTCGCGACAGTTAAGATCCGCTTTTTCGCGTCTTCTTCTTTTGCGATCTCTTTATACGCTTCATTCCAACTATTTGGATCTTCTACATCCTCTTTATTCGATTCGCACTCTCTTGAATGCGTGTGCTCCTCTTTTCCACAAAGCACTTCTTCGCTCTTATAACAATCATCCGAATGCGTATGTCCTTCAACTGGCTCACTTTCCTCTTTGCCGCAAATCAAGTTCTGAACCTGCTCCACTTGATAACAAGAATTATCATGCACATGAAGCTCGCTCTCTTCCTGACCACAAATCAAAGACTTGTTTTCAACCAGCTCATAACACTCGTCCGAATGCGTATGCCCTTCGCTTGCTTCTACTTCTTCTTTTCCACAAAGCGGCTCAGAAGAGTGATAACAGTCTTCTGAATGCGTATGCTCTTCCTTTCCGCAATAGTACGTCTTGCTTTGGGCAACCGCCGGCAAGATCAAAGCGTACGTCGTACAAAATACCACCACACAACTCAGGATCGTGACAAGACGCTTCCATGAGCGCTTCTTATTATTTGTATCCTTCATCCAATCCAATCCTTTCTAAAGACTGCCCACCTTATTGAAAGGCCACAACACAGCCGTTAACTTTCCAACAATCATTTCTTCCGCGACCGGACCGATCGCCCGCGTTCTCGAATCCAAAGAAACACTCCGATGATCTCCCATCACGAACCAACGCTTCTCAGGCACTTGATACGGATACTCAAGATCCGTATCGCCCACCGCTTTTTCTTGAAGATAAGGCTCATCCAGTTCTTCCCCATTCACGAACACATTCCCATCATCATCGATATAGACCCAATCACCAGGCCCAGCGATGACCCTCTTCACAAGAATCTTATTATTATAATAGAACGCAATGACATCCCCCGTTTTAAAATCAGAACCCTTGATCGTCATCACAATATCGCCCGCGTTCAACGTAGGCGTCATGCTCGTACCATAAATTCTTAAAACAGGAAGCCACATCGTAGCCGCTAACACCGCAAGCGCCGCCACGACGATCAAAACACCCACCGTGCTCCTCAACGTTCTACGGTACTTCGCGTTATGTTTGACACGATCCCTCTCTTTTTCCAAAACATCCAAAGAAGGAACGCCCAGATCCTTGACGCTTCTAGTCTCCTTCTTTTTGCTCATGTTCCGCGCTCTTCTTTACACTTTCTAAATATTCATCCGCAGCCCTTTGACACGCCTCAAAAATATGATTCAAACGCAAAGCGGCCTCCGCAATATTCCCCGACTCGTTCATGACGATCGTACGATCCTCTAACTTACGATTCGCCTCTTCCAGCTGCGCCTTCAAAGACTCCACTTCACGAGTCCTTTCCACCAACAACTCCAAAAGCTCAAGACGGGAGAGTTTCTTCAATTCCTTTTCCGTCATTTACTATTCCTTCCTAAAACAATCTATCAAATAAAAAACAGTCCAAGACAGACTGTCCAGAAAAACCTTCATGAACCATCTGCCCAACCTTAATTTCTAAAACTTTCTTGAACCCTTTCTCCAAGAATGAATTGACATAGTTTACCCATGTCAAGGCACCTTTAACTTACGATACAAAAATCACAATGTCAATAAAAAATGGGAAATTTTTTGATATTATATTCCAAAATTATCAGTTGGATTGTAAAGCAAAACTAAAATTTCTAAACAATAAAGAAAAAATCCAACCACTTAAAATTTCAGACCAAAAGAGCTAAAATAAAAACATGACACAAAAAAGAATGAAGCTACTGCTGTATATGACAGCCCTATCGGCCGGCACACTTCTTATATCCAACTTGTCGGCCATCAAACTTTGGAACTTGGCAGGCATCGCCGTCGATGGCGGCCTCGTCCTCTTTCCACTCACGTATATCCTTGGCGACCTGATCGTTGAAATGTTTGGAAAATCCACCAGCAAAACGATCATCTACGCAAGCTTTCTAGTCAACGTGATCGCCGTATTCGTCTTCTATGCCGTCATCGCCCTCCCCGCCTATCCAGGCTGGGACATGCAAGACGCCTACGCCATGGTGCTTGGCTTCTCGCCCCGCATCATCTTCGGCTCATTGCTCGGATTTTTAACATCCAACTTACTCAACAACTATCTTTTTATCAAGATGAAACAAAGCGACAGCCTCTTTTCAAAAAGCTTTATCGCAAGAGCGTTAGGATCGAGCGCCTTCGCCCACCTGATCGACTCGACCATCTTTGAAACCGTCGCCTTTCTAGGCGTCCTCTCGTTTCCCGAATTTGTCAAACAAGCCATATTCGCCTATATATTAGGAATGGGATTAGAACTCATCCTTTCCCCACTCGAAGCATGGATAGAAAGGAACATCCGCAACGTATGAGCCAAAACAAATTCTCATTCGACATCAACGCCCGCATTCCAGACCAATTAGGAAGAGCTGGAACGATCCATACACCCCACGGAGACATTCAAACACCCGCCTTCATGTGCGTAGGCACACACGGCCACGTTAAATTCCTTTCCATGGAAGACTTGCACGCCATTGGCGCCCAAGCTATGCTCTCCAACGGCTACCATTTAAGAAACATCTCCCCGACCATCGCCCAAGAAGGAGGCTTGGCCAAATGGTCAGGCTGGAACGGACCCACCCTTACCGACTCTGGCGGATTCCAAGTCATGTCTTTAGGCTCTGGCATTGGAAAAGTCGTAAGCATGGAACGCGAAAAAGAAGTCGTCAACACCCCAAAAAAAGAACGCCTCGCCCTCGTCCAAGAAGACGGCATCCGATTCTTCGACCCATTCACGCAACAAGAAGACTTTATCGGCCCCAAAGAATCGATGGAAATCCAATGCCGCATTGGCGCCGACATCCACATGGCTTTCGACGAACTCACCTCATTAGCCGACACCTACGACTACAACAAAGAAGCGCTAGAACGCACAGAACGCTGGGCCCAAATTTCCCTAGACGTCCACAAACAACATCGAGACGACCTCGGCTATCGACAATCGCTCTATGGCGTCCTGCAAGGCGGACGATGGGAAGACCTCAGAAGAAGCACCGCCAAAAAAATGGGCCAAATGGACTTTGACGGCTATGGACTCGGAGGCGCCTTTCTCAAAAGCTCATTAGGCGACATCTTGACATGGTGCAATGAAGAACTCCCCGAACACAAACCTCGCCATTTGCTTGGCCTCTCTCGACCAGACGATATTTTGATCGGCGTTGAAAACGGAGCCGACACATTCGATTGTGTCGCCCCCAGCCGCGAAGCAAGACATGGACGCATTTATACAAAACACGGCTACTACTCTTTGGCCCGCCAAGCTTGCCAAGACTGCCACGAACCTTTGGAAATTGGATGCGACTGTCCAACATGCCAACAAGGCTATACCCAAAGCCAACTTAGACAAATGATGAAATCAGAAGATCCAAAAGTCAGAGAACAATACTTTCGGCTTTCTACTATTCATAATCTCCGCTTTACCATTCGTATGATGGAAGAAGTCCGACAAGCTATACTCGATGGAACATTCCAAGAATATAAAGAACAATTCCTCAAAGACTATTATGGAACAAAAAAAGGAGCCATTCTTTAAGCATAGCTTTCAGAAAGGCTTCTTTTTTAAAGATCCAAGACAGATCGTCAAATTTGATTCTATGATCATTTCTGTCGAAACACAAAAAAGACCAGAAAGCATACACTTTCTGGTCTTCTCTAGAACCGGCAGCGTCCT
>Connie_p2__coassemble_1181_pt1 | contig 15004 bp, 14 predicted proteins | sample Connie_p2__metabat2_low_PE_010 | metagenome-assembled genome bin Connie_p2 | reverse complement strand
GATTAGGTGGACTTCTCTAGCGTACAGGGTGGACTTCAATTAGTGGAATACTCAAAGAAAACATCCAAGACAAGATCGATGAAGAAGTAAACCGTTCTGAAGAAGAAATCGAACAGATCCAAGAAGAAGCCAAACAAGAACAAGAGGAAGAGGAAAATAAACCAATTCCTACGCTTCAGATCGAGAAGATCGATGAAACAACAGTAGAGAATGAAGAAGACCAAGTCGAAATCCAAAAGCTAAAAGAACAAAGCGGAAAGGATACGAATCCTGAACAGTTGCTTGATCTTTCGTTCTATAAGTTGAGATTCTTTGTGGAAGATCAGGAGATCAATTTGGAGGATCAGAAGTTTGATGCGGAGCTAACGCCTACACAAGCTTTTGTGGAGAAGTATGATACTACGAAGGATCTGGAGGATGTTAAGCCAGAGGCGGAAGCGGGTACTCGAATTTCCATTACGACTTCGACTCATGAAGATCCTACCTCTCAAGCATTGAAAGACGATGAGAATAATACAGTGAATAATTCAAATCTTTATCGTTCGAATGAACCAATCTCCGCTTCACTATTTTTTACACAAGAACCACAAAAATTATTCTCGATGCGTTCAGAAGAAGCTACGAATCCTGAGTTCATAGTTCAGACATATGGATATATAAGGAAGAATAAATCCTATTCTACTGGAGGGAATTTAGATATTTATAATATGTCTAAGACTTATGAAACTGCTGGATCGGATCAATTATCCGCTCATTATAAGGTTCTCGATGATGACAAAACAGACAATGGAAAAGTTATTCAAAAAAAAGGTGAAATCGAGAAAACCGATCTTCAATTAACTGAGCTTTATAAAGATCGGACCAATTTGAAGTACTTTGAACATCCAACTTTAAAATATATGAATACTCTTTCGAATGAGTCAAACTACACTCTTTCAGAAGTATGGGAAAAAATTGATAAAAATACATATAACGACTTGGATACAAATAGAAAATACAAAGACTCTGAAAATCGATATTGGCGGAAAATAGATCCAGATAAAGTTAATTTTACAAATCATGAACAATCCTTTATTAGTCAAAATGGTTATAAAGGGGATTGGGTATTAATTAAACAGGGAACTGTAATTAAATTAGTTTATAAAGAAACCACAAGCACATTTATTTCTAACGCAAATTTCTATGATTATGATATTTCGCTGGGCGCTAGCAAGTATAAGACAAACTCTACAACAAATAGTTTTAATAAATATAATGTTGTTAAAAACGCGCAAGGAATAAATTCTGACGGGAATTATAATTTTTCAAGTAACGTAACTAATAGATTAGCGTTCGGTAATGCAAATACGGGAACAGGTTTACATACTCGATATTTAGGAACCAATAACACTACTTATATCAACCAAGCGTATAAATACGGGATTCCTGGTAAATCGGGCGCTTGGCCAGTTATCAATATCGTAGGGGATAAGCTAAATAACAATGGCCATTTGAACTATATCAATAATGTTATAGCCCCAAACCTGTTCGAAGAAGGAGATGCAACAGGTAAAAACAATATTAATGGTGGAAAACTTCAATTTAAAAGAAATGGAGATACCTATACTTTAACAAATGTTTCTGGAGGAGGTTTATCAGCTAGTAATTTAGATAAATTTAACCATCCAAGTTATAAATATGGAAATTACGAAAAAATACATACTGATATTTATACTAACAATTTTTGGCCTCTAGATAATACTCAACATAATGATGGTTTGAGCGGAAAAATTACTGGGCGCACCGATGAGGGCAGTTATTATACTGGTAAATATTTTAATGGAGTTAATAAAGATTTAAATGGCCAACTAAGAACTTATTATCCACCTAGTGATGACAGTAAAGATCATAACAGTTTGTTTGGAATGACATATGAGATTCGCTTCCAATTGGATGAGGAATATGCAGGTCCACTTGAATACTTCTTCTTTGGCGATGACGATCTTTGGGCGTATCTTATTCCGGAAGATGAAAATGGAAATCCAAATTATAGCCAAAGTAGAAAGATAATTGATCTTGGCGGTGTGAAATCATCGTATGGAGCTCATGTAGATTTTAGAAAAAGCTCGAAAACACTGGCGCCTGGTAAATATCGAATAAAGATCTTTTATACGGAAAGAGGTTTATCTGGATCGACTTGTTATTTGCAATTTACATTGCCAAAGGTTTCTGGAATATCAACTGTTCCTAGTGAACAACTAAAGTCGCTAACAATAACTAAATATACTGAGGATAATGATTTTAATTTACCGTACTCTTTCAACGTCAAGCTTTTTGATCAGTCTGGGAATCCTTTAACCGATAGATATCCAGTTTCTATCTATAATTCAGATAATGTAAAAGTAGAGGATAATGCAATAGGTCATAACGGAACACTTAATTTAAAGAAAAATCAAAAAGCTGTTATTTCTTATTTACCACAAGGAACAAAATATCAGATTTCAGAAATTGAAGTCGACTCGAATACACAAGTATATATAAATACTAACGGCGTCTTCGATTCAAATAGTCAGGTTGATGCTGACGGAAAAAGTGAATTATTTGATGTTGGATCTAATGCACACATTTTTTTCAAAAACGTCCGTTCCTTTACTCTTCCAGAAACGGGAGGTATTGGCATTGAGCCACCAATCATGGCCAGTGGAATTAGCGTGATCGCTACTTCTGGCTATGTGGTAATACTTCGAAAGAAGGGATGGTGGAGCAAGAAGAAAAAATAAGGGAATAGAATAGAGAGTTCATTTATTTAACTTTATGAAAGGGATTATAACAAGAAAGTTATAAACTCATGTTTTTTTGAGAAATTAAAGAAAGGAATATATTTATGAAAATAATTAAAAAATTGTTTGGAAGTGTTATTGCATTGGCGATGGCTTTTGCATTAACAATTTCTGTTTCAGCGGCTTCTATTACAGTTGAAAGTGATAATTTTGATGGAAGAACTTTTGTTGCTTATCAAGTTTTTAAAGGTTCTAAAGTTACCAATAATACTCTAGAAGGCATTGATTGGGGAAATGGCATTCAAAAAGATGCTTTCTTAATTGCTCTAAAAAATTCTAAAGATTTTGGAACTGAGAATCCATTTGCAAGTGCAACTAGTGCTGCGGACGTAGCCAATGTTCTTAAAGATTGGCAGCAAATGAATGATTCAAATGCAATCGCATTTGCACAACTAGCATATACGCATCGAAATGAAAGCAATAAAAAGCCTTTTACTAATGGACAACTGAACGATGTAGAAGTAGGTTACTATTTGATTGTTGATACTACAGAAACTCTTCCTGATGGAGAAGCGAAGAACCCAGCTATCTTAAAGGTTGTTGGTGATGAGGTCGTAACTCCTAAGACAGAAAAAGTAACAATTGATAAAATGGTTAAAGGGGAAAACGATACAGATTTCAAAAATGACACATCAAGCAGCGTTGGAAAAATTGTAGACTTTAGGTTCTCGTCGACTATACCTATTCAATCCACTTTGAATCAATATACTGTTTATAAATGGACTTTCACAGATACGATGTCGAAGGGATTGGATCCTGTTAAGAATACTGATGGTTCGTTAAAAGTTGAAGTAAAGATTGGTGATTCTATAGCAACAACTGGTTATACAGTAAGTTCTATTGTAGATACTACTGATGGAGGTAAATCGTTTACAGTAACATTTGAAAATTTAAAAGCTATAGAGGGTATCGCAGGAAAAACAATTACAGTTTCCTATCAAGCAAAAGTGACTGAAGATGCAATCGCTTCAGAAGATGGAACTGTAGATTCAGTAAATAACAATGTTAAGTTAGATTACTCAAACAATCCTAATGATAATACTTCTACTGGTGAGATTGATGATGATGTCAAAGTATTCACATTCCAATTAGAAGGAACAAAAGTGAATGATAAAGAGCAAACAGATACTCTTGAAGGCGCTGAATTCATGCTTTATAAGACTGTCAAAGATAGCAATCCTGAACAAAAAGAATATGCAGTAATCGATTCGACAGGAAAAATTACAAAATGGAATACTTTATCAGATGAAGCAGTGAAAGAATATTTAGACGCGAAAGATTCTGTAGATTATGTAGGTCCAAATTATACGATTACATCAAATGATGATGGAAAATTCAACGTTACTGGGCTTGGAGATGGCACGTACTTCTTAAAGGAAACGAAAGCGCCAGAAGGGTATATCGCGCCTAATGATCCATTTAAGATCGAAATTACTTCTAAACAAAGCAATAATATGATGGACACGTTAACAATAAAACTTGATGGTAAGCAAGTTGAAGGTGGTGGAAATCCATCTACTGGTATCGTTACTGGAACATTCGTGAATACATCTTCTATGACCCTCCCTGAAACTGGTGGCATGGGAACCACAATGCTCTACGTGATCGGTGGAGTCCTTCTAGTAGGTTCTGCGATCTTGTTGATCACGAAAAAAAGAATGAGCAACGAAGGATAAGATCTTATAAAGATTTTGTTTAAAGTTGATTAGCCATTGTTAGAGAGAAGAGCTTTTACTGCTCTTTCTCTTGCCGCAATGGCAAGGAGAGTCCTACATGAAAAAATACATACAAAAGAATTTTACGACAATTCTGCTGATTGTGGCTTTCACGGTAGGCCTGTCCTTGCTGTTGTATCCTACGATCGCCAATTGGTGGAATGAAATGTACGCGGCCCGCGCGGTCGCGACATACGACGAAGCGGTTGCCAAGCTTCAAGAAGAAGATCTTGAACTCATGTATGCCGACGCCGTCAAATACAACCAGCTGCTTCTAGAAGAAAAGAATCGCTACTTTCCTTCTGAAGAAATGCATGCGCTCTATGAAAAAACATTGAACGTGAATGATGATGGATTGATGGGATCGGTCAATATCCCAAAAGCGAATATCAATTTGCCTATTTTTCATGGAACGGATGAAGACCTGCTCCAAAAAAATGTGGGCCACATTGAAGGTAGCTCGCTTCCTGTAGGAGGAGAAAGCACCCACGCTGTCATATCTGGACATCGAGGACTACCAAGTGCCCGCCTGTTTACCGACATTACTAAACTAGTCGAAGGCGACACATTCACAGTCCGCGTATTAGGGAAAACATTGACCTACGAAGTTGATCAGATCCGCACCGTGCTTCCAGAAGAAACATCCGACCTCGAAATCGTTCCAGGCCAAGATTTAATGACACTCGTGACCTGTACACCCTATGGAATCAATTCCCACCGTTTGCTTGTTCGAGGCCATCGCGTGCCAAACGCCCTCGAAGGGGATGGAAGCCAAGACGCCTCCTTGTTTGATCGAAATCTTGTGGCCATTGTTATTGCAGGAACGATCCTCTTCTTCCTCGTTGGATGGATCTTCTTGAAAGATCGTTTTAAGAAATAGAAAAGTGGAAAGGAAAAAGATTATGAAAAAGAAAAAGCTATGGATCCTAGCCGTTGCTTCCATCCTCATAGCCGGCTTTAGTTTTCATCAAAAAACACTCGCCATCGACACAGGCGTGCCCTGCTCAGTAGAATTTGTCCATGCAGGCGATGAAGACATCAAAAACTCATCTTTACAGATCGACCTATATAAGGTAGGAAGTATCGTGCCCGATCCAAACTACGACACCTACTCCTTCTCGATCAACGAAGAATTTTCACCACTCGCCTCCGAGTTTGAAAACTTAGAAACACTCGATGAAACGAAATATACGCGCATCGCCTCTGACGCGCTCGACCTCATTCTCGAACAATCGATCCAACCAATCACCCAAACACGACTGAACGAGAACGAAATGATCGAATCTGGACTCTATCTCGCCGTACCAAGAGGAAGCGATCTAGAAACGTATTCCAAAAAGAACATGCGCGGCGAAACGATCACCATCTCCCAATCCGGGAAGTATGAATATTTATACACACCCATCCTCTTTTCCTTGCCAACTAAAGAAAAAGTGGATGACGTGATCTCGACCGCCAACCCAACCGATTGGAAATACGACACGACCATCACACTCAAAGTCGAACAAGAACTTCGAAACGGATCGCTCCGCATCCATAAAACACTCGAACGACACGATGGAAACGGACCTGCCACCTTCGTCTATAAGATCGACGCCTACACCGACAAAACCAAAAACGAACTCGTCTATTCGAACGTAGAAACGATCGTGATGAACGCTTCCGGAAACGACACGATCGAAATCCTTGATCGCATTCCTGTCGGATCGTACGTAGAAGTCACAGAAATCTATTCGGGCGCCTCGTACATTCCAACCGATGGAACGATCAAAGATGGAACGATCGCCGAAATCGGAGATGAAATCAGTGCCGTCTCGTTTAAAAACGACTCGAACAATACCGACCATCACGGAAGCTCGATCAAAAACCAATACGCCAACAACGGCAACGACCTAGAACAAGACCGAGGAGGACAATGATGAAAAGAACGTGGAATTTGATACTATCCTGCCTCGCATTATGCGGCATCCTTTTCTTTACGCTCCCACAAGCCTACGCCTACTTTACAACCTACGTAGCAGGAAGAGGCGTCAAAGAAATCAACTTAAGCCATGAAACCAAAATCGAAGAAGAGATTCCAGGACCACTCCAAAAAAGCGTGACAGTCATTTTAGAAGAAGGCTCTCAACCCGTCTATGTCCGTGTATTAGCGATCGCCCCAACAGGCACGACCTTGACCTACACGCCATCCAAAGGCTGGAGCCAAGGAAATGATGGATATTACTATTACAACACCTATTTAACAGAACAAAACACATCCACAAACCCTTTGTTGATCAAGATCGAACCCGACCAAGAAAACACGCCAGCCGAATTCAACGTCGTCGTGCTTTCAGAATCGATACCCGTAGAATTTGATGAAGACGGAAACGCCCTTTCGCCAAACTGGGACAAAGCGATACAAATCGAACGAGGAGGAAGATCATGAAACACATCAAAGATTTTCTATCCAAACCCACAACGACGATCACTTTGCTCGTTTTAGCAGCCATTTTGCTCATCCAATCCGGCATCGGAACAACAAAAGCCGCTCTCACATACTTTTCGCCAACCTACAACTCAAGACTCCAACTCACTCAAATTGGTGTAAGTTTGTTAGAAAACGATAAAGTCATTTCGAGCCGCGACTATCAATCCGAAGGAAACTGGAACGAAAACAACAACGCCAACGATATTCAAAACACCGGCCGACTTTTCAGTGATGTGGAAGAAAACATCAAACTTGGAAAACGCTATCCAACCGTGCTCGAAGTTCAAAATTCAGGACAGATTCCAGAATTCGTTCGCGTCACGATCACAAAATATTGGCTCGATGAAAACGACCAAAAAGTCACGACTCTCGATCCAGACTTGATCGAACTCAACTACGTCAATAAAGACGATTGGTTCCAAATCGACGAAGACACAGCCGAACGAGCCGTCTATTACTACAAAAACTTGCTTGAAGTCGACGAGAAAACAACACCACTCATCGACTCGATCAAGATCGACGGCAAGCTGCAAGAACACAAAAAAGTCGTTGAAACCATCGAAGACGGAAAAAAAGTCACAACATCCTACTATACTTACGATAAATTAAAGTTTTGTGTCGAAGCCAAAGTCGATGCGATCCAAGAACACAACGCAGCCGAAGCGATCCATTCTTCATGGGGAAAACAAATCGCAGTCAATGGAACGACCTTGTCGCGCAATTAGAAAGGAAGGAAAACGATGCATAAAACACTCATAAAATATTCTTTAGCTTCCTTGCTTGGATTGGGCGCTCTTTTCCAACCTGCCTTTGCCCAAACGATTCCTGGAGGAAACGATTGGAAAGTGACATTCACAAAAAACGAAAAGATGGAAAGCAATTTTACGACCGGTTCGATCGACGATACGATCTATCAAATGCAGCCAGGCGACGAAGCTATTCTCCAAATCAAGCTGGACAATCAAAACAACAAATCCACCGAATGGTATATGTCTCATAAAATCTTAAGCTCTTTAGAAGACTCGGTCAACGTCGCTCAAGGAGGCGCCTATACCTACAAGCTCACGTATACAGGCGTGAATGGACGAGTCCAAACTCTCTTTGATTCTGAATCTGTCGGTGGTGAAGATCGTACGCAAAACAACGAAGGCTTACATGGCATCGACCAATCGATGGAACAATGGTTTTATCTAGACACGCTGCAAAAAAGCCAAGAAGGAAAGATCGAATTGCGCGTATCTCTAGACGGAGAAACCCAAGGCAACGATTATCAATCCACGCTAGCCGATCTGCAAATGCAGTTCGCAGTCGAAGAAGGAAGCAATCGACCAAACACATCCACAGGAGAAAGCACTCGACCAGTCAATACATCCACCAAAACCAACCAAACACCATGGACTCTATTGAGCTTTTTGAGCGGGGTCGTACTACTTCTTCTTGCCTTGATCGGGATCAAAGCACGAAAGGAGAATCGATAATATGAAGAAAAAATTACTCTTTTCTTTGCTGAGCGTTTTCTTCTTTTGTTTTTCTTTCTTACCGATTCGCGCGGAAGAGAGTTCGTATCCGTATACGATCCGGATCTATTCGGGAAAACAAGGAACGATCGACGGACAAGAAATGGTCGAAACGATCGTGCAGCCAGGCGCTTCAATAAGTGACTTGTTTTCTTTAGAGCGCGTGCAAATCGACAATGACAAGTACTATGTCAAAGGCTTCAAAGAAAGCGGAAAAGACAATAACACGATGGCGCAGCCACTTCCTGCCATCGCCAAAGAAGATGCTGACTTTGTGATCGTGTATGGAATCAAGGGCGAAGGCACCCAGTATACGATCCAATACGTCGATCAGGCAGGCAATGCGTTAGCGCAACCACAAACGTTTTATGGCAACGTAGGCGATCGTCCTGTCGTGGCCTATCGATACTTTGAAGGGTATTTGCCCCAAGCCTACAATCTTGTTCGTACCTTGAGCGCCAACGCGGCCGAAAACCAATTCACGTTCGTGTATGCTCCAATCGAACAGCCGCAAACGACAACTCCAGCGACACCGGCTCAACCAACCACGCCTACCACACCTACGCAACCAACAACACCGGCAGCGCCAACCACGCCAGAGAATCAACCAACAACGGATGAAGGAACGACGCCAGAAGGGGATCAAACGACTACGCCAGGACAAGATCAAACCCCAACAGAGGAAGGAACGACGCCAACGACTCCACAACAACCGCAAGATCTTATTGATCTAGACGAAGAAGATGTGCCATTGGCCGGACCGAATTCAAAGCCAGCGACGAACAACCAAACAAAATCATCATCCATCAATCCTTGGATGATCGGTTTGATCGTATTGGCCTTGATCGCGCTTGCGGGAGGAGGCTACTACTTCTATCGCAAAAAGAAAGCGGAAGACGAAGTGTTGAAACGCCTTCACAAAGAGGATCAAGAATAAGAATAAAAGTGAAAATGGATGATCCAATCCGTTTTCGCTTTTTTTTATTCAACATATAATAAGGACGGTTTCTTTTCTGACGTAAAACTGTTATGATGATGGATATGAAAGATGGGGGATTTTATGAAAGGCCTTAGAAAAGCGCAAATCGTCATGATGTGGTTGTGGATCATCGTCTGCGTGATCATGACTTGGGCAGCCAACGCGCCCGTATTTCCATACATGTATTTGATCAATGTTGTATTGATCTATGTGATCGGCTCGCTGATGAAACGCCGTTATATGCGAAACAAAAAAATCAGAAAGGGCAGTCAATGGGCTCTTGTTCTGTCCGACCAGGATAATTACGAACTCGTCCGCTTCGATATGCTTGTCGCAGGCGCCGAAGCCTTATTGTCATTCTTGATGATGTACAATAACCAAGAATTTTTTCAATGGGTGATGATCTTCTCGTTCGATATCATTCTTGTTTATATCGGAATCAACTATGCCGATAAGAAATGGTTCTCGAAAACAAAAGAAGCAAGCATCCAAAACCGGAATTCCAATAAAGCGAAACACGTTTCCACGGCCACCAAGACAAAGAAAAAATATCAAACAGGCAAAAAGAAAAAATAAACTTTCCAAAGATGAAAAGCAGAGTTTAAAGTCTTCCGATCGATTCGGAGCGATTTTCACTCTGCTTTTTCTCTCTATTTTTTCTCAGATCGAATGCTCAAGCACTCGCTTTTTGAATCCTTCGATATCGGAACATTGTAAAGCTTGAATGCTCAGATCCAGTCGATCGTGCGCCTGAAGCCACTGCAATATTTCGAGATCTGTTTGTTTGGTTTCTATTCTGCCTCGTTCTAAGCCTTGACTAATTCCTTGATCCAAGATCTTCTTCGTCTTTTCTTCCGAAAAATAATTGAAAACATGCTCCATATCGTTCTGACCTCCTTCTTCCAGTTCCTCCCATTTCTCTTTAGGAACGTTCATTGACGACAAGGTGGACAACAAGCGCGCCACCATCGCAAAATGATCCAGCTTCCCTTTGAATGTGAATTCTTTCTTTCCTTGCCGGCTCAGCTTGATGAACTTCGCGATCTCTTTCATATCGCTTTGAAACGATTCGATCGTCTCGTCTTCCAACGCGCCTAGATCGATCACTTTCGCTCGAAAATCGGGAATGAATTTTTCCAATGCCCCTGGCACTTCGATCAGCTCATAAATCGATTTCGCCTTTTCCCATGGCTTTTCCAATCCAAAATACAATACGAAAGTGATCACAGGAACGAGCGGTCTCTTGTGCGAAAGCAGTCTTTGATAGACGCTTGCGTTGTAGTTCATGATCCTTAACGATATTGTACCATCTTTCTGGGTCTGGTTCTCGACGCCGACCATCAAAATACACGCGTTTTCCTTGACCCATTTTTTGAGTACGTCTCTCTCGACTTCCGAGATCATTCCTTCGCTTTGGAAAAGGTCTCGCGTCGTCTCGCTTACAAGCTCGTCGGCTTGCATCGATTCCAGACCTGGAATCAATACCCGGCAAATATCGGCGAAGATGTCGTCGAACTCCAAGAGATGCTTTTCCAAAATATCTTTGTCGTGATTCATAACAAAACTCCCTTCTAATATTCAATACGACAAAAAACAAAAAAATGAGCCCAAAAAGTAAAAAAACTCAATTTTAAAATTAGAAAAAAAGAAAGATTAAGATAATATAGAAAAGAAAGAAGGACAAACATGAACTATACCTATAAAGAACTACAAAACGGAAGCGACATTCGAGGTGTCGCGTTAGAAGGTGTTGACGGTGAAGAAATCAACCTCACCCAACAAGCTGTCAAAGACCTCGCCATGGCCTTTTCCCAATGGCTGCAACAAAAGACAGGCAAAGAACAAGTCAAGATCGCGATCGGACGAGATTCCCGCTTAAGCGGACCTGCACTTGAACAAGCCGTTATCGATGGACTCTTGCTTACAGGAGATACGATCCTAGAGTGTGGACTTTCAACTACGCCAGCCATGTTTATGGCCACCCAATTTCCACAATCCAACTGCGATGGAGCGATCATGCTCACCGCCTCCCATTTGCCATGGAACCGCAACGGTATGAAATTTTTTACCAAAGAAGGCGGCCTAGAATCCAAAGATATCCTCTCCCTGATCCAGCTTGCCGATACATTGGAAGAAAGTGGAAAACCTTTTGGATCGTTGAGCAAATTCGATCTGATGGACCTATACGCGATCCATCTTCAAAACTTGATCAAAGAACAAGTCCAAGCAGACGATTATGAGCATCCCCTCAAAAATTTGCATATCATCGTGGATGCGGGCAATGGGGCTGGAGGATTTTTTGCCACCAAAGTTCTCGGCCCACTTGGTGCCAACATCAGCGGCAGCCAATTTCTAGAACCTGACGGCCATTTTCCAAACCACATCCCGAATCCTGAAAATAAAGAAGCGATGGAAAGCATTTGCCAAGCAGTCAAAGACCATCAAGCGGATCTAGGCTTGATCTTCGATACCGATGTCGATAGATCCAGCGCTGTCGATGAAAATGGCGATCCGATCGCACGCAACTCGATCATCGCTTTGGCAGCCCTGATCGCAGCCAAAAAAAATCCACACACGACCATCGTCACCGACTCGGTCACAAGCGATGAGCTTCACGACTTCCTCGAACAAAAAGGAATGCGTCACCATCGCTTCAAACGTGGATATAAAAACGTGATCAACGAAGCCATCCGACTCAACCAAGAAGGGATCGACACACAGCTCGCGATCGAAACAAGCGGACATGCCGCCTTTAAAGAAAATTTCTTTTTAGACGATGGCGCCTACTTAGCCGCCCTCATAGTCTCTTATGCGTTAAAAAACCCATTAAGCAAGACATTGAACGATCTAAAAGAACCTTTGGAAAGCGAAGAAGTACGTATCAAGATCACAAACAACGATTTTAAAGAGTACGGGGAAAACGTCATTCACGAAATCCATAAAAAAGCAGAACACGCACCCTACATTTCTTTTGCCGATTCGACCTTTGAGGGAGTGCGCCTCAATTTTGATCCTGAACATGGAGATGGATGGCTTCTTGTTCGAATGAGCCTTCACGATCCGATCTTGCCATGCAATTTGGAAAGCAGAAAACAAGGCGGCGTTGAAACGATGAAAACATGGCTCAAAGAAGCCCTATATGACAAAACAGACCTTGATTTGTCCGTTTTGGAAGCATAAAAAGGATTTTGATTGGCGAAGAGCGAAAATCTTGTTATGATGTGACTAGAACAAAAGAGGCCTTTCGGGGCACCACGCTCAAAGGATTGAAGAAATTCAATGATCATATCGTGGATTTTGCGGGGGTTTCATACCCTTTGATCGTGGCAGCTCCTTATAGGAAGAAAGGATTTAAGAAAAGGAAAACGAAATGGAGGTAAGCGCCTCCATTTCGTGATTTTTTATATAATGTTATCAAAAGATGTGATATACTAAAGTCAACTAGAGGACTTAATACATTATGAAAACAATTGGTTGGATCTTAATGATCGTAAATACTTTACTAGGATTCTACGCGCTCGTCCTCCATTTGACAGGAGCGAGCTTCGCCACTTCCGTTTGTGTTTTTTTGAGTATTGGAATGACCTTTAAGATTGCTGATCAATTCGAACTTCCGATTCGAAGCGACAGAACGCACGGATGAGTCTGCGTAAGCAGGCTTTTTTTCTGAACAAAGAAAGGCAGAATATGATTTATATATTAGAAGACGACGCATCCATCAAAACGATGCTTTCCTATGCCATCCAAAAAGAAGACGAAACAAAAGGCTTTGAAAAGCCATCCTTGTTTTGGAAAGCCCTCAAAGAAGAAGCTTGCGACCTCATTATCCTTGATTTGATGCTCCCGGAAGAAGATGGGCTCACCATCTTGAAAAAGCTCAAACAAGATCCCAATTGGGAAGATATTCCCGTGCTTATTTTATCTGCCAAAGACAGTGAAGTCGATAAAGCGATCGGACTCGATCTTGGAGCGGACGACTATCTAGCCAAACCCTTTGGCATCATGGAACTCCTCTCTCGCATCAAAGCGATCAAAAGACGCTATGAAAAAACAAAAAAGAAACAGAGCTTCAAACAAATCGGCCCGGTCGTTTTCGATGCAGAAAAACATCAAGTCAAAGTCGACAACGATCCTATCGAACTCTCCTATAAAGAATTCAACCTTCTGCGCGTGTTGATCGAAGCGCAAGGCGCAGTCGTCAAACGCGAAGATCTTCTCGAACAAGTATGGGGACCTTATTATGAAGAATCCCGCACTCTCGATGTCCATATTCGAAAGCTTCGAAAAAAACTAGGAAACGCGGGCACCTTGATCAAGACCGTCAAAAATGTAGGATACCAAATGAGTGATGAATAAAATACAAAGAAAAGAGTGGGACCGCCCACTCTTTTGCTTATAAAAGATGAATATTGTTTTCCTCGCAGATCTCGATCATTTCCTGAGGCCAAAGACTCGCTTGCACTTCGCCAATATGCGCCTTCTTCAAAAGCAACATGCACAATCTCGACTGACCGATTCCGCCACCAATCGTATAAGGAAGTTCGCGATTTAAGATCGCTTGATGAAATGGAAGCGTCTCTCTTTCAAGACAACCTTCGATCTCGAGTTGTTCATGGAGCGAATTCTCATCTACGCGAATACCCATGCTCGAAATCTCCAAAGCTTGCTGTAGCGGCTCATACCAAAATAAAATATCGCCATTCAATTCCCAATCATCATAGTCGGGCGCTCTTCCATCGTGCTTTTCGCCATCGCTCAATCGCTGCCCGATCTTCATGACAAACACACAACCAAGCTCTTTTGTGATCGCGTTTTCTCGCTCCCTAGGCGAAAGATCCGGATAAATATCCAGCAGCTGCTGAGAAGTGACAAAATGAATCGTTTCCGGCAGACGATTGACAGCCTGCGGATATTTATACCACACTTCATGCTCCATGTGCTTGATCACTTTAAAAATCTGCTCCACATGTTTTTTGAGCGTCTGTACGTTCCTTTGCGAAACATCGATCACCTTTTCCCAATCCCATTGGTCAACATAAGCCGAATGCAAATTATCCAGCTCTTCGTCTTTGCGGATCGCGTTCATATTCGTGTACAATCCTTCATTCACATGAAAACCATACTTTTTTAAAGCCATCCGCTTCCACTTGGCTAAAGAATGCACGACCTCGATCGGCTCGTTACTCATTTCTTTCATAGTAAAAGAAACAGGCTCCTCCGAACCATTGAGATCATCATTTAGACCGGAAGAGCGCTCGACGAACAATGGCGCCGAAATCCGCGAAAGACTAAGCTCTCTGCCAAGCTCTTTTTGAAATGTGTCTCGAATATATTTGATCGCTTCTTGCGTCTCGCGAACCGACAAGACAGGATCATAATCTTTAGGTATTGTGATTTGCATAAAAAATCCTTTCCACTCTTTTATGAATAGTAAAACTATACCACAATATCCGCTACTAAATATCTACAACTATCCAATATTTTCTCTGATAGTTACAGATATC
>Connie_p2__coassemble_1106_pt1 | contig 15877 bp, 17 predicted proteins | sample Connie_p2__metabat2_low_PE_010 | metagenome-assembled genome bin Connie_p2 | reverse complement strand
GTTCAACAATATACTGGCATCCTGCGATCCATGCTTGTAGAATAAGTGGATAGTCAGGAGGTCGTATGTCTATTTTAGGAAATATTATTTGGTTTTTGTTTGGAGGATTTTTGCTTGCGATTTCTTGGTATTTCATCGGGATCCTTTGGTGTATCACGATTATTGGCATTCCGATTGGTACGCAGTGCTTTAAATTCGGAACGCTGATGTTGTGGCCGTTTGGCAAACAGATCGTCTATTCTACATCGACGGTTAGTTTTCTTGTCAACGTATTGTGGCTTCTTTTTGGCGGATTCGCCCTGGCGATCGAGACCATTGGATGCGGTATTATCTTGTGTGTTACGATCATTGGCATTCCCTTTGGCTTGCAGTGCTTCAAATTCGCCAAGCTTGCCTTGATGCCCTTTGGAGCTCGAATCGTTTAAAAAAAGGAGATCGCGGGATCTCCTTTTCCTTATTGGATCGATACGGGCTCATAACCCGCGTTTTTGACAGCATCCATCAAGACTCGGTTTTCGACAGGTGCCTCCAATGTGATGCGGGCTTCTTTTTTATCGAGATCGACCACGGCTTTCTTGACACCCGATACTTCATCTAGAGCCTTTTCCACATGGGCTTTGCAGTGGTTGCACGACATTCCATTGACTTTCATGATTTTTTCCATTGTTTTTTCCTCCTTGTGTTCTTCGATACCTACAGTATAGTCTTCTGTATACTGGATCTTCGCTTTTGTCGCTTCTTTCTTTTCTTGCACGCTTTCTTGGCTTGGTTTGAAGAAACGCAATCGCAAAGCATTCAATACGACGCATACACTCGATAAAGACATGGCGGCGCTGCCGATCATTGGCGACAACAAAATTCCCCACAGTGGATAGAACACGCCAGCTGCCACCGGAATTCCCAATACATTGTAGAAGAACGCCCAAAACAAATTCATCTTGATGTTTTTGATGACTTTGTCTGAAAGTTCATAAGCCGTATTGACATCCATCAAGTTGTCTTTCATCAATACGATGTCTGCTGAATCGATCGCAATATCGGTTCCGGCGCCGATCGCGATCCCTACGTTGGCTCGAGCGAGCGCAGGGGCGTCATTGATCCCATCCCCAACCATCGCGACAAACTTGCCATCGTCTTGGAAGCGGCGCACGACGCTTTCCTTTTGGGTCGGCAAAACGTCCGCGATCACTTCATCGACCTGGATATCTTGGGCGATCGCATTGGCGGTCTTGATATTGTCGCCTGTGAGCATGACCACGTAGATTCCTTTTTCTTTAAAGGCGCGTATCGCTTGGATCGAGCTTTGGCGGATCGTATCCGCTACACCGATAATGCCAAGCACCTTGTCTTCGCAGGCAAAAAGCAGTGGCGTCTGTCCTTGATCGGCGAGCTTATGAATATAGTCTTTGATCGGCTTAGATAAGAAGATCTTTTCTTCTTCCATCAATTTTTGATTGCCGGCCACATATTCTTTTCCTTCCAGCTTTGCTTTTAAGCCTTTGCCCGACAAAGCAACATAGTTTTCGAGTCCATCGAGAACGAGGTTTCTAGCTTTGGCTTCGAGCACGATCGCTTTGGCAAGAGGGTGTTCGCTTCCCGTTTCGATCGAAGCGGCCAGTCGCAAAAAGGAGTCTTCATCATACTTTGGATCGAAGACGACAATATCGTGAATGCTTGGATTTCCAGAAGTGATCGTTCCTGTTTTATCCAAAACGATCGTATCGACTTTATGCATCGTCTCTAGGCTTTCGGCTGATTTGATCAAGATTCCATTTTCGGCCGCTTTTCCTGTGCCGACCATGACAGCGACAGGTGTCGCTAAACCTAAGGCGCATGGACACGAGATAACAAGCACACTGATCGCGTTCGATAAGGCGAATTCAAAGCTTGCGCCGCTTACAAGCCAGACGATGAATGTCACAAGAGCGATCCCGATCACGATCGGAACAAAGATGCCAGAGACTTTGTCGGCTAAGCGGGCGATAGGCGCTTTTGTATTCCCGGCTTCATCGACTAAGCGAATGATCTGGGCGAGGGTCGTATCGTCGCCCACTTTCGTGGCGCGAAACTGAAAGGTTCCATTCACGTTCATGGTGGCGGAAATGATCGGATCGCCTTCTTCTTTTTCGACTGGTATGCTTTCTCCGGTAATGGCGGCCTGGTCGACATAGCCATGGCCAGAGATCACGATCCCATCGACTGGAATGCGCTGTCCAGGACGAATCAGGACGATATCGCCCGCCATGACATCTTCGGCATTCACTTGCACTTCTTGACCATTGCGGATGACGGTCGCGTTTTTCGGGGCAAGATCGACAAGTTTTCCTAGGGCGTCGCTTGTTTTTGATTTGGAGCGCGCTTCTAAGTATTTGCCTAAAGAAACGAGTGTCACGATCATGGCGGCTGATTCAAAATACATTGAATGCATGGCGCCATGGACCATTTCCATATCGCCAAAGCCAAAGCCATACGCCATTTTATACATGGCATACAGTCCATAGCCAAAGGCGGCGCTCGCCCCTAAGGCGACAAGCGAATCCATGTTGGGCGCTTTTTTAAAGAGCGCTTTCCAGCCATGGATAAAGAAGGAGCGCTGAAAAAATAAGATCATCATGGTCAATACGAGCTGCGTGATCGCAGAGATCATGCCCCATTCCATGCCTTGCCAGAACGGGAGCCCCATCATGGGTCCCATGGCGACGATCATCAGCGGAACAAGAAGGATCAAAGAATAGACAAGGTTTGATTTTTTTTCTTTTTGTTCTTCTTCCATGCGTTTTTGGCGTCGGTCCCATTCTTCCTGCATCGAATTTTTGGACGCTGTGTTTCCTTGTTCTTTTAGGGTGGCGCCATAGCCGATCGCATCCACGGCAGCCATGATCTGGCTAGGGTTCGTTTCTTCGTCGTTGTAGTCGACTTTCATCGTATTGTTGAGCAGCGAAACATCGACATGTTCGACGCCAGGCACTTTTTTGACGGCTCGTTCGACATTGGCGGAACACGAAGCGCACGTCATGCCGGAAACATCAAATTGTTTTTCCATTGTATATCACCTCTATTTTAATTTTTTCATTAAATCCATCACTTCATCGAGCACTTTCTCATTGCCGTTGTTGATTTCATGAACGACACAGGAATGCAGATGTTTATCGAGCAGCGTATATCCGAAGGATTGCAGGGCAGATTCTAATGCGCCGACCTGGATCAAGATATCGCCACAATACCGATTCTCATCAATCATTTTTTCGATCCCGCTCAGCTGTCCCATCATTCGATGGAGACGATTTTTGAGTTTGCGGACGTCTTGCTCGTCGCGGATCACTGTTTTTTCTTCCATATCGATCACCCAGTTCCATAATATACCCCTTGGGGGTATAATGCAAGGGAGTACCTTTTTTTTAGGAGGTGTCCTAAAATACAATCAACAGGAGAAAAGCATCATGAATAAAGATTATTATACATTGCTTGTGTGGCAAGGAGTTTGCGTAGGCTCAACATTTTGGATTCCTGAGATTGGATGGATCTATTTTTTGATTGGCGTCGCTCTTTGTCTATTGATCGAGACACTCGTTTCCAAGTATGCTAAAGACCAAGGCTTGCAAGTGTTCGGAACCCCATTCAAGGGGGATAAATATTTACAAGATGAAGCGCTTATGATCGTTCAGCTTTGTTTGAGCGTTCTTTTATGGGTCGTTTCGCTTGTTTTGTTGGGCACCTATGTGTTGTGGGGAGAATTTTGGATCGTGTTGATCGTTGGCGTCCTTTCCTTTTTGTTGTTTTGCGTCTTCTATAAGCAAAAACAAGTTCGGAGAAAGCGATGAAAAAAAAGCAGATCAAAACGGGTGTCGAGATCCTCATTTCGATCTTAGGTCTTTTGGCGCTTTACTGGATCGATCTATATGCGATCAAGATCCAGTTCAGCGAGCATTTGAACAAATTTGTGACGGTACATGATGAAGTTTGGTTTCCGATCTTGAATGTGCTCGTATGCTTGATGACTAGCTACTTTCTAGGCCGCCTTTTTTCGTGGTCGAAAAATACGTGGGGGCTCGTGCTCGTCTTTTATTTATTTTTGTTGTGCGCGTGTGTTCCTAACTTGATCGCGGCCAATTCAGCCGTCTATTTGAGCGTTTCTTTCATGCGTTCGGCTCGTTTTTTTCAAACGATCCTTCAAATCAAGAGCGTGATCAAAGCGATTTCTTTGTGTTTATTGGTGGTGGGCATCTTATTGAGGAAACAAAATCGGCACTCTCGCTATACGATTGGCTTTTTGTTCGCGAGCGCGATCCTTTCTTCGATCTTATATGAGTTTTCTACATTCGCCTATGCCTGGTATTTTTATTTAGGGATCCTAGGGATCCTTCCTATTCTATATTTGGCGATGCGTCAAAATGAGCTTCGTATCCCTCGAGGCAATTGAAAAGGCCGAACAGATTCCTGTTTGGCCTTATTTTTCTTTTTTATGCCACCAATTTTTGGAGTCGATTTCTTCCATATTCCAGTTTTTGCGTAGATTTTCTTCATAGCGTTTCTTTTCTTCCGCATAGTCCGCTTTCTTTTGTTGGATCTTTTCCCAAAAGTGTTGCTTGTCTTTTCCTAACGGAACGAAGTTGAGCGATAAGATCAAATGGGCACGCCGAACCATATAAAAGGCGATGCAGAAGATCGCGATCCCGCCCATGCTCGCGCTGAAGGCTAGGATCGTCTGTCGGGTTGAAAAAGGCGCGTTGGAGAACCAAGCGGTCTCAAAAGCTAAAAGCGATACGATCGAACAAGCAAAATTCAAAGCGCGCGTGCTTGTTAAAATGAGCGCGTCGATCTTACGGTAAACAAGGTGTCCGAATACGACCATGATCCATTGATAGATCGTAAAGAGTCCCATCACGTAAAGAGTCAGCCCGCGATACGAATACGCTTGTTGTTTTTCGAGCATAAAATAGGCGATCAACGTATAGGGGACTAGGAGCGCGATCAACAAATAACCCGTCGCTCGATATCGTTTTAGATCTTCCAAAAATTGTTTTCCGCGAATTTTGTAGGTGCCATGGTAGCGGTTGACATACGACAACAAATAGAAACGGATAGCCGTCAATACACCATAATAGAAAGCGATCCCAATGAGCCATTCGCTTTGATCGATCAAGCCGAAGAAAAAATCGTAGCACGCGTTCAAACTCGTGATGAACATATTGAAATAGAGCGAGACAAAAATGCGGATGTTGACATCATTCACAAACATCGATGTCCATTTATGGCGGTTGAGCACGATAAAAAGGTCGCGTATGAGCTGCGGGCTGGCCAGCGCGCTGATGAAAAGCGTATAGCAGAATACGATCCATGTGATCCCATATAAGTTTTGACTATAATGGGCCGCCAAAAATAAAGCCATGGAAACAAGAACGAAAAGGCCGATCCACTTTTTGGGAGGATAAAACAAAGCTTTGATCCATTTTTTCATTGCCTTACTCCAATAATCGTTTTAGAAGCTGTTTGGCCTCTTGGGGTGTATACACTAAATTTTCTGGGATATTTTCTAAATAGTCTTTGAACAAGAAGAGCACCTTTTCGTTGCGGATCCCTAAAAATACGGATTGCTTGTGTTCGTTGAAGATCTGCACATATCCTCTTGAAGGTGTCACCATCAGCTGGATGAGCGGGTCGATCCCGCCAAACATGCCTTTGAGCATCACATAGCCATATTCATCGTATTTATCGATCAATCGGCCAATGATTTCTTTGCGTTCGCGTATGTTGAATGTTTTTTCGATCATTGAATCGATATCGCCTAGATAGCCGAACTTCATAAATTTCTGAATGCCTTCCAGCGTGAACAAGAGCTTTGATGGATAGGTTTCTAGTTTGGCGCGGACACTTTCCATATATTCTAGCGATTCCATCAAAAAGCTTGGATCCATGCCTATTGTCGTTTCCTTTAGCAGTTCTTCATCCAAAAGCGGATACAGAAATGGATAATATCGATACGACACGACGCTTTCTTGATTATTCTGCCAATAATACAGGCTGTTTTTCATGATTTGATTCGACTTTGTCAGTTCCACATTGAAAGGGGTCGAATATTTTCGTTGCGCGTTAAAATGGGCATAATAGAGGCTTTGGATCTTTTCATCTTTGATCAAGATGGCATTCTTGAAATCGGAAGCGATCTGGATCAATCCGGCATGACTCAATATATAATACGGAAACGGGTACATGAAGCTATCCATGTCTTCATAGAAATAGTAGCTTTTAAAATCGGTCGTTCCCATATAGATCGGGATCAAGTTTTGCAGCGTTCTTAACGTGCTGTTTTCGAGTTCCGTGTCTTGTTTTTGACGATTGATCCCAAATATATGTTCTATATGCAGCTGGCCGCCTTCTTTCTCATAAGAGCGAACAAGATTGGCAAGGATTGGAAAAGTAGAGGGCAAATACATGCATAGCACTTCTTTTTTGGTTTCAAAAAACATATTGTAGACAAGCTGCGCGAGATCAAGCGTATTCGAGATCGTCATTAAGTTGGGGAGCTCTTCGATCGTGCTCGTTCGAAAAAAGCACAAATCGCCGATTCCTTCTTTATAGGAATCAAAAAAATTCGTCACGCTTTTTCTTCGAATATACACGTCTTTGCCGATGATCGTCATAAAATAGCTGTTGACTAGTTTTTCTCGTTCTTTTGGGCGTAGCTGCAAATATTCGGCGATCCGTAGCACAAGATCGCGCGAAGTCGGCTTTCGTTTTCCATTTAAGATTTGATAGAGGCTTTGGGGAGCGATTTGACAAAAGTCCGCCATTTCATATACGCGGACCGATTTGCCTTGGCTCACTTCTTCATATACTTCAGCAAATTCCTTCATGCTTTTATTTTATGAAAAAAATATTATCGATACAACAAAAAAATGAGAATCCACCCCACATGGACTCTCACACCCATTGAACCAAGCGCTCAATTCTATTTTTAGTTTAGCTAATTCAATTTGAACTTACAAGATGTCGCAATTATTATCGCACGCAAGATGTTCTAAGTGTCTGAATAGGAAATCCAAGTTTTTCCGACTACAATAAAGTTAGTTCACAGAAAGGAAATCCCATGCAGAAAAATCAAATTTATGTGATCGCACTTGTTGATGTGATCTTGCTTATTGCCTTTGCGGTTCAAATGTATCGTTCCCCGTCTTGGCTCAATGGCGCAATTCTTGTCGTCGTGGCCATCAATTTGATCCAAGTCAAAGACATGTATGATAAAGCCAAACAAAAAGAGGAGAAAAACAAACCATGAAAAAACTCGTATGCATTCGTCATGGAGAAAGCGAATGGAATAAAGAAAATCGCTTCACGGGCTGGAGCGATGTCGATCTGAGCGAAAAAGGACATGAAGAAGCGAAACAGGCCGGAAAGATCTTAAAAGATAAAGGCTATGATTTTGATATCGCCTATACTTCGTATTTGAAGCGAGCGATCCACACACTCAATCACGTATTGGATGGATTGGATCTCGATTATATTCCAGTAGAAAAAAGCTGGAAGCTCAACGAACGCCATTATGGCGCTTTGCAAGGTTTGAATAAAGCCGATACCGCCAAAAAATATGGAGACGAGCAAGTCTTGATCTGGCGGCGTTCATTCGATGTTCTTCCTCCGCTTTTAAAAGAAACAGATGAAAGAGCGCCTCGCAATGAAAAACCATATCGGAACGTGCCAAAGGACGAGCTTCCTTTAGGAGAAAGTTTGAAGACGACCATCGAGCGCGTCATTCCTTATTATGAGGAGAAGATCAAACCGCATATCGAAGGTGGCGAGAATGTATTGATCGTCGCGCACGGAAATTCCTTGCGGGCTTTGTTGAAGTACTTAGAAAACTTGAGCGATGATGAAATCATGAAAGTCAACATTCCTACAGGGATCCCGCTTGTCTTTGAATTTGATGATGACATGAAGCTCAAAGACCATTACTATCTAGCGGACGAGAAAGAGCTTCAAGCGAAGATGGATGCGGTCGCCAACCAAGGAAAAGCGAAACAATAGAAAGCAAAATACAAATTCTTTTAAACCCATTGAGCGGTTCTGTCATCGATGATGAACACAACAACAGCGAAATGGGTTTTTCTATTTAACACTCTTCGGTTATAATTATTTAATAAGGAAATTATTTTACCAAAAGCAGAAGAAAGAGAAAGGAATACAGAATGAAAAGAATTCGATTTCTACTTGCCGTTTTGACCATCGCAACTATACTGAGTGGATGTTCTGGTGGTGAAAAATCAAAGCCGGAACCGGTGGCGAAGCTTTTGAAAGAGTTCGAAAACAAAGACCATCTCGATGGAGATACGCTGGCTCGTTGGATGGAAAGCGCTGCTCAAGCCACCATCACAGCCGATCCGGAAGGATATGCGATCGACATCGACAAAGGACTCCTTGGATTCCAGACAATCTGGTGTTTTCAACAAGATGGATGGATTTACTATATTCAAGATTTACAGAACGGGCCGGAACAACCAATTAGCGAGGCAGTCTCGCTGGCGCGCACTGACGGGAAAACACAAACGAATATCAATCTTTCTCTGGATGTGAATGGAGTCATCTCATCAAATTCGTTTGATCGCGACCCATACTGGAGTACAGTCGATTCGACTTATCAAAGATATCCGCTAGTCGATGTGCTCTCCGCCGAGGGGATCGAGATCCTTCGATCATTTCCAGATCAGTTTTCAGGCAGTCTGAACCAGAGCGAGAACGAATGGACGATCACTTGGATGGTGCTAGATCCTGACGCGCTTTATGACAAGCTGAGCGGATCACGTTTTGCTAAGTCGGGCTTTTCTACAAGCAGCCAATGCATCCATTCTTGGACCATGACGCAAGAAGGCGTTGTTTTGACGATCGAAACAACGGATATTCAAAATTCTTCTTCTAGAAGCGTAGCGAACGTCCGTTCTTTACGCGAAGAAGCGGAAAACAGATCGAGGATCGTCGCACTCTTTGATCAATATCCAGTCGAGTGATGAAACGAATTTTTCTCTTTATTCAAGATCTTTTTCTTTGTTCTCCTTTCTCCATCCTATGATCAGCTCCAGGATGGAAGCGCCTAGCCAAACTGAACCAAGCACTTTGTTGTCTATTGCGAACATCAAAAAGGATAAGACAAGCCATAGGCATCCTAAAAGCCATGGTCCTTTCGCACTCATTCTTGATCACCTACTTTCGAATTTCACGCAATGTTTTCAAAAAGAATTCTCTTAGCATATATCTTTAGTCAAACAGAAAAACGATCTATACTCAAGACATGATCAGAGAAAAGAAAATCATTCAAACGAGCTTGATCGGAATTGTTGTCAATCTAGTCCTTGTCGTCTTGAAAGCAAGTGTTGGCTTGTTGTCCAACTCCATCGACTTCATTCTCGATGCCATCAACAACTTATCCGACACGCTCTCTTCCCTCATTACGATCATCGGAACGAAGCTTTCTTTAAAAGCGCCTGATCAAAAACATCCTCTCGGTTATGGCAGGATCGAATATTTGACTTCGTTGATCATCGCCGCCTTCGTCTTGTATGCGGGCGGAGAATCTTTGATCGAATCAATCAAATCGATCCTCGATCCCAAAGAGCCTGTCTATACGACGCGGGGCCTTGTTTTGATCAGCACGACGATCGTCGCCAAATTCGCCTTAGGATATTGGACCGAAAAACGAGGCGATATGCTCCAATCCAACGCCCTGATCGCTTCTGGAAAAGATAGCCGCATGGACTCTCTTGTCACTTTGTCGACTGTCGTATCCGCCCTTTTGTTTATCTTTTTCAAGATCCATTTGAGTGGATGGCTTGGCCTCATCATTTCATTTTTGATCATCAAATCAGGTGTTGAGATCTTGAATGACTCGATCTCCAAGCTTCTAGGAGAACGCGTTTCTGCCACCTTATCCAAACAGATCAAAGAAACGATCGCCCAGATTCCTGGAGTAAAGGGCGTATACGATCTTGTCCTCTCAAATTATGGCCCCAATACAATTATTGGATCGGTCCATATCGAAGTCAACGACACCATGAGCATGAATGAACTCGACACGCTCGAAAGAAACATCGCCAATCAAGTGTATGAGAGATACAACATCTTTTTGACAGGTATTGGGACCTATACGAAAAATACAGAAAATACATTTGTTCAATCGATTCAAACGAAAATTCGCCAAAAGATCGAACAAGACCCGCTCATCAAAAACATGCACGGCTTTTATATCGATCCTTCTAAAAAGCAGATCCAGTTTGATGTCGTCTTAGACTTTAAGGAAAAAGACGCCAACAAAAAAAGAAACGAAATCATCAAACAAATCAAGACACTCTTTCCTGATTATTTTGTCAACGTGACGATCGATCGAGAAATCAGCGACTAACAATTTTTTTTCATTATACCAAGAAATGATCTCGTAGATCATCATCCAGTTGAAAAGGAAAAACGTGACATGCTAAAGCGTAAAATTGTTGATTCGCTAAATCGATGGAAGAAAAACAAGCACAAAAAAGCATGTTGCATCTTAGGCGCTCGGCAAATCGGAAAATCGCTCTTTATATTATTATGATTCAAAAACGATAGAGCTCGATTTCTTATTGGAAGAAGATAAAAAAATTCAGATCATCGAAATCAAATCGGGCTCTGACTATAAAAAACACCCTTCATTAAATAAGGCGCTTGCTTCAAATTGGAATCTAACTCAAGGGATCGTTTTTTCCAAATTCCTATTGGAAGAAATCGATAATATTTTATATTTGCCTTGCTATATGATCTTGTTTTTTAGGAACGTACCCAATCAAGAATCTTTGATTTGGAAAGTCGACTTAGCAAAGCTCTCGATCTAAAAAGCGCAGGAAGTTCCTGCGCTTATCTTTTGCTCTTAATTAAGAATTGCGATACCTGCATTTAAATAGGTGGCGAAAGTCACCCACAACAAATAAGGCACCATCATCCACATAGCCGCCATGCTGATTGATCTAGCCTTGATCACTAAATAAATAATCATCCCCCATAGCGCCAACAGCCAAACAAAAGCGAACCAGAACCAGTTCAAATTAAAGAAAACTGGCGACCAACAGAAGTTAAAGACTAAAGAAAGTCCATACACGATCAGCCAATTCCGAACGTTGGAATGATTCCGAAATACAGAATGCTCTGCGGACCAAATCATATAGCTGGCTAGTCCCATCAAGACATATAGAATCGTCCATACAACTGGGAACAACCACGCAGGCGGAGAGAGCGGAGGCTGATTCATTTGCTGAAAAGATTTCATCGCGCTGCCCGTCAAAGCTGCAGCAATCCCACCAACCGCAAGAGGAATGGCGACGCAAAGAACAATACGCCAAACCTTCGAGTATGTTGACGGATTTGTCCTTGTCTTTGTTTTCATATTTTTTACCTCAACTATAAAATTTGATTAAATGCATTTAACGAAGTCGTTATAAATAAAATGATCAATATTAAAAAGCCAATTACCTCAAAAAAAAAGAAGACGCATCATTGTGCATCTTCTTGTATATGACCACTCGAAAGCGCTTCTTCTTGATCATCCAACGGAAGCCAATTCAACACATCCAAGATCATTCGATCCCAAAAATCCCAATCATGACCGCCTGGAATTTCTTTCCAAGTCACCTCGTAACCAAGTTCTTGAAGCTCTTCATAAAACGCATGATCCCACTTGTATAAATCATCTTCCGTTCCACAAGCTAAATAGACTTTTGGAAGATCTGCTTCTTTTTCGACAAGCTTCTTAGCTAAAAAATGAAAATCCTTGTTCGAGCCGAGCAGCTTATCTAGATCGCCAAACACGCTTTCTAAATACGAACGCCGCATAATAGGAAGTAGCGCTTCTTCGCTCGCGTTCACGAACGTCTCAATATGAAGCGCGGCGCTCAAGCCCGCAATGCGTGAAAACAACGTGTTGTATTTCAACCCATTCACGATGGCGCCATAACCACCCATGCTCAAGCCCGCAATATACGTATCTTCTCTATTTTCGGAAATTGGGAAGATCTTTCGCGTTTGAACAACGAGCTCTTCGATATATTGAGAAAATTGATCCGTTGATTTGTCATGATCGGCATAAAACTTGTTTTCACCTGCCGGCATGATCACAGCCAAATTTCGATCTTGCGCCCAACGAACGATCCTTGTCCCATTGACCCAATCGGTCTCATCGCCAAACACACCATGCAGCAAATACAAAGTCTTGAATGGTTTTTGTTCTCGAACCACATCATCAAAATATACTTTATCAAAGGGCAAGATCGCTTGAAAATGCACTTGCCGCAATAAAGCTTTGGAAAAATAATCAACCTGGATCAGCGCCATGAAGGATCAAAGTCCTTTCTCATACAATTCTCGAGCCACATCATCTTTGATCGTGACACCTTCTGCTTTAAGGCGAGCGATATCTTCGGCAAATTGAGGTAAATATTTTTCATGAGCCACCAACAGTTCATCCATTACTCTTTTCGCGGTGGCTCCGCTTGGAATTTGCGGATTCAAATAGAACGCTGTCATCAATTTTCCATAATCCCCTGTCACTGCCGCTTCTTCTGTGACTTGCTCCATCGCTTTCATGACTTGCAGCCATCCGCGCTCTGCTGTTGGCAGCTTTCCAAAAGCGATCGGTTTTGCCCCTGTAGCGCCAATAAAAGAAGAGACTTCGACCGCCACATCTTCAGGAAGATCTGGAATAGCTCCATTGTTTCGTGTCGTTACGACTATGTGAGTATTCTTATTCGCATAGATCGATGCGATCGTATCGCAAGCCGCATCCGAATAATGCGCTCCGCCTCGTTTTGCCAGCTCTTCTGGCTTATAATTCAAATTCGGATCTTTATATAATTCAAACAATGCCGCTTCTGTCGCTTTCACTTGCTGCGCGCGAACGCCCTCTTCAGAAGCGTATTCTTCCAAAAGATGGTTGAGCATTTCTTCTTGCCGATAATAATACCGATGGTATCCACAAGGGATCATGTTCATTTCAAGCAGTTGTTCCTTCATGAATGGCATATCAAAAATATTGGCCGGGATGCCACTGTCTTTTTTTGAATCATACATCGCTTCGATCAAGTCTTTCGTGACTTCATTTCCTTTATTATCCCAAACGCGATGCCAATGGAAATGATTCAATCCCGCGAACTTATAGATCAATTCATCTAATGTCTTATCGATCGTTTCTGGCTCTTTCATCATCGCCCCGATCGGAACATTGCAAAGGCCGATCACCTTGTCCCAATGTCCATACTTCATGACGGCTTCCGTGACCATGCCGCTTGGATTGGTAAAGTTGATCAACCAGGCATTTGGACAAAGTTCTTTCATATCCTCTACGATATCGAGAATGACAGGAATCGTTCTAAGTGCCTTAAAAATTCCTCCAGGACCATTTGTTTCTTGACCCATGATCCCATAAGAAAGCGGGATCCGCTCGTCTTTGATGCGGGCATTGAGCAAACCTACACGAAATTGGGTCGTGACAAAATCCGCATCTTTGAGCGCCTCTTTTCGATCAAGCGTCAAGTGGACCTTGACATCGTACGGTGTCGCGTCCCACATCCGTTGAGCCATGGCGCCCACGATCTCCATCTTTTCGCGTCCCTCTTCAATATCCACTAGCCAGATTTCTTTGATCGGCAATTCATCATATCGTTTGATGAATCCTTCCATCAATTCGGGTGTGTAAGAACTTCCGCCGCCAATTGTCGCAATTTTAACTCCATCTCTTGCCATATAAATAGTCCTCTCTTTCTTGATTTCATTATATCGGATCGAAAATCAAAAAAAAGAGAGGGCTTACAACCTGAAACGCCGTTTCCAATTCCTTAAAAAAAGGACGCTTAGCGTGTAATCATCGTTTTATCGATCGAAGCAAGATCGGATGCTCCGCACATTTCCATCGTATCTTTCAATTCTTGGCCGAGGGTTTCCACAAGCACCTCGACGCCTTCTTCCCCAGCGCCATAGACCGCGTTCACGAAAGGACGAGCGACAAGAACAGCATCCGCTCCCATCGCGAGCGCTTTAAAAATATCCACGCCGCTGCGAAGACCTCCATCCACGAAGATCTTCATTCTTCCGTCGACGACCTTTGCGATCTTCTCCAGTACGGAAGCGCTCGAAGGCGTGCCATCCAAGACGCGGCCTCCATGGTTGCTTACGACGATCGCTTTCGCACCGGCCTCTAGCGCTTTGATCGCTCCTTCTTCGCTCATGATCCCTTTGAGCATAAACGGAACAGGAGAAGCGTCGATGATTTCTTTGAGTTCTTGCACACTCTTTCTTCCCGCTGGCGGGATGAAGCTCTTTAAAAAAGGGAGTCCTGCCGCATCGATGTCCATCGCTACCATAAAGGCTTTGCTTTTGTTGACAAGCTCTAGCTTTTCGAGCACGATTTCTTTTGGCCAAGGTTTGATCGTGGGTACGCCTAAGCCATCTTGGTTTTTGATTTCTTGACATGCGTCGATCATGATGGCTGGATCCATTCCATCGCCCGTAAAGGCGCAGATGCCCGCTTTCTTCGCTCCAGCCAACAACGTCTTATAGAACGTCTGATCTGAATAAAGGTCGCTGTAGTGCATGGCTACCGCGCCCACAGGTCCTGCAAAAATTGGATATTTGAACGTTTTTCCAAAGAGAGTCAATGTCGTATCGATCTTTCCCTTGGGAACGATCGTATCCATCTTCACGAATACATCTTGCCAGCCTTCATAATTGTGCGTCGCCACGCGTCCGCTCCCTTTACTTCCTGGTCCTGGGATCTGGTTGCGACACGCTCTTCCGTCGCAAATCAAACACGCTTTGCAGTGAGGACCAACAAGCGGCCGGCTTTTATTCAACACTTCTTGAAAATTCATGCTTCTCTTCCTTTCTCAAAATACAATTCTACACAGGCGGGAATCTCTTTGACCGATTCCACATAGGGGGCGTAAGGAAATGGGCCAAACCCATATTTCGCCAATAAAAAAGGCACATTCGCTTTTTTTGCTGAAAGATAATCGTTTTCGATATCTCCAATATAGATCGCTTCTTTGATCTTGTTTTCTCGAATGATATCTTGGATGTTTTCTGCCTTCTGTTTATGAAAGTCGCCAAACGCCCTTGTAAAGTCTACATAGTCTTCGAGTCCGTAATAGGCCAAGAACGCTTCGATATAGCCTGCCTGACAATTGGATATGATCCCGACCATATACTGCTCGCTCATTTGAGAAAGCACTTCCCGAACATGTTCGAACAAGATTCCCCCGTGACTTCGAATATAGGCGTTTTCAAAACATTCGCATCGTTTCATCACCTGTTTGCCGCGTGCCTTTTCGCACGTTGGAAATAACGTCTGCCATATGTCATCCATTGAAAAACCCATTACGCTTCGCATTTGTTCCGCACTGATTTGGGGAAGATCTTCTTGAGCCAAGATCACGTTCCACGCATCCACAACCGATTTCCCCGAATCCCATAGAGTGCCATCTAAATCGAACAAGACAGCCTTCGTATGATCCTTCATTTTTCTTCACTCCTTGAATATCATTCTAACAAAAAACAGAAAAGATGAAACAAAAAAGACGAGTCAATTGACTTGTCTGATCATTGAAATTCGACCATGATCCCGAAATGATCCGAAATCACAGGCCAATTTTTATTATTGAAAATCACTTGCGAACTTCTAACGGAAAGAGGGCGATTCGTTCAAATTTGGGCGATTCGTCTTTGCGGGATCGGCTCATTTTCCCACCAGCCATCGATTTGTCCTGAAATCGTATAGCCATCATCTTTCTCTTTGGCTAAAAGATACGTGTCGTAAAATCCAGCGTAGCTAAAAATTGGAAAAACTGGATTCAGGTTTTCCACCCCCCTTTGGGGG
>Connie_p2__coassemble_1028_pt1 | contig 17169 bp, 18 predicted proteins | sample Connie_p2__metabat2_low_PE_010 | metagenome-assembled genome bin Connie_p2 | reverse complement strand
TTTTTTTATTTTCTTGGAAAAAAAGCGCATAAAAAAACCCATAGGATTGTTTCGTTGAATCATGATAAAGAAAGGACGAATCGCCTATGGGCACTTATTATGATATATCTTCTCACATCAAAAAGAAACACCTAAAAAATAAAATGTTTAACGTCACATCAAGGCGAAAATCCTTTGTTTCAAATAGAAATAGAAGACGATCGAAGAGCTGGCCCATGTGAGAGGATAGACCCAATACACAAATTGGATATCGTGAAACAAATAGCCTGTCACCATTAAAAAGGATACACGAAGCACGCACCAAAACAAAAGCATCACATACATCGGAACCATCGGTTTTCCATATCCTCGCAAGATCGCCGCTGCCGCATGCGAATAGGCGAGCAGAAAATAAAATCCGCAATTGCACCATGCTCTTTGAGCGCCAAACTCGATCACTTCTTTATTCGAATCGAACAGTCCGATCAATTCTCGAGCAAAAAGCATAAATAAGAGGCCGACGATCTCGGCGCTCAGCATAGAACACAAGATTCCAAAGTTCGCCCCTTTTTTGCAGCGACTCAATTGGTTGGCGCCAATATTTTGCGAGACAAAAGTCGAGAGCGCCATATTGAAAGACATGATCGGCAAGAACGCGAAACCTTCAAGTTTCGAATATGCGCCACATCCTGCCATGGCCATCGCTCCAAACGCGTTGATATTGGATTGGACGATCACGTTGGCAAAGGAAATGATCGAATTCTGCACTCCTGTCGGAAGACCATAAACAAGGATCTCTTTCAAGCAGCCAGGATAGAAACGGATCTTTTTGAGTTCGATCGAATACGAGGCGCCTTTTTTCTGCATCCAGATCAGCAGCAAGAAGGCAGAAACAAATTGGGCGAGGATCGTGGCCCAGGCGGCCCCATCGACCCCCATCTTCCAGACGAGAATAAAAAAGAGATCGAGCGCGATATTGAGAAGCGAAGAAAGAATCAAAAAATAAAGAGGCGTCGTCGAATCGCCGACCGCTCTCATGATCCCGGATAAAAAGTTGTACAAGATCAAGCCAAGCGATCCTAAAAAATAAATGGAGAAATACAAATTGGATTGTTCCATCACATCCGAAGGCGTCTGCATCCATACTAAAAGAAGGGGAGAGAGCCATCTTCCAAGGATTGTCAAAACGATCCCGATCAAAAAGGAAAGGGCGATCGTCGTATAGATCATTTGCTTCATCCTTCGCTCGTCTTTGGCTCCGAATAATTTGGAGATCACCACCCCAGCGCCTAATGACATTCCATTAAAAAAGCCAACCATCAAAAAGATCAAGTTGCCTGAGCTTGAGACGGCTGCCAATGCTTTTGAGCCAAGATAATTGCCGACGATCAATGAATCCGCCGTATTGTAAAATTGCTGGAAAAGTTGCCCTATAAAAATCGGCATCGTAAATAGGAGCATGTTTTTCCAAATCGATCCTTCGCTCATCACGATTTGAGATTTCTTCATCCTCATCCTTCTTTCTGCTCTTCTATTGTAAGAAGAATATATCTGTATGACAACTTGAAGTTTGTCCAAATTAGTTTTTAATATGATTTTATTGGAAAAAAGGGTACCAAATATGGAAAAATATTGTATGATTAAAACAGAACAAAAGAAAGGTACTAGGAAGAAATGCAATATCAGGAATCACTACAGGCATTGCTGATCAATAAGAAAAAAGGGATTTCTTATCGGACGCAAAAACCAATTTTTCAGCTTGTTTTTCAAACACATCATGGGATCATCTCTTTAGATGTGGAAGAAAACGCGTTTTATGCAGTTATGATCGGATATTCTGGACTTTTGAAATATGAAGACCATCGTGTCCTTTCATTTGGCCCATGGATCAAAGAGACGATGTATCCATATCCAAATCGAATCGATCTTTCTTGGCTGAATTCTTAATTCAGCCTTTTTCATTTCATCTCGATTGAATTCTAGAGTTCTTGAACTTACAATATTTTTTAGTACAGGAGGATTGAGAACCCATGAAGAAAGAAAAAAATCTTCGCGTTTTCTTATATGTCGTTCTCGTGCTTTCCTTGATCTATACGTGTTTTACGATATTTCAAGCCTACGCGACTTGGAGCGTTTACTACCAAGGCATGAGTTACGACCCAATTGAACTGATTGCTTATCTTGTAAGCAATTGTTATGTTCCACTTTGTTTTACTGTCATCTTTTATGTAATGGTGAGCGCCCTCGATATTTGGTGCACGGCCATTGAACGAATCACTCCCAAGAGCACGCTCGAAATGAGTGATCAATTTTTGAAAAACGAAGAGAGAAAAGAGGAGAAAGAAATGAATCAAGTTGAAAAAGATGTTCGCGAAGTCACTCGCGAAGGCGTGAAAGCAGCCAAAGAAGAAAGAAGAGCTGAAGTCAAAGAAGCTAGAGAAGACGCGCGTGAATTGAGAAAAGAAGCCCGCGAACTTCACAAAGAACAAAAAGAAGCGATCCGCGAAGAACGCAAAGAAGCTTTGGATGATCTTCGCGAAGAGCGCAAAACGATCGATGAAGATGTTCATGCCGAGCGGAAAGCGACCAACGCCCAAGGTTTGGATCATGAGGACAAAGAAGACTTGCATCATGTAGAATTCGAACAAAAGTGGGACGCTTTAAAAGATGAAGTAGAGCGTGAGCATCAAGTGCGCGAAGAAGCTCGTGAAGAGTTCAAAGAAGCACGTGAAGAAGATCGCGAATTAAGACAGCTCGCCCGCGACGAAGTCAAAGAAGCCAAAGAAATGGGTCGTGAAGAAGTCAAGGATGTCAAAGCAGCCGCTAAGGACATGCGTGAAGCGGCCAAAGGCAACGATTAATTCAAAAAGAATTTCCCCTATGTTTAAAAATAGGGGTTTTTTTGTGCCAAAGCGTATAATGGAAAAAGGTAGAGGAGGGATCGTGTGTCGGATTTAAAACGCATTGCGCAAGAAACAAAAGGGATTCGAAAGTATTTTGTTTTGGCGATCGTCTTTGTCGGAATCGAAACACTTTTTGAAGTTTTGATTCCTTTGATCATGGCGCAAGTGATCGATCAAGGGATCTTGGCTCACAATATCAAAGTTTTTGTGTATGGGGGCGTGGCGATGGGTGCATGTGCCCTACTATCTTTATTGACGGGGCTTTTATATGCACGCTTTGCCGCCATTTCAAGCACTCGATTAGGACAAAGGCTGCGGGATCTTGAGTTTGAACGGATCCAAAAGTTTACGTTCACGAATTTGGATCATTTTGAGACGAGTGGCATCATCACTCGTTTGACTAGCGATGTGACGATCGTGCAAAACGCCATTACTTCAGGCCTTAGACCGATGGCTCGAGGTCCGATCATGCTTGTTTTAGGTCTTGTGATGTCGTTCTTGCTTTCTTGGAAGCTTTCGCTCATCTTTTTTGTCGTTTCGCCTCTTCTTGTTTTGATCTTAGTCTGGATCGTAAAGAAGGTAAGTCCGCAATATCCTTTGCTTCAAAGTTCGCTGGACGAGATCAATCGTGTGGTGCAGGAAAATTTGATCGCTATACGTACGGTGAAGGCATTCGTGAAGGAGAAGGCGGAACTTCAAGAATTTGATGAAGTGAACGCGAAAGTCGCAGGAATTACGGAGAAGACATTTCATTATGCTTTGTTCAACAGGCCTGCCTTCCAGCTCTGCATGTATGCGACGATCGTTTCGATCATGCTTGTTGGAAGCAATATGATCTTGCAGCAAAGTTTGCAAGTGGGCGATTTGACTGGGATCCTTTCGTATGTCTTGCAGATCTTGAATTCGTTCGTGATGTTATCCAATGTCTTTTTATTGTTGACTAGGTCGATGGCGTCGATCCAAAGGATCGCGCAGATCTTGAACGAGCCGCTGCAAAGCGATGTAAACGATCCAGTGACCTCTATGGACGACGCGACGATCGAATTCAAAGATGTACGATTTAAATATAGCGCCAACGCGCAAGAGTATGTATTGGACCATATCAACGCTCGCTTTGAGCAAGGCTGGCGCATCGGCATCGTGGGCGGAACGGGAAGTGGAAAGACTTCGCTCGTGAGCTTGATCCCGCGTCTTTATGATGTGGATGCGGGTTCTGTTTGTATTGGCGGAATCAATGTCAAAGACTATGGTCTCGCATTTTTAAGAGAACAGGTGGGAATCGTTCTTCAAAACAATGTGCTTTTTTCAGGAACGATCTTAGAGAATTTAAAGTGGGGAAATCCAGACGCTTCTTTGGAAGAGATCAATTGGGCCTGCAAGGCGGCTTGTGTCGACGAGTTCTTGCCTCGACTTGATCAAGGTTTGAATATGAGACTTTCTCAAGGAGGAACAAATGTTTCAGGAGGACAGAGGCAGCGTTTATGTATTGCCAGGGCGCTTTTGAAGCATCCAAAGATCTTGATTTTTGATGATTCGACAAGCGCGGTCGATACGAAAACGGATTGTCGGATCCGCTCTTCCTTGGCCAAGATTTCGGGAATGACACAAATCATCATCGCGCAGCGGGTCTTGAGCGTGCAAGATTGTGATCTGATCGTCGTGATGGAAAATGGAACGATCGCTTCGATGGGTAGTCATGAACAATTGCTCAAGACGTGCGCGATCTATCGAGAAATCTATGAAAGTCAGCAGAAGGGAGGCGAAGAGAAGCATGGCTAAATATGGTCGTCCGCAAAACTTTTGGAAAACTTTGAAGCGTCTTCTTTCTTATATGGGGAAGCATTCGTTTTTGTTTTTTGTGATCATGGTCTTGGTGGCGGTTTCTGGCTTGGCGAATTTGTTTGGGGTGTTCATGATTCGGCCGATTGTCAACGCGCTTGGCGAAGGACAAAGCGAGCAGGCGATGCAGGGCATTTTGATCATGGCAATCATTTTTACTTGTGGCGTTCTTTCTTCACTTGGCTATACGCAGATCATGGCGAAAGCGGCTCAAGAAGTCGTCAAAGATCTTAGACATGATTTGTTTGAAAAGATGGAGTCGCTTCCAATCAAGGTGTTTGATTCGACAAGTCATGGAGATATCATGTCGCGTTTTACCAACGATATCGATACAGTTTCCGACGCGCTGAATAATTCGTTCGCGATGATGATCCAAGCTTTTATTCAGGCTGTCGGGACTTTGGTGCTTCTTTTTGTGCTCAATTGGAGATTGTCGCTGATCGTAAGCGCGTTCTATATCATCATGATGGTGTATATTCGTATTTCAGGGAATACGAGCAAGAAGTATTTTTCTCGCCAGCAAAAACAGCTTGGAATCTTGAATGGATTTGTGGAAGAGATGATTTCAGGCCAGAAGGTCGTGAAAGTGTTCAATCATGAAGTTCAAAACGAGCTAGATTTTAAAGACAAGAGCGCCGCTTTGCAGACGGTTTCTCAAAAGGCGCAAAGTTTTGCCCAGACGATGGTTCCTATGGTCGTTTCGCTTTCGTATGTGAATTATGCGATCGTGACGATCGTTGGTGGGCTTATGGTGTGGAACGGGAGTATGGATCTTGGTTCTTTGGCTTCGTATTTAGTGTTCGTTCGTCAGGCGGCGATGCCGATCAATCAGTTTACGCAACAATCGAATATGCTTCTGGTCGCGATTTCGGGCGCGGAGCGAATCTTTGATTTCATGACGATTCCCGAAGAAAAAGATCAAGGCGTCGTCACATTTGAATATGTGGATGGAAAGCCGATGTGGCTCCATCCAAGAAGGACGCAGCCTCCAGAATATGTGCCTGTCAAAGGGGAGGTCGAGTTTGTGCATGTGGATTTTGGCTATTCGGCGCATCATCCAATTTTGCACGATATTTCGGTGTTGGCCCAGCCTGGACAGAAGATCGCTTTTGTTGGCGCAACAGGCGCGGGCAAGACGACGATCACGAATTTGATCAATCGGTTTTACGATATTCAAAAAGGACAGATCTTGCTAGATGGGATCGATATTCAGCTGTTCGCTAAAAAAGATTTAAGACGTTCTTTAGGAATCGTATTGCAGGATACACATTTGTTCACGGGAACGATCAAGGATAATATTCGATTTGGCAAGGAAGACGCGAGCATGGAAGAGGTCATTCAGGCCGCGAAGCTTGCCAACGCGCACTCGTTTATTGAACGTTTGCCCAATGGATACGAGACGATCATCACGAACGATGGCGCTTCTTTATCGCAAGGCCAAAGACAATTGATCGCGATCGCGCGCACGGCGATCATTGATCCGCCCGTCTTGATCTTGGATGAGGCGACAAGTTCGATCGATACGCGGACGGAACGTTTGATCGAAAAAGGCATGGACGCTTTGATGGAAGGAAGAACGGTGTTCGTAATCGCGCATCGGCTTTCAACGATCCAAAACGCCGATACGATCGTTGTCTTAGAAAAAGGCAGGATCATGGAAGAAGGCAGTCACCAACAACTGCTTCAGAAAAAAGGCATGTATTATCAGCTTCATGAGGGTATGTTCGAATTATCGTAAGCAGGTAAAAGAAAACAAAAGGACCGGATACTGAACAAGGAATCCGATCCTTTTTATGCGCTTAATGAAAGTTGAAATTAAATTTTAAATAGGAAACAAGCTTATCCTGCGCGTCCAGAGCGCGGGAAAAATCATTTTGCGATTTGTAGTGATCGACCAGCAATGAATAAAACGGAATTTCCAGTTCAACCGCCCGAAAGTCGGGAAGCAGGGAAGTGATCTGAGAAGCCAAAGAAGCGATATCCGGTTCCTGATCCAACACGGCCAGCACGAGCTTCATAAACAGTCCAATAAGAACAGCGCGTTCTTCCTCAAAATTCTTTTCAAGAAACTCAATCGCGAATTGTCTTGCCAGATCAAACTGGTGCAGGCGATAGTTAGAGAAGGCGAGAACGATGTAAATGTCGGGGAAGGTGCTGTCGAGTGACCGAGAAATCAATGCGTAATGTAGTGCCTCTTCATCTTGCTCTTGTATGAATTTACTCCATGCAGGAAGTGGAAGCCGTTTTTGAACAGAATGTTCATCATGGTGACGTGATTACCGTGAAATGACAGGATAAAAAAGGACCGGGAATTCATCGGGGGAAGGATGACGCCCGGTCCTTTTGGATTGGCGGCAGATCGTTTTTATGATCGCCAATGATCTTCTCCATCCAGATCATATCGTACCAGCGATTGAATTTATAGCCACATGAGTGGAAATGCCCTACTTTTTGAAAGCCTAGATGCGCGTGAAACTTCGCGCTGTTCATATCCAAATACTCGTCTTCCACGATCGGATAGCCGATACACGCATACAAATTCAAGATCCCCATCGATTTTAATTTGTTTTCAAGTTCTTCATAGAGCGCTCTTCCATATCCTTTATGCTTCGCTCCCTTGTCCAAATAGATCGACAGTTCGCATGACCAGTCATAGGCGGCTCTTTCTTTTAGCGGGCTAGCATACGCATAGCCTTGAACGAAACTGTTTTCCTCGATCACGAGATATGGATACGTTTCTTTGGTTGTCTCGATTCTTTTTTCAAACTCGGCTAGGGAAGGGATCTCATACTCAAAAGTAATGGCTGTTTCAACCACATAAGGAGCGTAGATCTCTAAAAGACGGCTCGCGTCCTCTTTTCTCGCGCTGCGTATGTAGGCCATCTTAGTTCTGCTCGAGAAGCTTTTCTAAGATCTGCACCGCATTCGTGGCCGCGCCTTTACGGATCTGATCTCCACAGCAGAATAAGGATAACGTCTTTCCTTCCGGATCGGTGATATCCTTGCGGATCCGGCCAACAAACACGTCATCTTGATTTGTCGTATCGAGCGGCATCGGATACACTTTGTTTTGCGGATCGTCTTTGAGCTGCACGCCAAGCGCGCTTTTCAAGACTTCTCTTGCCTTTTCGACATCGACTTCTTTTTCGCACTCTAAAGTAATGCTTTCCGAATGACTTCTTAAAACAGGCACCCGCACACACGTGCAGTTGACCAAAAGATCAGGATCATGCCAGATCTTGCGGCCTTCGTTTTGCATTTTCCATTCTTCTTTAGAAATACCAAGATCGTCGAAATCGCCAATTTGAGGAATCAAGTTGAACGCGATCTGATAAGGGAACGCTTCTCTAGGCGCGTTTGGATCCACGATCTGCGTCTCCAGATCATGAATTCCCTTGACACCAGCGCCTGAAACAGCCTGCATTGTCGTCACGACCATTCGCTTGATCCCAAACTCTTTTTTCAAAGCGTCGCACGCAACAAGAGCGATGATCGTCGAACAATTTGGATTGGCGATGATCCCTTGATTGTTTTGAATATCTTGAGCATTGATTTCCGGAACGACCAAAGGGACGTCATCTTCTAAACGAAACGCGCTCGAATTATCCACCACAACGCAGCCCGCCTTTTGCGCCCAAGGCATCCACTTTTTTGTCACATCGTTTTCACAAGCGCCAAGCACATAATCGACACCATCAAACGAGTCCTCTTTCAATTCTTCGACCACAAGACCATCGATGATCTTGCCTTTCGAACGAGCGCTAGCCAAAAGCTTGATGTTGACAGGAATCTTTCGTTCCTTCAAACATTCAAGCATTTGAGCCCCAACCGCTCCAGTCGCACCCGCGATCGCTACTGTCTTCATAACAATTCCTCCTCTTGAACAAATGTATCGTAGATCACATGAATCGTCTTTTTAAAATCTTCTTCGCTCACACCAACCGTAATATTGATCTCGTCGCTGCCTTGGGCGATCATCAAAATATTGATATCATTTTGACCCAACGCTCCAAAGAGCTTGCCGCTTGTTCCAGGCCGCGCCGACATGCTTTTGCCCACCGTCGAGATGAGCGCGATCTTATCTTGCGTGCGGATCTCGTCCGGCTTCAATTCCTTTTTGATCCGCGCCAACATTTCATAAAGCCGATCTTCTATATCCTTTTCCTGGATCACGATCGTAAAGGAATCGATCCCCGAAGGAATATGCTCGATACTCACATTATAGTCTTCCAAGATCGAGAGCACCTTTCGCATATATCCAACCTCGTTAGACATATGTTTTTTATAAATATAGATCGACATAAACCCTGTTTTGCCCGCGATTCCAGTGATCGAATAAGGCGCCTTGTATTTCGTGCGCTCTTGAATGATCGTTCCAAAATCTTGAGGACGGTTCGTATTCAAAATATGGATCGGAATATTTTTCTCTTTGACAGGGAAGATCGCTTCCTCATGCAAGACGCTCGCCCCCATATACGAAAGCTCTCTAAGCTCCGAATACGTAATATGCGTGATCGGTTCTGGGTTTTCGACGATCGTAGGATCCGCCATCAAAAAACCAGAAACATCAGTCCAGTTTTCATACACATCCGCATCCAAGCATTGGGCGAGGATCGAACCCGAAATATCGCCGCCCCCACGCGAAAACACCTGAATCTGATCGTGACTTGTCGCGCCATAAAAACCAGGCATCACAAAATTCGAAAATTGCGCCGTCTTTGTTTCCAGTTTGGCCCGAGTCGCGTCCCAATCGATCGTTTTATCCAAACGAAAGCGGATGACATCTTTCGCGTCCACGAAAGGAAAGCCCAAATATTCGGCCATGAGTTTAGCACAAAAGTATTCGCCCCTAGAAACGATCTCGGCTTGAGAGAGCTGGTTCAAATTTGTATACAACGCATCCAGTTCCTTTTCGATCGGCTGCTTTAGATCCAGCTCCGTTTTGATCTCCATGAACCGCTCTTTGATCGACTGGAACACATTGCTCGCGTCCACATGATATTGACGATGCGCATCCAGCAAATAGAGAAGATCGGTCAATTTTGGATCGGAAGAAAAACGACGTCCCGGCGCCGAGACCACGACATACTTACGATCCGGATCGGCTTCAATGATTTTTTTGACTTTTCTGAATTGACGGGCATCCGCGACCGACGAACCGCCAAACTTCGTGATTTTTAACATAATGGCTCTCTGATTCCTTTCATACTTTCTTTTTTATTTCCACAACGCGATCATCGCTTCTGGATCGATCTCTTGCACTGTGGCAATGAATGTCGGATCTTTCTTTTCAAACAAGAAATATTCGTTTTCTTGTCGAACTGGCAATAAAGAAGACAAGTCTTTTTTCGAGCGGACGATCCAATCTTCCTGAAGGATCGAATTGTCGACTTTTTTATCGTTATTCAAAACGATCTTTCGTTCTCTATGCTCCATCGTGTCCAAAGCGTTGGCAAGCATTGCTTGCGCTGTGGCCAGCTGACCAGCCCCTTGACCAAAATAACCAAGCTGATCGAACGAGTTGGCGAATAAAAGCTGCGCGTTGTAGTTCGAAGGTGTATTCGCCAAATAATTCTCCTCGTCCAAAAAAGCAGGCGCGATCACGCTCGCGAACGCGTTTCCTTTTTGGATCGAACGCGCGATATGACGAATGACCTTTTTGTGTTTTTTGGCGTATTCGATATCTTTTTGATCGATCTTAGAAATACCGAGAGGCGGCAAGATCGCATCGTTTTTCGTTTGATACGCAAGCATATTCGTGATGTTCGTCTTATAGAACACATCGATCCCTTCAATATCGTTGGTCGGATCGGCTTCCGCGTAGCCTCTTTTTTGCGCTTCTTTCAAAGCGTCCTTCAAAGCGACACCCTCCTTTTGCATTTGATCGAGGATGTAATTGCTCGTTCCATTGAAGATCCCTTCATAACCATCGATTTCTTCTAGGCGCTGCAACTTCAAGATCGCATCCAAAAAAGGAATGCCGCCAGCCACGCTCGCCTCGATCTGGATCGAGCCGCCATACCGCTTTGCCAATTCGACATATCGTTCAAGATTGGGAGAAACGACCGCCTTGTTCGAAGTGATGACATGCTTTCCAGCCTCCAGAGCTTTTGTGATCAGAGTATTGGCAGGCTCAGTGCCACTCAAGCATTCAAAAACGATATCCGTATCTGGATCGGTGACGATCCTTTCGCCATCATTTGTAAAGTAAGGCAGATCTTCAAATTGAGGAAGAACGAAAACGTTTGTCAAATTCAAGTCTGCCACTTGATTGCACAACCGCTCGACTCCTTTTCCTACCGTTCCATATCCAAGCAATACTGCGTTCATTCATACCCTCCTTGTTTCTTGTTAGAAAACACTTGTATTTAAAACGAGAACATCGTATCATAGGAGTTGTTGTTTTTCAAGGAGGAGTTAAGATGGAAAATATTTATGAATCGACACGAGATCCAAAACAAAACGCTACGAGCAAACAAGCCATTCTCAATGGGATCGCGCCCGATGGAGGCTTATACGTATGGCCAGCCATCGACACGGTCGATCTCGATCTCAACACGATCGTTGAACAATCATACATTGAAAATGCACAGTATATATTAGAAAAGATCTTACCAGACTATACAAAAGAGGAGCTGGAAGCATGCGTCCACAATGCGTACGACAAGTCCTTTGCCTCCAACAAGATCACGCCTGTCAAAAAAGTGGGCGATCTTTATGTGCTCGAATTGTTCCATGGACCAACAAGCGCCTTCAAAGATGTCGCTTTGACGCTTTTGCCCCAACTCATGTCCACCGCGCTCAAATCCGCTGGAAAGAAAGCGCTGATCTTGACAGCGACAAGCGGCGATACAGGAAAAGCCGCCATGTCCGGCTTCAAAGATGTCGACCACATTGGCATTCGTGTCTTCTACCCTTATGAAAAAGTCAGTCAAATCCAATATCGCCAAATGGCTACCCAGGAAGGGAACAATGTAGGCGTATATGCGATCAAAGGGAATTTTGACGACGCCCAAAGCCAAGTCAAACAGCTCTTCCTCGATCAAGAGCTTCATCAAAAAGCGGAAGAACACGATGTGCTTCTCACCAGCGCCAATTCGATCAATGTCGGACGCCTCGTTCCTCAGATCGTATATTATTTCGACGCTTATAAACAACTCGTTCAAGATGGCGTGATCCATCTAGGAGAGCCTGTCTCCTTTAGCGTACCGACTGGCAATTTTGGCGATGTTCTCGCCGGCTATTACGCGTATTTGATGGGTCTTCCAGTGGAGCGGTTTTATGTGGCTAGCAACTCCAATAAAGTGCTCACTGACTTTTTGAACACAGGCGTTTATGATAAAAACCGCGAGTTTATCCAAACGATTTCCCCAAGCATGGATATTCTAGTTTCCAGCAATCTTGAACGCTTGCTTTTCTATATGAGCGGACAAGATCATCAAAAAGTCGCTTCCTGGATGCAAGATCTTCAAGAAAAAGGCCGTTACGAGGTCGATGCCCAGACGCTTCAAAAGATCCAGGCTCTATTTTCGGGCGACTTTGTAAGCGATGAACAAACAAAAGAAACAATCAAAGACGTGTATGAAAAAGAAGGGATCGTCCTAGATCCGCATACGGCGATCGGATATCGCGTGGCATCGATGGCAAATTCCAGCACGCCAATAGTTACGCTCGCGACCGCTTCCCCTTATAAATTCAGCGTCGATGTGTTGGACGCGCTCTCTAAAGAGGCGAGTGACGAATGGGACGCGCTAAAAAAACTCTCAGCGCATTGTCAAGATCCGATCCCGGTCAACCTAGCGCAACTCGAGTCGATGGATATTCTCCATTCCGATGTCATTTCAGTCGAGGAAATGAAAGAAGTTGTCGAGAAAGGGTTAGGCGAAGTACGATGATCAAGGTGAGCGTTCCGGCAACAAGCGCCAATTGTTGTATTGGATTTGATTGCATGGGACTCGCTCTCGATTGGCGAGGGACATTTACGTTTACTCATGCTGAAAAATTAGAGATCGAAGGCTGCCCAAGCGAATATCAAAATGAAAACAATCTAGTCGTACAGGCCTTTTATCGCGTTTGCGACTTTTTGAACAAGGAGAGGATCCCTTTTCATTTGCGCATCGATTCTTCGATCCCTTTTGCCCGGGGCCTAGGCAGCTCGGCTACATGCATCGTAGCAGGAATGATGGCCGCCAACGCGTGGTATGATTCCTGTTTGAGCAAAGAAGATCTGCTTTTGCTCGCTACGGAAATGGAGGGACATCCCGATAATGTGGCGCCCGCCCTGTTTGGAGGAGTCTGCGTCTCTTCAAAATTTCAAGGAAGGGTGATCACGAAAAAATTGAAAACACCCCGTTGGTATGGCCTCGCGCTCATTCCCGATCATGAATTGAGCACGAAAGAGGCGCGCAAAGTGCTTCCAAAATCGATTCCATTCTCAGAAGCGAAGGAGCAAGTGGCCAACGCGCTCTTGTTGGCCGAAGCGCTCGAGACAGGCGATCAAACGCTCTTGAACTTGTGTTCGAACGATCATTTGCATGAGCCTTATCGTTGCGCGCTCATTCAAGATTTCGCGGTGTATCAAAAGAAAGCCCATGACGCGCTTCTTCCTTTATGGATCAGCGGCAGTGGTTCGACAATGCTTTCGCTCTCGATCCAGGAGGAGCCACTGCATGAGCTAGCCAAAAGCACGGATTCGATCGAGTATCGTTTTGTCAACGTGGATGAGCGAGGAGCTGAAGTCGTTTATGAGTAAATATTATGTAGTATCGAGCGAGATCTTGCCCGAAGTGCTAGAGAAAGTCATGGCCGCGCAAACGCTTCTTCAAAGCGGCCAAGCGCGCCGAATCTCGGAAGCCGTCAAGATGGTCGGCATTTCTCGCGGGACCTTTTATAAATACAAAGACGCCGTCTTTGCGTTCAATCAAGACGATTCAAAGCGCAAAGCGATCTATACGATTATTTTAAAACATGAAACGGGCGCTTTATCTTCTGTGCTCTCGATGCTTTCGAACTTGCAGGCGAATATTCTCGCTTTGAATCAATCGATCCCGATCAACGGGATCGCTTCGGTCACGCTAACGATCGATATCAATAAGATCGAAATGAGCGCCGACGAGCTCGCGCGGCTGATGAGTTCTTTAGATGTCGTTGATAAAGTCGAACTGGTGGCGATCGAATGAACCAAGTCATGCGATTGTTGTTTGGATGGTCCTTGATCTTGACCATCCTTTTTTTTTCGGTACGGCTCGTGGCGTTTGATGCTTCATTTTACGCGCAGTTTTATGAGAAAACAAAGCTGGCAGACGAACTAGGAGTCAGCAATCAAGATCTGAATAAAAGCATGGCGATGATGCTCGACTACATTACGGGCAAGAGGTCAATTATGGATGGGACGATGGTCCGTGATGGACACGTTGTCGAAATTTACAATACAAAAGAGAAAGCGCATATGAAAGACGTTCGCCAACTTTATCAAACCGCGATGCTGGCATTGAAAATTTGTGTTGGAATCTTGATCGCGATCCCTTGTTTGTTTTATATTCGAGAAAGAACGATGAAAAAAGTGATCGCCAATTGCTGTGTCGGCTTTTTTCAAAGCTTGCTTTGTTTTGGTGTGCTTTTGCTCGTGATCGGATTTTGGGCTTTGACGGATTTTACAGATTTTTGGATCAAGTTCCATGAACTCTTTTTTACCAATGACTTATGGCTGTTGGATCCTAGGACGGATTTTATGATCGAAATCTGTCCGGAAGCGCTCTTTTCTTCTTTGATCTTACGGATCGTTGTTGTCATGCTGGCAGGATTTGTTCCTTGTACTCTTTTTTCGATTTGGTATATGAAGCGCAAGGCGCCAATCGGGTATAGTTTGTAGAGAAATGAGCATTGTTGTGGTAAAATGAGAAAGCAGCTTCGAAACTCTCTAACTTGCGGCATGAAAAGGAAGGCATCCGCAGGGAACGATATGGAAATAATATTAGCGAGTGGATCGAGTCGAAGAAAAGAGATCTTGAGCGATCTTGGATATACGTTTACGGTCCAGCCAGCCAATGGCGAAGAAGTGTTAGAACTAGAAAATGGCATCGATCAAGCGATCGAGCTGATTGCCTATCGAAAAGCTAAAGAAGTGCAGAAGCTTTATCCGAACGCTTGTGTGATCGGAGCCGATACGGTCGTTTGTTTTCAAAATGAGATCTTAGGCAAACCTAAAACGAAAGAAGAAGCTGTAGACACGCTTGTCGATTTGAGCGGACAAGCGCATGAAGTCAAAACGGGAGTTTGTATTTGTTTGCCGCATGAAGATCTGTCTTTTACAGAAACGACGCATGTACAGTTTCGTGAACTGAGCGCCCAAGATATCATGGAGTACGTGAACAAAGGAACTTGCCTCGATAAGGCTGGTTCGTATGGGATCCAAGAATGCGATTTTGTCGAAAAGATCGATGGTTCGTATTCAAATGTGGTTGGGCTTCCAAAAGGTAAAGTGAATGATATTTTGCGAATGGTATTAAAAAGCTAAGGTTGATCCTTAGCTTTTTTTACAAGATATAAAGCCATAATGGCAAAGTGAAGAGAGAAAATAAGGTCGATACGAACACCATTTTGCTTGCGAATGCCGGATCTTGATCGTAGCGTAAAGCAAGCATAGCGCTCGTTGTAGCCGCTGGCATCGCGGATTCGATCACGCAGATCTGGATCGCTAAAAGAGGGAGCTGGAACGATTTCATGATCACTAAAACAATGGCGGGAAGAATGAGTAGACGAAGAAGACAATATTTCCGCATCGTTTTCGAAAAGAGGTCTTTGGTTTCGCTTTGTTCGAGCATCGCGCCAATCACGAATAAGCAAATGGGTGTATTGCAGGCGCTGATAGCTGCGATCGTTTGATCGATCGAACTTGGAAGATAGATTCCTTTCATCCTCATCAGCAAGATCGCAAAGCCGATCGCCAAAGCGATAATGCATGGATGTGTGATTACTTTTTTCACTTTTTCTTGCCAGCTCGTTTTAGTGGTGTATAACGAAAGACCGGCTGACCACATGACGACGCGCTGCGGGATCAAGAAAAAGGAAGCGAACAAAAGTCCAAGCTCTCCATACGCGGCTTGAGCGATAGGCATTCCAAAAAAGCCCGCGTTCGAGACGAGCGTCCCATATTTCAGGTTGATCGCTTTTTGCGGCTCTTCACTATTCCACATCCATTGATTGACAAGTGTATAGAGAAGCTGGATCGCGAAAGAACAAACGAGGACGATAAAGCACGTTCGAAAATCTTCGTATGTGATATCGAGCTCGAAAGAGCGGATAATGGCGCACGGCAAAATAAGGGATAATGAGAGTGTCGTGAGCTTTGTTTTGACTTCGTGAGTGATAATGCGTTTTTTTGAGAGGATATATCCGATCGCTAATAGAAGGAAGATCTCGATTTGTAGGTTGATCATAAACGGCCCTTTCTTTTCCTTTCATCATACTACTTTTTATCGTGCTTTTTTTGTATAATTATTTCATTGATAGGAAGGAGTGTGTTTATGAAAGATACACTTGTCATGTATTTTGGAGGAAATCATCCAGCGAATTCGACGACGAAGCGCGCCGCGACAAGCATTGCCGATCTAACGGGCGCTGATCTATTTGAGATCGAACCAAAATATCCATATAGTACGAATGACGATGTCTGCGTGCAGGAGGCTTTGCGTGATCTTGGTGCCAACGCGCGTCCGGAGCTGGCTAGACCCGTTCCAAATATCGAACAGTATTCCACGATTATTTTAGGTTTTCCAAATTGGTGCGGAACGGCGCCGATGCCTGTTTTTACGGCTTTGGATGAACTTCATCAAAAAGGCGAATTAGCTGGGAAAAGGATCGTTCCTTTCGTGATCAATGGAGGAGCGGGCCGTCAAAAATCAATCGATGATCTCGAGGCTGCCTATCCAGAAGCGAACATCGATGAAGGGTCTGGTTTTGTTTCCAGCAATTATGATGACGCGGTCGATCTTGCGATCGAATGGATCCAAAACAAAATGTAAATCGATAGGTCTCAGGGAGACCTTCTTTTTTTCTCTGCCTTGTCAAAGGGTGTATTGTTTGTTAAAATGATAGTTGGCAATTTATGCATTATATCATTTCATCAAATAAAGGAGGCGTGTAAATTCCATGTCAAAACAAGATATGATCGAGATCGATGGCATTGTCGTCGATACATTACCAAATGCTGCTTTTAAAGTAAAGCTAGAAAACGGACACGAGATCTTGGCTCACGTTTCTGGTAAAATTCGTATGCATCACATTCGCATTTTACCAGGGGATCGTGTCACAGTGGAGATTTCTCCATACGACTTAACACGTGGGCGTATTACTTTTAGAAGAAAGTAGAGGACGTGTATGAAAGTTAGACCGTCTGTCAAACCAATCTGCGACAAGTGCCGAGTGATCCGACGCAAAGGTCGTGTAA
>Connie_p2__coassemble_983_pt1 | contig 17851 bp, 19 predicted proteins | sample Connie_p2__metabat2_low_PE_010 | metagenome-assembled genome bin Connie_p2 | reverse complement strand
AAAAGCGCAAGATAAAAGGTTCTTTGTTTAGCTAGTTAAATCCCTTTCTCACCTTTTACTTGCCAAGCCGTCCCGACCGGGCGGCTTTTCTTTTTGGTGTGAATAGGAGGATGACTATGTTGTTGTTGGAAGGTGATTGCCTGGAGAAAATGAAAACAATTGACACAGGAAGCGTTGATCTTATTCTGTGCGATCTTCCTTATGGTTGCACTGATTGCAAATGGGACGTCGCTATTCCTTTTGAAGATCTTTGGGAAGAGTACCACAGAATCTTAAAACCAAACGGAAACGTCGTCTTGTTTGGCACAGAACCTTTCATGTCTAAAGTCATTTCCAGCAATCCAAAAGAATATAGCCATCAATGGTATTGGAAAAAAAATCATAAAACCAACGCAATTAACGCAAGAAAACAACCTATGCGGTGTATAGAGGAAATCGCAGTCTTTATCTGCAACAAGCCAAAAGGAAAAGCCGTTTCTAAACCAATCTACAATCCGCAAGGCGTGATTGATCTTGAAAAGCCAATATATAAAAATGGAAGAAAAAGTAGTCAAGGTACTGTGTATGCTGGTGTAAAATCAAAGCCACACAAGCAGACAAAGACTGGTTATCCGCATCAATTTTTAGAATATCCAACCGAAGAGAAAAGATTTCATCCGACACAAAAACCCGTTGAATTGCTCCGATATTTGGTACGTACTTATACAAATCGGGGGGGGGTAGTCTTGGATAACTGTATGGGATCCGGATCCACTGGAGTCGCTTGCGTTTTGGAAGATCGCAGCTTTATCGGGATTGAAATGGATCACAAATGTTTTAAGATTGCGAGAGAAAGAATTGAAAATGCAAAAGATATATACAGCCGATGAGATCCGCGCATTTTGTGCACAGGATAAAGAGTATACCTTTTACACATCGGCTGGATGGAAAAGGATACGGGTTCTCTATTTCCGGGATGTATAAACATGTTTCTCTGTCTATCCAAAGCGTCCTTTGAAAGAGTGGAACATTTCACCAAGTCGATGTGGTATACTACTAGTATCAAGAACCAGCAAGATAGAGATGTCTACTTGCCAAGCCGTCCAACACAGGGCGGCTTTTCTTTTGGAAAAAAATGAAAACATATACAACAGCAGAAATAACCGAAATGCTCAGGACCGGCAGGGACTGGGCTTTTTATAACTCTGCATCATGGAAGAAGAAGAGACAGGAAGTCCTTGAGCTCGATCATCATGAGTGCCAGATGTGCAAAGCCAAGGGAGTCTATACCAGAGCCAACACAGTGCACCATGTCAAGCATCTCAAGGACAGACCAGATCTTGCCTACTCGATCATGGATGGCAAGACAAGACAGCTTGTCAGTCTTTGCAAGGACTGTCACAACAAAGTGCATCCAGAAAAGCTCAAGATAGCAGAGTCTAGCGAGCCAATCACTCAAGAACGTTGGTAAAATGGACCCCCCCGTCTAAAAATTCACAACAATTCTGTACTACAGAGTTAACGGCGGCTAACCATTCCTGTCGAGAAATTTTCGAATTTTCACGCGTACGTGAACGATATATTTAACTTATACACTAGATAAGGAGGAGAAACATGGTCAAAACCGCGCTAAACAGCGATATGAAACTCAAAATGCTGAAAAAACGCTTTGAAGCCGATAGCGAAAAGATGGGCTTGCTCGACTCCTATCTTTTTGTGACCCACTACCGAGCTTTTAACGATCAGCTGACTTTGATGGACAAGCTCAAAAAGGAAGTGGACGAGCTTGGACTCATGGTCGTGGTCCCGGTCGGTCAGAATGCCAAGACCGTCGTCAATCCGGCGGTTGGCGAGTACAACAAAATGGCAGGACTGGCGACCAAGACAGGCGCCGCGCTGATCGCCATGATCGAAGCCAAGAAAAAAGAGATCGCGTCAGTCGCCACGGAGATCGAAGATGATCCGCTATGAATTTGCCGATCTTTTGTCAAGAGTACTTCGCACTGATCGACGCGAAGCCGTGGCACTTCTGCGCACATCAGCTTGCGCTGCGCGCGCAAGTCCAAAAAGCTTTTGAGACCGAAGATCTTGACGTCGACTATCAGCGATATACCGGCTATATCGGGATGGGGAAATATCTGGGGTATGGCAAAGGCTACGAATGGGAACGCTTCTTGATCGGCTGCTTTATGTGCACCTTCAAAAAAGACGGCACTCCGCGCTGGAGGCGGATGCTCGTCAAGCTGGGGCGCGGAGCCGGCAAAGATGGATGCATCTCTTGGATGGGATGGTGCTTGATCAGCCCTTACAACAATACCGGCGAACAATATGACGTTGACGTTGGCGCTTATTTGGAAGAGCAGGCGTTAAGACCTGTGGCGGATGTCCGTAAAGCATTGAACCGCTACGAGACAAAGATGAAACGCTTTTTCAAATGGACGAAAGAACTGATCACATGTCTTAAGACCGGATCGGAACTCAAGGGGCACGCAAACAACGCCAAAGGATTGGACGGCTTGAGACCAGGAGCCGTCTTTCTGGATGAGATCCATGCCTACGAGGACAAAAAGACGATCGAGGTCTTTACATCGGCACTTGGAAAAACGAAACATCCAAGACTTGCCTACTTTACAACGGAAGGCTATGTCGTGGATGGACCACTGGACGAGATCTCCAAGCAGGCGGATGAATGCCTCTTTGATGGAGAGCCGGACAACGGTTGGCTCTACTTTATCTGCAAACTGGATAGTGTGGAAGAAGCAGACGATCCCGAGAAGTGGCACAAAGCCAACCCGTCTTTGATCCACAAGCCAGAGCTTATGGACGAGATCCAACAGGCATATCGCGATTGGAAAAAGAACCCGGCTCTCAACACCGATTTTTTGTGCAAGCGGATGAACTTGAAACAAGTCCAAGAAGCGGCGGCGATCTGCTCATGGGACGAGTTGGAAGCGACAAACAAGGAAGTGCCGATCAAAGAGCTGAAACGATCGGAATGCGTCTGCGGAATCGACTTCTCCAAAACGACAGACTGGGCAAGCGTCAACCTCCATTTTGTTGGCGCCGACGAAAAACGCTACGACATCAACCACGCCTGGATCTGTATGCAATCCGATGAGCTGTGGCGCCTCAAATGTCCTTACAAGGAGTGGGCAGAGCGAGGCATGATCACACTTGTCGACGCACCGGAGATCTCGCCCGATATGCTAGCCGATTACATCAAAGAGATGAAAGAGATCTACGACATCCGCATGGTGGCGATGGACTCTTACCGCTTTACCCTGCTCAAAAAATCTTTGGAGCGTGTTGGGTTTAGTGTCGAAGACAAGTCGATCTATCTGATCAGACCGTCCGACATCATGAAGATCGCGCCTGTGATCTTGAGATGTTTCAGGAATGGTTTTTTCCATTGGGGGGATCAGCCGGTCCTTAGATGGTCGACTAACAACGCTTGCCTTCAGCCAGCCAAGCGCAGCAAGCTCGCAGAATCAGGCGAGCTGGACATTGGAAATTACCTTTTTGGAAAGCAGGAGCCTCATGCTCGAAAGACTGATCCTTTTATGGCCTTAGTTGCCTCCATGGTTAAAGAAGATGTGATCGAACCTTTCGACACGTCGGGTAGTCTGCTTTTTGATGTTTTTACAATTTAGAAAGGAGGTGAAGTCATGGGATGGATCAAAGACCTTTTTGCTTGGGACTTTATGAGCAGAAAGGAAAGAGAGAATCTGATCCAGGTCTACACGGAGCAGATCGAAAAAGAAAAGGTCTTGGCAGCAAGACAACTCGCTTTCGAGCTCTGCGTGCAGAGGGTCGCCCACTCGATCGGAAAATGCAAATTCAGGATCTACAAAGCATCGAAATCCGAAACGAATGCTTTGGAGTATTTGTTGAACGTGAAGCCAAACCCGAACCAAACAGCAACCGAGTTTTGGGATCAGGTGATCCATAAGCTTTACTACGATGGAGAGGTGCTTGTAGTCCCGACGCAGACCGGGGCTTTTTACATCGCTGACTCTTTTACAAGAGACACGAGTAAAGTCATGAGCCCTCAAGTATTTTCGGATATCGCGATCGGTACGCTGATCCTGAAAAAGAAATACAAGATGAACGAAGTCTTGTACTTGAGGCTGAACAACGAAAATTTGAGCCGATACTTGGACGACACTTTGAGCCTGTGCATCCAGCTGATTGCCAGCGCATCGAACTCGTACCGTCGAGCTAATGGGACGAAAGCCAAGATCGTGCTCGAGCGTCCTTTGGAAAACAAAGATGACAAGGACGAAAACGTCCGGGAGAACCTAGAAAAAGCGATCCGAAAATTTTTGAAAGAACCCGACAGCCTATGGCTCGAAACGAAGGGAATGAAGCTCGAGCAGCTTGACGTGCCTGGCACGGCCAAAGACACAAGAGATATCAAAGCGCTCTTGGATGATGTCATGGAGATCACGTGCAAGGCTTTTTTGATGCCCACAAACATCATGACTGGAGAGGTGACCGACACGTCCAAGGCTGTGGATGACTTCCTCACTTTCTGCCTGGACGGGATCGCCAAGCTGATCCAGGACGGGCTCAACGCGCTCTACGTCCCTATGAATGAGTGGGGAAAAGGAAAACACATCAAGGTCGACACCAAGACGATCAAGCACATCGACGTGCTCGATATGGCGACAAGTGTCGATAAGCTGCTTTCCAGCGGTGTGCTTTCCATCAATAACATCCTCGAGCTTTTAGGTTATGAGCCGATCAGCGAAGAGTGGGCGGATGAGCACTTTATGACGAAGAACTACAGCTCGATCGACGAGCTGCTGAAAAGCTTGAAAGACGAAAAGAAAGGAGAAGAAGAGAATGCCGAAAATGAAAACAATGAATTTTCGAATGGCGCTGAATCCGAAAGCCAGCAATGAGATCGATCTCGACATCTTTGATGACATCGGCGAGTGGGCAGACTGGGACGGCAAGATCTATGACATCGGCCCAAAAAAGATCGCGCAGTTTTTGAGCGATCATGCGGATGCCGACACGATCAACGTGCGGATCAATTCCCGAGGCGGAGACGTGTTCGAAGGAGTCGCAGTCTACAACCTGCTTAAGGGCTCTGGCAAGACGATCAACGTCAAGATCGTCGGAGTCGCCGCTTCGATCGCTTCTGTGATCGCAATGGCTGGAGACAAGATCGAGATGCCGCCGACGGCGCAAATGATGGTTCACAACTGCTGGTGCTTCTGCATCGGGAACTCAGCGGAACTTAGAAAACGCGCGGATGATATGGACAAGATCATGGAGTCGGTCAAGATCGCGTATCTCAACAAGGCAGGCGATAAGCTGAGCGCCGAAAAACTCGACGAGCTTTTGGCCAACGAAACTTATCTTACGGCGAGCGAGTGCAAATCTTTTGGGCTCTGCACAGCCGATGATGAGGAAGACAAGGACGAAAGCCCGGAAGAAGGCAAAGAAGAAAAACCAAAAGACAAATCAATAGATCCGATTCTGGATCTCGATGAACCAAGCCCGAAAATGCCTTGGTTTTTTTAATGCAAAGAAAAGGAGAAGAATATGTCTACTTTACCAAAAGACTATCGCGCCGAACTCGAAGCGGCCATGACTGAAAAAAACACGGATAAGATGATCGAAGCCTTGATGGGCATGATCAACGACGGGATCTCGAGCAAAGGCGAAGAAGCGATCCAAGAAATTTTGAACTCGAACGATGATCGGATCCTTACCGATCGCGGAATGCGTGCTTTGACGAGCGACGAGCTCAAATTCTATAACTCGCTTGTTGAGGTGCAACGCTCGAGTGATCCAAAAGGAGCAATCACGAGCATCGATGTCGTAATGCCAGAAACGATCATCAACAACGTTTTGGATGATATCGAGCAAAATCACCCACTTTTGTCTCACATCGACATGCAGCACGTGAATGCCAAGATCAAGATCCTTTACACGACTTCCGACACGAACATCGCAACTTGGGGAACTTTGACCGGAAAGATCAACAAAGAGATATCGTATGGATTTGAAGAACTCGATGCCGGCTTGCTCAAGCTTTCCTGCTTTATCCCTGTTCCAAACGCATACTTGGATCTAGGGCCTCAATACCTTGACCGGATCACTCGCATCTATCTTTATGAAGCGATGGCGAAAGGTGTTGAAAAAGCCGTAGTAGACAACCTTGTAGACAACACGGGTCCTATCTCCATGATCGCCGATCTCGACAAAGGAACGACGGCATCGGGCGTTACGACTTACGCTAAAAAGACGGCTGTCAAACTCAAAGAGATCACGCCGAAAGGAATGGCGCCGATCCTTAAAGCTCTTGCCAAGACGCGCAAAGGAAACCCACGCAACGTTTTGAGCAAAGGCTTGTTTATGGTCGTGAACTCCGTCGACAACATCGATCTAGTCCGTCCGGCCATGTTTGTCCAAAACGCTTTGGGCGAATGGGTTCAGCGTACTCCGTATCAATTTACGGTTGTTGAATCTGAATTCGTACCGGCTGGAGAAGCGATTTTTGGAATCGATGGGCAGTACATTTTAGGAATCGCTTCGGAAGCGAAAGGCACGATCGAAACTTCCGACCACTACCAATTCCTAGAAGATGCACGCGTCTATCGCTGCAAACTCTACGGAAACGGAAAGCCAAAGACGAACGGAGATTTTGTTCGCGTGGATATCTCCGAGCTGAAAGAAGCGACTTGGAAAGTAAGCACTGTTGACGCAAATCCAACGATTCCAACGGCTTCAAAGACTCCATCTACCGGTAGCTGATGCTTGATCTGATCAAGTCGGCGCTCCAGATCACTTGGTGCCCGCCGATTGAAGAAGCAAGACTGATCGAGCTGATTGCAGAGGGTCAAGCTTTCCTCCTCCGCTATGACCCTACGATCGAATGGGACACGGACTTCGAAGCCCGTTCCCTTTTGGTCGAATATGTGCGATATGCTCGAGCAAACGCTCGCGATGATTTCTCGATGAACTACGCGCAAGAGATCTTGTCTCTGAATACTAGACAACTGGGAAGAAAAGAGAAATACGATGCTGAAACCGAAAGCGCGAAGTGATGGAGCGGTCAACTTTTCCAGCGGTCTTCTCGTAGGCGTCGAAATCGAGCGCAACAAGACGATCAAAAAAAACATCACGCCTTTTCTGCCGTATGGCGATAAAACCGTAGGCTTTAACCGCTTTTTTGTCGCATCGCAGGCAGGCATACGGATCGATCGAGCGGTAAGCACCGATCTGGTCCGATGTTTTAAAAAAGGGATGCATGTCGAGCTGATGGGCTATCAGGACGACACGCCAACCTACTACAAGATCGAGCAGATCCAGGAAAAGCACGACAGCGCACCGCCGTCTTTGCTTTTGTCTTTGTCGGAGGTCCTTGTGACTTTGTACGACCAGAGGCAAGAAGAAGAAAGGATGATCGGTCTTGATCAAACTCACTGATATTTTTAGATCCTTCCAATCTCTTTTGGACCTCACGGGTCTGGAAGCCAAGCACTACTGGGCGGAAGCCGAAAAGTCGAACGCCTACATTACGTGGCAGGAGACGGGCGAAGGTGATCGATCCAGCGGAGACAACCGCGCAGACGAGATTGTGATCCAGATGGAGATTGAGCTTTATGTTTTGGATGAGCTGGATCCTGTGATCGATACGCTCCAGGAGCTTTTGGATGCTTATGCTTTGTCTTGGTCCTATGTCGGATCGAGCTATGAGACGACAACCAACTTGATCCATCACTCGTGGCAGTGCGACTTTACGGGGGATACGATCTATGGCGAAACTTGAATTTGATGATTTTGCACGTTTTGAACGGATGTTTGAAGAATACACCAAAGCAGATGTCCAGTCCGAAGCCAAGATCGCAGTCTACAAAGGAGCGGGTACGGCTGTCAAAGCGATCGCCGATGCAATCAGCAGTCACACGACTCACGACAATCCTGTGGACGGCATGACCAAAGCCGAGCAGAAAGCCTTAGAGTCTGGACTGGGGATCACACCGATGAAAGTCGAGAATGGCGTGACCAATGTCAAGATCGGCTTTGACGGATACGACACAAGCCGAAAGACCAAAAGGTGGCCGAAAGGCGTGCCGATCAGTGTGACGGCTCGAAGTCTGAGAAAAGGCACGAGCTGGAGAGTCAAAGACGACTTTATCTCGCCTGCGATCCGAAAGGCTGAAAAAAACGTCATATCTGTCATGGAGCAAGCATTGGAAGAGGAATTGAAAAAGAAATTTAAAGAATAGGAGAAATATATGGCAATTAAAGGACTATCAAAATTAGTTATTGCCGGTGGCTATCAAAGCGACGATGCGACCAACAAGATCAGCTACGACTCTGTAGCGGTCACCGAAAAAATGGTCGAATACGAAGCAACTCCGTCTTATGCGGAAGATGATGGATTGTATGGCGATAACGCTTTAGCCGAAACGGCTCCGTCCAACTTTACGGATGGCGATATCAAAGTGACGACGACTGAGCTTACGCAGGATACGTCTCAGCTTTTGTACCAGATCAAAAAGATCACAAAAACGATCGGCGATAAAAGCATGACGCAGATGGTGTATGACCGATCGACCAAGTCCAACACGGTCGGAGTAGGTCTGATCGAAGAGCACCAGCACAAAAACAAAGACTTTTATCGTGGGATCATTTTGCCAAAGGTAAACTTTAACATCAACTCGAGCAGCGCATCCACGCGAGCCGGCAAGATCGACTGGCAGACGCCGCAGATCGAAGGCAAGTTTATGGAGTCGGATCTGATCGAGGCGCCTACGAGCGATACGGTCGATGACGGTTTGGATCGCCCATACAAAGTGACCGTCGAAGCACCGACCGAAGCCGAGTGCCTTGACATGATCAAAGCCTGGTTTACTCAATACGTCAAAACAGGAGCCTAGCCCATGGTCGACAAGATCAAGTATATCGAGATCGCCGGGCAGAGATATCCGATCTTGATGAGCGCGTATGTCTACGAGGCGATCGAGGATAAATTCGGATCGGTCAAAGAGTGGTATGAGCTGGTAAGCACGCAGCAAAAGATCAAACCGATCTTGGATGTGGTCTTTTTGATGATCACATCCGCTTACGCTCATGCTCGTACGACCGGTATTGCTTTCCCAATCAAGGTTGCCGAAAAAGCACCTGAACGGGAAGACATGTCTTTTGCGATCGGCTCTCCAGAAGAGCTTGCCAAGATCCTTAACGCGGTAGCGGATGCGGCCAACGCAGGCTCTCAAAAAGAGATCAACGCGGTCCCCGCAAGCACGCCAGGACGAAAAAAAAAGAAGAAAAACCGCTAAGCAGCGAGTATCGATGGAAATACTTTAAGGCTCGAGCACACAAAGCAGGAATGGAGCCTGCCTTTTTTTTACATGCGCCTTATGGCGAAGTGCTCGATATTTTGGATGCTGGCGACATTTTATCAGGCTACAAAGAAGAAGGACCCGAACTCAACAAATGGGGCGGGGAATACTTTTAAGAAGGGAGTGAGATGAATGGCTTATGATATCGGCCCGCGGATCAGCCTGAAAGGTGAAACCGAGTTTAATCGATCTTTACAGGCGATCAACGCAAATCTGAAAGAATACGGATCCGAACTGAAAGTTGTTCAGTCGGCTCAGGCGGCGCAGGGAAAGACGACCGAAAATCTCGCTCAAGAAAATGCGATTTTACAAAAACGCTACGAAACGCAGTCAGCAAAGCTGAAGCTTTACACATCAAAGCTCGAAGAGCTCACCCAAAAGCAGAAAGAGCAGGCGAAAGCGATCGAAGAAGCCTCCAAGAAATTTGGAGAAAATTCGAAAGAAGTATCGGCAGCACAGAAAGCCTATGACTCGACGACCTCCCAGATTGACAAGCTGAAAGTCGCGATCAACGAAACGAAGTCTTACATGATCAGCTCGCAGGGAGCGATCAAGAAAAATTCGGACGAGATGAAAAAGCTCGCGACCAATGGCGGCGAGGCAGGCAAAGGAATAAAAGACGCCGGAGATTCTGCCGACAAGGCGCAGGGCGACCTGAAAGAGATGGGACGCTCCGCGGAAAAGGCAGGAGATGGCTTTACCGTCATGAAAGGCGCCGTTGCTTCCGCTCTTGGTCAGGCTTTCCATGATGCGCTGAGTCGTGCCAAAGATGCGATCGTTGACTTTGGCAAGTCGATGATCACGACGGCCGCGGATGTCAAAGCGCAGAACGCTCAATATGAGCAGACGTTTGGAGACATGCAGACCGAGGCGACACAAGCGATCAGCGAGGTCGCCAAGCAGACAGGGATCCTCGACACTCGTCTAAAGTCGAGCGCAACAGGGATCTATGCTTTCGCCAAAGCATCGGGAGCCGACACACCGCAGGCGATGAGCCTCATGAAAGAAGGGCTCCAAGCGGCTGCAGATACGGCGGCTTACTATGATCGATCTTTGGAAGACTCGACCGAAACGCTCCAAAGCTTTTTAAAGGGAAACTTTGCCAACGATGCCGCTTTAGGTGTCAGCTGTACGGAGACGACCAGAAACGCAAAGGCGATGGAGCTTTTTGGACAAAAGTATAACGATCTGAGCGAGATCCAAAAACAACAGACGCTTTTAAAGATGGTCGTCGACTCTCAAAAAGCTTCCGGGGCTTTCGGGCAAGCCAGCCGAGAGATGGACGGACTGGAAAACGTCACAGGAAACCTCAAAGAGACTTGGAGACAATTCCAAGCCGAAGTCGGCACGCCGTTTCTAGAAGCGCTGATCCCGGTGATCAAGCAGCTCACCGAAAACTTTAAAAAGTGGAAGGACACGATCGACTGGGATGCTTTTGCACTGAGCGTCCAGAACTTCGCCACGATCCTGATCGACTTTATCACTTGGGTACTCAACAACGGTCAGTCTTTTATCTCGATCCTCGCGGGGATCGGAACGGGATTTGCTGTTTTTAAAACGCTGACCTTCGTTTCCAACCTTGTCGGCACGTTCCAAAGCCTTTGGGCTGTCATGCAGACAGGACAAGGTGTTATGGGAGCACTCAATGCGGTCATGGCTGCCAATCCTTTTGGAGCAATTGCTGTCGTGATCGGAACTGTCGTAACGGCTCTGGTTGCTCTCTATCAAAACTGCGAATGGTTTAGAGATGGAGTCAACGCAGTCTTTACGGCCGTGGGGAATGTCTTTAACGAGATTTTCGGAGGCATGGTCGAGTGGTTTACCGTCACGCTTCCGCAGTCGATGAGCAGTTTTTGGAACAGTCTAAAAACTGGTTGGGACAACATGTGCACAAACATCTCCAACAAATGGAGTGAGGCATGGAACAAGATCAAAGCCGTATTTGATACGATCATCGGCTTTGTCAAAAATAACTGGGCTGGTCTTCTGCTTCTGCTTGTCAATCCTTTTGCCGGCGCTTTCAAACTCTTGTATGACAACTGCGACGGATTCCGAAGCTTTGTCGACAAGTGGGTCAAAAAGATCAGCAATGCGATCGGAAACGTGTTCGGGGGCATGTGGAAAAAAGCGAAGAACTGGGGCAAGGATCTGATCAACGGTTTTGTTGAAGGGATCAAATCCGGTTTTTCTTGGCTGGCCGATACGGTTGGAAACGTAGCCAAGACGGTCGCCAATTTCCTGCACTTTTCGGTACCTGAAAAAGGACCGCTCAAAGACTTTGATGAGTCGGGTGGCGACATGATGGATGTCTTTATCCAAGGCATGGACAGCAAACGCCAAGCCTTGATCCAAAAGGCGCACGAGATGGCGGAAGTGCTCAACTTTTCCAATCAAAGCAGCGTAGCGGTAGGTGGAGATGTGATGGTCACGATGCCAGTCTACTTGAGTGGAAGGATCATCCAAAAAGAAACGAGTCGAGTATCGGTCCAAAACGCCGACGCTCTCAAGATGGCGAAAGGGGGATGATCTATGTTTGATGTTTTGATCGACAACAAAAGTCTAAAGCTGCAAGGCTTTTTGACGGAAAAACGACCACCGATCCCGACCGCCAAAAGAAAGACAATCACAAGCACAGCCCTATCAAGCGATGGGGCTGTCTATCGTGATACGGATTTTTTTGAAGACGTAGAGATCGAAATATCTTTTAATTTTTTAGCAAATGAAGACAATTGGCATGATCATCTCCGTCTTTTTCGAAGCATGATCCTAAACGGAAAAACGCTTATGTTTTCCGATGACATGCATTTTTTTCGGCGCATCAAGAGCGTCGAGATCGGAGACTGCGATCGGCCTGTGCGCCAGATCGGACGTGTGAAAGTCAAATTTGTCGTAGATGCATACGAGTACTCCGTATCGGGTGCTCGTTTTATCAAGGATCCAAAAGACTACGCTTTTAACCGCTACGCAAAGTGCCGACCGATCTATAAGATCATCGGAGGTGGAATGGCCGAGCTGACCGTCAATGGCTATAGGTGCCAAGTCTCAACGCCTGGCACGATCTATATCGACACCGAAAAGCATCTCGCCTATGGCGAGGATGGCCAAAATTTAAATGCGAACACCAATGCCGACTTTGATCGGCTTTTTTTGATGAATGGGATGAATGAAATCTCGATCACAGGCGGACGGCTCGAGGTCAAACCGAACTGGAGGTCGATCTAATGGAATACATCCAGTGCTATGACAAAAATAATGCAAACTTTGCCATGAATGGAGATGTAAGCCTCCGTCTTTTGTCGGGATCTTTTCAGCCTACGCTCAACGGATCGTGGGTCCTGCAGATCGAGATCGACAAAGATGACAAAGGTGGTTGGAAACATCTGGAACACAAGAGCGTTGTGAAAGTGAAACTGCCTCGATGGGGAGATCAGCTTTTCCGGGTGACCAATCCCGAGGTGACCGATCTCAGAAGTGTTCAAGCGCAGTGCTATCCGATCGGGATGTATGACGCGCAAAAGGAGCTCGTGTGTCGAGACTGTCGACCGACAAACCTTATGGGTCAGGAGGCTTTGGAGTGGATCTTGAGAGGATGCGGCGCTTCCGAAAAATACAAGGTCGACTGCAACATCAACAAAGTTTCGACAGCTTTTTATATCCGAAAAAACTTTATCCAATGTTTAGCATCGGATGATGACAACTCTTTTTTAAACCGATGGGGCGGGGAGATCATCTATGACAATTATACGTTTAGAGTTTACGAGCAAGCGGGCGTTGATCAAAATTTTGAGATCCTCGCCTCCAAAAACGTGTCGGGATTCAAGATCAGCGAGGACGATAGCGGCTATCTTGATGTGATCATCCCGGTTGGATACAACGGCTGGACGTCAAGTCAAGAGATCTCGCGCGAGCATGTCGATATGCCTCCATACCGATCTTTTGTGGACTACGGCTTTATCAAATTTAAAGACGATGCGACCGATGATGATCGATCCGATCCGTCGATCGTGGTCTGCGAGACAAAAGAGGAGATGGAGGCCAAGCTTGCCGAAGCCGCCAAAAAGTCTTTTGCCGATGGAGAGTATCAGCCGAGATTTACTTATGATATCGACTTTATCGATCTCAAAGGCGCTAGAGGCTATGAGGGCATGGATGCGATGCTCGATCTATGGCTTGGCGATCATGTCAAAGTCAAAAACTTGGATCGCCATATCTCGACCGATCAAAAAGTGGTCGCCTTATCTTATGACCTGATCACAGAGACGATCACCAGTCTTACCCTTGGAATGGTCGCTCGCGACTTTTTTAACACGACATCGGAGATCACGAGCTCGATCCAGTCGATCATGACTAGCAAGGATGGGGAAAAGACGGTGATCGCCGAAAAGATCCAAGGCGTGATCAACGCGGCCAACGCCTCTTTGAGAGCACAAAAAAACATCGCTCAAAAACAAGAGATCGTCGCGATGCTTTTCGAAGACTTGGATCCAAACTCGCCGACTTTTGGTGCTATGGCTTTGGGAACGCAGGGTCTGCAGATCTCCAAAAAAAGAAACCCATCCAACACCGGATGGGTTTGGGGGACAGCGATCACTTACCAAAGCGTTATTGCCGACTATATCATCACCGGAACTTTGACCGGCAAAGACGGAAACTTCTGGCTCAACCTTGATGATGGATCCTATGTCTTGGGGGATCGTGGTCTTTTTAAAGGCACGATCAACACGACCAAGGATGCCAACATCGGGCGCGCGCTCTTTTTGGACACCAATAATGACGGGAATCCAAATCATGTGACATCGGGTGTCTATCTGGGTGGCGAAAACATGGGGCTCCAAAACCCGAGGCTCCAGCTATGGAGTGTAGGCGGGTGGAAGTTTGCTTTTATAGGGACCGACGACATCAACAAAGATCCGCATGTGAGAGCCGATAAAGATGGTCCCGGAGGATCATCAGCGGAGATCTACTGTTCGGATGATGTCTGTCTGCGAATGAACAACTTTAACACAATTTTCAATGCCAAGCGGATCGACGTCAAAGACACCGGAAAAAACAAAAGCGGAACGGCTTTGACGTACGAAGGAACAGTTTCAGGGATCACGACCGTCAACGGCTTTGTTACAGGGGTTACGCCATAATGGCTAAAAATTTTACCGATTTTGTAAACAGCCATAACGGAAGAGGCTATGACGTGGATGGCTCTTTTGGGGCGCAGTGCTGGGATGGCTATGCAGCTTACTGCCAGTGGCTGGGGATCCCTTACTCCAACTGCCCTTATTCAGGCGGAGCGAGAGACCTTTGGGAGCATCGGAGCGATCTTGGTCTTTTAAATCATTTCACTCCGGTAAGCTCTCCCAAAAACGGTGATGTTGGAGTCTGGACGACGATCTATGGCGGAGGCTATGGCCATGTCGCTATGTATTACAACGGCCAGTGGTTTGGTCAGAATCAAGGCGGTGCTGCGTATCCAAGCGGTGGCGCCTGTTTTAATCTTGTTGGCTTATCAATGCCCGATGGGGGGATCCTTAGGCCAAAAGCTCTAGGTTCTGGTCTCTCATGGATCATCCCGAACCCGTCAAGGCCTTTGAGCAGAGCGGAGATGGAAAACAATGCCAAGTGCGTGTGGGGCTACCTCCATGCAAAGGGATGGTCGCTCAATGCGGTCTGCGGAATGCTTGGAAACATGCAGAGCGAGTCGACGATCAACCCGAACCGATGGCAGGGGGATGTTTACCAAGCACAGCCCGTCGAGAGCCAAGGCTTTGGTCTTGTCCAGTGGACGCCATGGACAAACATCACAAACTATCTTGGGTCTGCGCCAATTAAAGACTATGGAAATCTCGAGTGCCAGAAGCTCGACGAAGAAGCGGAAACAGGCTATTCATGGATCGATAAAGGCTATGGGATGAGCTACAAAGACTTCAAACACTCAACCAGATCGCCAGAAGACTTGGCCATCATTTACTTAACCAACTACGAAAGACCTTTGAATCCCTACCAGCCGATCCGAGGGACTCAGGCAAGAGAATGGTATAACTTTTTGAGGAACGTCGAGCCAGTCGTGCCGGAAGGCGCGGAATCGATCGCACCTCCGAAAACCAAGGAAGTCTTTTGGATGAAGATCGTAAACGGCTTGATCGTCAACATTGAAAAAAGAACCATCACGATTGGATAGAAAGGAATATATGGGTCAAATTATCAATTTGGATGTATCGGGCGCTCCGCTCAAAGTGGAGTGCCAACAGCACGACATAGGATGCATCAAGCGCTTTGTCACCGAGACGGATCTGACGGGCAAGGTCGTCAAGTATGTCGCAGATCTTAAAGAGGACGGACATACGGTCACATCGTGGTGCCAAGTCTTGGATGCCCACACTTTTGAGATGGTCATTCCGCCTCAGATCACAGCGGAGCCTGGAACCTACAGCGCTCAGATCATCGTGATCAGTGCCCAAGACGAAGCCAACGATTTTCAGGCGTGGAAAGCACTGGTCTTGGCTGGATCAACTCCGGTCTTGATCGAAGGAAAAGGAAGCGCACCATCCTCGTCCTCTCAGTCGGCGGATGGCGCTAATCTAAGCTTTGTGTTTTCTATTCTCGTATATCCGTCGGTATATGCAAACGGGAGCTACTTTGAGGGCGATCTAAACGAGCTGATCAAAAAGATTGAACAGGACAATGCGAGGATCACAAAAGAAAATGACGCTTTAAAAAAGAAAGTGGCGGATCTGGAAGAAGGGGCGTCCAACCTCAGCCGATCGCTAACAGCTTTAGGTCAGACCGTGAACGGGAACACCACCGAGATCAAAAATCTTGGATCTACAGTCGGAAGCCAAGGCGAAACGCTATCGAGCTTATCTGGATCAGTAAGCAGCTTGAACGAAACGGTCGGCGGTCACGGAACATCGATCGGATCGATCAACAACTCTTTGACGACGCTGGGCGGAAAGGTGACAACTCTCGAGTCAGAAAAAGATACGATGAGCTCCGATCTTACAACTTTAACGGAAACAGTAACGACCAATCGTCAACACTGCGACAGCGAGGTCGATCGGCTGGAAGGACTCATCCAGCAAAGTGGAGAAGCCGGTGATCTTGCGCTATGGAAAGAACAGGTTCTTGCCGGAGCGACACCGGTGCTTATCCAGCAGGACGAAACACCAGTTGCAAACGCACCGGCTGCGGATCAGGCAGTACAGGAAGGAGAGGAAAGCAATGCTTAGTGTCAACCCGAAAACACAAGAGATCCAGATCACGCGCGGAGATACACTGCGCGTTACTTTTGGAGCCACTAAAAACGGTCAGCCGTACGCTTTTGCCAATGGCGATAAACTCAAGTTTTACTTAAATATTCCAAATGCCAAGGTCGGGAGCGCACCAAAACTTTCGATCGACATCCCGACCGCGACGGGCGAGCTTTACATCTCGTCTGAGCAGACAAAAGATCTGATCACAACCGACTATCTTTATGATATCGAGCTCACCAAAGCAAACGGGGATGTGGATACGATCATCAACCGCAAGAGCTTTAAAGTTTTAGGCGAGGTCGGATAATGGCTAAAGAAAAGATCATACTCGATGGTACGATCTCCGAACCTGAGACGATCAGCGCCGAGGTCCAAGATAAGCCAACGATCACTGGATCGATTTCGTCGGATGCCTCGCTGACTGGAGAGATCAAGAGCGGCGCCTCTCTGATCGGGGAGATCGTCACAAGCAAAGATGCTTTGGATGGAGAGCTGAGTACTCCATCCTCTCTTTTTGGAGAGGTCTATATCCCTAACGTCGCCGTCACAGACGACTACAGGGCGTTAAAAAACGTACCAACGATCAATGGGGTACGGATGGAAGGTGAACTCACCGATCCCCAAAAAGACGCGCTTCGCGGTCCGCAAGGGATCCAAGGTCAAAAAGGGGATCAAGGAGAGCAAGGCGTGCAAGGCCCGATCGGACCAGCCGGACCTATGGGGCCGATGGGACCAGTGGGACCCGCAGGGTCCAAAGGCGACACTGGAGAGCAAGGTCCCATCGGACAGACTGGGCCACAGGGACCAAAAGGCCCTCAAGGCGATCAAGGACCGACAGGACCAAGCGGAAGCCCGGGTCTCAAAGGGGATAAAGGAGATAAAGGCGATCCCGGGATCCAAGGACTCCAAGGACCTCCGTTTACGTATGATGACTTTACGCCAGAACAACTGGAGAACTTAAAAGGTCCTCAAGGACCCGCAGGGATCACGTATGTTCCAGCCATTTCCGAAGATGGGACGCTTTCTTTTTCCAACACGTATGGAAATCCAAACCCGGATCCAGTCAACCTCAAAGGTCCTAAAGGAGATAAGGGAGACAAAGGAGATCCAGGCGAGACAGGGCCAAAGGGCGATACGGGAGATGTTGGCCCACAAGGACCGCAGGGATCAAAAGGCGATAAAGGCAATCCTGGAGAGCAAGGGCCTAGAGGTTTGCCTGGTGCTGATGGAGAGCAAGGACCTAAAGGCGATAAAGGTGACATT
>Connie_p2__coassemble_939_pt1 | contig 18732 bp, 18 predicted proteins | sample Connie_p2__metabat2_low_PE_010 | metagenome-assembled genome bin Connie_p2 | reverse complement strand
TGTCTCTGATTCGATGAGCGTTTTCTATACGCTGTTTTATTTCCCGCTTACGCTTTTTTTGCGCAAAAAAAGCGAGGACCTCATCGGTTCTCGCTCGTTCTTAATATTTGATTCGCTTCCTCGATCATCTCTTGGGAAGGCTCTTTGACGCCCTCGAATGGATAAGGCATTCCTAGCTCCTTCCACTTATAGACCCCAAGGGTATGATAAGGAAGAACTTCTACCCGTTCAACATTGGCTAAAGAATCTACAAAGTCCGCCAATCGAACGAGACGACCTTCGACTTCAGAATAGCCTGGCACGAGTACGTGACGGATCCAAACCGGTTTATGAATAGAATCCAAATACCACGCAAACGAAAGGATATTTTCATTCCCATGCCCCGTTAAATCTTGATGCGCCTTCGAATCGATCGATTTGATATCTAAAAGCACTAAGTCCGTCACCTTCATCAACGCTTCGATCTTTGAAAAATAAGGCTCATCGTAAGTGAACGGCTGCCCTGAAGTATCTAGTGTGGTATGGATCCCCGATTCTTTCGCTAAAGTGAACAGCTCGATCAAAAAATCGATCTGCAGAAGGGGTTCGCCCCCACTCACTGTGATTCCGCCACTTTTTCCCCAATAACTCCGATAACGGAGCGCCTTTTTCAAAAGCTCGTGGGCGCTTGTTGTTGGTGTTTGCGTCTTCCAAGTATCGACATTGTGACAAAATTTACACCGCATCGAACACCCCTGCAAGAAGATGACAAAACGAACACCCGGACCATCCACCGAGCCAAACGTTTCGATCGAATGGATAGCGCCTAAATTCACCATTATAGAGAACTATGACACGTTCTAGAAATCACATCCAATTGCTGTTCTCGTGTCAAATCGATAAACTTAACCGCATACCCTGAAACGCGGATCGTAAAGTTGGCGTACTCTTCTTTTTCTGGATGCTCCATCGCATCGATCAATTTCTCGACCCCAAAGACATTCACATTCAAGTGATGCGCTCCCTGGTCAAAATACCCATCCAAAACATGGACCAAATTCTCGATCCTTTCAAGCGGATCATGTCCAAGAGCCGATGGATTCATTGTCTGTGTATTGGAAATACCATCCAAAGCATATTCATAAGGAAGCTTCGCTACACTATTCAAAGAAGCAAGCAAACCATTTTGCTCGGCCCCATAGGCAGGATTCGCTCCAGGCGATAAAGGCTCGCCAGCTTTTCTTCCATCCGGAAGGGCGCCTGTCGCCTTGCCGTACACGACATTCGAAGTAATCGTCAAGATCGAAGTCGTCGGCTCCGAATTCCGATATGTATGATGCTTGCGGATCTTCTTCATGAACTCTTTCAGCAGCCAGATCGCGATCTCATCCGCCCGATCGTCATCGTTTCCATAACGTGGGAAATCGCCTTCGATCTCGTAATCGATGACCAATCCATCCTCGTCGCGGATCGTTTTGACTTTCGCATATTTAATCGCTGAAAGCGAATCGACCACATGCGAGAATCCGGCGATCCCTGTCGCGAACGTACGACGAACATCGGTATCGATCAAAGCCATCTGCGAAGCTTCATAATAATATTTATCGTGGAAATACTGGATCAAATTCAAAATGTTGACATAAAGCCCTGCCAGCCATTCCATCATTTGATCATATTTATGCATGACCTCTTTATAGTCTAGATACTCGCTCGTGATCGGCTTGTATTCAGGACCTACTTGCATCTTCGTCTTCTCGTCCACGCCACCATTGATCGCGTACAAAAGACATTTCGCCAAATTGGCGCGAGCGCCAAAAAACTGCATTTCCTTTCCTGTTTGGGTCGCGGACACGCAACAGCAAACCGCGTAATCATCGCCCCATTCGACACGCATCACTTCATCGTTTTCATATTGAACCGAGCTTGTATCGATCGAAACCTTGGCTGCGTACAGCTTGAAAGGCTCTGGCAGCCTCGATGAATAGAGCACCGTAAGATTTGGTTCTGGACTTGGCCCCATATTTTCGAGCGTATGCAAGAAACGGAAGCATGTTTTCGTGACCATAGAACGGCCATCCGTTCCTAGTCCCGCCACATCGAGGGTCGCCCAAACTGGATCGCCCGAAAAGAGCTGATTGTAGCTAGGAATACGAGCGAATTTTACCATCCTGAATTTCATCGTCATATGATCGATGATCTCCTGCGCCTCTTGTTCTGTGAGTGTTCCTTCTTTCAGATCGCGTTCAAAATAAATATCGAGGAATGTCGAGATCCGACCAACGGACATGGCCGCTCCATTTTGTGTCTTGATCGCCGCCAAATACCCAAAATAAAGCCATTGAGCCGCTTCCCTAGCGTTGTTGGCCGGCTTTGAAATGTCGTAGCCATACATTGCCGCCATTTCCTTCATCCCTTTGAGAGCTTTGATTTGTTCTGCGATCTCTTCGCGCTGACGAATGACATCGTCGCTCATGACGCCATCCCCACAATAGGCTAGATCTTCTTCCTTTTCCTTGATCAAGAAATCGATCCCATATAACGCGACACGACGATAATCACCCACGATACGCCCTCTTCCATACGTATCTGGCAAACCAGTGACGATCTTATTTTTGCGCGCTAAACGCATCTCTGGCGTATAGGCACTAAACACCGCATCGTTATGCGTCTTGTGATATTTTGTAAAGATCTCGTGCAGCTTTTCGCTTGGTGTATAGCCATATGTCGTACAAGCTTCCTCGCTCATGCGGATTCCACCATACGGCATAAAAGCACGCTTTAATGGGCGATCGGTTTGCAGACCGACGATCTGCTCAAGCTCTTTGAGCTCTTCATTGATATATCCAGGCCCATAGGCAGTCAAACTTGAAACGATTTCAGTTTCCATATCCAGAACGCCGCCTTTGGCCCGTTCTTCCTTTTGGAGTTCCTGCAGCTTTGACCAAAGCGCATTCGTCGCTTCTGTAGGGTCGCTCAAAAACGTCTCATCGCCATCATAAGGCGTGTAGTTCTTTTGAATAAAATCTCTAACATCGACTTCATCTTGCCATTTCGTTCCTTGAAAAGAGCGCCATTGTTCTCTCATGTATTTCCTCCCTCATTTATAGTTACCTTTCTAATATAAACGAGAACTAACTCTCTTGTAAATACTCAGAGTCGATCATACGCTTCTTTGATTTGTTCTAGGCCTTTTTTCAAGATCGAACGCGGACAAGCTACATTGAATCGCTCAAAACCTTCGCCCCCGGCGCCAAAAATATACCCTTCGTCCAGCCAGACATGCGCTTGATGAAGCATGAAGTCTTCCAGCTCTTTTGCGCTCATCTTCAACGCTCGAAAATCGACCCACACTAAATACAATCCTTGTGGCTCGATCACCTTGACCATTGGCATGTTCTCTTCAAAAAAGCGCTTCATAAATTCGATGTTTCCTTGTAAATATTCAAGGAGCGCATCGACCCATTTTCCTCCATACGTATAGGCGGCTTGACAAGCAGCCATCCCAAAAATATTCGGATCCGTCACGCCATTTCTCGCTTTGACTTCTTTGAATTTTTCTCGCATCTTTTCATTGGCGATGATAATATTCGAGGTCCACAATCCAGCTAGATTGAATGTTTTCGAAGGCGCGGTGCAGACGATCGAAAACTCTTTGAACGATGGATCCACTTCATAAAACGGAATATGGACGTAGCCAGGATAGACAAAATCCATATGGATCTCATCAGAAACGACCTTCACCCCATGTTTTTGGCAAATCTTTCCCATTTCCAGCAAATCCGATCGAGACCAGACAACGCCGAGCGGATTATGAGGATTGCATAAAATAAAAAGCTTCACCTCGTTTTCAACGATCTTTTTCTCAAAAGCCTCCATATCGAGCGAATAGGCCGTCCCGTCAAAATCCAGAGGGATCTCGACGATCTTTCTTCCATTAGATGTGATCGCCAAATCAAAAGGATAATAAACCGGTTTCATGATCAACACCGCATCGTTTGGCTTAGAATACGCCTGAACAGCCAGCTTTAAAGCCGGGACCACCCCTCCTGTGCATACGATCCACTCTTTCTCGATCAAAAAGTCATGCCGCTTTTTCATCCAAGACTGAACCGCCTTTAAATAAGGATCCGTCAAAATCGGATATCCATAGATTGGATGGTTAGCGCGCTCGATGATCGCCTCCCGAATTTCAGGAAGCACTTCAAAATCCATATCCGCCACCCACAAAGAGATGAGCGCGTCGTCTTCCTGATGAGCCGCATCGTATTTCGCGCACCCCGTTCCTTTTCGCTCCACTACTTTATCAAAGTCATACATCTTCCAATTTCTCCTTCTTTTTTTTATTATACGAAACGAATTTTTCATAAAAAAGGGAGTTTGAGCAAAAAAAAGCCGACCGAAGTCGACTTGTCTTTTACAAATGGCGCCTGAAACAAGACTCGAACTTGTGACCTGCCGGTTAACAGCCGGATGCTCTACCGACTGAGCTATTCAGGCATTCCTGTTTGCCTAGTAATAATACCACGCATCCAAGATCAATGCAACTAGCAATGTGCTTTTTTTGTTTTTTTCGCTTTCTCCATTTGCCTCCAATTATAGAACCCATAAAGATCGTTAACTAAAAAAAAGAAAACAAACACTCATGACGATATCGGAAGCAGCGACCCACAAAATGATCAGCACGACATCATTGTTCGCATAACCTAACGCATAATAAGGGCTCCACCAAAAGGTAAGCAGGACCGCCACAGAACTCGTAAAGACCGAAACCGTGCTCCATCCAAGATTGGCTGGATGAAGCGCCTCAATATCCAATAAAAAATCACAGTAGTCCCAAAAGAAAGAGAGGAGATCAAAACGATCTGTTTTCGGCCCAACATTTCGATCTGCACTTCACTCTTTCCTTTCTCAAAGGGATGTCTGAGCCAAGAAATCAGCGTGATCAAGGCCATAGGTGCTCTCATCCCCACATACGTGATCATTTTTCCATAATAAGCGCTTTGAAACGATAAGATACCATACAATAAACTGAATACGATCATGAGTCCTTGGCCGATTGGTTTCGCTTTCGCTAAAAAAATCAGAGAAGTCACGCCCCTCAAAGAGGCGATCCATGCTAGAGAGTCTTGATTTGAAAATAAAAAAAGGACATCCCATCTTCTGTTCTTCAAAGACCTAACGAACAAAGACGAATGTCAGCAACCCGGTGGCTGCGATCTATAAAATAAGAAGCTAGTCGAAACTAGCTTGTTTTATACAAATGGCGCCTGAAACAAGACTCGAACTTGTGACCTGCCGGTTAACAGCCGGATGCTCTACCGACTGAGCTATTCAGGCATTCCTGTTTGCCTAATAATATTAGCATCCGAAAACGAAGCCGTCAACGACTTTGTTAAGAATATTACGAGGCATCTCTTCAAAAATATGCTAAAATCACAACCGAGGTGATACTATGGTCAAAGCCATCATTATGGATATGGATGGGACGCTGTTGGACGCCAACAATACGATCCTGCCAGAAACAAAACAGAAATTACTCGACTTGCAAAAACAAGGAGTCCGTTTGATCTTAGCGAGCGGACGCTCTTATACTCGCCTGCTCCCTTATGCCAAAGAACTACAAATGGATCAATATGGCGGCATGCTCATCGAAGTAGACGGAATCGCCTGGTATGATTTGCAAAACAACGAACGCCATGTTCTAAGAAGAATGACACCCGAAGAAATCCGCTCGATCATGCAACATCTCATGAATCTAGATTGCGAATCGATGGCCTGCTTTGATGACGGTCTCTATGACTATATCCCTGCATCGCTGATGGAGCTCAAAAAGAAGCTCCGCAAAGAACAAAAGCTTCCTGCCGATTTTCCTTGGACAGCCGGCCCTTGGGGATGGCTAGCCGACCTGAGAGATGGCTATCCAAACATCACATACATCGACGATGCGATGCAAATCAAAAAAAACATCAACAAACTGCAGATCATGCAAGAAGAAGAAGCGCTCAAAAAGATCTATGCCGAGCTCAAGCACGAATATGGAAACTGTTTTGAGATCTTTAGAACTTGCCCGCGTCAGCTCGAAGTGCTTCCAAAAGGCTACAACAAAGGAAAAACACTTCAGTATTTAATGAAGCTCAATGGCTGGAACAAAGATGAGGTCCTCGCTTTTGGCGATGGTGAAAATGACGTATCCATGTTTGAAGTCGTCACAAATTCGTTCGCGATGAAAAACGCCAGAAAGTTCATCCAAGAACAAGCCGCCAACATTACGCCAGCGACCAACAATGAAAACGGAATCGCGAAAGCACTCGAACAATATATGCGCCAAGCGCGTTAAGAAAGGAATTTATGTCGTATCTACTTTTAATTTTAGGAATGGCCTTGATGATCAAGGGCGCTGATTTCTTCGTGGACGGAAGCGCTTCGATCGCCTACCAATTCAAGATCCCGACGATCATCGTCGGCTTGACGATCGTCGCCTTAGGAACCTCGCTTCCAGAGCTGAGCGTAAGCGTAACGGCTTCGATTGCCGGAAACAACGAGCTCGCCCTCTCCAATGTGGTCGGTTCCAATATTTTCAATACACTTGTGGTCGTCGGATGTTCGGCGATCATGCGACCTTTCTTGATCAATCGCAAAATCGTCTCCCGCGACCTATTATGCAATATCGCCATATCATTCGTTCTCCTTTTGGCCATTTTGAATGGTAATCTTTCAAAACTCAATGGCATCGTCTTTTTGATCATCTTGGCCGCCTATATTACGATGTTGATCAAAAGCGCGAAACAAGAAGGCGAAGAAGAAAGCCAAGGCGAAGAAAAAAAGATCCTCCCGCTTCCAAAAAGTCTGATCCTGATCGCGATTGGCGTGGCTGGAATTATTTTAGGGGGAAACTTAGTCGTCGACCATGCCACGATCATCGCGCGAATGCTTGGAATGTCCGATACCTTTGTCGGCTTGACGATCGTTTCGGTAGGAACCTCGCTTCCTGAACTCGTTACGAGTGTAGTGGCGGCCAAAAAAGGAGAAAGCGGACTTTCTTTAGGAAACGCCCTAGGAAGCAACATCATGAATATCACATTCATTCTCGGCCTTGCTTCCCTTTTTACACCAATAAAGGTCACGATGTTCAATTTGATCGATGTATGCATCTTATGTCTGATCGCTATCTTATTGTTCGCAATGGCAAAGATCAGCGAGAAAATGTCCCGTTCGCGAGGGATCCTCTTTTTGGCTTTATATATTTTGTATATGATCTACATCGTCGTCCGATAAAGGGAAAGGCAATTTTCAGTCTTTTCCTTTTTTTGAGCGTAAAAATTTCAGTAGCAATTATTTCTAGCATTCTGTATAGTAAAAAAAGATCAAGAAAGAGGTGGAATTATGAATTGGCTTAGTTTAATCGGGATCGTGATCGTCATTCTTGGCTTCGCGCTCAAATGGAACTCGATCCTTGTGATATTGCTCGCTGCTAGCGTAACAGGCTTGGTAAGCGGTATTTCGCCAGTCGCATTATTAGAAACGATCGGGACCACGTTTGTTGCCAATCGCAATATGGCGATCTTTATTATCGTCATGCTTGTGACAGGAACATTAGAACGCAATGGCTTGCGGGAAGCGGCAGCCGGATTAATCGGAAAATTCAAAGGAGCGACAAGTGGCGTCGTGATCGGGATCTATGGAGTCATGCGGGCAATCTTCGCGGCCTTCAATGTTGGCTTTGGTGGCGTAGCCGGCTTTGTTCGTCCTGTCATCATGCCTATGGCAGAAGGAGCTATCAAAGCGCGCGGCCACGAACCGAACGAAGACCATATGGAAGAACTTAAAGGAATGGCTTCCGGCATGGAAAATATTACTTGGTTTTTTGGACAAGTGCTCTTTGTGGGCGGATCGGGCGCTTTGCTCGTGCAAGGAACTTTAGAAGGCCTAGGGATCCATGTGGAATTGATCGATCTTGCGCTCGTGGAAATTCCTGTATGTGTTATCGCGACGATCTTAGCGATCCTATACTACTACATCAAGGATCGCCGGATGCTTAAAAAATATTATAAAGACGAGCTTGGAAAGGATGGTCTGCAATGAGCTTTTTTACGAACCCTGAAGTCGCGTTCAGCGCGAAAGTCATGGAGATCATTTATATTTTCATGGGTGCGATGTGCATCTATACCGCATTCAAAAATTTTAAAGACAAGGAAAATCCTTCACAAATTGGCACATTTATTTTTTGGTTCTTGCTTGGGATCATTTTGGCGCTCGGCCAATGGCTTCCTCCTCTTGTTTCGGGCATTCTTGTCGTTTTGATGTGTTTGCCAGCGATCTTCAAAAAAGTGTCTAAAGGACAAGTCGCCGTACCGACAATGGAAGAGACACAGGCGAATTTTGAAAAGATCGGAATGAAGATCTTTATTCCCACTTTGTGTATTGGCTTGTTCGCGATCCTATGCGCGATCACGGGTCTTGGCGTTGGACTTTCCGCTTTGAATGGCGTTGCGATCGGGGTTGTCTTGGCGATGATGATCTTGATGCTCCAAAACAAAAACAACACATTCAAAGTATTCATGAACGATTCAGAGCGAATGCTTTCTGTCGTTGGTCCTCTATCGATGCTGCCGATGCTTTTGGCATGCCTTGGCGCTGTCTTTACACAAGCAGGTGTCGGCGATGTGATCGCGCAAGTCGTAGGAACGATCATTCCAGAAGGAAATGTGACGATCGGCATCATCGTCTACGCGATCGGAATGATGCTCTTTACAATGATCATGGGCAACGCGTTTGCGGCCATTACCGTCATGACCGTGGGAATCGGCTATCCATTCGTGCTCGCTTATGGAGCCAATCCAACCGTGATCGGGATGCTCGCCTTGACATGCGGATATTGTGGAACCTTATGCACGCCTATGGCTGCCAATTTTAACACCGTGCCTGTGGCGCTGCTGAATATGAAAAAGCAGTTTGGCGTCATTAAAAACCAAGTCTTGATCGCGGGAATCATGATCGTCGTCCAAATCATCATGATGATCGCGATGCAATAGAACAAGGAGAAATAGATCATGAAAATTTTGATTACTGGATTCAATCCATTTGGAGAAGAATCGATCAATCCAGCCTTTGAAGCCGTCAAGCTTTTGCCAGAAACGATCGAGGCGGCTCAAATCGTCAAACTAGAGATTCCTACAGAATTCAAGAAAGCCGGAAAAGTCTTGCAAGAAGGCATTGAAATCAACCAACCCGATGTCGTGGTTTGTGTAGGACAAGCGGGCGGACGGAGCGCGATCACCCCGGAGAAAGTGGCTATCAACTTGATGGATGGCCGAATCCCGGACAATGCAGGCTATCAACCATTCGATACGCCAGTCCAAGAAGATGGGCCAACCGCCTACTTTAGTTCCTTGCCTGTCAAGGCGATGGTCGAGGCGATTCGCGAAGGAGGCATCCCTTCTTTCTTGTCCTATACGGCAGGAACATATGTATGTAATTATTTGATGTACGAGCTCTTGTATTTGATCGATCATCAATATCCACAGATCAAGGGCGGATTTATCCATGTTCCTTTTATGACGGAACAAGTGGTCAACAAGCCAAACGGAACCCCTTCTATGGATCTAGAAACGATTGCTAAAGGTCTTGAAAAAGCAATCGAGGCAATCGTAAAAAACGACGAAGATATTCAGCTTCATATGGGAGAAACCCACTAAAAAAGAGAACGTGATCGTTCTCTTTTTTAGTGATCTTATTCTAATTGTAGTCGACCTTTCCAATCTTTACTTTTTTCTTTTGTGTGAGTGTTATGATCGGCAACAAGAAGATCAAGATCGGATAGATCTCCAAGCGTCCTAAAAGCATGCAGAAAGAAAGCGTTGTCCCAAAATCGAAATCATCGAGCGAAACGATCATCGCGCCAAGCGTGATAATGACCATCCACGCTCCAAAAAACACCAAGATTTGGTCCACAGACTCGCGCTCCACCACCTTATGCTCGATCATGATCGCCTCCGCCAAATTCGCCTTAGCCCTTAACAAGGTTTCTGGCGTGGCCCCATTGCCATGCCCCCCCACCACATCTAGACTGTTCAATGTTTTCTCTAGCACAGCGGTCTTATTATCGATGACCGTCACATTGTGCCCTTCATGATCCAATTGAGAAGCAAGCGTAAATCCGACCTTCCCATCTCCCACAATCACGATATCCATAAACTCTCCTTTACACGAATTTCACAAATTGACCCATATTATTTTAATGGTAGCGTTAAGATACTCGCTTTTCAATCCTAATTTGACAACAACAAGCATTTGGCTGGTTCAATTCTTAGCAGTTAGATATATTTTACTTAAGAAGAAAGGAGCTCTCCCTATGTTGACAGATGTTGTAATTTATTCCCTGATCGGCTATTTGTCCGGCAGCATCTTATATTCCTTGTTGTATGTTAAACTCTTTCGAACTTCTGACATCCGCATCAATTCGCGTGACCACAATCCCGGCGTGGCCAATGCGTTCAAAAACGGAGGATTCGCGTGTGGAAGCTTCGCCCTTGTCGGTGATTTCTTTAAAGCTTTCATACCCGTCTATTTATATATCCATTTGACATCCCATTCCTTATACTCAATTGGAGCCGCTCTTGTGATGGTCGCACCCGTCATCGGACACATATTTCCACTCTTTTATGGCTTCAAAGGAGGAAAAGGAATCACATCGAGCTTTGGAAGCTTGGCCGCCGTATTCCCGATCTGGCAGCCTGTCGCTTTCTTGGCCATTCTCTTTCTATTTTTCTCATGCGTTTTGGTCATCAAGCCAAACTATTATAAAACACTCGTTACGTACGCGATCTTTTTACCATGCATCTTGACCCTTCATATCATTCATATCAATATCGCGGTCGGAACCGGCGCGATGCTGATCGCTCTAAGCGTCATCGGGAAACTCCTTACAAGTAAAGAACAAAAAGAAGAGTTCAAAATGGAGCCAATATGGAAGCGCTAGTCCTCTCCTGCTCGACAGGAGGCGGCCACAACGCCGCGGCAAAAGCGATCGTTGAACAATTGAAAGAACATCATCATCATGTGATGTTCTTTGATCCTTATTCGCTCAAAAGCAAGCATCTCGCGCATCAAGTTGGCGAAACCTATATCAAAACTGTCCAAATGGCTCCCCGTCTTTTTGGACTGATCTATAAGATCGGAAAAGCATATTCCAATATGCAGCATATTCTCCCGATCGACTCACCCGTCTATCTTGTCCAGAAAAAAAGCGCTCAGCGCCTGAAAGCGTACTTAGATGAGCATCATTTCGACGCGATCATCACCACCCACTTATTTTGTGGCGAGATCTTAAGTCAGCTTAAACGACAAAACTACCAGCTGCCCCCGATCTATTTTATCGCGACCGATTACACCTGCATTCCATTCGAAGAAGAGATCGAAGTCGACTCTTTCGTGATCCCTTCTAAAGATCTCGAGGCTGAATTTAAAAAAGCCAAAGTCAAAGCGAAAGAGATCCTTCCTTTTGGGATCCCGACCAAGAAAGGCTTTCACGAGCCGATCGCAAAGAACGAAGCGAAACGAAAGCTTGGCCTCGATGAGAATAAAAAATACATCTTGATCGCTGGAGGAAGCATTGGAGTGGGCGATATCAATGAAACGATCGATACCCTCCAAACATTCTTGCTTTCACATCGAGATTATGAGCTGATTATTCTTGTAGGAAACAACTTGCATTTGTATGAGCACCTGCAGCTCAAATATGAAGGATTTAAAAAAAAGCACCTCATCAAGATGACCGATCAAATGCCTGATTATATGAAAGCGAGCGAACTCTTTATCTCGAAGCCTGGTGGGCTCTCCTCCACCGAGGCCGCCGTTTCGAATATTCCATTCGTGATCGTCAATCCGATTCCTGGCTGCGAAGACAAAAACGCCCAGTTTTTCACAAGTCATAAAATGGCGTATTGGGCCAAAGACATCAAAAACGAGCTTTTACCTTGTGTCGTCAAAGCGCTCGATCGAGAAAATCAAGAATGCATGCTTTTTCACCAGCAGAAGACGATCAATCCGTATGCAGCTCGTGACCTTGTTGATTATATCGAAAAAAAGTAGACCGACTTGGATCGATCTACTTTCATTTTTGTTCCTTGATCGTTTGAAGCATATGATCGATCACGGAATGATCTTTGCTGTCGGCAAGGATCTCTTTCGCTTCTTTTTTAGCTTGCGGCATGCCATTTTCCGGCACATAGGCGTTGTCAAAGAGTGAAAGCATCGCTACATCGTTGCCTCCATCACCATATACAGCGACTTCTTTTGGTTCGATGTTTAAAAAAGAAGCTAGTTTCATCAAAGCGCTCCCCTTGTTTACACCTGCCGCCGTGATTTCATATAACCCTTTGCCGCTTGGAGCATTAACAAGCCAATCTGCATGAGCCTTTAAAAACGCATCCAGCCGACTATAATCGTCCACATCATTGATCCGCAAATTGATCTTGCAGATGGAAGCGTTCAAGATCTCTTCTTTTGACTTGCCAAATTGGATCCTAGGAAGAAAATCACGCATATATCTCTCTTTCCATTCTTCATCGCTCGTCGAAAAAACCCGGCGCTCTAAAAACTCTTCCTTTGGATAGCGTGTCAAAATATGATCTTCATTCACAAAATCAAAAGGGTACTCCTCAAATTCGTCCAAGATCTGCGCCAAGATCGAACGATCGATCTTTTCCTTGGCGACCGCTCTATTCTTTGGATCCAAGATCACAGCGCCATTCATACACACCTTATACACAAGCGAATCGATTCGAGGATCGGAGCACTGGCTTTTCCCTCGCCCAGTCGCGATCGAGAAAACATGGCCAGAATTTACGATTTTCTGGATTCCTTCCACGATCACATCATCAAATTGATGCTTTTCATTCAATAAAGTTCCATCGAGATCACTCGCAAACAATCGAATCATTTTGGCTCCTTTAACAAGACTTTTTTATAGTATCGAGCAAATAGGATGCATGTTGTCGCGACCGCCAACGTGTCGGCAACAGGCTCCGCTAAAAAGACGGCAAACACTTTGTTCTCAAACAAGTTCGGTAAAATATAGATCAAAGGGATCAGCAAGAACACTTTTCTCAGAAGCGCCAAAAATAAAGACGTTTTCGCGTTTCCTAACGCAATGAAGGTTTGCTGGCACGCGATCTGCGCCCCAAAACAAAAGGACATCGCCATATAGATCCGGATCGCCCAGCACGTGTACTCGACCAGTTCGGCATTGTTGGTAAACATGTGCGCTAAAAGCTGCGGCATGAATTGAGCCAGCGCCCACATCGCGCTCGAATAGAGAAGCGCGCTCACGAGCAAGATCTTGAACGTCTTTCGGATCCGATCATATTTTCCCGCCCCATAATTATACGATATTAGAGGCTGGGAGCCTTGGGTCAAGCCTTGTAGCGGAAGCATAGAAAACTGCATCACGGAAGCGAGGATGGCCATCGCCCCTACCGCCACATCCCCTCCATATCGAAGCAAAGAAGAGTTGAAGCAGACACTCAGCAAGCTTTCCGTAATATTCATCACGAATGGCGATAAGCCAAGCATCAAGCATGGCCCTATGATCGCTGGAGTGAGTTTAAAATATCGCTTCTGCAAATGTAGGCTGCTCTTGGAAGAGCGCAAGAACCAAAGGACAAAGAGAGCGGAAACCGCCTGCGATAAGATCGTCGCGCAGGCTGCCCCCTTTACACCCATGCCAAAAACAAAAATAAAGATCGGATCGAGCAAAATATTGATCACAGCCCCGATCACGACAGTCGCCATTCCGTATTTGGCATAGCCTTGGGTGTTGATGAACATATTCATGCCAAGCGCGCTTTGCACGAATAAGGTCCCTAGCGCATAGATGCGCAAATAGTCGAGCGCGAAGGGAAGCGTGGATTGGCTCGCTCCAAAGAGAAGGAGCATCCATTCTCCAAAGACTTCAGCGATGAACGTTAATAAGATCCCAAAAAGAACTAATAATATAAAACAATTCCCCATGATTTCTTCGGCTTTTTGCTTGTTGCCTTTGCCAAGTTCGATCGCGGCCCTTGGAGAGCCTCCCATGCAGACGAGCGAAGAAAAAGCGGAAATCATCAATATGATCGGCATCGTGACACCAACCCCTGTCAAAGCCAAAGCCCCCGTTCCAGGAATGTGTCCAATATACATCCGATCGACGACGTTGTAGAGAACATTGATCAGCTGCGCGATGATAGAAGGCAGTGCCAACGAAAACAATAGCTTTCCGATCGATCCTGTTCCCAAATCAACGGATTGATTTTTAGATCGCATAAAAAGATTCCTTTCTAACCAGAATACAGTATAACGAAAAACAATTTAATTCGCTATGGAAATCGAATCCCTCAGGCAAGGAAGTTGCCTTTTTTTCGTGCTTTTTTTACGATAAAACTAACGAGGAGGTATCCACCATGAAAGATGATTTTTTTGAACGCGATAAAGCGGAAGCGAAAAAGAAATGGGAAGAATTTGAGAAATATGAAAACAAGGAAGATACAAAGCTAAAAGAAGACGCCGCTAAAGATAAAGCCGAATTGGATAGCGAAGCCGCTAAGGTCAAAGAACGTGTCGAAGCGTTCGATCAAGATATCAAAGAAGACGCCCATAAGGACGCCGACGATTTCAAAGAGGACTTTGAAAAATTTAAAAACGACATCGAGCATAAGTAAAAAAAGATCCGCGAGGATCTTTTTTTACATGAGAAATAAGCTTGGTTCTAATTGTTGGTGGTGCGGATCCCAAAAGAGAAACGATTGCTGACCTTCCTCTTCGGCGATCTGGGTAAAAAATTCTTCGATTCGGAATAGTCCCAATCGAACAAATTGGTGCACGGCAAATATTGGACCTTATGATCATAGACGTAGCCGACTAAAAAACTTGGCGCGTTGATGATCGTCCAAACATAGGATTCGTTATTTAAGATATGCGAAATATCCGCTTTTAAGCGCGCGATATCTTCGCTCGAATTGTCGTATTCATCTCGCCACTGTCCAAAAGCCAAGACAGCACTTTCTGCGCCCGTTTGGATATACAAATTCTCTTCGCCATATAAATTGATCACGACGATGATCTCTTCGTCGTTCGCTAATTGAGAAAACTGATGTTGGCGATTGTCGAAAATTTCCAATTCTTCATCCTTTAAAAACTCTCTCATCGATTCAGATATTTGATTCATAATGCCACCTCACCGACGCATGGTTCTTTCTACACTTATAAAACCATGATTTCTATAAAATAGATATCATGATGCTTTTTTAGAAACTAACTCAAGTAAAATGGAATTAAAGCGTTTTGACTCGCACCAATGCGGAAAATGCGAAGATTCCTCGAACCAATACCATGTTTTCTCGCTTTCGAGCTTGTCAAAATACGCTTTGGCAAGCGCCGAAGAAAGAAGCTTGTCGTTTTTTCCTTCGATCAAGACAATCGGAACTTTCCATTTCACGATCGATTCAAAATCCACTGCCATGATTTGCGGCCACAGCTTCTTTTTGGATTGAGTGATCCCCTTTAAATATCGTTGGTAGTCGAACAAAGTGAACTTATTTGATTTTAAATAAAAGGAACGAAGCAAGCTATCGTTTTTCTTTTTATATAATGTTCCCTTCAGTTTAAAGATCTGCTTATCCAAATAGTCAAGATCCGAATACCAATTCGCGCCACCAAAAGCATCATCGATCTTCAAAAGCTTATTCGCCACGATCGGCTTCGAATTCTCGATCGCGTATCGTAGACGCAAACGCATGGCCTTTTTCATATTAACGACTTGCGAGATCCCGATATACGTATGGACCAATTGTGGGTATTGCTGCAAAAAGAGAAAGCCAATGATCGTGCCAAAATCATGAGCGCACAAATAGACCTTTTCTTGATGAAACCGCTTCAATACGTATTGGACGATCTCATGCAGATCTTGTACATAATCGTCTAACAACAAATTCTCATATTGCCCAAATTCATAATACGATTTTCCTGCGCCTCTTTGTTCCCATAGGACAAGCGTATATTTGGACGCGAGCTCCTTTTGATAATGCAGCAACAAAGGCAAGGCCGCGTCGCCCGGTCCTCCATGCACATAGATCAGTAGCGGCAAATCTTTATGCTCCGCTAAAAGCAGGATATATTGCAGCGCGCCATTGATCATCATTCGTTTTTCTTGATTCAAATACATAAACTGCCCTCGTAAGATGATTTTGATAAGTATACTACACTAGCAAATGACTTAACAAGACATTTTTTCGATTGCTATAATCAAAGCGAAAGAAGGTAATCCTATGAAAATTAAATATTGGGCCGATTTTGAATGCCCATATTGCTTCATTTCAGAAACGAATCTGTATGAAGCGATCCACGAGCTGGGCATGGAAGACGATGTGGAGATCGAAATGAAAGCGTATGAACTCGATCCAAAAGCTTCCAAGCATTATACGCTTTCGATTCAAGAAAAATTTGAAAAAGAAGAGGGCATGTCCCCGGCAGAAGCACAGCAAAGATTCCATCAGATCCATCGATACGCAGAAGATGCCGATCTCCATTTTGACTTCACAAAGATGCGCTACACCAACGACTTCGACGCGCACCGTCTCTATAAGTATGCGCGCGAACAAGGCGTCGAAGATAAGATCCGTCCTCTTCTTTTTGAAGCGTACTTTATCGAAAACAAAGAACTCGCCAATCGCGAAACCCTCTATGAAGTAGCCCGCAAAGCTGGATTAAACCACCACAAGGTCGAAGAAATGCTCGACTCCGAGGCCTACAAGGACGATGTCCGTAAAGACGAAAGCCAAGCCGAGATCTTAGAGATCGAATCCGTTCCTTATTTTATGATCGGAGAACAGATCGTTCCTGGATACCGCGATAAAAAGCAATTCAAAGAGATCTTAAAAAACAATACGGAAAGCGGCAAAACGGGCGCTTCATGCTCGCCAAAAAGCTGCGGATAACCAAAAAAAGCCCATATGGGCTTTTTTTAAGCGAGATCCTCTCCATTCGAGGCGATGACTTTCTTATACCAATAAAAAGAGTCTTTTTTCGAACGCGCCATCGATCCATTTCCTTCGTCGTCCATATCGACATAGATGAAACCGTAGCGTTTTCGCATTTCTCCTGTTCCAGCAGATACAAGATCGATGCAGCCCCACGTCGTATAGCCAATCAAGTCAACACCCTCTTCAATGGCTTTGTCCATTTCTTGAATGTGCTTCCGATAGTATTCGATACGGAATGGATCATGGATCGAACCATCCTCTTCGACCTTATCATAGGCGCCTAGACCATTTTCTACGATCATGATCGGCTTATGATATCGATCATCGATCACCTTCAAGAAATAACGCAAGCCGACTGGATCAAAAGCCCATCCCCAATCCGAATATTTTAAGTACGGGTTCTTGACTCCTTCGACACCATTACCTCCCGCTTTGTCTTCTGCTTGGTGGGTCGTGATGCTGTTGGACATATAATACGAGAACGTATAAAAATCGACTGTGCCTTCCTTTAAGATCTTGCGATCCTCTTCGCTGATGGCTAGATCTACATCATGTTCTTTCCACAACCGCTTGGCAAAGCGAGGATATTCCCCTTTACATTGCACATCGGAACAATAGAAAATATTTTTTTCCCATAGATTCCGGTTCAATAAAATGTCATTTGGATCGTTTGTCGCCGGATAGAAGGCGATTCCGCAAATCATGCAGCCAAGCTTGTATTCAGGATCGATCTCGTGGGCGAGCTTTACAGCTTTCGCGCTCGCTAGAAATTGATGATGCAGCTGCAAATACGCTCTTTGGAACGCTTCGTCGTTTGCCACATTTCCAAACATATCCAAGAACATGACCGTATTGTTGATCTCATTGAATGTAAGCCAATATTTGACGAGTCCCTTATATTCTTCAAAGCATGTTTTGGCGAATTTCACATATAAATCGACTAGTTCGCGGTTGTTCCATCCATTTTTTTGTTCTTCTAAATAAAGCGGCGTGTCAAAATGCCAGATCGTGACAAGCGGTTCGATGCCATGCGCCTTCAATTCTTGAAATACTTGGCGATAAAACTCGACCCCTTCCTGGTTGGGCTCGTCTTCCATTCCCGTTGGATACAGCCTCGACCAAGAAATCGACATTCGGAAGACTTTGAATCCCATTTCCGCAAAGAGCGCGATATCCTCTTTCCAATGATGATAGAAGTCTGTCGCTTTATGATTGGGATAATAATAGTCCTCCAAGACTGCGTACGAGGCGCCTTCTGGAAGGATGAAGCCGTGCGAAGGCGAAGCGTGCGGACTTCCATATTTATCGATCCACGTGATCATTCTTGGCGAATTGACGCTCCCACCTGTCGTTACATCGCTCAAAGAAGGTCCTCTTCCTCCTTCATTCCATCCCCCTTCATATTGATTGGCAGCCGTGGCGCCGCCCCATAAAAAGCCATTTGGAAAATGACTCATAAAACTCCCCCTTTCATTCCTATTCAATTTTATTTTAATAAATTTTGAAAAGAATGAAAACGTTTTCCAGTCATTTTCGCAAAAAAAGAAGGTGCCCCACACCTTCTTCAATCGTTTTGATGTTCGCTTTTCCAAGTATGATAAGCCATCCCAAAGGCTTATCCCATCGTTTGCGGCTCTGCTCTTTTCCCCCTCGAGCAAGCTCGAAATCGATGGATCCAGTTAGGCTTGGACTGCTAAATTCCCTTCATACATTTCGATCATTTCTTTAACCGTTT
>Connie_p2__coassemble_938_pt1 | contig 18734 bp, 18 predicted proteins | sample Connie_p2__metabat2_low_PE_010 | metagenome-assembled genome bin Connie_p2 | reverse complement strand
TAAGGTTTTGCGGTAGCGTGTTATCGACGAATTTCCAACATTTTTTGTTTGAGCTGTTGTTCCATCGCCAGCATTTGAGATTCGGCTTCTTGGCGTTTTTTTCTGCCTTCCGCCTGAATCTGGAGAACTTCATCAAAGGTTTGGATGAGCTTTTCATTGGTATGCTGGAGCGTCTCGATATCCACGATGCCCCGATTCGTTTCTTTTGCGGTTTCGGTGGCGGCAAGATGGAGAGTATCGGCGTTTTTCTTCAACAACTCGTTGGTCATATTTGTAACTTCGCGTTGAGCTTTGGCAGCTTGCTTAGCGTGATTCAAGCCAAAAGCGAGCACAAGCTGATTTTTCCATAGTGGAATCGTATTCACAAGAGTGGTTTGGATCTTGTCGATCATGACAGAATTTGAACTTTGAAGCATCCTTAATTGTGGAGCTGTCTGGATCGCGATCATTCTGGAAAGCTCAAGATCGTATAATTTTTTCTCAAATCGATCGACAAAGGAAACAAGATCTTGATAGGCTTGGGCGTCTTCTGGCAGTTGGGTCCTTTCCGCCTTGGCTTTTGCTTCTGGAAGATCTTTGGCTTCGACTTCCTGGAGCTTTTTCTTTCCTGCTAAAATATACATCGAAAGCTCTTTAAAATATTGGGCGTTCAAGTTGTACATTTGATCGAGCATCGCATTGTCCTTGATCAGCACGACTTGCTGGTTTTCCAAGTTTTCAGCCACTTTTTCTACATTCGTTTCCGCTTTCGCGTAACGGGTCTTCATGACTTCCAACTTGTTTTTTCCTTTATTGAACAAGCCGAAAATGCCTTTTTTCTCTTCATCATCGATATCGGTTTCTTTTAGCTCGATGACGACAGAACTCAAAAGCTCGCCAACCTCGCCAAGGTCTTTAGTTTTTACGCTTTCTAACGTTTTTTCTGAGAAATCCGCCAGCTTTTTTTGCGGAGCGCTTCCATATTGAATGATTTGATTCGTATCTTTGATGTTGATCTTTTGTGCAAAATCGTCGATCGCTTTCATTTCCTGCTCATTGAAAAGATCATGATCGATCTTGACATCCGCTAATGGTTCGGTTGGTTTTGTGATTTCTTGTGTTGGCGCAGCAAGAGCAGGCTCTGTCAAAACAGTTGTTGTCGTCTGATTTTCTGGATCGAGGGTTAAAGTAATCGTTTCTTTTTTTTCTTCACTCATAAGGTGTCCTTTCTGTTCGTCAACGAACTTTTATCTTTTCTTTGGTCAATCCTTCTTTCGCAAGCAGCGTTTCTAAAACGGAAATGTCAGAAGCGACTTCCATCGATGTCATCTGGAAGAGATCATCATAAAGTGTTGCGAAAGCATAATTCAGTGTATCGAGAGTATCTTCGATCTCCTTTTTCGACTTTTGAATGTTTTCCCCCGGATTTGGATACGCATTTAATTCAATATAAGTATCCAAAAGCTTATCAATCGTCGGAAGATAATATTTTGTCATATTTTTGGTGTCATCCACATTTTCGGGATGTTCTTCAAGATACCCAAGAATATGCCGAATGTTGTTCTCAAGATCAGAAAGCTTTTTCGTAATGATAGGATCTGGGATCTTCTCATTGTAGTTTTTGATCTTTATCAGCGATTCTTCTCCTTGACGGATCACTTCGCGAACTTCTGGGGGCAAGATCGTTTCCGGGTCTTCGTCAAAAAGATCTTTCCCGCTCTTTTGGTTCGGTACATTTGGCAGAAGACTCGCTTCATACGCTTCATTCGTTACGTAAAACGTTTCCTTTTTTTCATTGATATGACCTTGCAGAAAAAAACGATCCGCGATCATCTCTTTAAGTGTAGCGATCGTTTCTTTTTTTGTTTCAGGGACGATCGCCGATAAGGAATCTAGAGAAGCCATCGAGCGATCTCCGATCACAGAAGAATACAAGTGGAATTTTTTTAAATACGCGATCATTTTCCGTGCGCTACTCATTCCGCCTGTACCACCAATCAAAGCGATCAAACCTGGAATAAAGATGAACATCGCGCCCAAGATCCCTGGCAGCGAATAGCGGCCTAAAGAGACCAAAAGCAATAAAACGAGCAGAAGGGAAAAAGCGACCAAGAATATTCCGATATTTCTGATCCAACGATTGATCCTTAACTTGTTGAGGCTGGATTTTTCTAAGGAACTGATGGCCTTTACATTATATTTCGCCATGACTAAGTTAGGTTTTTTTTGCGAATACGACTGGATCTTGTTGTTGATCAGGGAAGAAGTGGCTTTCACAGTCTTTTCGATTGACTGATTCAATTCGCTAAAATCCAAAGTGCTCATCGCGTTTTTCATCGCATGCGAAAAACTTCTTCCTATATCTTTCCAATCCGGTTGTGAACTCATATTCTCACCTCTTTCATTCTTTCATTATACCATACAGAAAATGAAAGAAATTTACAGACCTATATTCCTTTTTTAAGAATTATGTACTACTATCATATCATTCCAAGAAGAGAAGGGGGATGAATATGAATAAGAAAAATGGAATTATAGTTTTGATGATTTTCGTAATCGTTTCTTTTTCGATCCTTCTTTTCGTAAAAGATCAAAAAGATCAAAAACAGGAAGTCATTATCCGAGAAAAAATCGCCTTTCAAGATCAAAACGATTCAAAAACGAAAGTCGAAGACGAAAGTAAGGAAGAAGTCGAACTCGACCTGAAACCATTGAAAAAGGAGCTTGATAAATACTTAAAAGAAAACGAGATCGATCCGCAAGAAATCGGGTATGTCGTAATCGACTTATTGTCTGGAGAATCTATCGGAGAAAACGAGAATACCTATTTTTATGCGGCGAGCACTTATAAACTGCCATTAGCGATGGTTTGGTACGAAAAAATCAATGATCAAGAAGCCAAGCTCGATGAAGAGCTCGTTTTTCTTGAAGACACCTACGAAGAAGGAGGCCATATAGGAACGGATTATGCGTATGGTTCGAGTATATCTATCCAAGAGCTTTTAGAGGCGATGATCATTGAATCCGACAATTCAGCCGCCCATATTTTATACGAGAACTTAGGGGGATGGCCTGCTTTCAAAAAAGAGTTAAAAAAATTCGATCCAACTCAAAAAATCGATGAAAAGTATATATCATACGATAATGAATTTACCCCAAAGAATATGGGAAATATTTTGAAATATTTTTATTCACACAAGGACGAATTTGAAAAGCTGCTCAAAGATTTAAAAAAATCAAAGCCAGGAGAATTTCTAGATCGAAATTTGAATGTTTATTTTCCTCAAAAGTATGGCTCATACGATTATTCGTATAATGCGGCAGGAATCAATTTCAACACCCATCCGTATGCGATCGTGATCGACACGGTCTTAGGGGATTATGGAGAAGTTGTCATAGGCGATATGAATGAAATCGTGTACTCGTATTTTGTAGAACAAAGTAATGAATGAATCAAAAAAAGCTGTCGGAATCGAATTGTTGACAGCTTTTTACAATGATTTATTTTTGATTTGGACGAAGTTCAGATCGAAGCTTTTCTAAATGCTGGATGCTTTCTTCATATTGATTTTCAAGCCGCTGATGGACAAACGCTTTGAGATGGCGAGAATTCTTCTTCATCTTTTCCAGGTTGAGTTTTGCCATTTCCACATATTCGGCCTTGAGCTTTTCGTTCTTTTCCGCCAAAGCTTGTTTCACATGCTCATGTAGCTCTTCGAGTGCTTGCAAATGATGATGCATCTCGAGATTGGTTATGATCACATCGGTCCAGAACACAGAAGACCAGATCAATTCTATGCTCATCAAAACATGGATCGGCATATCGATCGTCATTCTTTGAACATAGGGTTGGACAAAAAACGTGATCACAAGACCGGCGATCCCATATAATGTTGAATTCAAAAGACAAACACGCCCATGGATATTGAATGGCTTGTTGGAATAATCCCACCAAAGACGATGGTATTTTTTCTGTAGATACCAGCTTGTCCAGTATTCGATCACGCTCGTGATCCAAAATGTATTGATAAATACTAAAAATGGATTTCGGCTCAAAGGATCGACGATGTAGATGATCAAAAGACAGCCTACCCCAAAAATAGGGACGTATGGGCCGTGAAAAAAGCCTGTGTTCAAGAATTTATGTTGTTTATAGCCTACATACAATCCTTGAACCACCCATCCTCCAAAGGAGTAGAGGATAAAGTAAAAATAGGCATATAAGCACTGTTGAATAATTGGATTCATGGAAGATTTCCTTTCTTTGAAGAAAGTATAACGGTTCTTTCTTTCTTTTTCTTTAAGGATGCTTCAAATACGTTACAGAAGGGAAAAAACCTGATATAATATGAACATGCTTACAGATGACGAATTGAGAGCGATCGCTGAGCCGATCTTAGAAATATTGAGAAAAATGGAAGAACAATCGGATGAGATGATGATGGAAGTACCGAAGCTGCATTTAGTCGTCGATCCAAAAATGACCGATATGATCGTTGGGGATATCGAGATCAGCGCAGAAGACATCAAGCAGATCGAAGAATATTTACAATGCGAGATCGAGAATATGATGCATCCAACAATTCTACATTAATACTTGATTTTTTAGAAAACAGTTGGTATTATATTTGAGTAACGCGGGCGTGGCGAAATTGGCAGACGCACCAGACTTAGGATCTGGCGCCTTCGGCGTGGGGGTTCGAGTCCCTTCGCCCGCACCATTTGAAGTTTAACCTGAAGTCTATCGATTTCAGGTTTTTTTATTTCTATTCTGGTTTTGAGAGTATGGTAGAATAGAAAACGGAGGAATGCAGATGAATAAAAACACCAATCCAGAAAATAAAAACAATCAAGAGCAGATCGACGACTTCGCAAAAGCTCTTCTTCATAAAAAGACAGAAATGGCTCTATATCCAGAAGAAAAGAACGAAAACAAAAACAGCAGCCCACTTTCGTCGACCCAAAAAAGACAAGCGGAAAAAACGCTTTCGAGTGCTCTTGACCTGCTTCGCCAAGAAAGAGGACAACTTCCTATCGAAGAGGAAGAGAAACAATATGCTAATGAAACCGATTTTGATGAAGAGAAGGATATCGATGAATTCACCTCTTCTTCGATCCGAAAAGATCCGCTCCAAAACAATGAAGCGCTCAATTCGATCTATACTTCTTTAGAACATCATGAACAAAAAAACAAAGAGGAATCGAAAAAGCCCACTCATCTCAAACCTGTTAAAAAGAAAAAGGAAAAAACCAAAAAAGAAAAAAAAGAAAGAAATAAAGCCTTGGATCAGCCGATCCGCTCTAGGACGAAAAAAAATAAAGAAGAACAAAAGAAAGCAGAAGAAAAGGGAGCTCCAAAAAAAGCGAAACAACCCCCTGAATGGATCAAGAACCTCAAACCTTACCGCAAGCAGATCTTCGCGTTCTTGATCGTATTTGTACTGTTGCTAGGAGGCTATACCTATAAAGTCGCTGTTTATGATCCTAACAACATCACCAACGCGCAACAAGAAGCGACCTACAAAAAACTCGTGGAATACGCGGATGAATGGGACATGCTTTCGGAAGCGGAGAAAATGGAAATCATCGAGCTAGAATCCAGCTATGACGAGATGCTCGAAAAACAAAAGAAAAAGATCAACGAGTACTTTATCGAACAAACGACGCAGCCATTTACGAGTCAGCTTGCTAGCATGAAAGAATTGAAGACACAGCAAGAGGATGAAACGAAGCCAGAATATCAAGAGCTCGTAGCCTATATTTCGAACTGGTCGACAAAAGATGACGCGGATAAAGCAAATATCGTCAACTATCGTGATCGGTATAACGCGCTCTCGGACGCCCTCAAACAAAAGATCGACCAAATCGCGATCGAACAGTCGCAACAAAGTTTCGCGACACTTCTCGCTACTCAAGACGCAGCCAATCAAGAGGCGGCCAATCAAGCAGCACAAGCAGCTAAAGAAGAACGCAAGGCAAATTTAGAAGCCCAAATCGAATCACTGACTTCGCAATTAAATGACGCTCAAGCCTATAACGCATCCTTGCTCGCAGATCAAGCGGCCGGAGAAGATGTGCAGGCAGCGATCGACACGAACAATCAAACGATCTCTTATTTGCAGCAGCAAATTGAAGCGTATCAAAATGAATTGAACACCATTCAATAAATTTGTTTTAAGCATTGAAAATATACTCGGCATCTGCTAGAATATCTAACAGATGCCGACGTAGCACAGTTGGTAGTGCAACGCACTCGTAACGCGTAGGTCGTAGGTTCAAGTCCTATCGTCGGCACCATCAAGTCGTTAAAGTCTTCCGTGAGGAAGGCTTTTTTTCGTAAGTTGCATTCTTACTATAAATTGATAATAATAAAAGACATGGGAAACATTTTACACACTTTTCAGAAAACTTGGAATGAATTGAACAAACAAGAACGATCGATCTTGTTCGCGACTTTTTGTTTGTTTTTACCCTTTCAGATCGGTGGCGCTTTTCTCGTAGTGATCCTGGCTTACGAATGGATCAAAACGGGCTCCTTTGCTTGGATCAAGGATCAGCCAGGCGCATTATGGCTTTATAGCTTTGTGGGCCTCGAATGCATCGTATCGATCGTCAATCAAAATTGGATCGGCTTGCTGAATGTTTTTGGCTTTTTGTTGATCGGTTTATTTATCGCCTATTATCGAAGCGCTTTGTCGATGAGACTTTTTCAAATGATCATCCTCGAAGTCTTGCTTCTATCTTGGCTATGCGCGATCTATGGACTCGTTGAATTTTATGGGATATCAAAACGTCTAGGGAATCCTTTTTTTGATTTTGTGGTCATGAATAAACCGAAGGATCGAATCGCCGCTACTTTTTATAACGCGAATTTTTATGCGACGATGATCGAATTTGTCCTTTGTTTTTGTATCTATAGCTTTATCGTTCATAAAAAAGCGATCCATCGAGCCTTTTATATTGGAACTGGCTTCCTCAATTTGTTTATGCTGTATTTAACTGGCTGTAGGACGGCTATATTGCCTTTCGTGATCATCACCCCTCTCTTTTTCTTGCTTTCGAAAGAAAAAGTCTGGTTCTACGTCTCCTTGCTCTTAGAAGGGATCATGGCCGCTTTGATCAGCTGGAAGCCGCAGCTTATACCGCGCTTTGATCAAATGTCGACTTTTTCATCGCGCCTCAAAATTTGGAAAGCATCCTGGATCGGCATCCAAGAACATCCTTGGTTCGGGCAAGGTCCTCAAACGTATTCGTTAGTGTATCGACGGCTTCACGCCCATAAAGCCCCGCACGCTCACAATATCTTGATCGATTGTATCTTATCCTATGGGATCCTAGGTACCCTTCTTTTGATCGGATATGTAGGATCGCTGCTCCATGAGCAGATCAACATGTATAAACGCGAAAAGAATTATCCTTTATTCGCGCTAATCGTAAGTTTTTATTGTATCGCGCTAATTCACGGCTTATTGGATGTGACCCTGAATTTCTTGCCCACAGGGTGTTTGTTTTTGATGATCCTAAATGCCTCCGCTCAATTTCCTCTATTCAAAACGAAAAAAATCGATTATAATCATTGAACAAGACAGACAGTAGATTGGAGAAATATGAAACCTTTTTTTCAATGCGCCTGTCTTTTTTTTGCGCTTTTTTCGAACCCGCAAACGGTCGCTGAACAATCTCGATTCTATGCGCAACAGATCCAGCATTACACCCAGAAGGAAAAGTCTTCATGGTCTGCGATGAAGTATCTTGAACAAAAAAAAGAAGCCAATCTCAGAAGCATTCAAGAAGCCAATCAAACGATCGAATTAGGAAAAATCGACCTTATTTGCCAACAACAAGGAAAGTCAACCCAGTATACGAACGAAAAAACGATCAAATCCGCGTTTTATATTCGAAACAAAAACGACAAGCACAATCAAAAAATTGAAAAAGTATCCGCCAAGATCCAAAACGAATACGAAGAGGCCTGTCGTCAAAAAGAAGTATTTCAACAAAAACAAAAAGAGCTCTTCGAAACCAATCCGGCCCTTTCTGGTTTTCGAAGCGATGGATCTTATTCCAAAGAAGCGCTCTTGAGCGGAATGCAAGATCTTCCTTCTATTGGCGGAATGTATGAAGACGAAGTGGATCTCGCTTGTGTTGGCTTCGATTCCTTCAATACGATCCCATCCTCTTCTTCTTTTTTGGCTCCATATGAAAATGCGATTGTATCAGCAGGAACTTGGAGCTATCCGCAAGGAGGACTCCATTTAGGGATGGATTTTGCGGTCGATCTGTATTCTCCTCTCCAAGCGCCTTTTGCAGGCCTTATCCTATACGCAAACGCACCTGTGCCTTCTGACAATGGATATCTAGGAAATTATTGCGGTTGGCCAGCAGGAGGAGGAAATACGATCTGTATGATCGGAATTGTGGATGGAAAAGGCTATTTGATGAGTTTTGCGCATTTATCCAATACGATCTATGTCCGGGCAGGACAAAGCGTAAACCAAGGCGATCTTTTGGCGCTTTCTGGAAATAGTGGCAACTCCACAGGACCACATACACATATTGAAGTGTTTTCTCTCAGCAAAGATATAGAAGAAGTGATATCCTATTTTAAAGATACAGCAGATTTTTCTTTGATGAATGGTTGGGACGAAGCCAATACGTGTTCAGAATACGCGTGTCGGATCCAGCCAGAAACGATATTTTGAAAGGATAAAAGAATGAACGATCAATTTCTTGAAAGAATGAAATCTATATTAGCCGACGACTATCCTCAATTCCTAGATTCTCTTGAACGACCTTTTTATAAAGGCGTCCGGTTGAATCCTAAAAAATGCGAGCCAGAAGCGCTTGTCGAAATGCTTCGCTTGACTCAGCCAACCCCTTTTTATCGATACGAATACAATAACGATTCGATCACAGGGCTGAACCCTTTTCATTGTACAGGCTCCCTCTACTTGCAGGAGCCAAGCGCGTCGTCTGTCGTTCCGCTTTTAGGAATCCAGCCTAATGATCTTGTTTTGGATCTTTGCGCGGCGCCAGGCAGCAAATCGACACAAATCTTGGACTTTTTAAAAACTGGATTTTTGGTGAGCAATGAAATCCATCCTAAGAGGGCACAAGTCTTGCTTTCGAATATGGAAAGAATGGGAGCGGTGAATTTCGCGGTAACAAACAGCGATCCGAAAACAATCGGTTCTTGGTTTCCCGCCTGTTTTGACAAAGTGCTTGTTGATGCTCCTTGTTCTGGAGAAGGAATGATCAAAAAACATGAAGAAGTGAAAGAGGATTGGTCGCTAGAAAATATCGACCATTGCGCCTCTCGACAAAAGGAGATCCTTCCTTGGGCAATCAAGGCGCTTAAAAGTGGTGGAGAACTCGTTTATTCAACATGTACATACGCAATCGAAGAAAATGAAGCGATCGTAGCTTGGATCTTGGAACATTTTCCTGAAATGGAGCAAGTCGAGATCCACGCTGGATTTGGAAGAAAAGGCGTTTCTGTTTTAGGAATGGATCCGAGTAAAGTTGTGCGGATCACCCCCATTGAAGGAGGAGAAGGACAGTTTGTCGCGAAGTTTCGAAAAAAAGGATCTGACTTTGGAGAACCGCTTTTTTTAAAGAATCAAAAGCTGAATAAGAAGGAGGCGGCGTTTTTTCACGAGCTGACTCGAAAAACGTATCCTTATATTTTAAAAAAAGACGAAAAGATTTTTGGGATGGATCATCCGTTTATCGATTTTGGAAAGATCAAAACACTTCGTCAAGGTGTTTTGATGGGAGAACAAAAAAAAGGAAGGATCGAACCAGAGCACGCGTTTTTTTTAGCAGCCGACCAAAAAGAAGGTTTAATTTCGAAAGTGGAAATCGATGAAGAAGAAATGGATCGATTTATGCATGGCGAAGTCTTGATGAAGAACGCTGCCAAAGGGTATGTCGCTCTTTGTTTCAAGCAAACGCCCTTTGGCTTTGGAAAAAGTGATGGCAATCGCATAACGAATAAATTGCCAAAAGGACTGCGCTTTTTGCCTAAATCGCACCTTTCGATATAGGAGGCATTATGGATTCAAATAGTATCAAGTATGTGAAGCTGATCATTGGAAGTATTTTATGTCCATTGGCTGTCAATTTATTTATCATGCCAGTCAAACTTAATGCGGGTGGTCTAGTAGGTCTTGCCCAAATCATCAGCTATTTGCTCCCGATCAAAACGGATGTGACAGGAATCATTAACTTTTGTTTTAATATTCCTCTATTCATCCTCGCTTTTCGAACGATTTCTAAAGGTTTCTGCGTGAAGACGCTTTTATCTTTGGTCATTCAAACGATGGGATTCTCGCTCATTCCTGTTTTGAGCAAACCTGTGATGTATGATGTGATCGCCAATGCGATCATTGGCGGTGTGATTTATGGAGCAGGAATCGGACTTTGCTTGCAGTCGAGCGGAAGCGCAGGGGGTCTAGATATTCTCGGTGTCTATTTTTCAAAGACGAAACCGGATTTTTCAGTTGGAAAACTATCGTATGCCTTCAACGCCGTCGTTCTTGGGATCAGCGCGTATTTATTTGATGTTCAAGTTGCCTTGTATTCGATCATCTTTATCATTATCGCTTATGCGGTCGCGGACCGTGTCCATTATCAGAACATCAGCATTCAAGCTTTGATCTTCTCGCACGAACCCACATTGAAGGAGGAGATCATGAAACAGACAGGACGAGGAATTACATATTGGGAAGGATATGGCGCCTATACAAATTCTCGGCAAGACATCCTCGTTTGCATGCTAAATAAGTATGAAGTTAGACATTTGAAAAAGATCATTCATAAAGTCGATCCTCATGCATTTGTGATCTTGTCAGATGCTAGTCCTATTCTAGGTAATTTTGAAAAGCGAATATAATTGAATATGTTATACTGAAGGAAAGAGAAAAAGATGATCTTTGGAGGTAAAGAAATGATCATACAAAGTAAAAGAGTTTGGGTGTTGGATATCTGGATGGCCGCTCAAATCGAAATAGAAGATGGCAAGATCAAGTCGATCCATCCTTATGGGAAAAAACCAGTGGATGAAGATTATGGCGATCTGCGGATCGTCCCTGGATTCATTGACGGTCATACTCATGGCGCTTATGGATGGGATACGAATGATGCCACACCCGAAGGACTAAGAAACTGGGTCAAGAATATCGTTAAGGAAGGTGTCACCGCTTTGCTTCCAACAACGATCACGCAAAGCGAAGAAGTCTTGACCGCCGCGGTCAAGAATGTCGCCAATGTCGTGAAAGAAGGGTATGAGGGCGCAGAAATCTTAGGCATCCACTTTGAAGGTCCTTATTTGGATCAAGTGTTCAAAGGCGCGCAGCCAGAACAGTATTGCGTAAAACCAGATGTAGAACAATTCAAACGGTATCAAAAGGCGAGCGACAACTTGATCAAGATCGTGACGATGGCTTGCGAACACGATGAAGACTATAAGCTGCTCCATTACCTTGTTTCGCAAGGAATCGTTGTATCGCAAGGACATTCGGGCGCAACCTATGAACAAGCGGCCGAAGCGATCGCAAATGGAGCCATGAGCATGACGCACGTTTATAATGGCATGAGTAAGTTTCAGCATCGTGAACCTGGTCTAGTCGGCGCTGCTTATCGTTTCAGAGAAGTCTATGGAGAATTGATTACGGATGGAAACCATTCCCATTTGGCGGCGATCAATAATTTCTATAAAGAAAAAGGCGAAGATCACGTATTGCTGATCACAGATTCTTTGATGGTCAAATCGCTTCCAGTAGGAACGCGCGTTTTGTTTGGAGGCAACGAGATCGAACTGTTCCCAGATGGTTCGGCTCACTTAGTGGGAGCTGGAAACTTGGCAGGCTCGACGCTCAACGTCAACAAAGGATTGAAGATCGTCGTAGAAGAAGCGGGAGTTCCTTGGCGTTCAGCGATCAATAGCTGTACGCTCAATCCTGCAAGAATGTTAGGCATCGAAGACCATAAAGGAAGCATCCAAGCCGGCAAGGACGCGGATCTTGTTGTTTTGGAAGACAATTATGATGTCAAAATGACGTATGTAAAAGGAAAGAAAGCATTTTAAAGCCAGGTAAACTGGCTTTTTTTGGAGGAATATGAAAGTAATCATTTGTGTAGATCAAGACAACGGGATCTTGTTCAATCATCGTCGTGTTTCTCGAGATCGACGCGTGATCGAACAAATCGAAGCGGAAAATGAAGAGATCTGGATGAGCTCTTATTCAAAAAAGATGTTTGAAAATGATGAAGGAGCGAAAATAAGCGAGGATCTTGCCGATAAACCTATTGTGTTTCTAGAAGAAGATATTCCGAAAGATTGGGTGATCGACGAGTTGATACTCTATCGTTTTGACGAGCTTTATCCAAGTGATATCAAGCTGACTTTCGATCTTAAAAAGATGGTTCTAAAAAACGTTACGACATTGGAAGGCTATTCGCATCCGCGAATCGATAAAGAGGAGTACGTTCGATGAAAAAATGGCTACAGCTCTTTCTTTCTTTTTGGCTCGTCTTTGGATTCACGGCTTGTCAGGCCCAGATCAAGCCAAGTGTATCCCTTGATACGCTTCCTGATTATTCCAATGTCCCATATATTGCGATCGATGACAATCTCCCGTCCTTCAACGAAGATGAGATTACTACGACATCCTTTGAAACCTATTATCCGCTCGATTTCTTAGGAAGGGCGACGGGCGCTTTCGCAAGCTTAGGAAAAGATCTCCTTCCTACAAAAGAGAGAGGCGATATTCATCAAGTAAAGCCAAGCGGATGGCAATCGGTACGATATGATCAAGTCGAGGGAGGCAGTTTATACAATCGCTGCCATTTGATCGCATGGTCACTTTCGGGCGAAGATGCAAATCCAAACAACTTGATCACCGGAACTCGGTATTTGAATACAAAAGGGATGCTTCCTTTTGAAAACATGGTTCGAGATTATATCAAAGAAACAGGCAATCACGTCATGTATCGAGTGATCCCGATTTATGATGACTCAAATCTAGTCGCAAAAGGAGTTGAAATGGAAGCCTTGTCTGTCGAAGATCAAGGGGAAGGGATTTCCTTTCATGTCTATTGTTTTAATGTGCAGCCTGGGATCCAGATCGATTATGCCAATGGAGATAGTTGGGAAGATGGAAGCAATCCAACACGATCCGATCGTTCTAAAGAACAAACGTTTGTTTTGAATACAAAAACCAAAAAGATCCATAGTCCAGATTGTTCTTCTGTAAAATCAATGAACACCAAGAATAAAAAGTTTGTCCGTGACTCGCTCGAGCATCTTGAACAAGAAGGGTATTCAGTTCATGCTCAATGTATAAAGGAGAATGAAAAATGATGAAGTATACAAAATTGGTCGATCTAGATCCGCAAGAAAGTCTTGTTTTGGTGAACGAGACGATCAAAAAGCGCAAGACCATTTCCTTTCCGAAAGAACAATTGGATGTTTTCGATGCTTTAAGACTCGGAAAAGACTTGAATACGATCGAGGAAGAGAGCTTGTCTTCTTTAAAAAACTTACAAAAAAAGATCGATCGGTTGCTGATCCAAACAGAAAATTCGCATTTGTTAAAATTTGAAGAATATGAAGTCTTGAAAAATCAGCAGGAGATTGGATGGCGGATTGAGCTTTTGTATCCTAATGAACTCTCTTTAAAGGAATTCAAGAAATACCATACTTTAAGCGAAAAAGAAGAAGAAATGCTTCTTGATCAGATCGTTCTGGCTTTGCAAGAAGCCATGAAAGCCGATCTTCCTATCCATCAACCGGATCTAGAGAACATTTATGTGGTTAGAGAAAATGAATATCGCTTGGGTTTGATCGGAAGCGATCCATCCTTCTCGTTTGATTCCTTGCAAGAACTTTTCGAGTATCCGAAACTAAAACAGAAAGTCAAAGAAAGTGATTTATGGACCTATTCATTTTATGATAACTAAAAGGAGTGGTTACGTATGAAACTCATTGGATCGATCGTCAAGGTCGCAGGAATCGTTTTGATTGGAACAAGTTTGGTCAAACTTGGCAAAGAGCTTGAGAAATTCGAAGAATTCAAAAAGAGAAACCATAAGTGGTTATAATTGAATGCAAGAGTCCTATTTTAGGGCTCTTTTTGTATAAAGCATCTAAATTGAAGTGGTATTTTAGCGGTTTTATAATAGATACAAAGGTGATGACTCTTAGACAGGTCATAAAGGAGGACTTCTATGGATTATGAAAAAATGTCCGAAAATCTACAAAAGATTTTAATGAATGCCGTAAACGACGCTAGAGCGAATCAGCACGCAAGTGTAGATACGATCGATGTGTTGGAAGCGATGTTCAAATCTGAAATCCTTGACGGTCTTTTTGATCGTATCAATGTAGATAAAAAACTGGCTTTGACCATCATTGCGGAAGAAGAAAAGAAGATCGCGAAAAGTTCTTCACAAAACATTAATTTGTCCAATGAAGTACAAAAGTCGATCGATAAAGCAGCGAAGTGGGCGTCTCAGCACGATGAGATCTACCTTTCGGTCGCAACACTTTGGATCGCATTGATGTTCAACCATTCATACATTTCACGCAGACTCGTACAAACATTCAATCTCACGGAGAAAGAATGTGAACAAGCAGAATTAGAACGCCGTGGCGGACGGAAGATGGATACGCCAAATGCGGAAGAGAACTTAGAAGCGTTAAAAAAATATGGACGCGATCTCGTTGCTGAAGTCAAGGAAGGAAAGATCGATCCGATCATCGGCCGTGACGACGAGATCCGGCGCGTAATGCAGATCCTTTCAAGGAAAACGAAAAACAACCCTGTCTTGATTGGTGAGCCTGGCGTTGGTAAAACAGCTGTAGTTGAAGGACTTGCATGGCGGATCATGAAAGGCGATGTACCAGAATCTTTGAAAGATAAGACTTTAATCGAACTCGATATGGGTTCTTTGATCGCTGGCGCAAAATATCGTGGTGAATTTGAAGAACGTTTAAAAGCGGTTCTAGATGAAATCAAAAATTCCAATGGGCGGATCATCGTATTTATCGATGAGATCCATAACTTAGTAGGTGCTGGAAAAACAGAAGGCTCGATGGATGCCGCTAACTTATTGAAACCTATGCTTGCGCGTGGTGAATTACATATGATCGGTGCCACTACGTTCAATGAATATCGTCAATATATTGAAAAAGATGCCGCTCTGGAACGTCGTTTCCAAAAGGTCAATGTCAAAGAACCAAATGTTGAGGATACGATCGCGATCCTTCGAGGCTTGAAAGATCGTTTTGAAGGGTATCATGGTGTCCGTATCCTTGATGATGCGCTTGTTTCTGCGGCAACTATGTCAGATCGCTATATCACCGATCGTTTCTTGCCAGATAAGGCGATCGATCTTGTGGATGAATCCTGTGCGACTTTAAAAGTTCAAATGGAAAGCATGCCACAAGAGCTAGATGAATTGGAGCGCAAGATCATGCAGCTTCAAATCGAAAAAACGTCTTTGATGTCAGAGGATGACAAAAAAGCGGTTGAACGTCGTACTGAAATCGAAGAAGAAATGGGAAAACTGCAGGAGAAGCGTGATGAACTCCATTCAAAATGGGAAGATGAAAAGCGGATCCTGAATATGGCTCAAGAAGATAAGATCGCATTGGAAAAGGCGAAACTCGATCTCGAACAAGCACAAAACGAACTTCGTTACGAAGATGCGGCCAAGCTTCAATATCAGATCATTCCTGAATTAGAGGCTCGGATCAATAAAGATGGATTGCCTAAAAACGAAGGAACGATGATCCAAGAAACAGTGAATGAAGAGCTTGTCGCAAAGATCATTTCACGCTGGACAGGTGTTGAGGTTTCTCGTTTGGTGGAATCGCAACGTGAAAAACTGCTCAACTTGAAAAATGAACTCGAAAAACGTGTTGTTGGACAAGATCATGCGATCGAACTCGTGGTCGACTGCATCCTTCGTTCGAAAGCGCAGATCCAAGATGAAAATCGTCCAATCGGTTCTTTCTTGTTCTTAGGACCTACAGGTGTAGGTAAAACAGAAGTTGCCAAAGCGCTTGCGGAACAATTGTTTGATGACGAGCGACATATCGTTCGTATCGATATGTCGGAATATATGGAGAAACATAGTGTGTCGCGTTTGATCGGATCGCCTCCAGGATATGTAGGTCATGAAGAAGGCGGTCAACTGACGGAAGCGGTTCGAAGAAATCCATACTCGATCGTTTTGTTCGATGAGATCGAAAAAGCGCATCCAGATGTATTCAATGTGCTACTGCAGATCTTGGACGATGGTAGAATCACCGATTCAAAAGGCGTTACAGTCGACTTTAAGAACACGATCATTATTTTGACAAGCAACTTAGGCGCGCAATATGCGTTTGAATACATCAATGAGCCTGAACTTCTTCAAGAGAAGTATATGGATGCGGTCAAGAAACATTTCCGTCCTGAATTCATCAACCGGATCGATGAAATCGTTGTCTTCAATGCACTGCAGGATAAGGCATTTATCCGAATCGCCCGCAAGTTTATGAATGAACTTTCTCATCGCCTAGAGAACAAAGACATTACTCTTCATGTGAGCGATGCGGTTTACGATAAGATTGCGGAAAATGGTGTTGATCCATTGTTTGGGGCAAGACCGATGAAGCGATATATCCAAAGAAATATCGAAACGGAAATCGCCAAAAAAATGATCGCGGAAGGTGCTATGAATGATGCAACGATCGATGTTGACGTTAAAGATGATCGGTATCATATCGAAGTTAAGAAAAATCCAAAAGATTAGTATATAATCATTAGGCGAGGTCGTTCCTCGCCTTTTTTAGGAGAAGATATATGAATCAAATAGAACAATTAAATCAATGGATCCGTGAAAGCAATCGGATCGTGTTCTTTGGTGGCGCGGGAGTATCGACGGAGAGTCATATTCCTGATTTTCGCAGCGATAATGGATTGTATAAGAAAAAATATCCATATCCAGCTGAAACGATGCTTTCGCACACGTTTTTTGTGAACCATCCTAAGGAATTTTTTGATTTTTACTTTAATCAAATGATTTACGAGGATGCTGTTCCGAATAAAGCGCATTACGCGTTGAGCAAGTTGGAACAGGCTGGAAAGCTGAAGGCGATCGTAACTCAAAATATTGATGGGCTGCATCAAAAAGCGGGGTCTCTCAACGTGCTCGAGCTTCATGGTTCGGTTCTTCGCAATTATTGCACTCGGTGCGGAAAATTCTTTACGTTGGAAGAGACGATCAAGCTTCGTGATCAAGATGGCATTCCTCGTTGTGATGTGGATGGGCAGATCATAAAACCCGATGTAGTATTGTATGAAGAGGGGTTGGACCAAAACATTTTATATCAAGCGATCGATCAGATCTCGAAGGCGGATCTTCTGATCGTAGGAGGAACGAGTTTGGTCGTCTATCCGGCTGCCGGATTGATCCAATATTTTCGAGGAAAGCACTTAGTATTGATCAATAAAGAAGTCACACCAATGGATGCGCAAGCGGATCTCGTGATTCATGAACCGATCGGAGAAGTTTTGGATCAAGCGGTCAAGAATTTATAAATGATGTTGACAATTCTATTGTTTCTCTTTCTTTTATCGCTTTGTGTCTTCTTATCGATCATATATCGTGAGCCACGTACTTTGTGGAGCGGCTTTTCGTTCTTTTGGGTGCTTTTGTTTTTGGGATTGCTGATCATCGCTTATTTGATGAAATACTCGCAATGGATCGTTGAGCATCAAGGTTTGTATTTAGCTTTGATCATTCTATTGATCATAGCCATGATTTTGTTGTTTATGTTTCCCGTATTGGTGATCTTGACATTTTTTGTAGAAGGAATCAAATTGATCCGTCATGAAGGCTTTCGATTTTCGAACATTTTGTCCTTATTATTCTCGATCGGTTTGTTCGTTTATTTGTTTGGCTTTCCAATCTTTTTTGGATTGCAGCAAAATCCGTATTTAACGATCCTTTATGGGATCGTGTCTACTTGCGTTGTTTATGGTTTAAGCGTGTTCACGATATTTTGTTTTTCGGCGATGCTCAATCTAGTTCATTTCACAAAACGAAAGAATCTAGACGCGATCATCGTATTAGGTTCGGGCATCCTTGGAAAGAAGATCACTCCTCTTTTGAAGGCGCGCGTGGATGCGGGGATCGAATTATTGAAAAAAAACCCAAAAGCAATCTTGATCCTTTCTGGCGGACAAGGTGAAGGGGAAGAGATTCCTGAGAGCAAAGCCATGTACGAATATTGCCTTTCGAAGGGTGTCGATCCTGATCGGATGATTCAGGAAAATCGTTCAAAAAACACAAATGAAAATTTGCTTTTTTCTAGAGAGCTTCTTTCAGGACAAAAGGATCGGGTGGCGATCGTGACGACACGATATCATGTCTTTAGAGCTTTAGAGCTTGCCAGACTTCAAAATTTTCGATGCATTGGTTTTGGCTCGAAAACAAAGTGGTATTTTACATTGAACGCTTTTTTAAGAGAGTTTATCGGCTATATCGCGATGACTTGGAAAACGCAAGCAATCTTATTGGGTATTTTATTGATTCCTTGGTTTTTAACTATTTTGCTCACTCTGAGAAAATAAAGCTCAGGTGAGCTCTTTTTTTATTCTGTCCTCTAAAAATATTTAATAAAAGTATAGACAGATGATCCGAAACAAAGTATGATAAGCAAGCGTTGAGAAAGACGCAGGAGAAACGAATTTCATAGATCC
>Connie_p2__coassemble_929_pt1 | contig 18920 bp, 20 predicted proteins | sample Connie_p2__metabat2_low_PE_010 | metagenome-assembled genome bin Connie_p2 | reverse complement strand
TTTTTAATCGAGAATGATCGTCATGCTCATCGCGCCGATCCAGATCAAAAACGCCGGTAGAATATTCGGGAGCACACTCGGATTGGCGGCGCAAGCCAAAAATAAGAGAGTCATAGCGATCACAATGCCCCATCCCATCCGCTTATTAGGTTGTATGTCATAGACCCTAGACCAAAAGATCAAGCAGACTCCAAAAAAACCATAAACAAGTGGCGCCGATCCGCCTTGGAAGGGCAAAGAAAGTCCATGACTCATCAATGTGGATTCATTTTGGAGCAAACAGAATAATAGCGAGCTTCCGAATGGCGAAAGGATCAAAAATGTCTGGTGCAGCATACGGCTGAAAGTTCTGCTCATCGTTTCACCTTCTTTACTCTATATTGTACTCAAATTTTGGGAAATCAGTGGGTTTATGCTTAAAAAAAGAAGCCGTTTAGTTTTCGGCTTCTTCTTGGTTTTCTGAATCGGATCCACGGTTTTCGATGATGGAACGTTCCATGGCGCGAAGACGTTTTTTAATATCTTTTTTCGCTTTATGGTTGTAGACCAAGCCGACAAGCCATCCATTCATGGCTGCCATTTTTCCTTGCCCTTCAAAATCTTCCATATACGACAAGCCGATGTTTCCGTTCTCGAGCTCTTCGACTTCATAGCGCATCCTGTTTTTTCCGGCGCCAGAATCGAATTCCGCTTCATAGATCGTAGGGTATGTGAATCGCGTGATCGTGACACGTACGCTCGCGTCTTTCCCCATCTTCGATTTTAATTTTTTCTTATACGTATAATTATCATGTAACGCGGAAACATTGACGGATTTTCCGGTCGCCTGCTTGATATCATAAATAACAGAAGGCACGATCACATCAAAGAGTTCTTTGGCGCTCACTTCCATTTCGAGATTGACTTCTATCATTCTAGTTCCTCCCTTTATTCGAATGTGTTAATCATAACATAGTTGACTTCAATTGGAAATCTCGATCGTTTCGACTTCGGGATTATAAAACGTTTTTGTCAAAAAGATCGGTTCTCCTTTTTTTGTGCGGTAGAGCGATTCGACCATGATGATCGGACGATCCAGAGCGATTTCCATTAAATTGGCGAATTGTACTGGAACTAGGATGGGGTAAAACGTTTGATGGATATGAAATTCATCTTTAGATTCGATCGCTTCAAACACATGATCGATATCTTGGTAATCGTCCATATAGCGTCGTTTGGATACATAGATCTCATCGATATAAGCCACGCGCTCATCTTTATTGTGTTTGGACACGATCCGCAGAAGATCTTCATAAACCGGAATTTCTAAAATAGGCGCGATATCTTTAAAAACTCTTCGCGTCATATACAACAAGTGCCTTGAATAGTGACTTGGGCGGAGCGAGTTCTTTTTGATCAATCCTTTTTCCGAAACAAAGGTGCCGCGCGTGGTATCCCGATATAAGACACCTTCATCGACAAGTTCATTGACCGCTTTTCGAAGCGTCATTCTCGATACGTTGAATTTTTGAGAAAGTGCGCGTTCGGATGGAATAGCGGTATTGCTTTCTTGTTGGGAAATTAAATCCAGAAGTTCCGTTTTCACTTGCTGGTAGACTGGTTTAGCCATCTTGTTCCACCCTTTCTTTTTTACTTACTATTTCATGAATCCGAATGTTTTCCACGGATCCAAGTATTCGAGCAAGATCATTTCTTGTTCTGGTAAGTGGCCGACAACATTCTTTTTACCATCATTTGGCATATCTTTCAAGATAACGTGAAGCTCTCCTTTATATCTGTCATAATTGTCATTTACGATGACGATATCTCCTCGTTTAAGATCGCGCGTGTTTCGAGGCGGGATCGAAGCATCTTTGAATGTGATGCGCGGCATCGTGGAGCGAGCGGCGTATTCGTTCATATCCCCACGTACAAAATGCGGATGCTCATAAAGGATCTTTTCTTCCGTTGGCGCAAGTTCGCCCTCCAAATCAACCTTGAATGTCAGCTTGCCCGGCTCGATTTTGGCAAGTTCGGCCATTTCTTCTTCCGAAGCGAAACAGTTGGCGATCAATACGTCGTCAACAAGTCCTGTCGCGAATAAGTGACGGGCTTGCAGATCGATCGGCAGGTCGCGGTGCATTTCCAAAGTGCACAAACCTTCATAGACGTTCCATGGACCAAAGGTGTTTGGCTGCTGGCTAGAGACAAAAGCGGCGATCGGCAAGTTGTGCTTGCGGATCTGTTTGGATGTTTTTTCAAATGTCTTGTAGCTTAATCCCGAATAGCGTTGTGGATAAAAGTTATGACATGTGAGGACATAGTCGGTATTTGGTTTATAGCTCATGATGTTGTCGATGGCTTTATTGTCGACAGAAGCGTTGAATTCGATCTTTAAGTGATTTGGATTATAGGTCATGAGCGCTTCTTTGTGGCCATCGAATCCTTCGTCGAGCCGGATACCATCGGCATCGATTTCTGAAAAGAACGAAAGATTGTCATAACTGATGCCTAGACGTTCGAAGACATAAGGAGCGACATCCATGATGACTTCCATTCCGTTTTGGTGGGCGAAGTCGATGAGCTCTTTGAATTCTTCTTTGATCTCTTCTTTTGGTTTATCGACCGACAACAAGCAAGTAAAGATGCGTTTGAATCCATACTTGGCTGCTTGTTCGATGTATTTTTTGTTTTCTTCCAAACTGGCGTGTTCGGGATAAATCGAAATTCCTAATCTTCTCATTTTTTATTTCTCCTTGTTTTTGTGGTGTTTTGATTCTTTTTTTTACTGTTTTTATTTCGGAACAAAATGATTCCGATCAAGATGATGCAGAGTCCTTCGATCACGATGATGATTGGTTTGTCATACATTGGCGAAGATACGATAAAGAGCAGTCCGATCGATATGATGAACAGCTCCCATGAGCCCCATTTGTTCATACTTATCCTTTCTAAAAAAAGGAAGGGAATTCCCTTCCTTTACTGATGCATGTCTTATTACTCAACTTCCTGCATGCGGTTGGCTAGAAGGACAAATGGTGTCCAAATTCCAAAGGAGATCGCCAAGTTCAATAAAGCGACTAGAGCGGCCATGAAGCTTCCGCCTGTTGCTAAGAAGGCATAGATACCAACTGGCATTACCCAAGGCACTTGTACATAAACTGGAGGGATCATTCCGCTGGCAGTGAACAAGTAAGCGACCAATGTACATACTGGAGGTACGATCAACCAAGGAATCAAGTAGATTGGATTCAATACGATTGGCAGACCGAAGATGATTGGTTCGTTGATGTTGAAGACACCCATTGGAGCGGCCAATTTACCAACTTCACGTACATCTTTCCGTTTCGAGAAGATCAAGATGGCGATCAATAGACCAAGAGTCACACCAGAACCACCCATTTGAGCGTAAGCGTCCAGCGAACCGCGAGTCCAGATGTATGGCATTCCGACAGTTGTACGATGTTCTTCAAAGTAAGCTAAGTTTTCAAGAAGCGCTGGTGTGTAGACACCTTCGATAAATGGCGCCATAACGTTGGATCCATGCAGACCAAAGAACCACAGCAATTGAACGAGGAATGATACTAAGATCGCGCTGAACATATTTTGTGAAAGTCCCATCAAAGGCGCTTGGACGAATTTTTGGATCAACTCGTTTGGATACATGCCGGCAAATGCCACGCAGCATTGAGTCACGATACCAAACACATAAATCGCGATACATCCTGGAATGATAGCCGCAAACGCGTTACCAACTGCTGGAGGCACGTTGTCTGGCATTTTGATCGTGATATTGGCGAGCATAAGTTTTACATAGATCATACTGGATAGAAGACCTACGATCAAAGCGGTGAACAATCCACCCGCTCCCGTATAGGCACTTCCCATGTATCCCCATCCGGATACAGCGATATTGACAGCGTCTCCATTCGCTACCGCGTCAACGCCTAAAGCTTGAAGAGCGGAAAGATCGGACGCGCTCACGTTTGCGAGCGTGAAATCGAAAGCGGCGCTTTGGTTCATGCAAGTCACAACAGCCGAGAAAGCGATAACGCCTCCGGCAATCGGGTTCACATTATATGTTTTAGCGATTTGATACCCTAGCGCGAAAGAGAAAGCAAGAGACAAGATCACGATCGATCCAAAGTAAACGTTTCCGTTCACATTGATCAGTGGTGTCATCGCTTGTACAAAAGAGTTCCCGTCTCCAAACCAGGAGTTTGGAAGGTCACGGAAGAATACGTTCAATAAGACGGCGATACTACCCACCATCGTAATTGGCATGATCGAGATGAACGCATCACGGATCGCCACTAAGTGTTTTTGGTTACCGATGCGAGCGGCGACTGGCATGAAGTGTTCTTCCATCCAATTCAAAAAACCATTCATAGTAAGATAATTCCTTTCTGCCAAGTTCGTTCTTGGTCTATACCACTGTTATACCTTGTAAACGCTTTCCTGTCAACACCTTTTCCATATTTGTGTCATTTTTTCGTTGTATATTTTATTTTTTGGAAAAGCGTAGGATAATTATGGTTTTTTTATGGTATCTTCATTGAAACACGGTTTTTTATGGAAGGCAACTCATTTGATTTTTAGACCAATTTGGCTTAAAAAAAGACCAATGTTGATCTTGGTCTTTTTAGTGGCTCACGCTTTGTTGGGCGAGCATGGCGGCTCCAACAATGCCTGGTTCTTCGAGCTGTGCTTCTTCTATGCGGATATCGCGCATCGCATCGAAGATCTTGGCGTGGAACTTTTGATCCAACGCTTCTAGGAAGACATCTTTTCCTTTCATGACACCTCCTCCTAGGATGATGATGCTTGGATCGATCACAAGGGCGATGGTCGACAATAAGGTCGAGAGATGGTCTGTCATTTGCTCAACGATTTCTTGGGCTTCTTTTTGGTTTTGCTTGGCTAGATCGAATACGTTTCCGGCATGCTCGATCTGTTGGCCAAGCTTTTCTTTTCCAATTCTTGTGATGGCTGTCCCGCTTCCCAACGCTTCGGCGGCGCCTGCATTCATGATGCCGATCGCTTCATAATGCGGGTCGACGATCACATTGCCAACTTCTCCGGCAAAGCCGTGGAATCCGCTCAATAATTTTTGGTCAATGACGGCGGCTCCTCCAATTCCAGTCGAGATGGAGATGTAGTAGACGATCGCGTGTTCTTTTCCTGCGCCGGATATCGCTTCTCCATAGCCGGCCGCTTTCACGTCGTTGGCTAGGATGACGGGTTTGCCTAGATCTTGTTCGAGTTGTTTTTTTAATGGATAATCGACGAGTTTTGGTAAGTTGTTGGCGGCGGTGATGATGCCTTTTTCTTGATCGATCAAGCCTGGGACGACGATTCCGATCGCGTTGGCTTGTTCATAATTGTCTAGTTGCTTGATCAAGCTTTCGATCTTGTCGACGATCGCTTGCGCTCCTTTTTCTGGATTTGAGGATCCTTTTACCATGGAGAGAATCGTTCCGTTTTCGTCGACGAGCGCACAGCGGGCGTTGGTTCCACCTAAATCGACACTAATATTCGTTTGCATAGTTTCTTCCTCGCTTTTTCTTCATTGTATCATTAAAAAGCAAAAAGAAAACCTCCAAGCGGAGGTTTGGTCTAGACAAATTAGATTTGTACGATTTTCATCATGTTCGTGTTGCCAGATCCTACTGGATAGCCGGCTACGACGATAATATAGTCGCCTTTGTTGAAGCCATGGACTTGGGCGATCGTACGCGCCAAGTTGACATCGTTTTCTTGTGTGTTTTGCGTTGAAGAAAAGTATGGAACGACTCCAAAGACTGGCAAGATCGCGCGTTGTGTAGCTCGATCGAAGCATACAGCGATGATTGGCGCTTCTGGACGGAATTTCGCCAAACGGCGGGCTGTATTTCCCGATTGCGTGAACGCCACGATACATTTGACATCGATCGCTAGCGATGTATCGGCTACTGAGATCGCGATCGCGTCGTTCATCGTGCGACGGCTCGATTTGATTCCCGATTTCAAACGTTGTTTATATGGGATCATCGGCTCGATCGCGTAGGCGATCTTGGTCATCGTATGTACAGCTTCGACTGGATAGTGGCCGGCTGCTGTTTCGCCTGAACACATGATGGCATCTGTTCCATCCATGATGGCGTTGGCGACGTCGCTTGCTTCCGCGCGCGTAGGGCGTGGATTTTCTTGCATGCTTTCTAGCATATGGGTCGCTGTGATGACTGGTTTTCCCATTTCGTTGGCGATCTTGATCATTTGTTTTTGGTAGATCGGTACGTATTCAAGAGACACGTTGACACCTAGATCTCCACGAGCGACCATGACTCCGTCGCTGACTTCCAAAATGTCGCGGAGGTTGTCAAAGCCTTCTTGGTTTTCGATCTTCGGAATGATTTGGATGTTGTCGCGGTTCTCGTCGATCAAGATCTTGCGGATCGCGAGGACATCTTCTCTGCGGCGAACAAAACTTGCGGCGATATAATCGACATCGTTTTGAGCGCCAAAGCGGATATCGGCTTCATCTTTTTCGGAGATGAATGGCATACTTAAAATGATGCCTGGCAAATTGCATCCTTTGCGGCTCTTCAAAAAATGTGGGTTGGCCACGGTTCCGACGATCTTCTTGCCTGCTTCGACTTCTGTGATGTTGACACGCATTTTTCCATCGTCCATTAAAATATAGTCGCCAGGTTTTACGTCGTTGAACACTTCTGGGCAGCGAAGGGTGAATTTTTCTTTCGTTCCTTCCACTTCTTCCGGGACGATCGTGACTGTGTCGCCTTCAACAAAATCAACGCCGCCATCTTTGAAATCGCCTAAACGGATTTCTGGTCCTTTTGTATCTAAGAGAATGCCGATCGGTGTTTGCAGTTCTTTCGACACTTGGCGGATGAGCTTGATCCGGTTCCCTTGTTCTTCATAGTTTCCATGAGAGAAGTTTAATCGCGCGATGTTCATTCCTTCTTTGACAAGTTGTACGAGCGTATCATGGTTTTCGCTCGCTGGCCCTAATGTACAAACGATTTTTGTCTTTTTTTCCATATACATCCTTTCTTCAAATATACCTTCCTAAAAACTTAAGCCTATTTTATCCTAATCGTTCAAACAGATTTGTCAATGGTTTTCTTGACATTGCTGGCATAACGAGCGCTTCTTCGATCGGATAGGCTACGATTTTATTTTCACGGATCGCGACGCACTGTCCGCCAATGCCTTGCATCAGTAGATCGACGGCTTTTTCACCCATTTGAGAAGCGAGCATACGGTCGAAAGGACATGGGGAGCCCCCTCGTTGGATATGGCCGAGGACGGTCGCTCTTCCGGAGAAGCCGGTGTTCAAGGAGATCTTCTTAGCGAATTGATGTACGTCGGTGATCTTCTCGCTCATGACGATAATGGCATGTTTTTTCTTGCGAATCAAATCTAAGTCTCTAAGACGGTCCAAAATTTCGTTTTCGTCAAATCCGGTTTCGCTGGTGACGACGATTTCAGCGCCGCAAGCGATGCCTGCCCATAAGGCAAGGTCTCCGCATCGGTTTCCCATTACTTCGACGATCGAGCAGCGGTGGTGCGAATTCGATGTGTCCCTGAGCTTATCGATCGCATCGACGATCGTCTCTAACGCGGTTTGAAAGCCGATCGTAAAATCGGTGCAGGTAATGTCGTTATCGATCGTGCCTGGAAGGCCGATGCAGTTGATGCCCATTTCGGTGAGCGAAAGAGCGCCTCGATAGGAGCCATCTCCTCCGATGACGACAACCGCTTCAATGCCGCGCTTTTGCAGCTGGCGGATCGCTTTTTGACGGACTTCGATATCTTTGAATTCAGGAAGTCTGGCCGATCCTAAAATCGTTCCGCCTCGATTGACGATCTCGCTGACATCTTCGCTTGTCAATGGTTCGATATAGCCTTCGACCATGCCTTTGTATCCATTATAAATACCAAAGACTTCAAGTCCGGCGTTGAGGCCGACGCGTGTGACGGCGCGAATGGCGGCGTTCATGCCTGGGGAATCGCCTCCGGATGTCAAGATACCAATTCTTTTAATCATAAGTATAACCTCCATCCCTTATTTAGGTCGTTATTCTCCTTAACTATACCACAGTTCGATCATTTTTCGATATGGTACGAACGCTTCTTTTCTTGGAAGCATCTAGATAGACTTCCTTATTTTGGCACCCTACTATTGAATTATATTAAGGAGGTCATTATCATGGTCAATTCAATGTATTGGATATTAGGTATCGTTTGGTATTTGCTCGTCGTGATCGGCGCTTGGAAGATGTTCGAGAAGGCGGGCGAAGCTGGATGGAAGGCGATCATTCCGATCTATAATATGTATATTGTCTTCAAATTTGCTTGGCAGACGATGTATTTTTGGGTTTGGATTGGTTTGGCGATCGTGGGGGCTTGGTTCACATACGCTTCGTTTGGCGATTCTGTCGGGTTTATGTATTACGCTTCGTGGATCATCAATTTCGTGCAGCTTTTGATCGCGTGCAACTTGGCGTTTCGTGTCAGCGGATGTTTTGGACATGGGATCTGGTTCGCGCTTGGTTTATACTTTTTCCCATTCATTTTTACGATCGTTCTTGGATTTGGTTCTTCTCGGTATGTAGGAGAATACAATTCATTTACCGCGTAAAGGAAAAGGACATTCGAGTGTTTGATCTCGGATGTCCTTTCTTTTGTGTTTAGAGGCATTCTTGGATATATTTGGCGAGGCCAGGAATGACTTCTTTGATTTTGATATGGGTCGTGTTGAGACAAAGGTCGTAATTTTCTTTTTCTCCCCATTTGGTGGGCGCGATCATTTCATGGATCTTTTTGCGGTTTTTGTCGACGTCTTTGATTTTACGGACGAGTTCCTTATCGTTGAGTTTTTCTTCTTCCGGTCCTTTGAGGCGGCAGCGTTTGACTTTGGCTTCCATGCTCGCGTAGACAAAGATTGAGAATGGGTGCTGGTCGGCCAAGATTTCGGCGCATCCATGACCTACGATGACACAGTCGCCTTTTTTGGCGAGTTCTTGAATGATCTTTTGTTGGGAGACGAGGATGTCGATTTGTTGTTGATTGTAGAATGTATGGCCGAATTGGTTGGCGACAAGCGTGATCGCTCGTTCGGAGACTTCGTTGACGAAGTTTTCATTCATGCCTGTTTGTTTGCAGATTTCTTTGATGATTTCTTGGTCGTAATAGGCAAAATCGAGTTCTTCGGACAAACGTTTTCCGATTTCTCTTCCTCCGCTTCCAAATTCTCTAGAGATAGTAATGATCTTTGGCATTAGAGTTCCTCCACGAGTTTGAGCATTTGTTCTGGATTTTGTTGGGGTTTTACTTTTTCGAGCGCTTTTTCGATCTTCCCTTCTTCATCGATCAAATACGTGCTTCGTACGATTCCCATATATTTCTTGCCATACATGCTTTTTTCTTTCCATACGTCGTATTGCTCGATGACTTTATGGTCCGGGTCGGATAAGAGTTCAAAAGGCAGCTCATATTTTTCTTGGAATTTTTTATGAGATGCGACCGAGTCTTTCGAGACGCCTAGAACGATAGCGTCTTTTTCCATGAAGTCTGGATAGAGTTCTTTGAAGGCGCATGCTTGTTTCGTGCATCCGCTCGTGTTGTCTTTGGGATAAAAATATAAGATGACTTTTTTCCCTTTGAAATCGGAAAGGGATACGTCCTTTCCGTCTTGATCTTGTAATGTAAAGTCTGGGGCTTTGGTTCCTACTTCTAACATAGTCTACTCCTTTTTTAAATAGTAGCATGTCCACAAGAAAAAAATAAGGAAAAGGATTGAAAAGTCTTTCATTTCACTCCATAAATGTCAAAAAGGGAGGATTTTTAAATTTTCATTTCATTGTCGCTTTGATTTTTTTATGGTTTCTTCAGATACATTCAATGTGCGCATGATCGTTTTGACATCGAATTTTTCTTTCAGCATATGAAAGATCATGTTTGTTTTTTCTTCTTCTCTTCCTTTTTCTATTCCCTTTTCTATTCCTTTATTCTCTGCTTTCATCATCAAGTTCTGAAGTTTTTCATTTAACTGCACCTTGTTTTCCTCCTGCTCTTTCTTTCAGTACTTCATACTTAATCGTTTATAACATTAAAGAGAAGCGTTTCTAGATTGGTCAAGATCCGGCTTCTCTTTTTTCTTATTTCATCGTCGCTTTGACTCGTTCGATCGTTTCGGACGATACATTCAATGCCCGCATGATCGTTTTGACATCGAATTTTTCTTTCAGCATATGAAAGATCATGTTTGTTTTTTCTTCTTCTCTTCCCTTTTCTATTCCCTTTTCTATTCCCTTTTCTATTCCCTTTTCTATTCCCTTTTCTATTCCTTTATTCTCTGCTTTTATCATCAAGTTCTGAAGATTCATGTTCAACTGCATATTGCCTTCCTCCTCTTCTTTTAGATATTCCGCTCTTTCTTTCAGCACTTCATACTTCATCGTTTCCGGATCGGATGCTTTGATATCGTTCATGAGGTCTTTCAATCTCCAATCTCCTTCATAATCGGCATTGAGAATGAGTAGATGCTGTCCATCATTCAGCTCGTTTCCATCTTCGTCTTTCATCGTATAGTGATACATCGGCTTATGTTTTTTGATCGGATCGCCTGCGCAAATAAAGATCACATATGCTTCATGCAGCGTATCATACTCTTCGCCTCTTCGGATCATGTTTTGATCGATGTTTCCTAAATAGTATCGTCCTCTTTTTGGGATATTCTCGTTAGGAAGAAACTGGAATTCCACATCGTATTGATTTCCTTCTCCATCTTCCGCGAAAACATCGAGCCGAGATGTTTTGGAAGTCATGCTCACCATCACATCTTGAATATGAACGCTTTTGACAACAAGATCGGACTGGTCGAGGATCTTTCTCAAAATAAACTGGATCCCTTCAGGAAAATCTTTGATGATTTGTAAAAATTCTGCAGCAATACGAACTATATCGCGATTCCCTTTTCTATTTTCATTTTATAATGCCGTCTTCTTTTTGACAAAAGAAAAGAGAAGTCTTGCTGGAGTGGTTCATGCAGACTTCTCTTTTGAGGTGTTTTAGGAAACGAGTCTAGCTCGTACGGCGACTCGATGGACTCCATAAGGCGTGCAGGTAAATAAAGTCAGCCCATATTCGGAGTCGATCATTCGTTCGACTTCGTCGGCGTCTAGGATCTCAACTTTCTCGATTTTGTATTGATAGGAGGAGGTTGTGGTTTGGATCGTGATCGGATCGCCAAATCCTAGTTGTTGAATGCGTCCAAAATGGCTGTCGGCATTGTGAGCGCAAATGACGATATGGTCTTTATCGCTTACATATAGGCATGGGTATTGGTCCATCGCTTCTTGCGAGTAGGTGGATAATACGGGGAGTTCGAGTTCGAGTGTGGGTATGAGCAGTTGTCCAAAAAAGTGGGGGTCGTTTTTTTGTTCTTGGTGGCTCCTTTCTATTTGTTGTTGGGCAAGGGCTTTTTTCATTTCGTTGTCGTTTTGGTCGTACGAAAAGAGGACGAGCGCACCTAGGATCAATATCCATCCGATTGTGATCAATGATCGGGCGATTTTATTTTTCATAAGGGTCCTTAAGCCAAAGTCCGGCTAGGATGCATGCGCTTCCTAATATGGCGCTGAGTTCGACAAGCCATCGAGATTGTCCTGTGTAGGGCAGGATCGCATCGTTGCGTTTTCGTGTTGGATAGTTTGGTTTGGATGCGATCGGGGCTGTTTTGGGTGTTTCTTCGATTTGCATGTTTATTTCGTCAAGAATGATCGGATGGGTCTTGAATGGTTGGCGTTCGTTTGCGTGTTTGGTTTGTTGGAGCAAATAAACGCCTGGTTCGAGGTTGTCGAAACAAATCGTGTTGTTGGCGCATGTTTTGATTTGTGGCTGAATGTTTTGTTTTTTTAAGGTCGATAAGAGTGTTTCGACTTCTATGTTTTGAAGTGGTTCTGGAACTTTGTAGAGGGCCACTTCGCTTTCTTCATCTTCTATATGGAGCACGATGCTTCCGTTTCCATTGGCGCATACTGGATTGGGTCGTATTATCAATGTGGATATACAGATAATCTGCCATAGCAGGCTCCATAACTTTCTCATTTTTGTTCCCTTCTTTTTGAAACGATTTGTCCGATCAGCATGATCAGTAGGCCTATGCATAGGAAGATGCGTGGCCAAGGTATGGCGTAGGGTTCGCTTGTGTCGACAAGCGGGATGCGGTGTCCGCGTACGAGTAGTCGGTGTGTGTTGACTTCAAAGGGGGTGCAGGTCACTAGGGTGCACAAGTCGGCGTTTGGGTCGATTTGAACATACGTATCATCGCCTGGAAGGACGGTTTTGATTTGATCGACTTCATAGAGCATTTTTTGGTCGAGTGTTTCGATTTGAAAATGATCGCCTTTTTTGAGTCGGTCGAGGTGGGTAAATAGTTGGGCGGATGGGAGTCCTCTATGTCCGGAAAGGATGGTGTGGACTCCTTTTCCGCCTGTTGGCAAGGAGGAGCCTGGCATGTGGCCGATCGCGACGGCCAAAACGCCTTCGCTCGTTCCGTGATAGATCGGATATGTGATGCCTAAGGATGGGATTGAGATGGATCCCATGATGCCTGTTTTTCCTGGGTCGAGAAGGCGGTTGTATGTTTCGTTTTCTGTGTTGGTCAGATTCCAGCGGTCTTCTTTGTCAAGGAGCGTTTGATTGTACGTACGGGCTTGCATGAGCATTTCGTGTTTGATGGGTCGATCGATGTCTTCGACCATTTGTCCATATTCGGTCAGCATGTGGGTTTGGTGGATCGAGTTCCACCAATCGGCTGCGGTCGGATAGGCAATCAAGCCTATGCCGACCAAAAGCATCCATATACTGAGTCGATCGAGCCAGTCGGGTTTTCGTTTCGTGTTGTTATTCTTTTTCGTGGCGACGCCGTGCGAGCCGGATTCCGAGGCCACTAAGCGCCATTAAGCCTCCGACACTGTAGATGAGTGTTTGTCCAAACGCACCGGTCGATGGCATGGTGAAGCCTTTGCCATTATAGACAGTGACATTCAAAGTTCCCTCGTTATTCACGCTTGTATTCGATGGATTTGTTCCATCATTATTTGTATTAATTTGAATCGGACTTTGCCCTTCACCGAATTCATATGTTTCTGACTTATCCGCAATAAGTTGTACCTCTTGTGGTTCTTCCATGATATTATAACCAGTATGGGCTTTGATTTCCTTGAGGTAGTATGTTCCCGCATCTAATCCTTGGATCTCAAATGTCCCTTCGTTATTTGATGTCAATTTCGTGGCTTCGGATTTCGTGACCCAGCCTTTGAATTTATGGGTAGTTGCATCCATTTGAGCATAAATTGGTGAAGTATCACTTCCAACTGTTGAACTCATTAAATAGAATTCAGCGCCTTCTAACTTAGTATCTTTTCCTGTTTCCTTTTTCGTTCCTACAAGTCTGTATGTCAATACGAGAACTTTGTCTTCCGGAGTATACGCAAACGATTCCTCTTGATTTGGATGGTTTGAATACGCGAGTTTTACCGTATTGGTGTTTGGTACATTCTCGCCACTCGCTAGTCCTACCAATGCTTCATTGTTCAACGTTGCTGTATAGGCGACATTGACTACTTGATCGTCTTTTCCTTTCAAGTTTGAAACAGTGACATGGAATGAACAACCATCTTCAAGATTTTCGGTTTCCACCGTATAATCATTACCTAGAGTTTGTTTTGATCCGCCAACTGTTACTATAATTGACCCTTGATTCAATGATAATCCTGAACTCAACGTGTCATGGAATACATAAGAATACTTGCTGTAATGCGTTGTATCTGGAACTGTTGAGGTGATCTGAAATGGAATGGTATCTCCAATGGAGTAATCAGCTACATCTTGGTATTGTTTTGCATCGTCGTAGTTTTCTCTCACTTTTTTCTCAACCGTTGGTGTGTCTGTTTTTTTATTGATTGTCATATTTCCAATGAGCTGGAGCAACGATTCGTTCCATACAAAATCATTTGCATTATTTCCTTCGGTCGTATCGACAATCAAATAATATCCTGCAGGTAATGTTACTGAAGCTGATGTATCGGTCGTATTGATTGCTGTACCACTCCCCTGCAAATTCTGAGAGATTAACAATGCGATCTCACTAGCTTTTCGTTCATTAGCTGTTCCATCTTTATTAGTCGAGTAATTCGCGATAGCTTCTGCCACTTGCTTTTCGGAAGGAGATTCAGAAAGTTTAAGAACTGGCGTTAATGCAGTAATCACATTCGATGAATTCACTCCATCTCCCCACCTTACATTGGAAAGCACTCCATTTGCAACATCTCCTTTAAAGATTTGATAGGCTTTAAATGTATGACCGTTTAAAGACTCATCGATCGTAACAGTATACTCTTTCGAAGTTTCTGTTGTCGTTGGTTCTGCTGGCGTTGGTTCTACTGCCCGTACAGAAACATTGAGAGTCATTCCCCATACTAAGCAAACTAAAGCTAGCGCTTGCTTCATCCGATTTTTAAAACTTTTTTGCATGTTTCTTTTTTGCTACCTTTCTTTTGATTTTTTTCGATTCCATATCCGTACACAGATCAAGCTGACGAACATTACACCTCCTACATATGTGATGATCTGTTTTTTATTGGTTCCGGTTTCTGGAAAGATAAATCCCCCATCTTCCGTTTGCCGGTTGGTGACGACAATTTTGGTTTCTTCGCTTGTCGTCGTTTTTTCATAGGTGGCTTCATAGCCTGCGATTGGTTTTTCCTTTACATCATACGAGTAATAGATCGTTTTTCCGTCTTTGATTTCTTCGCTGACGAGGTTATTGATAGTCGTTTGGTAATTGTTTTGTCTATTAAGCGTGATCGTTTGGATCGGTTTTCCTTCGAGTGTTGGTTTGATTGTTTTCACGCTTACGTTTCGAAGACTGTAGTTATTGATTTGAATATGCATATTGTCATATAGAATAGGAACTTCAAAGGTATAGCGTGTGTAGTTTTCCCAATCATGATCTCCCGCGATTCCTGTGATTGTTTTTTCTGGGATCGGTTTATATACGCTCCAAGGATTCTGGTTCGTAACTACGTTGTCTCCACCTCCTTGGACTTCTAAAACGATTTCTAACACCGTTCCTCTCGGGACTTTTCTTGTTTCTAATGGGATCAAGTCTTGGCCATCTTTCCTTGCTTCGATCGAATATTCTAAAAGATCATCGACTGGTTGATCGTGTTCGTATTGGATCACGTCCATTTGAACTTGTCGTGTTGGTCCTGAGATTTCGAGTCCTTGTCGATCTTGCCATTTTTTTTGAACTTTGAGTGTTGTCGTGTTTTCTTTGTTGGTGACATACACGTTGGACTGGTTCATATAGGCATGGGTGTTGGGGTCGGTTTCGAAACCTTCTGGCATGGTTGATTTTTGTGCTGTTGTTGTGCCGACGATATAAAAGTAATAGGGCGTCGGGTCGAGTTTGTAGTTCTGTGGCGCTTTGATTTCTTTTAAATAGTAGGCGGTGTTGAAGTCGAAGTTGCTGAATTCGACTGTTCCATCTTGTTGGGTTTCTAAGATTTGCTCGAGTTTTTTATATTCTCCGTCTTGGTATTGATAGACTTCGAATTGGGCGCCTGGTAAGTGGATGTTGACATTTTCTTCATCGACTTTGTAGAACTTTATGGAGCGTGTGCCGGCGCTCGCGCCGCTTTGCAAGTTGGCTTTCACGGTTACGCTTGTTCTAGATTCGGCGCACAGCTTGTTGTCGATGAGTAGTTCGATATTGTTGTTGACGGATTGGGTGGCTGTCTTGTGGCTCCAGACTTGGTATTTGTATTGGAGTTCTAGAGCTTGTCCGTCTGGCACGTCAAGATCGATGTTGATCTGTTGCATGCCATTGTCCCATGGGTCGGTGGCGATCATGTATTTGAGTTTCCATTGGTCTTGTGGGATTTCTTCTTTTGTGCCGTTTTTCCATGTGTATAGTTTTGTTTGCGCGGGTCGGAAATAGATACGGAATGAATCGTAGTCGTCGCCTTTATAGCGATACTTGAGCTGGTCTGTAATATGGAGGGTGCCGCTCGTGCTATGGTAATCTTTCCCTTCTGGGTTGATCTTGACTGTATAGGTCATGTTTCCGTCGCTTTCGTCGTAGGTTCCTTCTTTTTTTAGGGCGTTTTCGAAGAGGTTTTGTGTGATCGTTTGCGTTTGTTCGTCTTGGTCGCTCACTGTTCCGTTTTCGAGTACTTGGCATGTGTTGTTGAAGATGGCGGTTCCTATTTTTGGATCGTTTGGATCGATGGTCCATTCATAGTTGTCTAGGATGGAGAAATACAGCAAATATTTGATCGTTTGTCCTTTGTGTTGTTTAATAAATTCTTTGTCCAGGTCGATTTGGAGCGTTTGTCCTTGTATTGTGGGATGGATTTCCTTTCCAGTATTGTCTTGGGCTTTTTCGAATCGCAATCCTTGCGGGAATGTATCTTTGATCTGTAAGGCGTTTGTTTGGTCGGGTTCGATTTCGAGTGTTAGTTTCCAAGTGAGTTGTTCGTTGGCGAGTTCTTTGTATTCGTGGGTGGTGCTTTTTTTTGTTGGTTTTGTTGGGTCTGTTTTGGTGATCGGGTTTTTTACGGTCGATTCAAGCACGCTTTGGGTTTGGGTGACGGTTTTGATTGGGGTGTCGTTTTGGTAGATGGTGGCGTTGTTTTCAAAGTGGACGCGTCGCATTTTGGGTTGATCGTCGGGTGTGTGCCATTCAATGTTGTTGGGGTCGAGTTTGGCGAATAGCGTGATCGTGATCGTTTTTCCAGCGTAGCTTGGTTCTATGGTCCAGGCGATCGTATTTCCTTCTTGGGTGGGTTGTTGGGTTAGGGTTTGGTCGTTGGCTTTGATCGTGGCGTTTTCATAGGTCAATCCTTTGGGGAGCGTGTCTTTAATGGTTAATGGTTCGTTTTGTTGGTCGGGGATGTGGCTGGTGATTTGCCATGTGAGCTGATCGTTGTTCAGTTCTGAGCGACTGTGACTCGTCCATGCGTTGTCTGGCAAGGTTGGGTCGTCTTTTTTTAAGAGGTTGGGGATGGTCAGACTGTCTTGGACGTATTGTTCTTTTTGGCGGTCGATGAGTTTGGCTTTGTTGTAGAGGGTTCCTTCGGTTTCGATTTGGGTGGTGGCTGTATAGCGGATGTTGATGTTGGTTCCTTTTGGGAGTGGTTGGTTTCCTGTGATTTGAAAGCTTCTAGTTTGTCCTCTTTCGTCGATGTCGGTCTATTCGAAGGTAAGTTGGTCGCTTCTAAAGCCGTTGGTGGTCGTTTGGTTGTTGGTCGTGTTGAATTGGGTTTGGATTTCTTTGATGAGGGCTTCTTTTTGTTGGTTGGTGTAGTGGGTGTTGCTTCCTCCTTCGAGATGGTCGGTGATGGTCCAGTTTTTTGCGAGGGATCCTTGGTCGAGGTTGATTGTCAAGGTCCATTCTGTTTCATAGTTGTTGTCTTTGGTCAGTGTGATTTTGTTTCCTTGTTTTTTGAGGGGTTTGTAGGTGTGGGCTTCTTCGATGTAGACGCTTGTTTCTTGTTCGATCGTTTCTTCTCCTTTTTCTAGGATGGCTTTGTTTAGGGTTTGCTGGTTGTTGATGAGCACTTCGGGATCGGTCGTATAGGTGATTGTGTAGGTGTTGGTGTTGTCTTGTTCGAATGTGTGTGGGAGCGTGATCGTGTCTTGTCCATCGAGGGCAGGTTCGATTTTGGCATGTATTGTTTTTTCTTCTTGGTTGAATTGGTCTTTGAGGGTGTATCCTTTTAAGTTTTCTTTGGCTTGGTTGAGCTGGATGGTCCAGGTGATCGTTCCGTCGTTGTTTCTTTTTCCTGTTTTTTCGAGGATGTTGCGGGTAAAGGTGATGACGGGTCCATAGACGTTTATGGTTTGATTCCCGTTTTGGGTTTCTACTAAGTTTTGGATTTGGTTGGTTTCGTTGTTTTTTAAAGTGTCGCTTATGATGTTGTAGGTGATCGTATAGGTTTGATTGGCTTCGAGGGCGGGCAATTGTAGTTTGAAGGTGTTGTTTTCGAAGGTAGGCGTGGCTTGGATGGTTTCATTGTCTTTTTTGATTGTAAAGGAGGTTTGGTCGTAGCTGGCTTTTCCTTCTTTGAGTGTGTCTAGGATCGTGATTGGTTGTGTGTTTTCGTAGGCTTGGATGCGGATCGTGTATTGTGCGGTCGTTTCGTTTATTTTTTTTCCTTCTTTTTGAACGTAGAGTGTTCCTGTTTCTGGGTCTGGGTTTGTGTTTGGTTTGGTCAGTTGGTGCTGGATCTTGTCGGTGAATGGGACGGTTTCCGTTTCTTTTTGGAGTTGGATTTCGCTTCCGCTCAGTTCGAAGTTCAAAGAGCCGTAAATAGTTTTGGTTTGGTTTTCTGTTATAAGATTGTCATTATAAGTAAGGGTGATGTTTCCGTTGGTATCGATCGTATACGTTCCTACTTCTATATTTCCGGATTTGATGGGTCCTGTTCTCTGGGTGTTTATCCGGAATTGGCTTGGGAGCGTATAGAGGCATTGGGTTTTGTTTGTGTTGAGTGTTTGGGCGGGCAGTTCATAGTCGATCGTGAGTCGGTATATGTTTTCGGGTTTGATTTCAATGGGTTGTGTTTCGTCTAATTGTTCGAATTGGGTGTTGTATTGGCGTTTGACTTCCCAAGAAATCGTGTTTATATGGTCGTCTAAAGGATGAAGGGAGTTCTCTTCTGCGTGTGTTTGTAGGGGCGAAAAGAGGGTGAAGGTTTGAAGCAAAATCACCACGATCCAAATGATCGAGGTCTTGATCTTGCTGGCAAGACATAGATAGGATGGGTGATTCATAAAAAATTCCTTTCATAAAAAAACTCGGAAAGTGAAGATTACGTAACTTCAAGTCCACCCAATACGCTAAAATAAGTCCACTGGATACGGTG
>Connie_p2__coassemble_786_pt1 | contig 23561 bp, 17 predicted proteins | sample Connie_p2__metabat2_low_PE_010 | metagenome-assembled genome bin Connie_p2 | reverse complement strand
TCCAGTGGACTTATTTTAGCGTATTGGGTGGACTTGAAGTTACGTAATATTCATTCTTCTCCTAGACTGTATTGTTTGATTTCTAGTTGGTTATCGTTCTCTGTTTCCTCTGTTTCTTTTTCTGTTTTTGTTGTTTCTTCTTTTTGTTCTTGGTTTTCTTCTTCTGTTGTTTCTTCTCCAGGAACAGTTCTAGGTTTTAGTGTCAGTGTAAAATCTTCTGTTTCGACTTTGAACTCTTCTGGAAGTCGGTATTCGATTTCGTTTTTAACTTCTTCTTCGTTTGGTTCTTGGTCGGCTGGAACTTGTTCGGTTGGATCTTTCACTTCATCTTTTGGTTGTTCATCTTCTGGTTTGTTTTCTGTTTCTTCTTGAACTTCTTGTTTTGGATGAACATGAGCCAATGTTTCATAGTCTTTTTCTTGAAGAACGATTTCTTTGACTTGATCATTCAAATCGCCCACGATGACTTTATTCTTGTCTTGATCCACAAGAATACCAACATAACTCTTAATTTCTTTGTCAGGAACATTTTCATCCTTTTGATCTTTGAAGAAGATCAAGTCTCCATTTTGTGGCGCATATCCTTCAGGTTCAAACAACTCTTTTTTCGAAAGATCTTCGATCCATTCGTTCCAATCATGACCATATGGAATTTGTTCATTCTTGATTCCCGCATAATGAAGGACGAACGAAGCGAACATGATATTCCAGTCTTCGTATGGCTTTCCATACCATTCTCCATATCGCGTGTAATAGTGTTCTTTCCCATCAGAATCGAGTTCGAAATTTTCTTTTACTTCCTTATAGTCTTTTTGACTCTTCGCAATCTGGACGATCTTTTCATCCAATTTGTCGCTCAACGTTTCCGGAATCGAGTTTTCCCAATCTTCCTTCTTTTCTTTTAAATCTTTATTGGACGTGCATTCTTTCGAATGGGTGTGTTCTTCCTTCCCACACACTGGATCTACACTCAAATAACATTTTGGAGAATGTTCATGTCCTTCTATGCTTTCGCTCTCTTCTTTCTCGCAAATCAATACTTGTTCTTGTTGGAAACACGACTCGTCATGAACATGCTCTTCGCTTTCTTCCAAAGGACAAATGAGCGTTTGTTTGATTTCATAACACGAATCATCGTGAACATGTCCTTCGACCGATTCTCCTTCTTCTTTTCCGCAAAGCGGATCTTTAGAATGATAACAATCTTCTGTGTGCTTATGCTCTTCCTTATCGCAATAGAATTGCTGGGCTTCCGTTTCCAAAGTCAATGCCGGAAGGATCAGCGCATACGTCGTACAAAAGACGATCAAACAACTTAGCGCGTTCGTCACCCGTCTCCAAGAACGTTTTTTTCTCTTTCTATCCATAATTCCTTCGCCTTTCTAAATTCCGCTCAGCTTATTCAAAGGCCAGACTCGACCTACAAGCTTTCCTACGATCATTTCTTCTGCCACAGGACCGATTGCCTTTACACGAGAATCCATCGAAACACTTCGATGATCTCCCATCACGAACCATCGATCTTAGGCACTTGATACGGATATTCAATATCCGTCTGTCCGATCGACCTTTCACTCACATAGGGCTCTTCGATCTCTTCCCCATTCACATACACGACTCCATCATCATCGATGAACACCCAGTCGCCAGGACCCGCGATCACACGCTTGACAAGAATCTTATTGTTGTAGTAAAAGGCGATAATATCCCCCGTCTTATAATTGTTCCCTTTTACAGAAAGGACGACATCGCCCGCCTTGAGCGTAGGTGACATACTATTTCCATAAATCTGCAAAACGGGAAGCCATAACGTAGCCACTAAAACCGCGATGGCAGCCACCACCAATAAAGTACCCACCGTACTTTTCAACGTCCGCACATACTGACTTTTGTGCCGAACTCGATTTCGTTCTTGAACGAGCTCATCCAGCGAGTACGAGACATCGATCTTGTTTTCTTTGCTTGCTTTCTTTCTCATTCATTCCCCTATATATAAATAGACCATCACTTTCTTCATTTGAGAATTTCACTTCAAAATCATCAATATTCGAACCCGAAACCACGATCTTGAACGGATGCTTTTCTTTATATTCCAAATCTTTGCGCGACCATTTGTCATACGCATCCACAAACGAATCATGCAGTAAATGTTCAGCCTGCTTCCGCACAAAGATCGCATCCTCCTTCTTTTCAAACGCCCCCAAAAAATACCGTACCTTCTGAAAAGAAATTTGAGCGATCCATTTACCCTTCTGTTTTCGAACTCCTGTGCAGCCGCTCGTATTGTCTTTACGAACTTCTTTAGAACGAAGCGATTCTACACAAGTACGCTCCACATAATGGAGTGATTCCTTAGGATCATGTTCGTGAACCAAACAACCACAACTTTTCACATTCCCAGACTTGAGCTGATTCAATGAAACCTCAATACGATTGCCGCAATCACAAACACACTCCCAAACAACACTTCCCGCCAGCCGTTTTTCTGTCGGACAAATCGCCAGCAAACGACCAAACTTTTGATTCGAAATATCTTCAGACTTCTTCCCTTTCGAACAACCGCAACTCGACGTTGGATTGTTCCTTGTCAAATGCGAAGTAGGAACTTTGATTTCATTTCCACAATCACATCGGCATAGCCACAAATAATTCGAACCCTTTTTTTCATTCAATTTACGAATGACCGTAAGCTTTCCGATCTTCTTTCCCGTCAAATCGATCGAAGAAGTTCTCGAACAACCGCAACTATGAACAAGCTCACGCTCGATCTTGTAGCGCTCCAAAAGAATTTCATTTCCACAATCGCAACGACAAAGCCACAAAAAGCTGCCCTTTCTTTTTTGCTCGGTCTTTTTGAGCACAGTCAGCTTTCCAAAACGTTTACCACTCAAATCAACCGCTTTCATTTCTTGCCCTTTCTAAATTGAAATCTTGAAGGTACAAAAAAATTCATAAAGTACCTTACTAAACGAAGCCATTTTACCATAGTTAATTTGAAAAAATAAAGCATTTTTTAAACAAAATGTACTAAATTGTGTGAGATTTATAGAATAATTATAAGAATATACTGTACTTTTTTAAGAAAAAATGTCAAAATCTCGATTCCATTTGAATGTTTAAGCCGTCAAAATTCTGGTCAGATCATTAGGCTGAAAAAGCCTATAGATACAAGGTTTTTTATAGTTTTCACTTTCTTTTATTTTATTATATAAGCCGTCAGTTTAAGCCGTCAAGTTTACAATCGACCATTATATAACATTTATATTCAAAAATTCATAGAGTAAGGTACTCTAGGAAAATTATACTTATAAAAAACGCCTGTCCACGTAAGTATGAACAGGCATTTTATTATTCATCTTCTAAAAAATGACTTACTTTTTTCTTGAGCTGGCTTGGCTCTTTTAAATGGATCGTATGGAAGCCTAACGTATTGGCGGCTTCGATATTCTTTTCTAAATCATCGATAAATAAACATTCCATCGCGTCTAGCTCGTAGCGATCCAAAAGTGTTTTATACATTTCAAAGTCTGGCTTGATCTTCTTTTCTTGGTATGAATACACGCCTCCATCCACATGCTTGAACAATCCATTTTCTTTTAAATGCAAAAAACAATCTTGCGGAATGTTCGAAAGAATATATACTCCATACCCTAGATCATGGAGATGACGCATATACTCTACATTTTCTTGAATCAAATCCACATATTGCGTCCAGTCATCCATCAATACTTTGATCTCTTTTTTTAATTCTGGCGCTTGAAGCTCACCGATCTCGATCATCTTTCCTTTCGTCAAAGCATTTTTGTCATACTGATCCCACAACGAAGCAAAATAGATCCCATTCAATTGCTCCTGGACGTGGTTGTCGCTAAAAAGTTGTTGAAGCATCCCTTCAGGATCAAATGTACAAAGTACATTCCCGATATCTAATACTATATTCTTGATCATAATCTCATTATGAAGTGTATTGAAAAAAAATCAATCCTTTCTTTCTAACGGTCAAACGACAAGGCTTCTTTTTTTTGAAGTGTTAAAATAAACGTACAATAAGTAGTACCAATTCAAATAAAGGAGGCATAAACAATGTCAAAAAACAAACATGAAGCAAGTGAAAAAATGGACGAATCGTTTGGAACGGCTCCAGAGACAAATGTAAAATCAGCCCCTTCGATTTCGCCAAATAGTGAAGATGATAAGGAAAGCGCTAAAAAAGTGGACCTTACTCTCGACAATGAACAACCTAGCACGAACGACGCGCCACAACAAAAAGTGGATGATAAAGTCAATCCAGCCGTTCAATTCGAATCTTTGAGAACTTTGAGTGATGAAAAGCTTGCTCAAGCGAAACAAGATCTCGATGATATGGAAAAAGAAGTTCATCACTATGCCGAAAACATCGAAGACGAATACGAAGAACAAGGCGGAATCAAAGGAATCGCCAAAGAAAAAGCCGACGAACTAAAAGAAAACTTTGAAAACGATCCAGTCAACACACTCTGCGACCTAGGCAAAAAAGCTCTAATGGTCATTGGTGGCTTCGCTGTTTTAAAAGCGATCTTCAAAAAGTAGTCACGATCAAGACCTTCCAGTCGAAGGTCTCTTTTTTTTCTTTATTCTCTATTTCCATCATCAATAAAAAGAAAAGAGAAGTCGATCACATGATCCAACTTCTCTTACTTCTTTTAATTATTATTCTTCAGAAAGAACTTCTAAAGATTGATTGAACAAATCTTCCGACGCTTGATCTTCCTCTACGATTGAGAGAGAATCATCCATTACCGGAAGGACTTGCTTCTCCATAGAAGAACCCTTCGCGATTTCATCAAACGCGTCGTCATGAACCTCACGCATTCTCGAAAGACGCTTGTCACGAAGCTCCTTCGCCTTCGCTGCCACGATCAAGTTCTGAGGACGATCGCCCTTCACACCCGTACCAGCCGGAATTAGCTTACCAATAATGACATTCTCTTTCAAACCAACAAGATGATCCACTTTGCCTTTGATCGTCGCGTCCGTCAATACCTTTGTCGTTTCCTGGAACGAAGCGGCCGACAAGAACGAATCCGTCTCGACAGAAGCTTTCGAAATACCAAGAAGAACAGGCTTGAACGTCGCAGGCGTCTTGCCCTGCAACAACGCGTCGCGGTTGATCTTCGTAATGCTGTTCAAAGAAAGCTGAACACCCACATTCAGATCCGTATCGCCACTGTCGATCACGATGACCTTCTTCATCATCTGCTTGATCATAACTTCCAAGTGCTTGTCAGAAATCTCGATACCTTGCGATTGGTATACTTTCTTGACTTCTTTCAAAATATAATCTTGAACTTCACGAACACCCGCAACACTCAAAAGCTCTTTTGGATCCAAAGGACCCTCCGTGATCGCTTGACCAGCCTCTATGGTAGCGCCCACCGTGACCCAAGGACGAAGCGACTGATTCGCATTCAATTTATGCGCCACGCTCTCGTGCTCATTCGTGATGATGACCTCTTGACGCATCGTACCATCGATACGCTCGATCGAAGTGATCTCACCCGAAATTTGCGCGATGACCGCAACACCCTTCGGATGACGCGCCTCAAACAACTCCTCGACACGAGGAAGACCTTGCGTGATATCACCCGTACCAGAACCAGCCACACCACCAGTGTGGAACGTACGCATCGTCAACTGCGTACCTGGCTCACCGATCGACTGAGCCGCCATGATACCGACAGCCTCGCCGACCTCGACATCTTTACCAGTCGCCATGTTCTTGCCATAACACTTACGACAAATACCCATGCTCGACTTGCAAGTAAATGGAGAACGAATATACATACCCGTTATTCCGGCATCAACGATATCTTGCGCGATCTGATCCGTAATATATTCATCGCTCGCGATGATCAACTCACCCGTCTCAGGATTTACGACATCCTGCTTCGAATAACGACCAACCAAACGATCCTTCAACTCTTCAATGACCGTATTCGTCTTACGATCGATCAAAGTTTCGACCCAATATCCTTTATCCGTACCACAATCGTCCTCTTTGATGATGACATCTTGTGCCACATCGACTAGACGACGCGTCAAGTAACCAGACTCAGCCGTCTTCAGCGCCGTATCCGTCAAACCTTTACGCACACCATGCGTAGAAATAAAGAATTCCGACACATTCAGACCTTCACGGAAACAAGAATAAATAGGGACCTCGATGATCGAAGGAACAAACTCTCCATAACGCGACTTACCATGACCAGGACGAGCCATCAAACCACGCATACCCGCAAGCTGCGTAAAGTTCTGCTTGTTACCACGAGCACCCGACTCCGACATCATGAAGATTGGATTCTTACGAGGCATGTTCGCCATCAATTCATCCGCGATACCATCCTTGACATTATCCCACATCTTATTCAGACGCGACTCCCATTCAGGCAACGTCAACAAACCTTTTTGCTGCATCTTCTTCAGAGCTTCCGCCTTCTTACGACCTTCATCGACGTGCATCTCCTTATTTGGAGCGACCTCGATATCCGAAAGCGCAACCGTAATTCCAGCCGTCGTCGAATACTTAAATCCCAAAGACTTGATCTGATCCAGGGTTTCAGCCGTTTCATCCACAGAATACCGTTTGAACACTTCCGCGATGATACTACCAAGATCTTTCTTCTTGAAAGCAGGCGTGATCGGAAGCTCTTCAATAAACTTTTTGATATTTTGACCCGGCTTGATGAAATATTTATCCGGTGTATGCTTGAAGTTTTCGCTGCTCACCTCATTCAAATACGGAAAATCCGCTGGGAACATTCCATTGAAAATGATCTTACCAACCGTCGTCGCTAAATAATCATTCGCGTGTTCATCCCCAAATGAAGTCTTTTTGAATCCTTTTACAGGCACAGCGATCCGAGAATGCAAGTGCACTTGCCCAATTTGATAAGCCAACTTGACCTCTTCCTCATTGGCATACACGTTTCCTTCGTTTTCCGCAAACTTCTTCCAGTTTGCAGCCTCCAAAGGATTGTTCGTGCTCTCATAGCGCTTCGACTCTTCCAAAAGCTCTTCCTTCGTCTCTTCCATTGTCAAATAGAAGTTCCCCATGACCATGTCCTGACCTGGCGTAACGATAGGCTTACCATCCTTTGGACCCAAGATATTGTGCGAACCCAACATCATGATCAACGCTTCGGCGCGAGCCTCTTCTCCAAGAGGAACGTGGATCGCCATCTGATCACCATCAAAGTCCGCGTTGAACGCTGTACAAACCAGTGGATGCAAACGCATCGCTCTACCTTCGACAAGCTTAGGCAAGAACGCTTGAATACCCAATCTATGCAACGTAGGCGCACGGTTCATCAATACAGGATAGCCTTCAATGACCTTTTCTACCACATCCCAGATCCGAGGATCTCTTCGCTCGATGAGCTTTTCCGCATTCTTAGGATTGGCCGCCAACCCTTGATTCACGATCTCGTTGATGATGAACGGATTGAATAAGTTGATCGCCATCTCACGCGGAATACCGCACTGATACATCTTCAGATCCGGTCCGACCGCAATAACGGAACGACCCGAAAAATCGACACGCTTACCCAACAAATTCTGACGGAAACGACCTTGCTTTCCTTTCAAAGAGTGAGAAAGCGATTTTAGCGCGCGTCCGCCCGCGCCCGTGATCGGCTTAGAACGACGTCCATTGTCGATCAAAGCATCCACAGCCTCCTGAAGCATACGCTTCTCGTTTTGAACGATAATATTCGGCGTACCCAACTCCAAAAGCTTATGAAGACGATTGTTTCGAGTAATGACACGACGATACAGATCATTCAGATCGCTCGTCGCAAAACGGCCTCCATCCAATTGAAGCATAGGACGAAGATCAGGTGGTATTACTGGAATATTCGTCAAGATCATCCATTCCGGCTTATTATCCGAATGACGGAACGCATTGATCGTATCCAAACGCTTGATGAGCTTTTTGCGCTTTTCTCCTTGCGCCTTCTCTAGAGCCGACTGCACTTCCTCGTACTCTTTTTCAAGATCTACATCTTTGAGTAGACGAAGGACCGCTTCCGCGCCCGTTTGCGCCGTAAAGCCATTTGGACCAAATTTCGCCAAGTTTTCCCGATATTCACGCTCCGAAAGGATCTGCTTGTAAGCAAGATCCGAATCCTTCGGATCTGTGACGATATAGCTGACAAAGTATACGACTTCTTCCAGCTGTTTTGGAGTGACATCTAAAAGAAGAGCCATCCGGCTAGGAATACCGCGCAAATACCAAATATGAGCGACAGGCGCTGCCAAATGGATATGACCCATTCTTTCGCGCCGTACGCTCGATTTTGTGATCTCTACACCACAACGATCACAAACGACACCTTTAAAACGAACTTTCTTGTACTTTCCGCAAGCACATTCCCAGTCTTTTGTCGGTCCAAAGATCCGCTCGCAGAACAAGCCGTCTTTTTCCGCTTTCTGAGAACGATAGTTGATCGTTTCAGGCTTCGTCACTTCTCCATGTGACCATTTCAAAATCGTTTCAGGACTCGCAAGCTGGACCTGAATTGAGGCAAAGTTATTGATACTCATCTAGTGTTTAAGCCTCCTCTTCTACTGTTTCTGTTGCATCTATTTCTTCATTGACAGGATCGTCTTGAATGATCTGACCGTCGACGATATCTTCTTCTTCAACATGATCTTCTTTCGGCTCGATATCATTTTCAAGTCGCTCGTTTGCTGGCGCCTCGAACACCTCGTGCTCATGGCTGATATGCTCATCCTCTTCATTGGTGATGTCGACCTCGTTGCCATTCTCATCAAGAAGACGCACATCGATCGCAAGCCCTTGAAGCTCATGCATCAACACGCGGAACGATTCAGGAATCCCTGGCTCAGGAATATCCTTTCCTTTAATGATCGCTTCATACGTTTTGATACGACCCTGGATATCATCCGACTTGATCGTCAAGATCTCCTGCAAAGTATGGCTGGCGCCATAAGCTTCCAAAGCCCAAACCTCCATCTCACCAAATCTTTGACCACCATTTTGCGCTTTACCACCAAGAGGCTGTTGGGTAACAAGCGAATATGGTCCCGTCGCGCGCGCATGCAGCTTATCGTCAACCATGTGAGCCAGCTTGATCATATACATGACACCAACGCTGATCCGCTCATCGAAAGGAAGACCCGTCTGACCATCACGAAGCACTTGTTTACCATCCTTCGTCATTTTCGCTTCTTCCATGATCGCGGCCAGCTCTTCGTTGGATACACCATCGAATACTGGAGTCGCGAACTTTTGATCAAGCTTCTTCGCCGCATAACCAAGATGGATCTCTAAGATTTGTCCGATATTCATACGCGAAGGCACGCCAAATGGATTCAAGATGATATCGATCGCCGTTCCATCTTGCATGAATGGCATATCTTCCACAGGAAGGATCTTCGAAATGACACCTTTATTTCCGTGACGACCAGACATCTTGTCACCCTCGGAAATCTTACGCTTTTGAACGATATACACTTTGATCCGCTCATTGACTCCAGGAGGAAGGTCAGCCCCTTCTCCGCGTTTGAATTTACGGATCGAATGCACGATTCCAGCACCACCATGCGGAACCTTCAAAGAATTATCGCGGACTTCACGCGACTTCTCGCCAAAGATCGCCAACAAGAGCTTTTCTTCTGGAGAAACTTCCGATTGTCCTTTTGGCGTTACTTTACCTACGAGAATATCGCCTTCTTTTACTTCCGCGCCGACCATGATGATACCATCTTTGTCCAACTTGCGAACCGCGTTTTCTCCAACGTTAGGAATGTCGCGCGTGATCTCTTCTGGACCAAGCTTCGTATCCCGGCAGTCGATATCATACTCTTCGATATGGATCGAAGTATAGACATCATCGGAAACCATGCGCTCCGACATGATGATCGCATCCTCATAGTTATATCCATACCAAGTCATGTAAGCGATCGTCACGTTTTGACCAAGCGCGAGCTCGCCATTTTCCATACTTGGACCATCCGCCAAAATGTCTCCCACTTTGACTTCTTCGCCCAGTTTAACGATCGGTTTTTGGTTGATCGATGTCGAAGCGTTGCTTCGAGCGAACTTACGAAGCTGATATGTATGCGCTTCGCCTTCCTTATCTGTCACGACGATCCGCAACGAATCCACATACGAGATTACCCCGTCTTGCTTCGAAACGATACCAACACCAGAATCTTTCGCGATCTTATATTCGATTCCCGTTCCAACATATGGAGAATGTGGCGTCAGCAAAGGTACTGCTTGACGCTGCATGTTGGCACCCATCAAGGCACGAGAAGCATCATCGTTTTCAAGGAAAGGGACACACGCCGTGGCCACAGAGACGATCTGCTTTGGAGAGACGTCCGCCAATTCGACATCTTCGCGATTCGCGATGATCGTATCGCCATTTTTACGGGCGACCACGCGTTCATTGATCAAACGTCCATCCCGGACCTCGTTGGCCTGGGCGATGACATAATCCGCCTCTTCATCCGCAGAAAGATAGATCGCCTTTTCCTGAACCGTGCCATCTTTGTTCACGATCCGATATGGCGTTTGGATAAAGCCATACTCATTGATCTTGGCATAGGTCGTCAAGTTGGAGATCAGCCCGATGTTCGGTCCTTCTGGCGTCTCGATCGGACAAATACGGCCATAGTGCGAAGAGTGAACGTCACGCACCTCAAATCCGGCACGTTCCCTAGAAAGTCCACCAGGCCCCAATGCCGAAATACGACGCTTATTGGTCAACTCGGCCAATGGGTTTTGCTGGTCCATGAATTGAGAAAGCTGCGAAGAAGAGAAGAACTCTTTGATCGCCGCTGTCAAAGGTCGAATGTTCGTCAATTTTCTTGGCGTTAGATTATCGAGTTCTTGGATCGACATTCTTTCTTTGACGACCCGCTCCATCCGGCTAAGACCGATCCTAAACTGGTTTTGGATCAATTCGCCCACCGAACGGATCCGACGATTGCCAAGCATATCGATATCGTCTGTTTCGCCAATTCCATCCATGACATTCAAGTCATAGCCAAAGAATGCATAAATATCGGCGATCGTAACAGTATGCCGGTTAGCGAATGGATCATTGCCGACGATCTTGACGATCTGCTCATCTTTATCGACGACCTTGACTTCTTGACAAGCCGCGCCAATAAGCCAAACATTCATTTCTTGTTCGCCAAGCTTTTGGTGAAGAGCGAGCTGATTGGCATCGTCGATGCGATCTGGACTGACCCCGACTTGATAGCGAGGAACGATCAATTCCATTTCATGATCGATCACATCTTGTCCATCCGCGTTCGTGATTCGACCCATCGCGAACAAACGCTGACCATAGTTCATTACTGCGTTAAAATTTTCCTCGCTCAATGTGACTGGCTTAGCAACGATACCCGCGTAGATCTTGACTTTTTCCACATGCTCTTTGAGCTTGTCGACATCTTGCTGGGTCAAGACAGTGCCTTCTTCGAACAATGTTCCGAACACATCGACGTCTTTGGCAAGGACACGACCTACAAGACCTGCATTATAGCTTGTCGGGATCGTCACGATATCTTTTTCATGGAACTCGGAACGGAAAGGATAAGGAACCATATATCCTCCTTTCGAGAGGATCTCCTTCAATTGGTTTCTCTCGTCCCGATGGATATGAAGGCCTTGCTCCATCACCACATTGCCATCAATATCCACGATATCCGTAGCCAACGTGTTGTTCATCATTCGAGCATACGCGTTGAGTTTTTTCTGCAGCTTATAACGTCCAGCCTTCGTGAGATCATAACGGCGATGATCGAAAAACTTCGCTTGCATCAAAGTGATCGAACCATCAAGCGTTGGGATCTCGTCGCTTCTTTGGTTTTCATAAAAAGAAAGAAGCGCTTCTTCTGTCGTTTTGACTTTATCGTTCAACAACGTGTTTTCAATTTCTTCGTATTTTCCAAAGAACGCGTTATACAACATCAAATACAAGTTCATGTATTCTCTGTTTTCCTCGTCTTCTGGCACATCTTGAAGCTGCCGGCCTAAAGCGTGAAGGAATGTTTCAAGATCTTTCGTATCGAAAGCATCCTCGTTCTTTTCCAAGCCAAAAGACATTCCTAAAGCTTTGAAGAAGATTGAGAAAAGGATCTTACGGCGGCGGTCGATCGAAACATTGATCGTTCTTCCGCTCATCGTTTTCTTTTGTTCAGTCATGAACTCAAGCCAAGTACCACGGCTTGGGATCAATTCACAGTTATAGTTCTGCTTTCCTGTTTTTTCGTCATACGCTTCCGAAAAGTAAGCTCCAGGAGAACGAACGATCTGAGAAACGATAACACGCTCCGCACCATTGATGATGAAAGTACCGGTGTCTGTCATCAAAGGGAAGTCGCCTAAGTAAACTTCTTCGCTTTTTGTACGCACTTCTCCGGTATCCGGATCCGTGATCTCTAATTCCATTTCCGCATAGAGCGGAGCTGCATAGTTGCATTCTCTATACATTGATTCTTCGGCATTATATTTCGGCTCGTCGAAATAAAAACGCACGAAGTTTAATTTAATATTCTTACCGTAGTTTTCAATAGGATATATTTCTTCAAATACTTCCTGGATTCCATGTTTTGTGAACCATTCGAACGAATCTGTCTGGATCTCGACAAGATTCGGTAATTCGAGGTTTCCACTTACTTTTGAGTAGTCTCGCCTGGAGGATTTGTTTCCGCAAGAAACTGTGCGATACGCTTTGTTGCTGTCCATGAACGCCATCCTTTCGTGTGGTCTGCCTTCCTAGTCACTAAGAATACAGACTATTTTGCAATTTATTATATTATCAATGAGATTCAAGTCTGTCAACTCTGATTATTGATTTTTTTGAATGAATCGAGTATACTATCTCTTTTTAAAATGGATTCGCGATCGCGAGCATCAACATCAAGAAGGAAAGACATAAAAACAGCACAGTAAGCTTCGTGTTTTTCATCGTGATGAAGTATAAGCTGACGATCGAAAATAAAATACATAATATAAAGAACAATAGAATTACCATAATGATCTTATTTAAGATGAGAGAGCGCGATCGCGTTGACTCCCATCACTTTCCCTTCTAATTCTCTTGCGGAGATCCGATTGGCGCCACTTGCCAAGATCGAATTCTGGATCAGCCCATCCGATGTCGCCACACTGATCGAATAATGACTCTTTAGATCATGGACTAGACGTTCAATATAAGAATCCGCATTTTCTCCATATCTCGTATAGATGATCTTCGTTTTATGACGCGTTTCGTTGCGTCCCTCCGCTTGTTTGCGACGATACGCATCAAAGACAAGATAGACATCGATATCCTTATATCCTTGATAATTGACGATTTGGTCGATCAAACGCTCCCTAGCGGCGTTATAATCCGCTTTAGCAAGATCTTTCAGCGAATTCCAGCTATAGATCATATTGTAGCCATCGATCACGAGAAGCTCTGGCTTTTTAGGCTGGATCTTGATTTCTTCATGATCCAGTTCTTGCTTGACTTTTGGTTTTTTCGCCTTTGGTTTCTCTTTCTTTTTTGAAAGCGTTCTTTCAAATGCGCGCTTCGCTTCCTCATCCGATACGTGATAACGCACTCTTTCATAAGAATGGTTCGACTCTGTATCGAGAGGATGAAGATGCATTTTTTCTTCGACCTCGTCGTAAGGAACATAATACCCGGCCCCTTGTTTGCAGAAGATCGAGCCAGTCGGATGCTTGAGATCCGCCTCAGGATCATATTGAATCGTCTTTACGATGAATTCTGTATCTTGGCTTGGCTTATAGATGCTGTCTACGATCGTGATCTTTCCTCTTCCTTTGCTCAGGGCGGAAAGTTCTGATTGAAAGTTCATCAACAAACGAATGGCGCCGCTCCCTTGGATCGTGCTCATATCTTCTTCTGTCTCTAAGATCTCGAAGCTCGCATTTCTTTGTTCCAATTCATAGAGCACCTTAGAAAGGCTTTGAGATGGAACCTCGATCTTAAATGTGTAATAAGGTTCTAATAAGATCGATTTCCCTTTGCGCAAAGCTTGACGCACGGCGCGATGGGCGGCTTGACGAAAGTCGGCAGCCGACGTGTGTTTCAAATTCCCTTGTCCTGCGATCAATGTGATCTGCACGTCCGTTAATTCCGATCCTGTCAACACCCCATATTGTCTTTGGTTCAAAGCGTTCATGATTTGTTGTTGCCAGCCTAAAGACAACGATTCGATGCGGTTTCCATTACGGACAACGATGCCGGATCCTGCTGGCAAAGGATCAAGGAGAACATGCACTTCCGCATAATGACGGAGCGGTTCAAAATGTCCCACTCCATATTCTTGTTTCCCGATCGTCTCTTTATAAACGACGCTTCCTTGCGAAAAACCGATCAAGATGCCTGTTTTTTCTAAGATCATCTTTTGCAGGACCTCTTTTTGAACATCGCCCCGCAATCGGAGGGTGATCTTTTTGCTCCTTTCATGATAGTCGAGCTGCAAGCTCGGATCTTCTTTTGCTAATTGCTGGCAATAAGGCCAGAGCTGCAAAGCATCGACTTCTTCAGGTAATAGCAGCTCATACGTCAAAAAAGAGGCCAGCAGACGTTCTTGTTGGGCTGTTTCATAACCGAGGCCATCTCCGACTTTCCAATCGGTATCGGCTTTGAGGGCGACAATATCTCCCGCATTCGCTTCTTGTAGAAGCGTATACTTTTGTCCATTGTAGCTGCGGATCTGATCGATCTTGATTTCATTGACGATCTCTTTGGCTTTCAGCGTTCCGCCCGTGATCTTGGCTAGAGCGCTTCCATCTTCTTGGATCTTGAAAATACGGGCTCCAAATTCTTGGGGAAATTCTTTTTGCCCAACGAGGGCGCAAAGAGAGTCGAGCAGCGGATCGACGCCTTCATTTTTCAGGGCGCTCCCAAAAAAGGTCGGAAAAAAGCGTCGAGTCAAAAAGAGTCTTTGAATCGTTTCCGAGGACAAAGAGCCTTGTTGGAGGTATTCTTCGAGCGCTTTGTCCTCGCACATCGCGATCATTTCTTCCCGATCCTTGTCGGCTTGATCGATACTGTTGGGATCGAGCTTGCTTACGACTTCCTCTAAGATCTCTTCTTTGTTTCGATAAGCGATATCCATCTTATTAACGAAGATCATTGTGGGGATCTCATATTCTTTCAAGCATTTCCAGATCGTTTCCGTATGCGATTGGATACCGTCCTGAGCGCTGATCAAAACGATGGCGACATCAAGCACGCTAAGGACTTGTTCCATTGAGGCTGAAAAATCGACATGTCCTGGTGTATCGATCACGAAGATTTCATGATCTTTCCACTTGAATTTGGCTTGTTTCGCAAAGATCGTGATCCCTCTTTCCCTTTCTTGTGGATCATAGTCGAGGAAAGCGTCTTGATGGTCGACTCTTCCTTGTTTTTTGATTTGATGGCTTTCGTAGAGCATGCTTTCGATCAATGTCGTTTTGCCTGCATCGACATGGGCCAATATTCCTAGTGTAATCTTTTCCATTTCTTTACCTTACCATAGATATAAAAAAACAGAAGCGGAGAATCACGCTTCTGGATAATGTTCAATTAACGCGATGGCGGTATCCAGCATTTTTTCAGGTACGTCGTTTTCTTCTAAGAGTTCATAACACATACTCATAAGATTGCGATACTTAGGATCTTGGGAAACTTTCACTAGATCCGGATTGGATACGAGAGAACGAAGCTTCTCGCGTTTTTGAAAATAAGAGGCTTCCGCTTCAATGTGGGAAATGAGTTCCTGCAAAGTCCATTCCAGATTGGTAGGCGTTGTTACAGCTTTGTGCCGCACAAAGATGCCTTCTTCTTTTAAAGCGTTGTCGATCTTGGTGATCGTGTCGACTTTTTCATCGTAGAAATACATGAATATTTGCGAATTTCCTTCTAAATCGAGCGCGTGTTCTTCTTTTTGAACGAGATCTTTGAGCTTTTTGCTCAAATCGTTTTGTCCTAGTTCAATATAGTTGACATGCATCCGATCAAGAACGGTGTTGATTTTTTCTTTTAACACTGTATCTTTTCCATAATATATAAGTACCATTTGTTCGGTTCCTTTCTTTGACATCTGCCTATATTCCTTTTACAATGGCAAAAAAGGAGATTGCCATGAAAAAGATTTCTGCTCTAATAGTATCATTGTTTCTGATTCTTGGGCTAACTGCTTGCTCAAAGAATGAAGACAAAAATGCTTCGATACAATTTTTCAATGCTCTGCACAATACGATGGAGGCAAAAAGCGGACGGATCGCGGGTTCGATCTTGATGGATAGCGATGAGCCTTCTGAAATCACGCTCGATCTATATTACGATCAAACAAACGATCTTGAGCTCGCGATCACGACTGGACTGGAAGCGAACGGAAATACGCAACCCAACTTCTTAGATTTTTATATCAAAGATGGCAAAACATATTTGAATTCGCTTGGCACGAAGACGAGCAGTTCGGTGGAAAAGATCGGATTGGCCAAAGATTCTAAGCTCGGAAGTATGGATCCATTTCTAGATCTGAACGATACGCAAAAGAAAGAATGGCTGACCAACGCCAAAGTCGAAGGCGATACATATTCCTTCGATATCGATAAGACTCTTCTTTCGAATATGCTCGACTCCTATGGATCAGTATCGATCGAGCGCGCAAAGCTGAAAGCGAAGATCCAGAACGATCGGATCGATTCGCTGAGCATAGATATCAAGGCAAAACAGTCGATCAACAAAAATCAAATCGATACATCGATCAAAGTCGAACTTCAAGCAAGCGAGTATGGCCAATTAAAAGAGGTTCCTTTCCCTACTGATCTAAATACATATAAAAACGAGGGTTGATCTTCCCTCGTTTTTTAAGCGATATGAACGGCTTTCAATACATTGAATCCTGCGTCGTTCAACGCGTTGCGCATTTCATCGATATCTTGCGCGTCGCTGCGAATGACCATTCTTGCGATCCCATCTTTGGATTCATAGACTCCAATATTATAAATATTGATACGGTGATTGGCGAAGATATTCGCGATCTTCTCAAGCATCCCAATTTCGTCTTTGGCTTCGAGCGTGATCCGCGATCCTTCTTTTTCCCATCCCAATACGTTGAGGAAGCTTTTGAAAATATCATTCTGGGTCAAGATGCCGACTACTTTTTTATTGGCATCGATCACTGGCAAGCATCCAATGTCGTTTTGAAGCATCTTTTGAGCGGCTTCTTCCATGAGCTGATCTTCTTCGATCGAGATCACATTTTTGATCATCAGCGTGCTGACTTGTGTCTTGGACAACAAGTAATTGAGTTCATAGATCGAAAGCGACGTCGCCGAATTATCCGCGCCCGCGATCATTCCTTCTGTAATGATACCAACGAGCTTGTGGTTTGCATCTACGACTGGAAGCCGATGAATATTCTTCGACTTCATCGCATCGATGATATAAGAAATCTTATCATCTGGCGCGCAAGTTATGACATCTTTGGTCATAAAATCTTTAACTTGAAACATTCTATCCTCCTAAATATGCTTTTTGAATATCTTCTGATTCGATCAGATCTTTTCCAGTACCGCTCAAAACGACATTTCCGGTTTCTAAAACATAGGCATAGTCGGCAATTGACAAAGCCATTTTGGCGTTTTGTTCGACAAGCAAGATCGTAGTTCCCGTTTTATTGATTTCTTGGATGATCGAAAATATTTCTTTGACTAAAATTGGCGCCAATCCCATGCTCGGCTCGTCTAGCAGAAGCAATTTAGGGCGCGCCATAAGAGCACGGCCCATCGCGAGCATCTGCTGTTCTCCACCTGAAAGAGTCGAGGCGTCTTGGTTCTTTCTTTGTTCTAGGATCGGAAACTGCTGATAGACTTTTTGAAGATCTTCCTGGATCTCTTTTTTATCTTTCCGTAAATAGGCGCCTAAAATTAAATTTTCATACACGCTCATTCCCGCAAAGATACGTCTTCCTTCTGGAACTTGCGTCAGTCCATCAGCTACGATTTTTTGAGGCGACTCCTTATAAATATCTTTTCCGATAAAGTGAACGTCGCCGCTGCTTTTTTTAACGATTCCGCTGATCGACTGTAAAAGAGTTGTTTTCCCTGCCCCGTTCGCTCCGATCAAAGAGACGATCTGGCCTTCTTCAACTTGGAGAGAAACCCCTTTTAGGGCTTCGATCATCCCGTAATGAACATGCAGGTCTTTTACTTCAAGCATCGCCATATTAGATCTCCTCTCCTAAGTACGCTTTAATGACGAACTCATTGTTTTTGATCTCTTCCGGATTCCCATTCGCGATCATCTTTCCATAATCCAGCACATAGATCCGTTCGCAAATATTCATGACAAGCGACATATCATGTTCGATCAAGATGATCGTTAAGTGGTATTTTTCACGAATTTCGTGGATCAGCTTTGTTAGATCGGCTGTTTCTTGCGGATTCATTCCTGCGGCAGGTTCATCTAAGTATAAGATCTTTGGCTGGATAGCGAGAGCTCGGGCGATCTCTAAGCGTCTTTGTTCTCCATAAGGAAGGTTGGTCGCCAATTCATTCCTCTTTTGATAGAGGCCAACATCTTTTAAATATTCGATCGCTTTCTCTTTGATCCAGCGCTCTTCGGAATAAAACTTAGGCAAGCGAAGGATCGCGCTCATCGTTCCATATTGAATGTTTCTTTGCATCGCGACTTCGACATTTTCTAGAACCGTCATCGATTTGAATAGTCGAATATTTTGAAATGTACGCGCCACGCCAAGGTTGGTGATCTTATATGGCTTCATGCCTCCGATTTGTTTTGGCTTTCCATCGACTTGCATTTCGATCAAGCCTTCGCTTGGTTCATAAACACCAGTCAATAAGTTGAACAAGGTTGTCTTGCCCGCCCCGTTTGGTCCGATTAAGCCGATGAGTTCTCCTGGCATGATCTGCATGGAGACATTCGAAACGGCCGCAAGTCCTCCAAAGTTTCTCGTGAGGTTTTTGACTTCAAGAATAGGTTCCATCAGTTTGCCTCCTTCTTCGCTTTTGCTTTATCAACGATCTTGGACAACGAGATTTCTCGATCGCCAAACAAACCTTGCGGTTTGAAGATCATCATGATCACTAAGATCGCCCCATAGATGATCATACGAGCATCTGTGAAGTTTTGAAGCACCATATTCAATAGACCGATCGCGATCGCTGCAAGCACGGAGCTTGTCATGCTTCCCATACCGCCGAATACGACCATGACGAGGATGTCGATCGATTTATTGAAAGTAAACTGGGTCGGTTTGATCACATAGAAATTGCATGCGAACAAAGCGCCGGCTGCAGAGGCGAGAAGGGCGCCGATCACAAAGGCGATGACTTTATATTTTGTGGTGTTGATCCCCATCGCTTCCGCGGCGATCTCATCTTCTCGAACAGCGATACAAGCTCTTCCTGGAGCGGAACGCGTAAAATTGGAGCAGATGACGATCGTTAAAACAACGCCAAGCATCAACAGCGGCCACGTCGTCAAAGCGGGGATCCCACTCAGTCCAGCCGCTCCATTGGTGATCTTCATATTTTGTACGAGGATGCGGATGATTTCGGAAAATCCTAAAGTCGCGATCGCTAGATAATCGCCTTTTAATCGAAGCGTTGGGATCGATACGATCAAAGCGGCGATCGTGGAGATGACAAAACCGACAAGGATCCCTAAGATCAGGCCTGCGTAATTTGGTATCATCTTCGTGATGATCCCAGCGCTATAAGCACCAATACACATAAAGCCGGCATGTCCTAAAGAAAATTGTCCACAGATCCCGATTACAAGGTTCAATGAAACAGCGAGCATGATGTTGATGCACATGTTGAACAAAGTGATCTTGTAGTAGGAGTTTATGATTCCTGCTGCCATCATGTAAGACAATAAAAGATAGAGGACGACGATGATCGCGACCCACATTAAATTGATTTTATTTAAGATCCCTTTAGTCATACGCTATACCTTTTCTCTTTCATTTTTTCCAAGCAGTCCAGTTGGCTTTACGATCAAGACGATGATCAAGATCGCGTAAACGATCGCGTCTCGATATAACGAGCTTCCATAAGCGATAACCATCGTTTCAGCCATTCCGATAAACAGCCCACCGATCATCGCTCCAGGAATGCTTCCGATCCCTCCGAATACGGCTGCGACGAAAGCTTTTAAGCCAGGAACCATTCCCATCAATGGATTGATCGAGTTGTAGTAGATCCCGACAAGAATACCTGCCGCGCCTGCAAGAGCGGAACCGATCAAAAATGTAAATGAGATCGTATTGTCAACATTGATTCCCATCAATTTGGCGGCGTTCTCATCTGTGCTTACCGCGCGCATCGCTCGACCCATCTTTGTTTTTTGAATGATGAACTGCAGTAGAAGCATCAAAACGATCGTGATCAGAAAAATATAGATTTGTTGGGTAGAAATCTTGATAGGCCCTAATTGAAAAGAGGCGTTGGACAATAATTGTGGATATGTCCTCTTTTCGCTTCCCATAAAATATGCAGTCGTGTATTCGATCACATAAGAAACACCGATCGCGGTGATCAGCGCGGTGATCCTTGGTGAATGTCTTAAAGGACGATACGCGATCCGTTCGATCAAGACGCCTAGAAGACCGCATACGACCATACAGGTGATCAAGGCTGGAAAAAAGCTAAATCCAAAATAGGTCGTTACGATAAAGGCGGTATAAGCACCGATCATGTATACATCGCCATGGGCGAAGTTGATCAGCTTGATGATTCCATAAACCATCGTATAGCCTAGAGCGATCAGCGCGTAAATACTTCCTAATGAGAGGCCATTGACGATTTGTTGTAGAAATTGACTCATTATTTTCTCTCCTTCTAATTTGAAAAAAGGGGAAATCACTTTCCCCTTGAACATTTCTCGGAAGTATTAATCGACTTTTACTTCTGTTGCTTCCGTTTGAACGCCATCCACTTGGTTAACGACCATTACGCTCTTAACCGGTGTATGTGTCTTTTCATCAAATGTGAAGCTTCCTGTGATTCCTTCGAAGTTTGCTTTCTTGATCGCTTCATTCAATTCTTCGCCTGTTGCTCCAGTTGCTTCGAGCTGATCGAGAACTAGATTTGTCGCGTCATACGCAAGAGCAGAGAACATATTTGGCGCTTGATTATACTTTTTCGTATACGCGTCGATGAATGCATTCAACTCATCGGAAGCATTTACTGTCGTATACGCTGTCGTATACCAAACTTCATTCAAGTTTTCCTTGCCGGCAAGCTGTACGAGCTTTTCGGATTCAAATCCGTCCGCACCTACGATCGGGCAATCGATTCCATCTTCGCGCGCTTGCTTGATGATCAAACCAGCTTCTGAATAGTATCCGGCGATGTATAGAACATCAAAACCAGAATCTTTGATCTTCGTAAGCATAGAAGCGAAATCTGTATCGCCTGCATTATATTGCTCATGAGCTACGACTTCTCCGCCATGCTCTTTGAAAGTCGTTTCAAATTGGTTCGCGAGACCTTGTCCATAATCGCTTGTTTCGTTGATGATCGCCGCTTTTTTGCATTTGAGCGTATCCGCGGAATAGATTGCCATGGCAGCTCCTTGATAAGAGTCTTCGAAACAAACTCTCCATGCGTATTCGTATGGGGTCTCGCCATTCATCATCGCATTGACTTGAGTAGCGCTAGGCGAAATAACTGGGGTGTTGTTTTGCGTAGCGACTTCATAGGTCGCGATCGAGGCTCCTGATGTTGCAGGTCCCACGATGGCTGCTACACCGTCTTCTTCAATAAGTTTGATTGCTTGTGTCGTACTTTCGGCTGCGTCGCCTTTATCATCGACTTCGACACCTTCCGCTTTGAATTTCGTATCGCTTCTTTCATTATACTGTTCGATCGCAAGCTGAGCGGCGTTGCGTTCGGCTTGTCCATAACTCGATACGTCTCCGCTCAACTCAAAGTTGAGCCCGATCTTTACGGTATCTCCTTCATTCAACGTTTTTCCGGTTTCTTCTTTGCCTGTGCTCGAACTACTACATCCGGCCAACATCGTTAATGCCATAGTTCCAGCAGCAAGAACTTTCCACATGTTTCCTTTCATATGTGATTTCTCCTCCCATAATATGTCATAATGATACCCAAAGAATTCCACAAATGCAAGGGAGATTTTCATTATTTTCATAGTCATGAAAATTCTTTTCAACTCCCGAACAATTTGTTTCTTTGTATAATAGGAATGAGGAAAATTATGCAAAGTATAAAAGAAATATTCAAAATCGGGCCCGGACCAAGTTCTTCCCATACCTTCGGTCCGATGAAGGCAAGCGAAGCCATGAAAACAAATTATCCAGAGGCCGATCGATTCAAAGTCGTCTTATATGGATCTTTAGCTTTGACTGGCAAAGGGCATTTGACCGATATGATCATTGCCAAAACATTGAAACCTAGAAACGTAGAGATCGAATTCGATTATAAAAGCGCTGTTGAACATCCCAATACGATGGTCTTTGAAGCTTTTAAAGAAAATGAAAGCTTAGGAAAGGAAACGTTTATTTCAATTGGAGGTGGGAAGATCGTTAAGAGTGGTGAAAAAGCTTTAGAAGCCAATTCAATCTATCCTCTCCATTCTATGGACGCGATTCAAACGTATTGTAAAGAACATCATTTGAATTTTGAGGAATATGTTGATCTTATAGAAGGCAAAGATCTTGACGTGTATATGAAACAGATCTTCAGCGCGATGATCAAATCCGTTAAAAAAGGATTAAGTAAAACAGGCGTTCTTCCTGGTAGCTTAAAGCTGGATCGAGTCGCTAACGCGCTCAACCAATCCGCAAAAAGCTGTGATGAACCATCTGAACAAAATGCCCTTCTTCTTGCGAGTTACGCGTATGCTACGAGTGAGCAAAATGCAAGTGGAGGTCTTGTTGTGACGGCCCCGACGATGGGAAGTTGTGGAGTCATTCCTGCTTTGTTGTATCATTATTATTATGATCTGAAGTATCCGAAGGAAAAATTGATCAAAGGCTTGAAAGTCGCTGGTTTGATCGGAAACCTGATCCAGTATAACGCGACGATCTCTGGAGCAAAGGCGGGGTGTCAGGCGGAAGTTGGAGCCGCTTGCTCCATGGGAGCAGCCATGATCGCTTATTTGCAAGGACAGACGAATGCGCAAATCGAGTGTGCTGCCGAAATTGGTTTGGAGCACCATTTAGGTTTGACCTGTGATCCTGTTGGTGGATATGTGATGATTCCATGCATTGAACGAAACGCTGTAGCGGCGCAACGTTCGATCGATGCTGCTCGTTTGGCAAAATACTTAAGAAATGTGAAGAAAAATCGTGTGAGCTTCGATATGGTCGTTCAAACGATGAATTTGACAGGAAAAAAATTACCGATTGAATTGAAAGAAAGTGCTCTTGGCGGCTTAGCTGTTGTCGTTCCTGATCACTTCAATACAAAAAAATAAAATAAGCACTCAGAATGATCAGCCCCCTGTCAAGTAGACACGGGAAATAATTTACTGGAGATCCGCCTC
>Connie_p2__coassemble_750_pt1 | contig 24983 bp, 27 predicted proteins | sample Connie_p2__metabat2_low_PE_010 | metagenome-assembled genome bin Connie_p2 | reverse complement strand
AAGATATATTTTCGATTATATCCAATTAATCCATATTTAAATCAAAAGTTACCTATCCTGTCGAATCGTGTCATAGTTTTCGTTTCGGATCGCTGCGTCTCCATTGAAGTCTCCAAGCAAGAAAACGGGTTCCTTCTTCTTTTGGGAGATGCTTTGATTTGCCTTCTTCCATTGATTGGCGAAAGGTTCTTCTGGATCAGCCCACCATGAGAAATGGACGCTGTAGAACCAGCCATCTTCATTGCGGATGCCTAGAAGCCGTCTCGTCCGATAGTTTGAATAGCTTTTGTTTTGAGAAACAAGAAGATCTTCCACTTCCAAGATCGGTTTCTTTGAAAAGATCGCGACCCTTCATCATACTTTCCATAGCCAACTTTGATTGGCGCCATACCCACTCGTAATGGATTCCCTTGCCTTCGAGCATTTTTACGATCGTATAGGCATGATTATCTTGTCGAAGTTTGATTGTATCTTGGATCTGAATTTGATTCTTGAGTGGTTTTACTTCTTGTGCGCCTTGGCTTTGATTGACTTCTTGCAGACAGAATACATCGGGCTGCAAATTGGCGATCGCTTCCACGAACACTTGTTGTTTTGAAAGCATGTACTTCTCTTCGAGAGAATGTGTATTTAAAGTAAGAAGACGCATGCGGCCTACAAAATGTCGTTGATGTCCGATTTAAGAACATCGGCTTTTGGTCCATAGACGGCTTGAATGCCATTGTTTTTTTTCATCAATCCCATGGCGCCTTCTTTTTTCCATTCTGCCACGTCCGCGACTTTTTCTGGATCTTTGACCGTGACTCTTAGGCGGGTCATGCAGGCGTCGACTAGAGTAATGTTGTCTCGTCCTCCGAGAAGCGCGATGATTCTTTCTGGTTGTGAATTTCCATCGCCAGTTTTCCGTTCTTTCACGTCTTCTTCATCGTTTGAATAGTTTCCATTGCGGCCTGGTGTAGCGTAATTGAATTTTCCGATCATCCAGTACGATACAAAATAACCGATCGCTAAGAATACAAGACAGGCGATGATAAAGTTGATGATGTCGCCGCCAGTCAAGCGATCAATCATTTAGAAAATCCTAGCTTGATGGCAAGCCGCACGATCGTGCCCTATCAAATCATCGTTCGAGATTCATGCTGGAACTTGCACACCAATTCTCCAGAACAAAAGCCATAAAAATAACAGCCCGGTCACTTACCAGACTGTTATTTTTATTGTTCTAATTCTTCTTGGATCTCTAGAATCTTTTCAATCGGACATCTTGCGATCGTTGCGATTTCTTGAAGCGAAAAACGATTCATTTGGAATAGAGCCTGGATTGTTTCTCTTTTTTCTTGTTCGATTCCTTGCATCTTTCCTCGCTTCATTCCCTTTCTTTCCAAGCTGCTCTTATACGCGCTGCTGAATGCTCCATCCATCGTTTCCATCTCCTCTTCTAGTTCTTGATCAAATGGGATCGAATACTTTTCTTCCAAGATCTTTCTCTTTTCTTTCGCACTCATCCTCTTTCTGAATGTCGTATTCAAAAAATCAAGCAGATCCGATCCGGAAGCCCCCTCTTCATCCTGGCTCAAGCAGATCAGGATCCCTTCCATCAGATCGTAATCTTTCTTTTCAAACAACGGCTTCCCATACACATTCGCTTCTCTCATTCCGTATCGATTGATCGTGTTGGCCGCATACAAAGGCGGATCCATGCAGATCCAGATCGAATACACCTTCTTGATTTCTTCATAATGACTTTTGACAAACTCTTTCCCGTGCTGGCTCGAGATCATCCGCGCCATATAATAAATCATTCTTTTCGGGATCGGATAGCCTGGCGAAAACTTCCCCTGCGCCTCCACATTCACGATCACTTTCGTCAGCCCCTCTTCCAGCGGAAGCCGCACATAAAACAAAAGATCGAATCGGACCGTTCCTTCTTCCATGTCCGTATCTTCAGTATTCATTCCATGAATATACGGATTCTTATTAGCAAGACGAACATTCGATATTTCAGGATCGTTCTCGATATACAACGCTTCGATCTCCCGAATCGAATAGTCTTCAAATTCCGGAATCGTTTTTTTCACGATATAAGCCAGGATCGCCTTTTTGGAAAGCACCTTTTTGCAGGCCGCATCGAATGTCTTTTCTTGATTCCATTGTAGCATAGGATACGAGAATATTTCTTCTCGAACAAAGCTGTACATAGTGATTCCCCCTTCTTATATTCAATACGACAAAAATCAAAAAAATAGTCCCAAAAAAGAAAAGAACTTCTCCAAAAAATTTAGAGAAGTTCTTTTTCCTTAATTCGCGTTGCTTGCCGCGATCTTCACTTTCGCGAACATATCGGCAATCATCTTTCGCGTATCCGCGTTATATTCGAACACTTCATCGTTTTTATAACCTGTCCGCGGAACATACGCGTTGATTCCTTCAAAATCTGTTTCGGCAAGCTCATCCTCCACCTCTTTATTTGGAGAAGTATACCCTACATAGCTTGAATTATCATACGCAGCTTCATATTGACACGTATAATTGATAAACGCGTATGCCAGATCAACATTTTCCGCATTCTTTGGAATAACCATCGCATCGGTCCACAAATTCGTACCACTTGTCGGCAAATAGTATCCGATATTCTCATTTTCAGACATCACATACGCGGCCTCCCCCGAATAGATCAAACCAAGCGCTTTACGACCTTGCGCCATATTATCTATGATCTCATCCGTCACGATCTCAGGATCCATTTCCTGCACACAACGAAGCAACCAATTATACGCCGCATTGATCTCTTCTGGATCCGAGGTATTCATCGAATAGTTCAGCGCCTTCAAAGCCATCATGAACGAATCACGCTCCGAATCGTACAAATACAAATCACCTTTATACTTTGGATCCAAGAAAATATTGAACCCTTCCTTTTCCAGATCAGAAAGAGGCACTTTATTTTTATCATACACGATTCCTACGCTGCCCCAGAAATAAGGAACAGAGTACGCATTATGTGGATCATACGCCAAATCAAGAACGCTAGAATCCAAAAGATCCATTGAATCTTGGATCCGCGATGGATCCAAAGGTTGCAACAAGTCTTCCTGAATGAGCCGTTGAATCATATAATCGCTAGGAATCAAAATATCATAACGATCTTTGTTCGCCACCTTGATATACATCTGCTCATTCGAATCAAATGTATCCATGACCACTTTGGCCCCTGTCTCCTCTTCAAAATCAGAAATGAAGTTTTCCCCAACATATTCTCCTGGCATATAGATATGGAGCGTTTGTCCCGCATACGGTTTACTTCCCGCTTGCCGGCCCCATCCAAACAAGCCGATCACTAGCGCAACAATAGCCACCGCCCCTACGATCTTTGGCCACTTCTTCTTTGGCAGAAGCTCTCCCATATTCACTTCTTCTTTCTTCACCATTTTCTTTCTCAAAAACGGAAGAATATTCATCAACACCAAACCGATCGTAATGAAAAGAACCACAAGCGTCGAAATCGCGTTGATGCTTGGATTCACGCGCTTCGACATCGTATACACCATGATCGAAAGGTTCTTTACCCCTTGACCTGTCGAAAAATAAGAAATGATAAAATCATCAAACGACATCGTAAACGCGATCAACGCGCCCGAAACGATTCCCGGCATGATCTGAGGAACAATAACTTTCGTGAGCGCCTGCCAAGGAGAAGCTCCAAGATCCATCGCCGCATCTGCCAAATTCGGATCCAAGCTTCTAAGCTTTGGCATGATCGAAAGCATCACATACGGAATACAAAAAGCAATATGCGCTAATAATAAAGTCGTAAAGCCTCGATCGATCTGGAACGTGATGAACAAAAGCATCAAGCCGATCGCCGTTACGATCTCCGGATTCATCATCGGCAAATCGTTGACCTGCTGAATATAACGCTTCACCCACTTTTTCGAATACGCCATCCCGATCGCCGTGATCGTTCCTACGATCGTCGAAACAGCCGTTGCGATCAGCGCGATCACGATCGTGACATATAACGATTCCATCATGCCATGATTCTTGAACATCGCCTCATACCAGCGCACCGAGAACCCCGTAAAAGCCGTCAGCGATTTCGAATCATTGAACGAGAAGATGATCATAAAAACGATCGGCAAGTAGAAAAAGATCAGCGCAAGCGTCATGATGACCTTGCCAAAAATTCTCTTGTCCTTCTGCATCCTATCTCTCCTTGTTGCCTTTTTGATCGAGCTTGCGGACAAAAAGCATCAAAAGCATCATTACGAGCGCCATGATCATCGAGATAGCCGAACCAAAATTCCATTCTCCCACAGTGATGAATTGATTCTCGATGACATTCCCAATCAAGAAATATTGACCGCCACCCAACAATTTTGGAATGAAGAAAGCCGAAACCGCAGGCAAGAAGACAAGCGTGATCCCCGAAACGACACCTGGAAGCGAAAGCGGAAACACGATACGCCAAAACGTTTGAAATTTATTGGCACCTAGATCCGAACTCGCATCCAGCAACGAACGATCCATCTTCGAAAGCGACGTGTTGATCTGCAAGATCATAAATGGCAGAAAGTTGTACACCATACCAATCAACACAGCCGTTTGTGTATATAAGAGCTTGACATCATGAAATCCAAACAACGAAAGCAGCCAAGCAGCCGGCCCTCCATCGCTCAAGATCCCGATCCATGCATATGTACGAACCAGCATATTGATCCACATAGGCACCGTGATCGCCATGATCAAGACTCCTTGCATCTTTTCTGAACAGCGGGAAATAAAATACGCGATCGGATAGCCAAGCAACAAACAAATCGCCGTCGTCTTCAAAGCGATCCACAGCGAACGCCACAAAATGATCAAAAAGTCTTTATCTGTAAAAAAGCGAATATAATTATCCAAACTCAACTGGAAGTGAACGATCGAGTTGCCCGGCTTCAAAAATGAATACATCAAAATCAAAATCATAGGGACAAGCAACATCACAAAACTCCAAATCAAGTAAGGGATCGCCAATTGAGCAAACTTTTTCATTAGAATCCCATCTTCTCCATCACATGAATATCTTCAGGCTGGAAGGAGAGTCCGACCTCTTTGCCTTCCTCCACAAAATCTGTCGTATGGATCTTTAATTCCCGGCCAGTCGTCCAAAACGTCACCGGATAAATCCCTTCCTTGATCGTGTCTGGATCAAAGTTATAATCCACCGAAAGATCGACTTTCTCATCTTCATTGTCCAGTTTCCAGCCTTGCGCGTTCGCCCACGTCTTCAAATCCGTATCGAGAGCCATCGATTCTTTGATCTCATCGACCGTTTTAAAGAAGTTGAACGCCGAAACCGCCTCATTCGCCTTTTTATTCTCTACGACACGCTGATCGACCACCCAAATACGGCGCGTGATCGAAAGCCCATTGATCGTAGAAAACGTGACCTCATATTGACCGATCTCGTTCTTTAGATCGGTATCCACTTTTTGGATCGGAAAATACTCATCGGTTTCTTTTGACCACGCTTGCGCATCGGCGCGAGCGATCAAGACCGACTCATCCCAATCCTTCATATCCTCGATATCGAGATAAAAGTCATTCGCCGAGATCCGAACATCTTCTTTTTCCACGACATTGGTTTCGTTGTTGTTGACATGCATATTCACAGTCACATGCGTTCCAGGAACCGTCTCGACCATCACTTCATAATGCACGCCTTTGAACAACACGTTTTCTACCGTCCCAGTCAACTTGCCTTGATTCAGAGGAACGATATCAATATCTTCCGGTCGAATGATGATATCCACATTCTCGTTTTCCTTGAATCCAACATCGACACACTCAAAATTCATATCATCAAAACGCACAAGCTTGTCTTTGAGCATCTTCCCTGGAATGATGTTCGATTCTCCGACGAACTGCGCTACATATTTATTGACTGGTTCGTTGTAGATCTCTTGTGGAGAGCCCACCTGCTGGATCTCCCCCTCCTTCATAACCACGATCTTATCCGACATCGTCAGCGCCTCTTCTTGATCGTGCGTCACAAAAATAAACGTGATCCCGACCTCTTGCTGGATCCGCTTCAATTCGTACTGCATCTCCTTGCGAAGCTTGAGATCGAGCGCTCCTAACGGCTCATCCAAAAGCAGAACATTTGGCTCGTTTACCAACGCTCTTGCGATCGCGACCCGCTGCTGCTGGCCCCCCGAAAGAAGGGTGACATCTTTATTTTCATACCCCTCTAGACCAATTAGACGCAGCATCTTCATCACCTTCTGCTCGATGACATCTTTACTCATCTTTTTGATTTTCAAGCCAAAAGCGATATTATCAAACACATTCATATGCGGAAAGAGGGCGTACTTTTGAAACACCGTATTCAGCTCCCGCTTATAAGGAGGCAGTTTCGCGATATCTTTTCCATCAAAGATCACTTCTCCTTTATCCGGTTCTAGAAAGCCGCCTAAGATCCGCAGCAGCGTCGTTTTTCCACAGCCGCTCGGACCTAAGAGCGTCACAAACTCGTTTTGATAAATATCGAGATCAATCCCTTTCAATATGATCTGGTTGTCAAATTTCTTGACAATATTCTTAAATTGAATGATCTTCTTGTTTTCTTGTTCCATGGTCTGATCCTTTCTAAAACATCGGAGGCATCGTGATCCAAAGCACCTTCGCTTCTTTGCGGCTCGGATTCTTTAAATAATGACTTGGCGCCGCGTTCAAATAAAACGTCTCTTTCGCCTTGAGACGATACGTCTCTTTCCCCATCACTAGGCAAATCTCGCCTTTCAGCACATAGCCAAACTCTTGGCCGCGATGTGGATCGATCGTCTGCGAGATCCCATTGCCTTCTAGCGTGAGCAAGATCGGCTCCATCTCGTTTTTTTGAGCGTTCGGCACGATCCACTCGATCGTATACCCTTCTTGCTCGGAGACAAAAAAATCCTCCTTGCCAAAAACGACCTGCTCCTTTCCTTCTTCTTTAAAAAAGGAAGCGAGATTCGTTCCGAGCGCTTCGAGAATATCTTCCAATGAAGAGATGCTCGGAGAAGTCAAATTCCGTTCGACTTGCGACAGAAAACCTTTCGTCAGCTCCGAACGAGAAGCGAGTTCCTCAAGCGTCAGATCATTGGCAAGACGCAGTTGTTTGATCTTTGTTCCAATGTCCATACTCCGCTCCTTGTGTTTAAAATATAAAACTATTTATTTATATCTAACAAACAATCATTATTATAAACAAAAAGTTTTCAAATACAATACACAACTGATTGCTATTTTTTTATTGTCATATCTCAAGCAAAACAATAGGGTTCCCACATAAGTGACCCTATACTAAATATTGAAAGAAGGAAAAAAAATGGAACAAAAAGAATATCCAACCGATGCGTTCGTCAAAGAAGCGCACGAAAAACACATTCCGATCATCGATGTGCGTCCAAAAGAAATGTATGAAGAAGGCCACATTCCAGGAGCTATCAATATTCCGCTCTCTACGATCCAAGATGCGGATGTCAAAGATGGAAGCTACCTCTACTGCATGATCGGCTACCACGCCGGACTCGCCCAAGAAGCACTCGCAAAAAGAGGCATCCATACAGTCGATATCGGAGGACTCGATTTCTACCACGGTCCTCTTGAAAAATAAATAAAAAGATAGAGCGTAAAAAACTCTATCTTTTTATGAATTGCTTTCTTAAGGAATACAGCGCGACAAAGACGACGAAAATCTCCAAACGGCCCAACACCATTCCGATCATTTCCACGATCAAAACAGGCTCGATCGTCTGCGGTCCCGTCATTCCGAAAGACAAACCGACCGTTCCTAAAGAAGAGGCAAAATCAAACAAAGCCTCGATCACGCCACAATTGGAAAACACACAAATCAAGAACGTCCCCGCCATCAAGATCAATATATAGACCCCAATAAAACAAAAGATCTGCCGGATCAAAGCATCTGTTGCCCTTACTTTTCCTTGCGCGCGCGTAAATTCGATCGAAGAAAGGCCAGGAACATCTTCCACTTCTCTTCTTATATGCGCTTTGATCGCCTTCAAAAACAAATCGACTCGCATGATCTTGATCCCTCCTGCTGTAGAGCCCATTCCACCTCCGATGATCATCAAAACGAGCAGCACACATATCGGAGCGGAGGTCCACTTTGCATACGACATCGAAGAAAAGCCCGTCGTCGAGATTGCCGAAATTCCATCTAGGAGCGCTTTTCGAAAACTCTCGATCCACGAAAAATCCATCTGAAAGCGAAGCAGCACAGTCAATACCACAACAGAAGCGACGATCAAGCCGCTCATGAACTTGACTTCGCTCACCTTCCAAACTTGCTTGAACTTGCCTTTGGTCAAAAGAAGCAGCACCGCAAAATTCGTCGTTCCAAACAACATCAATACGACCGTCACGAGCTCGATCGCCCAAGAATCGTATTCGCCAATGCTTCCAGCCTTTACCGAAAATCCTCCTGTCGAAAGAGAAGCCATCGCGTGGTTGATCGAATCAAAAAGAGGCATGCCCGCCATACAATAAGCCAACGTGCCTGCTGCCAACAAAAAAAGAAAGATCTTAAAGATCGTCCTTGCGGTTTTTTTCAAAGTCGGCATGAGCTGATCTGGATGCCCTTCGCTTTGAAAAAGCATCATATCGTGTGGGTCGTGTGTGACCATGACCATCATCATCACAAAGCCTAGGCCGCCACAAAACTGCATGAAGCTGCGATGAAACAAAAAGATATGCGGCACTTGGCTTACATCCATGACTGAAAGGCCTGTGGTCGTCCATCCTGAAGTCGATTCAAACAACGACTGGATCAAAGGAAGCTGTCCAGAAAACACAAAAGGCAAGGCGCCGATCAAGATCGCCCAAAGCCACGTCCCCACCACGACAAGCGCGCTCTTTTTTCCAAGAGCTGGACGGTTTTCTTTTGAAGATCCCTTTTTCTTACAAGAACGAACATAAAGAAGCGTCCCGATGCCAACAGAAAACGACCCACTGTATAAAAAAGACAAACTATATTTTAAATCTTGCGGATAAAACACCACCACCCCAATAGGAATAAGACATAAAAGCCCAATCAAGATCATTAGTTTACCAAAACAAATGTTTACGCTGCTTTTCATCGCTCTTTTCTCCTTTCAGGATTTGGATCGCTTCTTGTTTTTGGACATCACTTGTGATCAGCACGAGCTGATCGCCTTCCATGATCGTCGTTTCTCCTTGGGGAACGAACAATCCATCCTGTCGTAAAATACTGCCAATCACAGTATTGCTCGGAAGCGAGAGCTCCCATAACTTTTTATGGATCGCAGCGTCGCTCGCCTCCATATCCAACTTGACGATCTGAAGTCCTTCTTCCAACCCCATTTCGTCCATAAACGCCTCTTGTTCGATCATGCGCGTGATCAAAGAGACTGCGCAGACAACGCGATCGACCCCACATCGTATAAAGAACTTCTTGTTGGCTAAATTGCTTACAAGCGCAGTCGTACCCACCTTTGGAAAAATATTCTTCGCTAGGCGGCAAATCATCAAATTGTCTTCATCTCGCGGACAGAGCGCGATGACTTGACAAAACGCTTCCATTTGCAGATCTTCAAGGACATAGGGTTTTGTCCCATCGGCGCAAATAACTTTTGAAGGACGATATTCCATTAGCTTTTGGCAATCTTCTTCGCTTTTATTGATCAAAACTGGCATCATTCCTCGAGCGGATAAAGATTGGGCGAGCGATTTCGCTTTAGCGCGCCCTCCAACGATCAATACTTTTTCTTTCATGTTCTATCTCCGTAAAATTTGCGTATTCTCGCTTTCCTTCTGCAACAAAGAAGAACAGCGCTCTACCCATAGATCATCTAAACAAATCGTTTCGATCGCATAACCATCCATCACCTGTTTTCTTTCTGGATCGATTAAGCGGACAAAGATCTTGGCATGCTCGTTGCACTCTCTTAAAAGAAGAGCGCACATCACATTCGTGCAATCATCATTGGTCGTCACGAAGATCTGATCCATCTCTTTTACGTGGACCATCGACAAATCATCCATATCTGTCACATTTCCGCATGCTTTCAATCCATCATAATTTGGAGACAGCTTGACGAAGGCCGCTTCGTTTTGGTCCACGATCGTGACGCTCTCTTCTCTTTGCGAACAAAGGCTCGCTAGAGAAGCGCCTAATCGAGAACATCCAAGAACGAGCACGTTATGTTCATGCTTTCTATTTCTTCCTTTTACCATGCTAGGAACCTCCTTTTCTTGGGCGTTTCTTCATACACGCCACTTCCTCGATATTCGACTTCGCTGAATAAAAATAAATTTTCTTTTGCGGGCGTATATGTCGAATCGAGTCCGACAGCAGCCCGAAAATGCTTGATCGCTGTTTGTCGGTTGCCGATCTTCATCAACAACAACCCCATAAAATTATGAGGTTGCGGAGAATCCGGATATTCCATCATAAGATCCAAGATCTTCTGTCTTCCTAATTCATACTTTCTATTTTCTATATATTCACGAATTTCTTGACTTGCCTGCCGCAAGTTCATCGTTGTTTGTTCCACGTTCATTGCCTCGCTTTCAACTACAGTATAAGCATACAGAAAACAATGCAAGAAAGGTGTGAGAGTCGACTTTTGAGTGTTAGAATTGTGTGAGGAAAGAAAAATATGCTACAGACGACTCCAAAAGCGCAAAAATCGCTTCTTAAAAACCTTGGCATGATGATCTTATGCCTTTTATTACCGACTGCGATCGGCTTTTTATTTATTTCCTTCAAGCTGAGCGACACGACGATCATCTTGTTGTATTTATTTGGCGTAGTTTTGTGCGCCAAGTTCACAGATGGTTTTTACTATGGGATCAACGCATCGGTGATCGCGGTGATGCTCTTCAACTATTTTTTCACCGATCCCCTATTTACTTTGCGGGTGAATAATTCCGATTATCCGATCACGATGCTGATCATGATGATCATTTCCCTTTTGATCAGCACATTGACCTCGCAAGAAAAACAAAGCGCAACTCTCGCTCGGCATAGCGCCTTGCAAGCCACGACACTCTACAACTTTACGAACACGCTTTTAGAAGCCAACGAGATCGAGCAAGCCCAAGAGATCATCGTTCGCTCCTTTAGCGACACGTTCCATACTAAAGCCGCCTTTTTACCTCAGACCAAAGAAGGCCAGTCGGCCCCTTATCTTCTCCAGCAAATCCAACCGAACACGATTAAGCATCGAAAATATCGACCAGAAAATTTAGAGCGCGAGTTTTCAAGTTGGCCCATCAAAAACAAAGAGGGCGCTTTTGGCTTGCTTTTGCTTCCAAAAATAAAAGAGGGCGGCTTTGACGAGGCTCAAAAACAACTCATCCATTCGATGTGCGCCTGCGCGGCCTTAGGCTTGGATCGGATCGAGAACCTCCATCAATATATGGCTTCGCAAGAAAAGATCACCCAAGAACAATATCGTTCGAATTTGCTTCGATCCATTTCCCACGATCTTAGGACCCCGCTTTCAGGGATCATGGGAACGAGCGAAGTCCTCATGCGCCTTGAAATCTCTCAAGAAGAGCGGATCCAAATGGCGCAAGGTATTTATCAAGAGGCAAGCTGGCTTTATTCACTCGTTGAAAATATCTTGAATCTTACACGGATGGAAGAAGGACATCTTATTTTGAACAAGCAAGAAGCGCTTGCCGAAGAAATCATCGAAGCGGCTTGCTCGACGGTCGAAAAGCGCAATAAAGATCGAACGATCCAAGTAAACATTCCCTCTGAGATCATCACGGTCGATGTCGATGAAAAGCTGATCGTTCAGCTGCTCGTTAACTTGCTTGAAAACGCGATCCGGCATACGCCCCAAGAAAATAAAGTCGAGATCGTTCTCGAAGCTGATCCTATCAAAAAAGAAGTTCGTTTTATTGTCCAAGATGAAGGCGAAGGAATCGACAAAGAAGATTTGCCACATATTTTTGAGCCTTTTTATACGTCGAGCCAAAATCAAAAAGACCGAGCGCGCGGCATTGGACTTGGTCTTGCGATCTGTCGTTCGATCGCCCAAGCGCATGATGGAGAACTGGCAGCGCATAATCGTTGTGATCGAAGCGGCGCTCGATTCATCTGCACCCTCCCTATGACAGAAAGGAAAGATCTATCGTGAATATTTTAATCATCGAAGACGATCAGCAGATCCGCAGCTTTCTAAGCTACATTTTAGAAAAAGAAGGATATCATCCAGAGATGGCGGCGACAGGAAAAGAAGGGCTCCAATTGCTGAAAGAAAAAGAATTCCAGTTGATCTTGCTGGATCTAGGTTTGCCCGATCTTGATGGAATGCAAGTAATCGAGAAAGTCCGCGCCGCTTCCAATCTTCCGATCCTCGTGATTTCGGCCCGCGATCAAGATCACGAAAAAGCGGACGCCCTTGATCTAGGCGCTGACGATTATTTAACCAAGCCATTTTCAACGACCGAACTTTTAGCCAGGATCCGCACGGCCCTTCGTCATGCCCAAAATGAAAACAAGACCCAGGCCGCCCTTGTCAAAAGCGTGCAAGGGTTGACGATCGATCTTGATTCTCATCGTGTCTTTGTCAACGAAAAAGAGATCCATTTGACGCCGCTTGAGTTTTCGCTTTTAGCGTGCTTATTCGAGCAAATTGGCAAAGTGTACACGACGCAAGCGATCTTGCAAAAAGTATATGGGACCCAATATGGAAGCGATACGCGGGCGTTGCGCACCTTGATGGCTTCTCTTCGCCGCAAGATCGAACCTCAGCCAGCTAAACCGCGCTATATTTTAACGGAAATTGGTGTCGGGTATCGTTTGAACGATCACGCATAAAAAAACGATGGATCTTGGAGCCATCGTTTCAGACTGCCGTCCAATAGAGTGTCGGCAGTTTTTTCTTTTTGCAACTGTTACCTATCCTACTCAGATACTGTATTTAGAAGTATTTCTACAAAGGCCATGAAACCCGATTCGATATTAACGATCGATTCCCGGGATAATTCAAAGCTTGATTTTTTGGATTACTTTTGAGATCGTTTCCCATTTTTTAATGACCTCTTTATCTGAATAATCATCAACGCTCAATTTATTTTAAGGAAGTTTTTTCATGTCTGATGAATATTCATGTCACGATCAGAAAACAAGCGCATTGGATCAGGTTTTCTAGATCATTCTCAACGAATGCATTCAGAACAGATCCAGCATTTTCAAAGGCCCTACAAACATACGAAGAGAAAACCCTCACAAAAAATGAATTTAAGTTATCCAAAAACTTGACAGATTTCCAGTATCTAGCTTACTTTGACAAATCAGCATGAAGCAAATCCGCTCGCTCCTTGATCAATCGTTTCACGTTTTCTTTTTCTTCTTCAGGCAAAAAAGATTGTTCGCACGCTTCCAAAAAAAGATCAATATTTTTCAGCATTCGTTCGATTAGTCTTTCAGCAGTTTTCTTTTCGATCTCAATTGAATGCGCAAACTTCAAAAAATCCCCTCGCCTCAAATTTCGTTTTTTTCCATTCAACGTTAAAGCGGTTTGATCTAAATCTGTAGGCATCACGATATTAACAGGAAGTTGATCATACACCGGAGAAAGCTGATATACACCCTCTTTGTTTTGAATCAACGAGAAATTTTTTAAATGCATATCGGAATTGCCAATAAGAAACGCAAAAACAAGCCGGATAAACAATTCAGTCAAGTCGAATTGATAGAAAGCCGAATATTTTTTTATCGTTTTCCCACACCGCTCATAAGAACTGTTGTATTTGTCTTCCGTTAAACGGTTCTGAAGCTGGCAAAAATCTTCCATCGCCATTTTTACGACTTTTTTCTTTTTCTCCACCCGGTCAATTCGTTTCGTAATATACGCCAACGTCCCGTTTGTTAATCGAATCAACCCGAATGGGACGGCAGGAATCTTAGCGATTTGCGCAAGACGCATCCCCAGCTGCTCAAATTCAGGAAGATAAGAAAATTTTTCTGTTTGTGGTTTTAAAATATACCCTGTCGGATAATCCACGATCGTTAACTTCGATCCCGTCTCTTCTTCGATCAAATGTAAAGAAAGCTTTTTTTGAACGCCAGGCACCGTATATCCTTCGCTTACCGTTTTTCGGGCGATTTCCTGCAAGATCGAATCATCCAAATCAAGAACCGGATGCAAAGTCATTCCGAAAAATTTTTTAGTACATCCCGTATGCCATTGCGACTCCATTTCTTCTGGCGTAGGATCGACAAGCTCTTTGCCACAATATAAACATCTCATCTTTCACTCTCTCCCCATATAGACACATTTCCAATGGCATCTTTACAAGCTACAAGCAACACGCCAAAACGATCTTTACGATCAAGCTTCCAGTTTTGGATTGTCACATCATACAACCATCCTTCTGGAATTAGTCCATCAAAAAAAGGAAATAACACAGACGATTCATATGGTTCTTCGCGAAGCGGCAAAGTCAAGCTGACATCTTTCGCACCTTTTATGGCTAAATAGTCTTTTTCATAGGAAAAACGATAGCCGCTATCCGTCTCTTCAATGGTTCCGGCTTTTTGTTCCTCCACCCATACATTTCCTTTTCTCATTCCTCGCTCCGTTTCAAATCACCCGGCACCGCTTCCTTGCCAAACATCCGCAGCGCCTTGTTCACCTTGTCCATGCGAACCGTTTCCTTTCCTTGCTCCAGTTCTCGGACAAACCGCAATCCCAGTCCAGCTCGCAAGGCGAACTCCTCCTGCGTGATTCCAAGTTTTCTTCGCTCCGTTTTGATATAGTTTCCAATCGTTGTCATGTTGACATTTTATACCTTATCGGGTATATATTCAACAAAAACCACGATATAATACCTTATCGGGTATAAAAACGGATATTCCATCTGTGTGAGTACCCGAACGGGTATAATTTCGTTTAAGAAAAAAAGAACTATGCTCGCTTCTAGTCTTGCCTAGAAACTTACACAGTTCAATTTACACTCTTACTTTTTTCTCAATCTTTGATATAGATCGGCGTTGAATCCGCCATGATCTGTTGCGCGACTTGCTGGGTCGAAAACATGAATTCGATCGCCTTATGATCGGTCTTTCCTTTGCACGCTTCGCCTAAGCGTTGAAAGAGCTTAGGATCTTGCGGATCCATATCGACGATGCAAAGCCAATGCACTTCCTCGCCTTCAATACGTTCCTTCAAATACATCGACTGGATGCTTGGAAGCTCTTGAGCTTCTTGATAGAGCGCCTGGATGAGCGCTTCGACTTTTTTGACCGGCTCGCGGACTTGCAGCTTTTCGCCTTTTTTGATCCGTGTCGGTTTGATCACTGTCTTCTTTGTCTTTTGGATGCCTTCTAAAAATTCAACATCGATCGGAACGTTGATCGAGAATGGATCGAGCACGATCCCTTCGACTTGATCTTTGGCCATTTCCACGAACGGCATGAATTGATCGAAAGACAAGACGAGCGTATGGACGCTTTCGTCTTGGTTCCATGAGCTGAGCTCTTCATAGTCCGTGAACATTGGAAAGTAGTATCTTCCTTTGTCATCCTGCAATAAAAGCAGCTGGATCTGGGTGTCTGGCTCGAACACGAGCTGACCGTTTTCATCCTTATCGGGTTCTTTATCCCATTTGGCTGGAGCGAGAACATCCGTATCTCGCAAGATGCGGGCCATGTTCGTGATCGTTTCTTGATTTTCGTTTTCACGAAGCGCTTCGAGCGCTTTTTTTAATTCAGTATTCTTATATACATTTGCCATATTTATTCTCCACTGACTGCGCATTTTTCAAAAAGAATGCTAGGACAAACAACTTGCTTATACGTCCAGTCCATATCGTTTCCGATCGCCACGACATGGTTCATCAAATCCAAGAACGTGCCTGCGATCGTGATCAAAGTGACCGGCTCTGATCTTTTTCCATCCTTGACTCTATATCCGGAAGCCTGCAAAGAAAATTGCGTCGAGACAAAATGAATCCCCGCATGCAGTCCCATCAGATCCGTGATGACTAAGCCATTCTGCATTTGCTCCATCAAGCCATCCAGATCTTTTTCTCCTGGGACGATGCTCAAATTCATCGGCTGCACGCTCACTGGCGAAGCATACCCGGACTTGAAGCCATTGCCTGTGCTTTCCGTATTCATCTTGATCGCCGATTTGATATCATAGAGCGCTTGCTCAAACACGCCATGATCGACGAGCACCTTACGCTTCGTCAAAACTCCTTCATCATCAAAATTCGCGATGCTCAAAGCGTTAGGATCTCTTGGATCATCGATCACGCTGACCTGTTCAGAAAAGATCTTCTTGCCTAGATCCTTAGCGATCGGCGAGATCCCTTTCGCGATCAGATCGCCCGAGAAAAGACCCGCAAACGCTCCGAAAAGCGAACTCATCGCATCTTTTTCTAAAATGATCGGACATGTTGTCGATGGAATCGAGCGCGCCCCTAATTGATCCAGCGCCTCTTGACACACCTCTTTCACAAAAGCGTCTATATCGAACGTATCGAAATTCTCGACGACCTCGACCTTTGTCGCGTCTTTATAGACCCCGTTTTCGAGAGCGACGATAGAACAAACAAGATATTGAACTTGGTCCTCGTCTTCTAAATGCAGGCCGAGCGAATTCGTGATCTCGCGCGCCCCTTTTCCTTCCTCATAGCCAAGATAGCCGACTTGGACGATCCGTGGATCGTAGGCTAGACATTTTTCTTCGATCTTGGCCATCGTCTTTTCCACTTGCTGCATAGAAGGCTGTACCCATTGCCGAGAAGAAACCGCTTTTTCTTCCAAAGGCTTTGGTGTGGCGAACACGACTTTTTCAGGCGTCTGGATCGTCTTGGCTTGATCGACGAGCTGCTTGAGCACGCTATCCATCTTCGAATCGTCCACTTGTTCAAGAGCGATCATCGCCACATTGCCATCGACGATCCCTCTTAGCGATGTCCCTAAGATCTTGCTTGTCACAAAGGTATCCATCGCGTGCTCGTACCACGTAATTTCCTTTGACGCGCTAAGCGATTGATAGATCTCAAAAGACTCTAAGCCAAGCTCCTTGGCTTTTTCGATCCAAGCTTGCTTATTCATTGGCAGTACCTCCTACGGTGATCTCTTTGACTCTAAGTCTTGGCTGTCCTACATCGGTCGGGATCGAACCGCTGATCGAACCACACATTCCTTGGGCCCGTTCCAAATTATCTCCCACCATATCGATGTTCATCAAGATCTCTTGTCCCGTTCCGATCAAAGAAGCGCCTTTGACCGGATCGGTGATCTTTCCGTTTTCAATCAAATAGCCCTCTTGCACCGCGAAGTTGAATTCTCCTGTTTGAGGGTTGACGCTGCCTCCCCCCATCTTTTTGGCGTAAAGTCCGCGTTCAATGCCTTTAAGCATCTCTTCGAATGTATCTGTACCAGGTGCGATATACGTATTGGACATGCGAGACGTTGGCTCGTATTTATACGATTGCCGGCGGGAAGAGCCACTAGAAGCCATACCCATTCGACGGCCATTGAGCGTATCGATCATATAGCTTTTTAAAATACCATGATCGATCAAGACGCGACGTTGTTGCGGATTGCCTTCGTCATCGATATTTTGCGAGCCCCACGCATTCGGGATCGTTCCATCATCGATGGCCGTGACTTTTTCATTGGCGATCTGCTCGCCTAGCTTGTTGGCGAAGACAGATTGATTTTTCGCGACCGCTGTCGCTTCCAAGGAATGCCCGCACGCCTCATGAAAAATGACACCGCCAAACCCATTATCGATGATGACAGGCATCTTGCCCGAAGGACAAGGCTTGGCTTGGCTGAGGACAAGCGCGATCCGAGTGGCTTCTTTTCCGATCGAGCTAGGACTTGTCGTTTCAAAAAATTCAAGCCCCATGCTTCCTCCAGGCGAACAAGCGCCCGACTGAAGCGCTTTTCCATCATTCACATACGAGCTGATCGCCATACGTACCCGGTGACGATCGTCTTGGACAAGACGTCCATTAGAATTCGAGATCTGTACCTTTTGATGAACGCTCGCGAGCGATGCCGACACTTTTTCCACCTTCTCGCTCGCCTCATAAGCGGCTTGGCTTCCTTCCATTAAAAGATCCACTTTCTCTTGAAGGGGACTGGCAAGCGGATCGATACGGATCGGATGCTTGTCTTCGATCTTTTCTTCCTTCAATTGGATTTTGACATCCTCGTCTTTTGGACCTAACGCGTCCACAAGGTCGTCGATCACATTTTTGAGCGAGTCCATATCTTCAATATCCGTATAGCCATAGACAGATTGAACGCCTTTATATAAGCGGATCCCTACTCCTGAACTTTGCGAGCGGTCCACGCCCTCAACGACCTGATTGAGCATGGAAATACTTTCTTTATTCGTATCTTCTTCAAAGATTTCCGCAAAATCGGCTTCGGAGCGCATGCACAAAGTGAGCAGTTCTTCCAACTGTTCTTTTTTTAACATGGTTTTCCTTCTTCCTATTTTATATAGAACAAATTATACCACAGAAGAATGAAAAAAAAGCAGACAAGCGACTTGTCTGCTAAATCAAGATCTTCTCGAGCGTGTGACGGACGATATCGTTGACCATATTCACGCTCAGCGATTTCTGGAGCTGTTTTTCTTTTTGGCTTTGCCGTGGATCTTTTCTTTGGCGTAGCCGATTTCTCCGCCGAGTGCGAGGGCGATCGCTTGATGGCCAAGGCAGACGCCAAAGATCGGATAGGTCGTATAGAGCTGTTGGATCAATTCGATGCAGATGCCAGCGTTTTCGGGTCGGCCTGGTCCTGGAGAGAGGACGATGAGGGCTGGATCGAGCTTTTTGATCGTTTCGATGTCGATTTCGTCATTTCTTGCGACTTGGACTTCATCATAGCTGGCGAAGCAGTGATATAGGTTGTAGGAGAACGAGTCGTAGTTGTCAATGAGCAAGATCATAGTGGGCTCCTTTCTGGATCGATTGCAGGATCGACGAGGCTTTGATGTGACATTCTTGGAATTCGCGTTCTGGGTCGGAATCGGCTACGATGCCAGCTCCCGACCGAATATAGAGTTGGTCTTCTTTTTTGTAGGCGAGGCGGATGCCGATGCAAAAATCGAGGTTTTGGCTGAAATCAATGTAGCCAAAGGCGCCTCCATAAATGCCGCGTTCGCTTTGTTCGAGTTCTTGTATGATTTGGCAGGCGCGAAATTTTGGCACGCCAGAAAGTGTTCCTGCTGGCAAGGTGGCAAATAGGGCGTCGAGTGGATGGGCGCTTTCTAAAAGTTCGCCTTGGATCTTGGAGGCGAGATGCATGAGCGTAGAGAAGCGGACGATGTCTTGGTAGCGGGATACGTGGATCGTTTGGTTTTTGCAGATTTTTCCAAGATCGTTGCGTCCTAGGTCGACGAGCATGTCGTGTTCGGCTTTTTCTTTTGGATCGTGTTTGAGTTCATATTCGAGTTGTTGGTCTTCTTGTTCGTTTTTGCCTCTTGGGCGAGTTCCCGCTAATGGGTAGGTCATTACTTGGCGATCATGGACGGCGATGAGCGTTTCTGGACTGGCGCCTGCGAGTTCGAGATCGTACATGTTGGCGTAAAATAAATAGGGGCTTGGATTTTGGATGCGAAGTCTTTGATAGAGGGAAAAGAGGCTTCCTGTCACTTTGGCTTGCATCCGGTTGGAGAGGACGACTTGAAAGATGTCGCCTTCTTGGATGTATTGTTTGGCTTTGGTCACGTTTTGGATAAATGCGGTTTTTTCAAATTGGAGGCTGAAGTCTTCTAAGATTTTGAGTGGTTCGCTGTTTTGCGTGATTTCGTTTTCGTGAAGTTTTGTTTCGAGTTCTTCGATTTGTTTTTGGGCCTTTTTATAGTTGGTTTCTAGATCGTTTGTGTGGATGCCGCTGATCAAGTGGATCTTGTGTTCGTAGTGATCGTAGGCGATCAGGGTGTCATACATGGCTAGATCGAAGTCGTTGAACATGGTTTGTTTGCTGAAGCGAAGTTTGGGTTCGCTACAGCGCAGGCTTTCGTAGGCGAAATAGCCGACCAATCCTCCGCAGAAGAAGGGGTAGAGATTGGGGGTCTGTTGTTGGTCGATCATGGTTTGTAGAGCTTTTTTTGGATCGATTGTTGTTTGGTGGGTTTTTGTATTGTGGAGCCGATCGTGTATGGTGAGGGTCTCGTTTTTGTATTGGATGGTGTATTGGGGTTCGTAGCCCATATAGGAATAGCGGTCTTTTATGGAGCTTTCGAGCAAAAACGAGCGAGAGGTGCCGGCTTTTACTGTTTGGAAGAGGTCAATGGCGTTTTGATCGGCCTCGATCGTTTTGATGAGAGGGATGCGTTTGGCGCGGGTTTGTTGATAGATAGTTTGGATTTCATAAAGATCGTTCATCGTTTTTCTCCTCTATAGAAAAAGCCCGTCCTTAACGAAGCTTTTTCTTCGTCAAGGACGAGCTTGATTTATTTCTATAGCCCGCGGTGCCACCTTGATTCTTCGAGTTTGAAGCGCTTTAGAATGCAATCACATTCTTGATCTTTTACGCAGATCGTACGTCATAGAGTACTCGGAATGTTCCTTTGACTATGCCCTCGGCGGTCCATTTGGCAGTTCGCTTTTCTATCTGGCTTCCACCGTCCCAGACTCTCTATGAGCGCGTCGCTGCTTTGATCTCCGCTTCATCGGTTTTGTTGGGTACAGAATACAGAGTTTGAAAATAAATGTCAAATAATTTTCTCTTTTTTTCTGAAAACAATTGTAACTTCTAGAAAATTCACAAAAAAAACAGATCCCGAAGAATCTGTTTTCTATCCTTTATTTTGGAGGGTGATGATCAATATGAGCGCGATCACGCCTATGATCGTCCAAAATAAGTATTTTTTCCAGTTTTGCATGGATGCCACCTCGTATCTTTGTTTCATTATACGAGATGAAGCGTGTTTTTAGTCTTCGATTGCTTCCACGAATCGTCTTGTGATCACTTGTGGGCGGGTAATGATGGAGCCGACAACGACGCTGAACGCGCCTAGGTCGAGGACGCGTTTAACTTTTTCTGGCGTGTCGATATTTCCTTCTCCGATCACTGGGTGTTTTGCGGTTTTTAGAAGTTCGCGGATGATTTCGAAATCGTTGGTTTCGATCTTATCGCCTTCGCTTTCTGGTGTATAGCCTACGAGCGTCGTTCCGATAAAGTCAAAACCTAGATCATCGGCGTGGCGCATTTCTTCGAATGTCGCGCAATCGGCCATGAGTGGCTGGTCTGGGTATTTGGCGCGGATCTCTGCGTAGAATTCGTCGAGCGTTTTGTTGTCGGGACGTTGGCGGCATGTGGCATCGACGGCGATCACGTCGGGTCTTTGTTCCATGGCCATTAGTTCGTCGACTTCTTTCATCGTTGGGGTAATGTAGACGTGATTGTCTCCATATTGGCGTTTGATGATGCCAATAATCGGAAGGTCTACTTCTTTTTGGATTTCTTGAATGTCTTCGACGGTGTTGGCGCGGATGCCGCTTGCTCCGCCTTCCTTGGCGGCTTTGGCCATTCGGCCCATGATAAAGGACGAGTGCAGCGGTTCTTCAGGAAGCGCTTGGCACGACACGATCAGTTTTCCTTTGGCTTGTTCAATTCGACTCATTGTTTTCTCCTTTGAATGGTATATCTTTATGCGAATATTATACTTATTTTCTCAAGAAATCGCAAACGACAAAAGCAGATCCTTCGTGTCGAGCAGTTGGTGCTTGATGGCGACTAGATCGGCATAAGAGATCGTGTCGTATTCGGCGCGCTGTAGTTGCAGCTGCATAAAGGAGATCAAGGCGGCTAGAGAGGCCCAGGTGGCGCTTTCTCCTTTGCCTTGGTCGACTAGAGTGTGGATGTTGGATTCGTTCAAGGCTTGCAGATAGGAAAAGAGGGTCGTTTGGGCGCTTGGCATTCCGGCTAGCATTTCTTTTAAATGGGGGTAGAGGTTGGTTCTGCAGGCGCTCAAGAGCGCTTTGGCGTAAAACAAGACGGATGCGCTGTAATCGGCGTCCAGGTCTTCGTCGTAGTAGTCTTCGAGGTCGATGGCGGCTTCGAGAGCGTCTTGCATCGTGCCTGGCAGGTTTTCAAATTCTTCTTCGCTCATATTGAGTTTTTGAAAGAGCGGGTCGGTTTCTTCGATTTCTTCTTCTGGCTGTATATCCAAATTTGGTTCAAAATCGCCTCGCATCATATTTTGGGCCATGGATTGTAGGTTGGCTTTTTCTTCTTCGCTGAGGGAATCGACCATTTTTTGGATGGCGCTAAAATCTATATCATTCCAATTCATTGTATATCCTCCGTTATGATTTATTGTAACAGATGGAAAGCGGTTTTCAGAAAATTTTTCAAAGTTTCTTGAACAACTTTTCATTTCCTCGTATAATGCTCGTTATAGGGAGATGTAAATTATATGGAAAACGCAAGAATCTTTTACGAAAACGATTGTAATATTGGTCAGCTTGACGGAAAAACGATCGCGATCATTGGATATGGATCGCAGGGCCATGCGCATGCGCTTAACTTGAAGGAATCGGGTTGCGATGTGATCATCGGTCTATATGAAGGTTCAAAATCGTGGGAAAAAGCAGAAAAAGCTGGTTTTGAAGTGTATACGGCGGCGGAAGCTGTTAAAAAAGCGGATATCATCATGGTATTGATCAATGATGAAAAACAAGCGGCTTTATACGAAGAAAGCATTAAACCAAATCTTAAAGAAGACGATATGCTCATGTTCGCGCATGGTTTCAATATTCACTTTGGCGCGATCCAACCTCCAAAGAATATCGATGTGGCGATGATCGCTCCTAAAGCGCCTGGTCACACTGTTCGTTCTGAATATTTAGCGGGCAAAGGTACGCCTTGCTTGATCGCGGTAGAACAAGATCATTCTGGAAAAGCGTGGGATCTCGCCCTGGCTTACGCGGCTGCGATCGGTGGCGCTAGAGCGGGTGTATTGGAAACGACGTTCCGCACAGAAACGGAAACCGACCTTTTTGGAGAACAAGCTGTTCTTTGTGGTGGCGTTTGCGCTTTGATGCAAGCTGGTTTCGAAACGCTTGTAGAAGCGGGATACGATCCTAGAAACGCTTATTTTGAATGTATTCATGAAATGAAGCTGATCGTAGACTTGATCTATCAAAGCGGTTTTGCGGGAATGCGTTATTCCATTTCGAATACAGCTGAATACGGCGACTACATCACTGGACCAAAAATCATTACTGAAGAAACGAAAAAAGCGATGAAGCAAGTGCTAAAGGATATCCAGGATGGAACATTCGCTCAAGAATTCTTAGTTGGTATGTCGGATGCTGGTAAACAAACGAAGTTCAAAGCGCTTCGTAAATTGGCTAGCGAACATCCAAGCGAAAAAGTCGGAAAAGAGATCCGTAAATTATATAGCTGGAACAACGAAGACGAGCTTCTCATCAACAACTAAAATGAAAATAAAAAACAAAGAGAGAAATCAGCGATCGATCAGAGATCTGTATTTCAGCTCTTTGTTTTTTTTATGAAATCACATAGGCAAGCCCCGCTCATGCGGGGAAAACCTTTTGTCTGCATAAAAGGATTTTCATCATCTAGGATCATCCCCGCTCATGCAGGGAAACATTGACGAACCTCTTAAATAAAGCGCATTAGATTTAAAGCCTACGTTTTTTCTTTCTTCAATCATAACATAATCGCTTCTATTCAAAAATAGATAGAATCAAACAACAAGAAGAAATTGTATTTAGATTTATAAACCTATCAATGCAATAAATTTATCAAAAAAACTCATTTTAGCAAACAAAAGTAACAAACCAATAAACTTACTGAGAGACTACAATATCACTTTCTCTGCTTTTGAAAGAAACTAATTATTTTTGAATCATTACATCATCAATTGTAAGATTACTTTTCGATAATATTTTTACTAAACCACATTGGAAAATCTCAGATTTTTGGTTATTTAATTTCACTATGATCAACTTACTCTTGGCACGAGTTACAGCTACATAATGATTACATAATTTTGATTTATCAAATAAATTATAGTCTTCCGCAAATACGATTACTTGCTCAAATTCCAGTCCTTTCGAAGAATGAAATGTAATCGCTATATGTTGATTTTTTTCCGTTTCAAAAGCTGCATAAAACTCTTTTTCAGTTACCGTTTGAAATAATTTTTTTAAATGATCGCTTCTTGTTTCATATCCTAAATATCGAGCTAATACATCTACTGCAGAGTAAAAAGCATCCTGTTTATTTATGGAATTCTCTATATCACTTAACATTTTCTTTATATCAGAAATCTTTTGACAAGTTTCATTCCCTTGAACCGGAATTTCAGAAATAACATCATAAGCAGAATATTTATCTAAAATCAAATATTTAGCAACCGAAAAATTGATTCATCTCGACAAGTGTTTTCGTTCCGTTTTCAAACAAGTAGACCGCATCGATGATGTTTCGAAAACCTAAGATCAAACCACCCGTGATCAAGGCAGGAATGAGTGGCGCAAAAATTTCACCCAAATCGGCCATGATCTTTTGAATTGGTGTTTGTTGCGATTTCGCATCGCTCTTCAACGCTTCTTTGGACACGCCTTCGATTCCTGAAACGTCGAAAAAATCGTTATAGTATTCTTGGACTTCGTTGCCGATAATGACTTGAAATTGTCCCGATTGGGTAAAGGTGCCTTTCGCGCTTGGCAATTTTTCGATCGCCTCTATATTGGCAAGCGATGGATCGACAAGCACAAACCGCATACGAGTGACACAATGCGTTACCGCTTGAATGTTTTCTTTCCCACCAACGAGAATAAGGAGTTGTTTCGCTTCATCTTTGAATTTGGACATAGGTTCTCTCTCTTTCTTTTCTATTGATCTATCTTGTACGCACAAGATATCAACCACAAAAAAAAGCAATAAATTTCCTACAAATTAGGGAATAGATTTCCTACAAATTAGGGAATAGATTTCCTACAAATTA
>Connie_p2__coassemble_710_pt1 | contig 26569 bp, 25 predicted proteins | sample Connie_p2__metabat2_low_PE_010 | metagenome-assembled genome bin Connie_p2 | reverse complement strand
AGAGGCGGATCTCCAGTAAATTATTTCCCGTGTCTACTTGACAGGGGGCTGATCACTCGTCCTGCTTTTTCTTATTGAATAAAGTTGACATCTTGTTTTTGCGAAACCGTATAATTGATGAGCGCCTCACCATCTAGATCAAGCGATTTCGTATGCAGTCCATTGATCCTCTGATTCGCGTACGTCGTCCAATAGAAATCCATTGTTTCTAGATTCGCGCCCGACGTATACTGCGTGATCTCATAAAGACCATCCGAAGTTTGATCGCAACCATTCGCTTGTCCGACCGATTGCATAATATGGAAATATTGACTCAAGCAATCTTCATCCGTCTTCTTGCTCATCGAATTGGCGACCGTGAAATCAGCCCGAACAAAACGCTCGACAGAACTCAAACCGCCAGGAAGACCATTCGAACCCATGCCAGTTCCATAAATCTCCAAATTTTCTGCTGGCGCGATCCGATTGTTTGGATACTTCGCCGTCAATCCTTGATAGTTGCAGAAATTGTAGTATTGGCTTGGGAATTCTGGCTGGTTGGTCAAAACATTTACTGGATTATCATAAATATGAAGACCATCTTTTGTTTGTTCGATCACTACTGTCGAATCTTTATCCGCGCATAACCAATGGAGCGGACTTGCCTGATATTTGTCAGAAACATTGATCGCCCGAATGTTGATATTGGCAGCCAATTTCTTGATATCCGCGACCGATTTCGGCGAACTGAGAAGATAAGGAACCAACTCGAACGAACCAAGATTGACTTTCCTTCCACATGTTCTGAATTATATTCGCAGAATCCAGAAAAGTTGAGTCCGGTCACACCTACGCCAAACTCGTTGACCCCTTCAAAATACAATGGAAAACCATCCGCGATGATCGCCATCCCGACCATCGCCGCATGACTTTTGATCGCATCCGTTTCTTTGAATTCAAATGGATAATTTCTTGGCGTGACGGATACACCGTTGCCCATAGCGAACTGAAGATCTAAGTTTCGCCCAAAATAAGCGAGCCCTTCTTTGTTGTAGAGTACAGAAGTACACATAAATTTTCTCCTTTAACTATAAATCAATTATATGCCATCGTTATAATGAAATGTATTAACAAGCTCATAATATTAAAACAGAGAATAAAAAACGATAGAAAGAAACTGCTCTTTCTATCGTTTTGGTCTTTATTGAACTTCACCCTGCTCAGGAGTCGTTGGCTGTTCTGTTGGTGTTTGTTCTGGCACAGACTCTTCTGGAACCTCCGGAGCAGGTTCTTGCGGCGTATCTGGTTCCGGTTGGCCTGGCGTCTCTTCTTGACTTGGCGCATCCTCTCCTTGACTAGGCTCTTGATTTCCACTCTCTTCTTCTTGCGGAAGAGATGGTGTATAAACAGGCTGCTCGACTTGACTTGGCGCGATCACTTCGATCTGCTCGCTCTCTGCGCGGTTTTGTGAAACCGAAGCGTTGGAAGAATCGACGCGATCGATCCCATAATATACATTGTAAGGATCCAGGCGACTCGAATCTTCGCTCGTGATCATATATTCGCTGCGCGCTTGCGGATCTTTATACGCAATGAGAGAATGTGGATCTTTCGATAAGTTGAAACCAAACTTTTTAAGATTAGGCGTATAGAACATCCTCTGATAGGCATTATACACTTTGGAGAGATCTCCATTCGACAACAAATAACAACTGACAGGAAGACTTGGCATCGAAACCGTCGTCAACGTCGCATCCACCCCTCCTTTGAGTGTCAAAGAATCCACGCTCCAAGGCTTGATATCGCTCAGCTGCTTTGAAATAAAAGCTTGCAGAGAGCTTAAAGGAATGTTGGTCGACACATATTTGGCCGCCACATTCATGACTCCGTTGATGTGGGCGATCCCTTCTGGACTTGTGAGCTTATCCATGATCGCGTGAATGATCTGCTGCTGGGCATTTTCACGACCCGTATTTCCATAGCCTTCCGTCTTGCGATGACGAGAATAGGCGAGCGCTTCTTTTCCATTGAGAGTTTGGACGCCTTTTTTCAAATAGATCTTGTCTTGTTTCTTGAAACTTCGATTTTCGTCCTGTTCGCTAAAATCGATCTTGACATCGACTTTGACACCCCCTAAAGCATCGACAATATGAATGAGCGATTGGAAATTCATTTTCGCATAATAGTCGATCTCGATCCCGAACGCTTCTTCGATCCCCTCCATACTGTTAAGCACTCCATCGTTGCCAAGATGGGTCAGCTTATCCGATCCATTCGCCATGGCAGGATTTGGCATATAACTATCCCGAGGAATCGACACCGTGGTCATTTGATTGTTTTTTGGATCGACCATCACCAGAATATTGACATCGCTTCTCGCATCGAGATCCGGATCCCCTCCCTCGTCGATCCCCGACAAATAGACGACAAAGGGTTCTTTGGAAATATCGATCTCCGGAACTTTCGAAAGATCGATCTTCCGCGTGTCGCTAAACTCCTGAAGCTGACGAGTATCGGATTGAATCGATTTGTATCGTTCTTTGAGCATCATGATCCGATTGCTTGGAATGATCAGCGCGTCGATCTCGCCATTCATCAATTGGTCATACAGCTGCTGATAGTCGTTGAGATCCACATATTCGATCGGCGCCGCCTCTGTATTGATCTGCGCCATCGCTACGCTCGAACTTCTAGAATCCATATTGTTCGAATACCCGATCTTTTTATTGGCCAGCTCTTCGATCGAATGGATCGGCGAATCGTTTTTTACGAGCAGCGAAACGTGGATCGTGCTTTGCGTTCCGCGTGTGATATCGTTGAACGCCCGATACGTATTGATCAGCGTATAGTCGCCAAAACCATAGAGAGCGACCAAGACGATCATCACGACTTTATAGAGCGTGGAACGCCAGCTTTTTTTCTTTCGCTTTTTTAAAAGCACAAAAAACAACACGTCCAACAGCAATAAAATCGTCCCAGCCGCCAGCACAAATCGAATATCGAGCATATGCAGCTGATAGATCAAAAAGATCAAGCCGATCGAAAGTGCGAACACGCAAGCCCACAAGATCCAATCGAACAACTTCGAATTGGAAGCTTGTTTTTTAGGCGCTTTCTGTTTATTTTTATCTTCTTGAAGCGTTATTTTTTTCTTCTTCTTAAGGTCTACTTTCTTCATAACATCACCAAAAGTATAGTAGCATTTTTGTTAGAGAAAACAAAACAGAAGCATAGATGCAAATTATGTTAAAATGGTACAAGGTGATAGAAATGATGGAATCTAGTTTACAAAATTTAAACGCGCCGCAAAGAGAAGCGGCCACCACGATCGATGAACATGTCCGGATCATCGCAGGAGCCGGAAGTGGCAAGACACGCGTCTTGATGGCGCGCATCGCCTACCTCGTCAATGAAGTCGGCATCCTTCCATGGCGGATCATGGCCATCACCTTTACGAACAAAGCAGCCAATGAAATGAAAGAACGGCTTTCTAAAGAGCTTGGCGAAGACGCTCAGAAAGTAAAAATATCAACGATCCACGCCTTATGCGTCCGTATCTTAAGGGAAGACGCGCACTTGATCGACTATCCAAAATCGTTTACGATCATGGACCGCGACGATCAAAAGACCGTGATCAAAAAACTCTATAAAATCAAACACATTAAAAACGATGAGATCCCTGCCAATTCTCTCATCGCTTATATATCCAACAATAAATCCGCGGACGTTCCTGTCGAAATGGCTCAGCGGCTTGCTCAAGGCAAGGAACAAAAACAATACGCCCAACTGTATGAAGCCTATGAAAAAGAGCGCAAAGAAATGCGCGCCATGGACTTTGACGATCTGCTCATCGAAGCCAACCGGCTTCTTAAAACCATGCCCGAAGTCGCCAAAAAATGGAAGGAGCGCCTTGACTATATTCATGTCGATGAATTCCAAGACGTCGATCCGATCCAATATTCGATCATCAAACAAATCTGTTCCGAAGATGCTCGTCTATGTGTAGTTGGCGATCCAGACCAGACGATCTATACGTGGAGGGGCGCTTCGATCGAGATCATCTTGCGCTTCGATCAAGACTTTAAACCATGCAAAACGATCATCCTCAACGAAAACTATCGCTCCACAAAACCGATCCTGGAAGCGAGCAACGCCTTGATCGCCAACAATAAAGACCGCATCAAAAAAGACTTGTTCACCAACGCGCCAGGCGAAGAACCGATCGAACGCTATGAAGCGCTCGAAGAAAGCCAAGAGCCGATCTATATCGCCAAAAAAATTGTCGAAGACCATAAAAAAGGGACGCCCTACCATCAATTCGCGATCTTGTACCGCTCCAATTATTTGTCTCGCTCCTTTGAAAAAACGTTTCGAAGCGTAGGAATCCCCTATAGGATCTTTGGCGGCATTCGATTTTACGAACGCCAAGAAATCAAAGACATGCTTTCGTATTTACGCCTATGCGCCCACAGCGAAGAAATGGATCCAAAACAACTCGCCTTAGACCTCTCTTTGAAGCGGGTGATCAATATGCCAAAGCGAGGCATTGGCGCCACCACGCTCGAAAAGCTCGAAGACGAAGCGATCCTGAAAGGCGAAAATATGTATGAAGCCTTGCAGGCAGTTCCTTCTGTATCGAAAGCGACCCAAACAAAGCTGAATAAGTTTCACGCTTTGATCGAATCGTTCAAAGAAGCTAGGGAAAGTATGGACTTGCTCGATTTCTTCGATTTCGTGTTCGAAAAAAGCGGCTATAAAGAAATGCTCGAAGAAAAAGAAGAAGACGAGCGCATCGAAAACGTTCTAGAACTCAAAGAAGATATCCATCAAGCCATGGAAACCGATCAAGACCTTACGTTGGAGACTTATTTGCAAAACGTGGCGCTCTTTACCGAAAAGAGTCAAGACGAGCAAGAAGACGCCGTCAATTTAATGACGGTTCATGCCGCCAAAGGCTTAGAATTTTCAACGGTATTCGTCACGAATCTCAATGAAGGAATCTTCCCGAATGAAAGAGCGATCAACGAAAACGGACGAGCAGGCCTCGAAGAAGAAAGGCGCTTGATGTATGTCGCTATGACGCGTGCGAAAAAACATTTGTTTTTGAGCTGGAATAATGGATATAGCTTCATGCTCGAAGGGCCCAAAACACCCTCGCGTTTTTTAAAGGAGTTGCCTAATAGCGAAGAAGACGAGCAAGAAGAGACCTTGAGCAATGAGGCCTCGTTCAAAATGCATAAAAAACCGGTCAAATATAGGGCGGGTGATCTTGTGAGCCATTCTGTATATGGAGAAGGCGTGCTCATTGAGATCAATGGCACGATCGGAACGATCGCTTTTTCCAAGAAATATGGGCTGAAAAAGATCGACCTAAGGCACGCTTCGCTGCAAAAAGGATAAAAGTATGACAGAAGAAAAAAGAATTGAACAACTTAGAAAACAACTCGAAAAATACGCGATCGAGTATTATATCAACGACGCCCCCAGCGTGAGCGATCAAGAATACGACCGCTTGATGCAGGAACTGATCGCGCTTGAAGAAAAACATCCAGAATTGTATGATCCCAATTCGCCAAGCCAGCGCATCATCGGCAGCGTCTTGAAAGGATTTGAAAAAGTCGTCCACGCCCAGCGGATGCTTTCTTTGTCCAATGTCTTCAACAAAGAAGAGATCGAAGACTTTGTCGCCCGCATTCAAAAACAAGTGCCTAACGCCGAGTTTGTCGTCGAATGCAAATACGATGGACTTGCCATGTCGCTCTTGTATGAACACGGCCGCTTTGTAAGAGCCGTGACTCGAGGCGATGGAAGCGTGGGCGAAGATGTCTCTAACAATGTCAAAATGATCCAGAGCATCCCGCTCTACATTGAAGAAAAAGGACCTGTGGAAGTGCGAGGCGAAGTCTACATGCCTAAAAAGAGTTTCGAGCTGCTCAACGAGCTGCAGGAAACGCTCCATTTGCCGCTCTTCGCCAATCCTAGAAACGCGGCGGCCGGCACGATCCGCAATCTCGACTCCAATATTGCTAAAAAACGCAAGCTCGACGCGTATTGGTATTATTTCCAAAATGCCATGGACTATGGCATCACGAGTCAGCAAGAAAGTTTAGAAGCGATGAAACAGCTAGGGTTTAGGGTCAACGAGACGTATCGTGTATGCAAGAGCGCGGAAGAGATCTGGACCTTTATTCAAGAAATGGCGTCCAAACGAAGCACGCTTCCTTATGAAATCGATGGGATGGTCATCAAGCTCAACGATTTAGCCGCTCAAAGCGAGCTTGGGATCACGGCCAAGGCGCCGCGTTATGCGACCGCCTATAAATTCCCAGCCGAAGAAGTCACGACCCGCTTACTCGATATTACATTGAGCGTAGGTCGGACAGGAAGGATCACGCCGAATGCGGTCTTAGAACCTGTTCGTGTAGCTGGAACGCTTGTTTCGGCAGCCACCCTTCATAATGAAGATATGATCAGGCAAAAAGATTTGCGAATCGGCGATATCGTCGTCATCCATAAGGCGGGCGATATCATTCCAGAAGTCGTGGAAAGCTTGAAGGATCGACGAGAAAGCGAGCTTGAAGAGTATAAATTTCCTAAGCATTGTCCTGTTTGCCACAGCAAGCTTGTCCGGCTAGAAGGGGAGGCGGAGCATTTCTGCATCAATCCCGATTGTCCGGCCCGCATTGTCGAAAGCATGATCCACTTCGCCTCAAGAGAAGCGATGGACATTGATTCTTTGGGCGATAAAAAGATCATCCAGCTCCACGATTGGCATTATCTCAATACACTGGAGGATATTTATCGCCTTCACCAACATAAAGAAGAGCTGCTCGAAAGAAAAGGCTACTCGCAAAAAGGAGTCGATAAGCTGTTGGCTAATATTGAAGAAAGCAAAAAGAGGCCGTTAGCCAATTTGTTGTTTGGCTTGGGGATCCGACTTGTCGGGAAAAAAGCAGCCACGATCTTGGCGGACTATTTTTTAAGCATGGACAACTTGATGGCGGCTAGCGAAGAAGAACTTTCTGCGATCAAGTTCATCGGACCGATCACCGCCCAAAGCATCAAGGCTTACTTTAAAGAAAAAGAAAATCAAGAGCTGATCGATTTTCTCAAACGCGAAGGCTTGAATATGGAACAAGAAGCGCGGGTTCAAAAGGAAAGCTTTTTCACCGCGAAAAAAGTCGTGCTGACTGGAAAGCTAGCGATGCCTCGAAACGAGGCGAAAGCGATCTTAGAAAGCTTAGGGGCCGATCTAGTGGGTTCGGTTTCTAAAAAGACCGATCTAGTGATTTATGGAGAGGACGCGGGAAGCAAGCTTGCCAAAGCTAGGGAGTTCGAGATTCCGCTGATGAGCGAAGAACAATTTTTAAAGGAGATCGAACATGATAAAAAAGATTGAGCGAATTCTTCTTGCTTCTTGTCTTCTTTTCTCTCTTAGCGGCTGTACGGTCTTAAATCCCAAAGATTCGCAAGACCGCTCGGCGATGACGTATCAGGCAGCTACTCCTTTTGTGAGCAGCGATACGCGGGTCAAACATGTTTCTTTGATCAGCGACGCGGATGTGCGCACCGAAGTAGAGAGTGGCTTGATGGATCTTGCGAAAGAACATTTTCCCCCAAATTCTGTGACGTATCGGGTCCATTCGTTTCTCAATTACGACGAGCTGGATGCGACCGATGGCTCGCGCGGGCTTTTGGGAACATTAAGAGATGGCAACCCGAATGGCTTGAATCCCAATTCGAACGAGGATTTTGACACTGGAAATGGGATTGTCAAAGGGGGAGTCATTCTCGTGGACATTTACGAGCTCGATTTTTATAAAGACGATCAGCTCGATGGGATCGCGCTTTCGCTAGTCGTCAATGATAAAATCGTATACAATAATCAAGACTATGAGATCACGCCTGAAAAAATGCAGGCGTATCTTGAAGTGACATCGAACAAGCTGGCGACCTATATGAAGGAGCGTTTCAACGAGATCACGAATCGCGTGCCGATCTTGATCGCGGCCTATGAGCTGAATTCGGACGCGATGTCCTCCTCGAAAGGAGGCTACGTGTATGAAGGCTACTACAATGGCAATTCAAGCTCGTTCAAGGCGCTTTCACAAGAGCATGTGATCGTTCCTGGCTCTTCTTTTTCAGAGCTTGATCCTAATATGGCCAGCGAGTTCAATGCGTATAAAGCGGATCTTCTCAACATTTTGCCGGATGCGACTTTTGTGAGTGGAGAAGCCAAATTCGAGAGTGGAAAATGCACGAAGCTCGATTTGACGATCACGAGTCATGGAAAAAGTGTTGGCGAGATCTTGGCGGTGATTCAGGCCGCCAAAGAGGGGATGAAGCATTTTTCTCCGATCGATGTGCAATACGATGTGGAAGTGATCAACGATGGACGCGTCTATGCCTTGCTTCGTCGAAGCAAAGGGCAAGATAGTGTCGAAGAAATGACATGGATATAGAAAGAGGGATCATTTTGGAAAAATTCAGCAATGAGTATTTTAAAAAGCTAGCCAATGATTTGCGTTTTGATTTGAATGACGAAGAGATCGAAGCGCTCAAGCGCGACTTTATCGAAGTGGAAAAACAAGAACGGCTTTTCGAAAGTATCGATACGGACGGGATCGAGCCGATGGTCTATCCGTTCGAGGCGCCAACGGTTTTTTTGCGGGAAGATCAAGTCGAGGAAGTGCTTTCGCAAAAGGACGCGTTGGAAAACGCGGCCGATGTTCGAATGGGACACGTGCATGTGCCAAAGGTGGTGAAGTAAGATGAAGATCCATGAGCAAAAAAGCTTTCAGGAAGCGCGCGATCAATTAAAAGAAAGCCAAGCGGCTTTGAACGCGCTCGTAAGTATCTATGAGGAAAAAGAGCCTTCGAAAAGCGAAGGGAAACTAGCTGGAGTGCCTGTTGTTTTGAAAGACAACATCAACACGAAAGGGCATTTGACGACGGCTTCAAGCAAGATCTTAGAAAATTATGTGCCTGTGTATGATGCGACAATCGTAAAAAAGCTCAAAGAAGCGGGGGCCTCTATCGTGGCGAAAGCGAGCATGGACGAGCTTGGAATGGGCGGAACGAATCGGAACGCTTTGACAGGGCCAGTGCATAATCCATATGATCTGGAGCGGATTTCGGGAGGAAGTTCGGGAGGAAGCGCTGTCGTTGTCGCTAGCGGGATCGTTCCTCTTTCGATCGGAACCGATACGGGGGATTCGATCCGTAAGCCGGCGGCCTATACGGGTGTGGTTGGCGTGAAGCCAACGTATGGTCGTATTTCTCGGTATGGGATCATTCCTTACGCGAGTTCATTGGATACGGTGGGGTATTTTACGACGAATGTGGCGGATGCCGCTTTGGCGTTGGAAGTGCTTGCTGGACGAGACGATCACGATATGACCTCTTCGTATGAAGAAGTTTTAGAATATTCTCAGCTTTTGAATGCGGATCTGGAAGGAAAGCGGATCGGAATTTTTAAAACGGTCAACGAGGAAGTGAAAGATCCGATCATCAAGGCAGGTTTTGAACAGTTGGAGGAAAAGCTTCGCGCCAAAGGGGCGATTCTTGTTGAAAAGAGGATGCCGGAACAATATATGAATTTGATCGCGCCAGTGTATCGTACGATCGCGAATGCCGAAGCGACCGCGAACCATTCGAATTTGGATGGGATCCGGTTTGGGCGTCGTGAAAATGGCGAAAGCGTGGACGCGGTCATGACGAATTCGAGAACGGCTGGCTTTTCAAGTTATGTGCGGGCTCGTTTTGTGATCGGTTCGTATTCGTTATTTGAAGAAAATCAAGATAAGCTTTTTAGAAAGGCGCAGAAGATTCGTCGTCTGCTCGTGAGGGTGTATGCTGATCTGTTCAAGGATATTGATGGTTTGTTGGCGATCGCGGCGCCTACCCTCGCGCCAAAGATCAAGGAGAGCAGCGATTTACGCTTTCAAGAAGCTTCGTTTGCGGAAGATCATATGCAGTTGGGTAATTTTTCTGGGTATCCTTCGATGACGCTTCCTTTAGGCTTTGAGGATGGGCTTCCTTTTGCTGTGAATTTGACGTGCAGGCCGTTTGAAGAAGAAACGATGTTTGATTTGGCGGCTGGCATCGAGGAGTGCACAGGGTTGGCAGGACAAGTAAAAGAGGTGAGAGCATGAGTCAGTATGATGTGACGATCGGGATCGAGATCCATTGTGAATTGAAGACGAAAACGAAAATGTTTTCGAGCGCTCCTGTCTCGTTTGGGGAAGTGGCGAATACAAGTGTCAACGAGATTGATTTAGGGCATCCTGGAACGCTTCCGTGTGTGAACAAGGAGGCGGTCGCTTTGGCGATCAAAGCGTGCACGGGCACGCATTGCACGATTGATCCGCTCGTTCGTTTTGATCGTAAAAACTATTATTATTCCGATCTTCCTAAAGGGTTTCAGATCACGCAGCAATTTTATCCGATCGGAAAAGACGGGTATGTAGAGATCGAAGTGGATGGCGAGACGAAAAAAGTGGGCTTGGAGCGGATCCATATGGAAGAGGACACGGCTAAGCAGTTCCACAAAGAGACGGGGACGTATATTGATTTCAATCGGGCTGGGGTTCCTTTGATCGAGATCGTTTCGAAGCCGGATATGCATTCGGCCAAAGAGGCGGCAGCCTATGTGGAGACGCTTCGCAAGATCTTGTTTTACTTGAATGTTTCGGATGTAAAGATGGAAGAGGGAAGCATGCGTTGCGATGTGAATATTTCTTTGAGCGACGATCCTGAAAAGCTGGGCACGAAGGTCGAGGTCAAAAACTTGAATTCGATTTCGAATGTGCAAAAGGCGGTGCAGGCGGAGATCGAGCGTCAAAGCGCGCTTTTGGATGCGGGCGAAAAAGTGGAGCAGGCCACGAGGCGTTTTGATGAGGCGAGCAAGACGACAGTCTTGATGCGGAAGAAAGAAGGAACGGTCGACTATAAGTATTTTCCGGAGCCAAATATTTTCCCGATCCAGTTGGATTCCGCGTGGATCGAGTCGATCCAAAATTCTTTGGAAGAGCTTCCGGATGCAAGGATCGAGCGGTTCATGGATTCGTTTGGGTTGAATGAGTACGATGCTTCCACGCTTGTGGCGGATCGAGATATGGCGGATTTCTATGAAGAAGTGATGAAGACGACAAAAGATGGTAAAAAGGCGGCCAATTGGGTGCTTGGCGATCTTTCGGCTTGGATGAACAAGCACAATCGAAAGTTTGACGCCATGCCTGTGCCGGCTAGCTATCTTTCGAGTTTGATCGAAGTAATCCAGTCGGGCAAGATCAGCGGAAAGCAAGGAAAGAGCGTCTTCGAAAAGATGATGGAAGGAAAAGATCCTCTTCAAGTCATTCAAGAGGAGGGCATGGAGCAGATGTCGGATGATTCGGCTTTGTTGGCGATCGTCGATTCTGTTTTGGATGCCAATCCGCAATCGATCGCGGATTATAAAAATGGAAAGGATCGTGCGATCGGTTTCTTGGTCGGTCAGGTCATGAAAGCTTCGAAAGGAAAGGCGAATCCTAAGAAGACGAATGAACTTATTCGTGAGCAGCTTCAAAAACGATAAAGGTTGTAAGGCGGAAAGCGTTTGGTTTCCGCTTTTTTCGTGGTATGATAACTAGAGAGTTTGAATTCGTTTGAGGAGGTTTTTTATGCCTGAATTGAAAAAGATAAAGAAAAAGGTCAAAGCGCCCAAGTCGCAGAAGGTCAAGCAAGGTCATAAGCTTGTTTGGCTGACGTTGATCATTATCGCGATCCCTTGTGTTCTCGTAGGGTATGTGTTGATCACGAGCATGGGCCAGCAAAATCAGCCAGTGATCGGCTCGCGCTTTGATCGGGGCGATATCGATCCGAAGATCAGCGAGGATCAGCTCAACCAGATCCAGCAAAGCTTGAGCGAGATCGGGGGCGTGGAAGGCGTGAGCGTCGATTTGAAGTCGGCGACGCTTCGCGCGCATTTGAATATTGCGGATGACGCGAGTCAGGATAGTGTCAACGCGATTGTGGAAGACGCGTATAACCGGATCGCCCAGATCCTTCCGATCGAGCAATATTTTACCAACAACGAGAATGGCAAGATGTATGATCTTGAAGTGGATGGGTATAATTACTTGGTGGATGAGGCGCATCCTCAAGAGAGCCAGATCTATATCAAGATCACGAAAACGGGCGCGGGCGAGAGAGTGGTGGATATTCTTAGCCAGCCAAAGGATCAAGACCTCGTTAATCAGATCGTACGAGGCTAAAGAGCGCATGCGCTCTTTTTTTTGATAGGAGTAAGATGCATGGTCAATATTTTGATGAATACGAGTATGATCGACGAGGCATGGTGCTTTCCGATCTTGAGGCGATATATCAAGCCGAATATGAAAGTGTGTGTAGTGGCGCTCTCGTTTTTTGACGATACGAAAACACAAGCGGATTGGAACAAGCAATACCAAAAGGGGAGCGGGATCTGGTATCGCGCCAATCACGATGTCTTTTTTAAATATGGGATCAAGGATGAAGATATTTCTTGGATCTATTATTTTCAAGACTCGAAGGAAGCGATGAAGGAAAAGATCGAAAGCGCGGATCTTGTTTTGTTTACGGGAGGCGCTCCCGATCTGATGATGAAGCGGATCAAAGAGAAGAAGCTTAAAAAAGCGCTCCAGCAATTTGATGGGATCGTCATTGGCTATAGCGCGGGCGCGATGATCCAGCTGGATGAATATCATATTAGTCCAGATCCAGATTATCCTAATTTTTCTTACGAACATGGCTTAGCGTATCAAAACGATTTTGATATCGAAGTGCATTATGATCAAACGAAGACGCAGCTTGCTTCGATCAAGCGTGTCTTAGAGGAAAAGAAAAAGCCAGTCTATGCGATCTATGAGAAGGGTGGTTTGATCGTAGAGGAAACGGGGATCACGTGTTTTGGTAAAGTCGATTTGTTTGAATGAGTTTTGAGGTTTCTTCATTAAAAAATGGAAGCGTGTTTGTGATCAACACGCTTTTTATGTTTGGGAAAACTGAAGATATTGGATCCAGCAGGCTTGGATCATCGAAGCGTTTTTATAGTCCTCGATCGATTGATAATACGAAGTCAAGAACGGATAGAGGATCATTTCGAGTTCGACATCACGGAAATCAGGCAGTTGATTTAAGAGGCGTTCAATAAGAGGAGCAGGAAGCGGCTTGTTTTCGATTCTTTTTTCAAGTAGAACAAAAAACTGCTGGATAAAGTCTATTCGTGGACTGGATGAAAAAAGAGCGCGGAATTCGAGTATGGCTTGACGGGCTTCTTCAAGGTTTCCAAGTTTATAGTTTGCGTAGGCTAAAGTGATATAGATATCTGGAAACTTGCTGCCGGCTTTTTTTGCTTTTTTGGCTTGAAAAAGAGCGATTTCATATTTTTCTTGGATGAGCGAGCACCACGAAGAACATTCATATAATTTTATAATAATTCTTTTTTCCTCTATTTGAGACTGAATATTTTCTAGATTTTTGTATATATTTTCTGCTAGTGGATAAAGACCAATAGTCGAATAGATATTTGCTTTGTTTAGTTTATAATGAATCAATCTCCGATAAGCGCCCGTTTTTTCAAGGGAACGGTCGCATTCTTCAAAATACTGCAATGCATTCATATTGCTGGATGTTTTCTGCTTTAAAATCAAATGATATAAGAGCAGACCTTTTAAGTTTTGCGAATTGATCGAGTTGCAGTAGCTCAATGCGGTATGCAACGCTTGTATTTGTGTTTTCAAGACTTTTTTATCCATTGAATAAATCGAAACTCCATATAAATCATACAGGACGGCTAAATGATAATGATCTTGAAAATAATCGGAATCAATCAGTTCCTTAATTTGTTCCATGCAGTCTATATCTAAAAAATTATCGTAAAGTCCCTGTAAAAGCCGTATATGGAAATAAGCAAACGAATGGAGATATTTTGAATTATCCAGGATTGGTTTTATTTCATAAGCCATGGATTCATAAGTCATCATCAAAAAGGCATGGACACTTTTCCGGATCCAAGATTCCACTTCTTCGACCCGGATCAAAAGAAAAACGAAAGTCCTCATCAATTTTTTCAAAGAAATCAATCACCTTTTTGAAAGTTTTTTCATCTATTTCCTGCTTCCTAGCCTCGATTTTGCTCAAAGAACTATTCGGGATTTGAATGGCTTTGGCAAGGTTTTGTTGAGAAACTTCATAATATTTTCTTAAATGTTGGGTATAAATACGATAAAACCTTGAATAATCGAACATTTTCTATCAAACTTCATTTCTTTTCACTGAATTTAAAGGATTGAGCATTGAGAATATCTTGTTTTTTTGCTCAAAATCTCTAAAGACACAATCTTATTTATAGTGTATCATGACATCACAAAAACAAGAAAGAGGTAATGGATATGAAAAAGATTATTTTAGGATTTTGTTTGATGTTGGTATTGGGAACAACTATAGTTCCAAAACTATGTGAAGAGCATCATCAGTTGGATTATTGCTGGCTGGAAAAGGTAGATACGAAAGGCACATCCGATGGAAATAAATAAATGTTCGCCATTATGATTTTAAATAATTTGCAAATTTTTAACTATATAATTTTTAAGATATCTGGATATGGAAGAATGATAAAGGAGCGATTGAAAATGACAGTTTATATTGGAGATGTACTCATTTTGTACATATTCTGCCCAATTCTCCTAGGGCGTTGAAGAACATTGAAATTTGATTATTCTTTGGAGAATCAAGGGCAAAATATGGAAATGGAAAATGGAGAGAGAATATGAATAAAATTAAAAAATTTATTCCTGTTGTGTTTGTTCTAACCTTATTGCTTAGTACATATTTATTTGCTCAAAATTTAGTTTTTACCAGACAAACTGGTTTAGTTGAGCTGACATATCAGGAATTAAAAACGAAGAACCTTGTCGATAATTTCCTTGTTTTTTCACGGGAAGATTGTCCTCATTGTGTAGATTTTTATGAAGGACTGGATAGGGTTATCGAAGAAGATCCGGAATTGCTGGTTTTCTATGTTGATACCAATAAGCTGTCGCAGGTAGAAAAAGATGATATTAGAGAATCGTATGAAGTATATTATGTCCCGACTTTCTTTCATATAACAAATGATAATCAAAATATTAAGTATAATGAGGAAAATGACTATGCTTCAATTAAGAACTTTATTGATCAATATAAATAGTAAGAATAAAAAATCAAATAAAAGGAGAATTTGGAAATGTTTAAGAAAATATTATCTACAATAACAATGATTTTTGTATTATGTACTACAATTCTTCCAGTTTACGGTCAAGAAAACACTTCAGGTTGTGATGGAGGGTGTCCAATGTCCTCCAATGTAGATTTTGAATCTATGAATGATTATACTGAAGATGAATATATAAATGCAGTTTAGAGTGTCGAAGCTTCAAGCTATTATAGTGAGCAAAGTTCACGATTATATGATTCAAATCAGCCTCATTATTTATATAAAATAAATGAAAGTGAGGATTCAATGTATACTGTAACTTATTTCTATAATGAAAATAACAAACGTTCTTTTGCCTCATTGGTATTTGTTTTAGATTCAGGGTATAATATTCAAAATGTAATTCAAACTCAATACATTGGTGAAGATATTGTTATGGAAGATCTTGCAAATGATGGAATTCAAGTATATTCTACTCAAGAAGTAGATTGTCGAACATTCCAATGCACTCAATATCAAGTTACTGGTGGAAACACTGACGCAATTTGTGCTTTCTTAGTTGGTGCTGCCTGTACAGCTGTGGCCCCTGCAGGAATGGCAGGTTATGTTTTATGTTATGCAGGAATTGTTACAGCATGCAATACTCCAGCAGGAAGAACTTGTGTGACTGGGGTATGGAGAAATGTTTGCCCAATGTAAGAATTTAAAAGTGTGAATTATGAACAATAAATTGAAAAACAATATCTTGCCGATCATATTATGGGTCGTTTATGGAGTGTTGTTGATGAAACAAGCGATCGCTCATCAAATCAACGAGCAAGCCATTCTATATTTCACCCTCCTATTTTTCGGAACAGCTTTGATCAAGTATTTCCAGTCAAAAAAGAAAGACTTGTTTATGTATGGAACATTCGGGTTGGTGTTGATCGTATTCTTAGTATTTTTTTAATAATAAATATAGACTCTTCTCTTAATAAACTGGCGGTTGAATGTAGTTTCAGCCGTTTTTTTGTTTGTATTGTTGGCAGAATCGATCGCTGAACCAAATAAAAAGCTGGTATTCAACCAGCATTTTTTCATTCATTCTCTTTTTTGAATGTCACGATCGCTTTGAAAAGATCGCCATCGATCTCGATCTTGAAAGTGCCATTCTGCACTTCGCTAAAGCTCTTGACGATCGCTAGACCTAAGCCGCTGCCAATTTCATGGCGCGATTTATCGCCCCGCACAAAGCGTTCTACGATCTCGTCAGGATTGAAATCAAGAGGCAGGCTCGACGTGTTGCGATACGTGATCTTGACAAGATCGACTTGATCTTCGATATCCATGAAAACACGCGTGTGATCATGCGAATACTTGGCGATATTGTTAGTCAAATTCTCAAAGATCCGCATCGTTTTATTGGGATCCAGATCGAGAAAGACAGGATGATCCGGATGCTTGAGCACGATTGAGATGTTTTTCTTCTGCAAAGCGTCGATATGTTCGGCATTGACTTGTTCGATCAAACTCGTAATATCGATCATTTGCTTTTCCAGTTCGATATTGCCCGAATTGGCTTTTGAAACATCGAATAAGTCGACAACAAGACGATCCAACCGATTCGTGTATCCTTCGATCTTTTTCGCGTATTCTTTGATCTTTTTCGGATCATCGGTCGATTCGACGAGTTCGACATACGTTTTGATTCCCGTCAGTGGCGTCTTTAAATCGTGAGAGACATTAGAAATCAGTTCGGTCTTCATATTTTGCGACTGGATCCCTTCCTGGAGCGCTTTTTCAAAACCCGTTTTGACTTGCAACAAAGAATTGTAGATCGACTGAAAAGGACCGACAGGATAAGGAAGCACTTCATCAAAACGACCTTCCGCCAGCTTCTTGGTCGCCTCCAACGTGATATCGTACTGCTTATGAAGACGATTATAATACTTCTTCCCTTGGATCAAACCATAAATCAGGCAAGCCATCATCAAGAACCAGCCAAGAACAGGAATGTTGAAGAAGATTGTGATGAGCACGAACAAACCAAACAAAAGAACGAGCTTCGAAGTGCTGTTATTCTCAAACAAAGAATATTCCATAAGCTCTTTGACTTTCTTATGGACCCATCGAATAAAGGTAAAAAGCAATGTGTCTTCTTTGACAAAACGCAAGAAGCCCTCTGCGAACATCCGTTTGATATAGACAAGATCGAGCCAGTACATCCAATACAAAAGCATCCACAAGCAGAAGTAGAGAATATACGAAATCGGAACGATTCCTTTGATCGTTTCAAACGTCATGTAAAATTCTCGATTCATACAGGCCAAGCTCAAGGAGAAGATTCCCATACACAACAAGAGATACCCTATTGTCGAAAATAGAAAGGCTGGTTCAAATTTCCATTTTATAAAGTCTTTAAAAAAAACGGTTTCACATTCGACTTTGTTTTTGAAGAGCAAAACGATCAAGGCAGCTAAAGCGAGAGGAAGAAAGAACCCGAAAATCATATGGGAAAGCATAAGCGCGTCAATATTTGACAAATGAGCAATATATTTTCCGTTTCGAATCACTGGATCGTGTACATAAAAAGCCACCTTCACATTTTTTGGTTCATGGATCTGTATGTTTTGGGCCGTTTCGGTTCCAAAATTCCATGCGATCTCTGAATAAAGCGCATTTTGGATTCGAGGATCTTCTCTATGTTCGAAAAGGGTCCAATTGTTGGCCGAAAAGTGATCGGCGCTCGTGATCGTCTTTCCTTTGTATTCAGCTTTGTAGTAGAAATTCGAATCTTGATTCATCGTCGTGTATGTCGCATAAATCCGATTCTGTACAAAATCTTCAATTCTTTTCGCCTCTTCCGCGTCTACTGGATCTTTAAAAGAAATCGGCTTGTAATTGGGATCTAGTTGTTCGGCCACATAATAGGAAAAGAGTTCAAAGCTGTTTTGAAGCTCATCCTTCGCCTGTTCGTCATAAGTAGGCTCGATTGATTGCGCATTCATCAATCCATAGACCGAAAACGCGGAACAGACAAGAGTAAAGAGCGTGACGACTAGAAAAAATATTCGTTTTTTTTGCATAGATCAGCCTTTCTTTAATTTATAGCCCACACCCCAAACGACTTGAATATACATCGGCTTTTTCGTATCGAGCTCGATTTTTTCGCGCAGCTTGCGAATATGGACCGTGATCGTATCCGTGGTGATCGCTTCTTCTTGCCAGATCTTTTCATAAATCTGTTCGGCAGAGAACACTTGATTTGGATGTTGCATAAAAAGCTCTAAGATCTGAAATTCCTTAGGAGTCAAATGGATCGACTTTCCGTGTGCGAACACCTCCTTCGTTAAAGGATTGAGCTCGAGATCGCCAACGATATACGAACTGTTTGGCTCCTCTTTTTCTTTTCCTGCCTTCAGATCGAGGATCTGTTCATACCTTCTTAGCTGAGCGCGGACCCTAGCGATCAGTTCCATGCTCGCGAAAGGTTTTGTGACATAATCGTCGCCCCCTATCGTCAAACCATTGATCTTATCGATATCTTCGCTTTTCGCGCTTAAAAAAATGATCGGAAAATCGTAATCCTTCCGGGCCTGCTTGACCATTTCAACCCCATCCATGATAGGCATCATGATATCGACGATCGCAAGATGGATCGGATATTGCTTCATAAATTCCAGTCCTTCTTGTCCGTTTTCGGCGAGCACGACATGGTAGCCTTGATTTTCCATATAAATTCCGATGGCTTCGCGGATCCCTTGATCGTCTTCGGCCACTAAGATCGTATGTTCCATAAATTCCTCCTATTCTGGGTGGATATAAAAACCAAATCCGACCCAAATACTCATGGCGAGTATGCCTAACCATTTTAACATTTCCATTTTGATCACCTCAATACACCTATAGTCTAAAAAAGGAAGGTAACGATTCATGCGGGAGAAAACGAAAGATTTTACAAAGAAAACGTAAAAAAAACCGGAATTCTCCGGTTTAATCGAGCTCGAAAGCTCCTGTATACAATTGATAATACACACCCTTTTGTTTGATCAGCTCATCATGATCGCCACGCTCGATGATCCTTCCATTTTCCAAGACCATGATCGCGTTCGAGTTTTGGATCGTCGAAAGACGATGCGCGATCACAAAAACCGTGCGACCTTCCATCAATTTATCCATTCCTTCTTGAACGATCCGTTCTGTGCGCGTATCGATCGAAGAAGTCGCTTCATCTAAGATCAGCACAGGAGGATTGGCGACAGCCGCTCGAGCGATCGTTAAAAGCTGACGCTGACCTTGCGAAAGCGATTCGCCCGTCCCATGAATATACGTATTATATCCATGCTCCAAATGTTTGATGAATTCATCGGCGTTCGCGAGCTTAGCAGCCGCGATACATTCTTCATCGCTCGCGTCCAGTTTACCAAAACGAATGTTATCCATGATCGTTCCAGAAAAAAGAGTCGAGTCTTGAAGCACCATACCTAACGAACGACGAAGATCTGGCTTCTTGATAAGCTTGATATCGATTCCATCGTAGGTGATCATTCCTTTTTGGATGTCGTAGAAGCGGTTGATCAAATTGGTGATCGTCGTCTTGCCCGCTCCAGTCGCCCCGACAAACGCGATCTTTTGTCCAGGCTTGGCGAACAAGGAAATGTCGTGAAGGATCACTTTCTTTTTCGTGTAGCCAAATGTCACATCTTCGAAACGAACATCGCCTTTGAGCTCGACAAGCTGTACCTTCCCATTTGGACGAGGATGTCTCCAGCACCAATGGCCCGTGTGTTCTTTGCATTCGACCCATTCGCCATTTTCTTTCTTGACATTGACAAGAGTGACGATTCCTTCATCCGTTTCGCTTGGCGTATCGAGAATATTATAGATCCGGTTGGCGCCCGCGCCCGCCATGATCACCGCGTTGATCTGTTGCGAGATCTGACCGATTGGATTGGTGAATTGACGATTGAGCAGCAAGAATGAGGCGATCGTTCCGATCGAAATTCCAAAATAACCGTGCAACGCGAAGAAGGCACCCACGAACGCAGTCAATACATACGAAATATAGCCCATATTCATGATGATCGGCATTAGGATATTGGCGAATTTGTTGGCATTCGTGCTTGCCTCGAACAATTCGTTGTTGACTTTTTCAAAATCGCGGATCGCTTGTTCTTCGTGCGTGAATACTTTGACCACTTTGCTGCCCTCCATCATCTCTTCGATGAAGCCGTTGACCTTTCCTAAAGAGGCTTGTTGTTCGCGAAAGTATTTTCCGCTTCGCTTTGTGATCATTCGGCTCGCTAGGATCATCAACGCGCCCATGATGATCGTCACGCTCGTCAATGGAGCAGACATGATCAGCATCGAAACGAGGACAAAGACCATCATCGAAACAGAAGAGACGAGCTGCGGAATCGATTGGGAAATCAATTGACGCAACGTATCCGTATCGTTTGTATAAACAGACATGATGTCGCCGTGCGCGTTTTGATCAAAGAAAGCGATTGGCAATGATTCCATATGTTTGAACAAGCTTTCGCGCGTATCATTGAGCGTGCCAAGCGAAATATTGATCATGACACGATTCCAAATATAGGTGGACAAGATTCCAAGAGCATAGATGCTTGCAAGAAACAAGATCGCTTTGGCCAAACCACCATAATTTGGATCGGCGCTTTGAGTCAGCGGCGTGATATAGTCGTCGATCAGAGTCTGCAAGAAGACGCTTCCATACGTGTTGCAAAAAGCGGAGACAAAAATCAAAAGCAGGACGATCAAGCATTGGAACTTATAGTGTTTGATCGTTTCTTTCAATACACGAAGCAAACCGTTCAAATTATTCTGCATCATCTTCATCTCCTCCTTTCTGTTGGGCCGCGTACGTTTGAGCGTAGATCTCATTGGACTTCAACAATTGTTCATGACTGCCGATCGCTGAAATTTTTCCATTGTCGAGCACGATGATCTGATCGGCATCTTGGATCGAGCTGATTCTTTGGGAAATGATGATCTTGGTCGTATCGGGGATCTTTTGCAAGAACGCTTCCCGGATCAAGGCGTCGGTTTTCGTGTCGACAGCGCTTGTCGAATCATCAAGGATCAAGATCTTCGGCTTTTTCAAAAGCGCCCTGGCAATACAAAGTCTTTGTCTTTGTCCGCCCGAAACATTGGTTCCTCCTTGGGTAATATACGTATCATAGCCATCCGGCATCTTTTGAATGAATTCATCGGCTTGAGCGAGCTTGCACGCTTCCTTGATTTCTTCTAACGTCGCATTTGGATCGCCCCAACGCATATTTTCAATGATCGTTCCTGAGAAGAGCACATTTTTCTGCAAAACCATCCCGACATTGTCACGTAAAGATTTTAAGTCATAATCTTTGACATTGATTCCTCCTACTTTGACGGCCCCTTTAGTCGCATCATAGAGGCGCGGGATCAATTGCACGAACGAGGACTTGGCAGAACCGGTGGCTCCTAAGATCCCATATGTCGAACCGGAAGGAATGGTGACGTTGATGTCGTCAAGGACGAATTCATCGTTGTCATTTTCTGCGTAGTTGAAGTAGACATGATCGAAGACGACCTCGCCATCTTTGATCGTCTTGATTCCATCCTTTGGGGATTGCAAGTAGCTGACTTGGGTGATGACTTGGGTGATCCGTTTTGCGCTGGCGATCGACATCGTCACCATCACGAAGACCATCGAAAGCATCATCAAAGACATCAAGACAGAAGAGGTGTACGTAAATAAAGACATGAGGGAACCGATCTGCATATTTCCGCCAACCACTTGATGCGCTCCAAACCATGAAATCCCTAAAATCAGCGTATACATGCTCAGCTGCATGATGGGCGAGTTGAGGATCAAGAGCTTTTCAGCCTTTTTATTCACGACATAAATATCGCTAGAAGCCTTGTCGAATTTATTGATCTCATAGTCTTCGCGGACAAACGATTTAATAGCGCGGATCCCAGCAATATTTTCTTGAATGTTCTCGTTGAGAGCGTCGTATTTTTTGAACATTTTTTCAAAGATCGGACGTACCTTGAAGATAATAAAGAAGAGCGAGAAACCTAAGAAAAGAATGACGATCAAGAAAATGCCGGCGACAGCGGGCGAAAGATAGAATACCATGGCCATCGAAAAGATGAACATCAATGGCGAACGCACACAAGCGCGGATGATCATTTGATAGGCGTTTTGTACATTGGTGACATCGGTCATCATACGAGTGATCAATCCGCCCGTCGAATATTCGTCGATATTGGCGAAAGCGAAGTTCTGGATATTTTTAAATTCAGCTTCGCGCAAGTTCTTGGCGAATCCGCTCGAAGCGATCGCCGCGTATTTTCCAGATTTGGCGCCGGCCCATAAGGCCAAAAAAGCGCATAAGAGCATCAAGCCTCCATAGAGCCAAACTTTTTCCATATTTTGCTGGTTGATTCCTTGATCGACTAGAAGCGACATCAAGTAAGGAATCAACACATCGAATAATACTTCGAAAGCGACAAAGATCGGTGTTTTGATCGAGGCACTTTTATACTCTTTTAAATGGGATAAGAGAGTTTTAACCATATATTTTTTAAACTTCCTCCTTTTCTGCTTGCATGAGATTATGTAGCGTTTTTTCTAAAAGAGCGAGTAGATTTTCTTGTTCTTGCGGGCTCATTCCTTTCAGGAAAGTTTCGTTCATTTCTTGCCGAGTGAGACGAAGCTGTTGATAGAGCTCTTTGGCTTTTGGAGTGATCTCGATCGAATGGACTCGTTTATCGCTGGCTGAGCGGATCCGTTGAATGTATCCTTTTTGAGAAAGACGATTCAGGATGCCGGTTACAGTGGGATTGGAGATATGAAAATAGTGTTCGATATCACGCTGGATGATTTGCCGGTTTTGGTTTTTGAACAGAAAAGTCAACACGTCGCATTGAGATTTTGTCAGGTCTATCGATCGTACTTTATGATTGAGCAGCTTTTCGGCTTGCTGGCTGATACTATGGAAGTAAAACCCGATCGAGTATTGTTCGCGTTCCATGATTTCTCCTTTCCAGTGGTTATATAGCTGACTCTATATAGCATGCTATAATTGTATGCTTAGTTATTTTTCATGTCAATCCCATTACTAGAAAACTTGTGATACGATAAGACCATGAAGAAAAATGATGAGTATGATGTATATTGCACAGATTTAAGCGATCAAGGAGCGGGCATCTGCAAAGTGGACGGAGAGGTCGTTTTTGTTTTTGGCCTTTTACCCAATGAGAGGGCGAAGATCAAGATCATTAAAGTCTATTCGCACTACGCGATCGGACGGCTACTCAAGCTTGAAAAAGAAAGCGGCGCGCGCCAGATCGCGCCATGCCCCGTCGCCAAGTGGTGCGGAGGCTGTCAGCTGCAGATCGTAAAATACGAAGCGCAATGCGAATTTAAAGATCAATGGATGGCTCGCTTGTTTAAGCAAGAGCGCCTGTATCCGATCTTGAAGGCCAAAGAGCCTTTGTTTTATCGAAACAAAGCCCAATTTCCGATCCAGCTTCATGATGGAGCGCGGAAGATGGGTTTTTATAAGCGGCATTCCAACGAGATCGTGGATACGAACGAATGCTTGATCCAAAACGATGGGATCAATCGGATCTATAGTTTTTTGTATGAACATCTAGATGAAGCGTGCGCCCGAGGGTTGCGACATATTTTTATTCGTTGTTCTTTATCGAACGATCAAGCGCAAGTCGTCTGGATCGGAAGAGAAAAGACGCGAGAAATCGAAGCGCTATCGAACTCGCTTAGACAAGCGTTTCCCAATATTGTCAGTATCGTTTTCAACTATAACGAGAGAAAGGACAATGTGATCTTGGGAGAGGATTACGAGGTGCTTTATGGTTCGGATTCGATCGTTGAAACATGCTTAGGAAACGAGGTCGTTCTTCATTTTAAGTCTTTTTTTCAAGTCAATCCAAAACAAATGGAAGTCTTGTATCAAAGGGCGATCGAGCTGGCTGGCCTGCAAAAGGACGATTGCTGTATCGAGCTGTACGCGGGAACGGGAACGATCGGCATGGCCGTCTCGAAATATGTCAAGGAAGTCATCGGAGTCGAGATCGTGAAAGAGGCGGTCGAGAACGCGAACGAGAACGCCAAGCGCAACGGGATCGAGAATTGTCGTTTTGTTTGCGAAGACGCTTCCAAGTTTGTCAAAAAGTATACAGGTGATGTGGATGTTTTGTTTGTCGATCCGCCCCGCAAAGGCTTGAGCGAAGAAGGAATCGAACAGATCCATAGACTTTCTCCAAATAGGGTGGTGTATATTTCGTGCAATCCGAATACGTTGAAGCGGGATATCGAGCGCTTTCGTGAACAAGCGTATGATTGCGTCTGTATCCAGCCTGTCGATATGTTTCCGTATACGAGCGGGATCGAATCGATCGCGCTTTTGCGCAAGAAATAGACTAAAAAAAGCTAGCGTTGATGAGCGCTAGCTTTTTAGTGGATCAATTATTTTTTTCTAGATCTTGTTCTGTGACGTTTTCACCATAAATGAAGCCCCAATCGATCATTTGTTGTTTCATCGCTTCAGAGCCTAGCGAGTGGCTAGAACCTTTGACGATCGTGTTGGAGTCGAGCGCGTAGATCGTGACGTCGCCATCTTCTTGATCGACAAGGGTGAGCTGACTCCGGCTTTCATTGAGGTCGACTGTTTCATCCTCTTCGAATTGAGCTTCGTCGATGATCCGCTCCATGGCGCTAGAGGCGTCGGCGTCAAGTTTGAATTGAATGAATTCGTATTCGGTGCCGCCTTTTTCCGCTTCATAAATGCGGGCTCCTGGATAATCATCGTCCGAATACTCTTTGTCGATGCGGTATCCATCGTTTTTAAGGCCCGTTAAGATATCGTCAAAGACACTTTGACTGATGTCTTGGGTCTTTTCTTGTTTGCTTTCTTCTTTTTTGGTTTCAGTTTGAGCCGTTTCTTCTTGTTTTGTTTCTTGTTTTGGCGTTTCTGTTTTCGCAGGGGCGGAGGATGCGCATCCTGTCAACAACAGCGCGCCACTAAGCAATGCGATCAATTTTTTGTTCATGTCATCACCTTCGGTTTCTACTAGAAAAAGCATAACATCAACGAGACTGAATTGTTAGCTAGACGCTTATAATGTCGTTTTGACTTCTTGCTTGCGATTGAGCACGAGCAAGAAGCGATACAAAGAGATCATAGCGCCCGATAAAAGAAGTGCGCCGATAATATCGGTGAACCAGTGAACTCCGCAGACAAGACGGCCAGCGATCGTAAAGGTGATCAGCGCGGCCGAAAGGACCGTGATCCAAAAACACAATTTTTGATGTTCAGGAAAGATCGTCTTGAAGGCGAGGATGCCTGTCCATAAGATCGTCACGACCATCATCGTATGGCTGGATGGGTAGCTTGCTTCTAGCGCGCCATCGAGAAGAACTGGCCGATAGTTGATGATGACTTTTTCAAATCCGACATACCAAACGACCATGAGGACATAAACGAGCGCGAGTCCATAGATCGCGGCCGAAACTTTTTTGAAGCTTTTGTTTTTGATGAGCTGGTACAAGCCTAAGCATACAAAGAAAAGACATTCGACCATCGCGATATAAAGCGGAATGTCGGTCGCCATATATAATAATGGCGTGACTCCAAAAAATAAACGAACTGTATTGTTGAGTTGAGAAAAGCCGATATTGCTTTGGAGCGGGCCAGTTGGCTTAACATCGATCACACATAGGCAGGCGGTAAATAAAAAGAAGAGGACAAACCACAACAAGGTTTGGCATAACGCTTTTTTGCTTTGAATATTCATAGAAAACTCCTTTTCAATATCTCTATCTTACTTGTTTTGTTCGTTCAATCAAATGACATTGAACAAAAAAGAAGCGAAATGGCATCCAAATATCGCCGTAAACCAAAAGAACATAAAAAAAGCCTTTATTTAAAGGCTTAATTTCTGATGGTCAGGATGGCGGGATTCGAACCCGCGCTCTCTTGGTCCCGAACCAAGCACTTTACCAAGCTAAGCTACATCCTGATTGCTCGTATATTCTATCATATTTTAAATGAAAAAAAAAGACACGTTTCCGTGTCGTTCTTTTCAAATGGTGAGGCCGATGCGACTTGAACGCACACGACCGAAGTCACTACCCCCTCAAAGTAGCGTGTCTGCCGATTCCACCACGGCCTCATAAAACAAAAGAATTGGCAACGTCCTATTCTCGCAGGCGCAAGGCCAACTACCTTCGGCGATGAAGTGCTTGACTTCTGTGTTCGGGACGGGAACAGGTATTTCCACTTCTCTATCGTCACCAAATCTTTTGCTTACTCATAATACACGAAAAGAAGCGTTGTGGCAAATCTTTTTTTACTTTTTTTATTTTCT
>Connie_p2__coassemble_682_pt1 | contig 27689 bp, 24 predicted proteins | sample Connie_p2__metabat2_low_PE_010 | metagenome-assembled genome bin Connie_p2 | reverse complement strand
TACCGATTTTCATGTTCCTTCTGCTTTTCTTTTCGCATAAAGCGGACCTCGATATCTTGATCATAATCTCCAAATTGGCGGCCAAAAATATTCAATCCTCCAGGATGCTTTGCGTCCTTGTCGCTTTCGATCTTAAAACGCAAGATTTCCGGATCCTTTTGGGCCTTGATCAAAGTTGAAAGCGCGACATCCGAAATCTTTTCATGATCGATATAGACACCCTCTTCTTTCAAGACAAGCGTCTTCTTCAAACCATATTCGGTTCCTAACGACCACCAAGCCGGCGTGTATTTTCCTTTCCGGTCGCCAAAATCGCCCGGACTCGTCCATGAACCGACATCGATCCCATTGATCGAAAAAGTCAGATCGGATAAATGGCGACTGTTGAAGCCCGGATACTCGCTACAGACCTCCATCGAAATCTCGATCTCCTTGATCTCGCTAAGATCCACATCAAAAAGCGGGATCGGATATTCTAAATACCCTACAGAAAACCACAACAAAGAGACGCGATTGCGATTGGACGCTTTAAAATACCGCGGATCATCGATCCGTCCAAACAATTTATCGGCTTCCGCCATGCCGCAAGGCGCGAACACTTCGCATCGATCATAGGCGCTGATCGGAATATCGACTTGAATGAAAGAACGCTTTTTCTCGCCATAATTATTATCAAAAATGATTTGGGCCTCGTTGATCTGCAAGCTGCACATTTTTTTGAGGCCCCGCTTACCACTGATCGAACGCGAAGAAACAATGCCCGCTTCTTCGAGCGTCTGGATATGTTTTGTGACGATCGCGCTCGAAAGATGGAGCTCTTCGCTCATTTCTTTGATCGACATCTCCTTCTTTTTTAACATTTGAATGATCTCGATCCGCACTTTGCTGGCCATCGCTTGAAAAAAAGGCAAGCTGTCTTCATCCACATGCAAATATACGATTTCAGGCTGATAGATCGCCATGCACTCACCCCTTTTTTAAGTATAGCAGACGAAGAATTGCACGTCGCAAAAAAGCCATTGACAAGCCCTATCAATCCTCTTATAATAACTCATGGATTAATAAATTAACAATTTTATTAATCATTAGAGAAAGATTCCAAATACAAGCGAACGTATTCATCTACATTTTTCATTCAGGCAGTTTTCTTTCAAACGGGGGTTTTTTAGAAGGCTGTGAGTTCGCACGATTAAATACGGCTAAGAATGCGATCTTCTATTCATACGTCAACAAGATTCACTTCTTATGAATAATGAGAATTCGAAATGTTGGTGTCTCTTGCGGATACATTTCGCCGGAATCCTCGTTTGAATGCTTGTTTTTTCGGTCTTGGAAAACAAGCTGGCCACAAGCGCACAAATCAACAAGATCTACGCAAGGCTAGAGCGATCTCGATCGCTCTTTTCTTTTGTTTTCATGAAAATATGTAAGCGCATTCTTAACGAAAACTTAATAATTTTTATAGAACAATCTTGCTATAATGAGCACGAACGATAGAGAGAGCTCGCATTGACCAGCCTTTCCTTTTACGCCGGTAAAGTCAGTCAATTCATTTAAAATCATCTCGAGCTTCTCTATAATGAAATTGTAAAAGAAAAGATCTTAGGATTTTTGGCACAAGATCCGAACGTTCTTACTAGAAAGTGATGGTTCATGCAACAAAATATTTTCTTTTTTTTACAAAACAAAAAAAATACGCAGTATCTTTATGGGAATTTGTCATTTGCGGAAGCCTTGAGTTTGTTTCGGGACGCTGGCTATACAGCAACTCCCGTCATTGACTATCAAGGCCATTATTTAGGATCTATCACAGAAGGGGATTTTTTATACTATATCGCCGATCATCCTGATCTTTGTCATGAGGATGTGCTCGAGCTAGAAATCAGTGAAATCGTGCGCAAAGATTTTATGCCCGCCGTATCTTCAAGCGTATCGATGAACGAGCTGTTCCAGCAATCTCTCGAACAAAACTATGTGCCAGTCGTTGATGATCGAAATATCTTTATCGGGATCGTCACTCGAAAAACGATCATTTCCTACTTGATGAAAGAAGCGTCCTTGCACAAGGACAACTACTTTTACAACCAAGAAAGAAAAGAGACGATCAACCCTTTCCTTCACGTTCGCTAAATACTAAAAAGAGATGTCAGAAGCTTCGCTTCCTCCATCTCTTTTTTTCTTTTTTATCTTATTCATGTCTTTCCTTCTCCACGATCTTTCGAGTCTTTGCATCTAGAGGGACGAAACGAATATCACACTTGGATAGCTTTTCCATCTTGCTTTCCTTGATCACGATCGAATGGCGATCGAGCCAAAATTGAGACGTCGCCCACCAAATAAACACCACGCTGTAATATCCAGCACTTCTTTCCCGATCGGGTGAAGATCGAAAACCTGAAAGATCTAGATCCCCACCAAAACGATCACGCCCACCATGAACAAGAAAAGCGAAGAATTTCGAGTATGCCTCAATTTCCGCGCCTCCTCGCTCAAACGATTTCGATAATACGTATGGATCGCCTTGGCATACACTTTCTGCTCCGATTTTACGATCACATCGCTAGCGATCTCAATCACCAATTCATCCTTTTTCTGCAGGCTCAAGCCTTGCAGACAGTTGTCGATCGCTCTAGCCGCCTCATCCAATACGATCGGCCGATACGCCCAATATGGAGAAAGCAAGTCATCATTCTTCACGACAACCAAATACAACGTTTTTTTTCATAGATCCTTTCCATGCAAAATATAGAGCCGAGACAAGAAATCGCCCTCTTGCGCCTTCAAATTATGCTCTCCGCAAGAAGCATCCGTATTCACAAGTCCCGCATACATCAGTTCATCCCCATAATAAAGACGCTCTTTGCCCTCGATTTGATACACCTTGCTTGGATCGAGCCCTTGCAGATACAAGCGCCGATATTTCGAATTCACCTCCTGCAAGATCCGATAATAGGCGACGATCGCCGTGTTTCGATCGTCAGAGACGACCATCCAAGCGCACTCGTTTTTCTCAAAAGGCGAAACTAAACGATAAAACGTGCCAAACTGAATCAGTTCCCGATATTTCTTCATAAACTCGATCTGCTTTTTGATCGCTTCTTTTTCTGCATCATCTAGTTTTAATGGATCGAGCTCATAACCAAACGTTCCAAAATACGCGACGTCTGCCCGCGTCTGTAATGGCGTGTTTCGATTGAGCTGATGGTTTGGGATCGCCGAAACATGCGACCCCATCGAACAAAGCGGATAAAGAACGCTCGTTCCATATTGGATCTTGATCCGCTCGGCCGCATCCGTATCATCGCTTGTCCATGTTTGCGGCGCGTAATACAACATTCCCGGATCAAAGCGCGCTCCTCCTGAGGCGCACGATTCAAACAAAATATGCGGATAACGCTCGATCAACATCGAATACAAACGATACACGCCAAGAATATATCGATGATAGATCGTGCCTTGCTCTTCTGGACGATGCCTAGACGAATATACTTCCGACAAAGAACGATTCATATCCCATTTCACATACGAGATCGGCGCCTCATCGAGCACCTTGACCAACAAGCCAAAAATATAGTCCACCACCTCAGGATTCGAAAAATCAAGCACATATTGATGGCGCCCCTGCGACATAGAACGCTCAGGCGCGCCAAGCACCCAATCTGGATGTTTTTCATACAATTCCGACTTTTCATTGACCATTTCCGGCTCGATCCATAAACCAAAACGAAGCCCCATCGATTCGATTTTCTTTCCAAGCCCATCGATTCCCTCAGGCAGCTTTGTTCGATCTGGCCACCAATCGCCAAGCGAAGACGTGTCCGAATTTCTCCCTTCGAACCATCCATCGTCCAGCACGAACAATTCGACTCCAAGCGCTTTGGCTTCTTTTGCCATCTTCAAGATCTTGTCCTCGTCAAAATCAAAATACGTTCCTTCCCAGTTGTTCATCAAGATCGGACGCGCCTTTGATTTCCATGGCCCTCTACAAAGACGTTCTCGAAACAGCTTGTGGAACGTCTGCGACACGCCATTCATTCCTTGATCGGAATAGACAAAAAGCGCCTCCGGACTTTGAAAATGATTGGAAGGAAGAAGCGGCCACGAAAAAGTGAAAGGATGCATTCCAATGCTGATGCGAGCGGTATCATACACATCCACATCCACTTGGGCTAAAAAATTGCCCGAATATACGAGCGTAAAGCCAAGCATCTCCCCAGCCGCTTCTGTGGCGTTCTTGCGCTTCAATCCAAGAAACGGATTGAAGTTGTTTGAAGAATGACCGCGGATCGAATAGATCGATTGGATCCCTGGATGCAATGGCTGCACTAGAATGTGTCTCTCGCGAGCCCATGCGCCTTTCAGATCCACAAAATCATAATCAGAATCTGGCAAATCTAAATTGAGCGAAGCCAAGCGCTCCAAAACGAGCGTTTGCTCTCCCTCGTTTTCAAGGCGTACGCTTCTTGAAAGAACGCTCCGCTCTTCAAAGATCGAATATTGAAGGATCGCTTTGAGATGGCACACTTCATCATACAAATGAATATGGAGCGTGCTCGCCTCCTCTTCCCGTTCCACATAGGTGGCAGGAAGCCCTTCTAAAGCAGGCTTTCCTGAAAAGATCACATGATCCTGGTAGACAAAATTCAAGATCCGGCTGCCATTTTCTTGACGCACATCGATCGAAGGCATCCGCATATCGCCGCTTAATGCGCTCGGAAATTCCCGCTTGATATGTTCGAGTGAAAAAGCGGGATCTTCTTTGTAGGCGCACACAGACATTGGCTTAGGCTCGAGTTCGAGAAGCGCGTCAAAATCCTCTCGGTCATGGATCTTTTTTCCACAATACAGCTGGGCGATGTGCCCATTTTTTAAAACTTTGAGAATATAGCTCATCCTAGCGTTGTAAAGATGAAAGGTTCGCGATGAAGAATGATAAATGATCGGCATAGTCTCTCCTTCTTTTATATACTCCTATTATAGGCACATATTTATATTTTCAATATTGTTCTTTTTGTGTATGATTAAGAATACAAGTAAGAAAAGGAGAATCTATGAATTCAGACGACAGTTGGCCCAAGGAGACACGACTATGATCTATAGCGTGCTTTCTTTGGCTTGTATTGCCTTGAACGCCTTGTTCACGATCGGGCAGATCGTGCTCGAGGAGCATTCGAACACGACAGGAAAACATGTCCGTAAAACAATCTTATTTTTGAATTTGGCTTCGATCTTAGGTGGTCTATGGTTCGCTTTCGAATCGGATCGGCTCGCGCCATGGATCGTGTTCGTCCTCTATTTATATAGTTCGTTTATTTTTGGCACGCTCCTTCCGCGCCATTATGCCCATACGCATCCTGAACAGATCGAGACGCTCTTTCCTTTCTTTTTAAGGATCTCGCAAGTCTTCTCGATCTTCACGTTCTTTGTTCCGATCGATCCGGCCCCAAAACAAGCCGATCTGTCGGAAGAAGCGATCCGGGAAATGATCCACGCGGCCAGCGAGAGCGAAACGATCGACGAACCTCAAAAAGAAATCATTGAAAACGTCTTCGATCTCGATGATACGAGCATCGAGGAAATCTGCACGCACCGCTCGCAAGTGATTTCGCTTTCCATGGACGAAAGCGCAGAAGAGTGGAAGAAGATCATTCATGAAAATCGGCATACGTTTTATCCAATCACAGGCAAGGACGATGACGATGTGATCGGCGTGCTCGACACGCGCGATTATTTCCGTCTAGACGACACGAGCAAAGAGTGCGTGCTCGCCCACGCGGTCGATCATCCGCTCTTTATTTCAGAAAACGGCAAGGTCGACGATGTCTTCAATGAGATGAAGTCGCAAAAAACCTACTTCGCCATCATTTTAGACGAGTACGGTGGCATGACTGGCATCGTGACGTTGCACGATATCATCGAAACGCTTTTAGGAGAAATGTACGAGCCGGAAGACGAGATCGAGCCAGAAGATATCGTTTCATTGGGCGAAAACAAATGGGAGATCTATGGCTTCGCCGACCTGAAAGACGTGCAAGAAGAATTGAAAATCGAGCTTCCAGTCGACGACTACGATACATTTGGCGGCTATGTGCTCGGAAGCTATGGCCACATTCCAAGCGATGGGACGACGATCACGGTCGACTTGCCGCAGCTGCGCGTCGAAGTGAAAGAGATCTTGAACCACCGGGTCGGAAAAACGATCGTCGAAAAAATCAAAGGAGAAATGGCAGATGGAGAAACTGAAAAAGAAAATCGAAACTGAAGGTACTTGCTTAGGCACGGATCTGATCAAAGTAGACGCCTTTCTCAACCATCAAATTGATCCCGTTTTGATGGAGCAGATCGCCACCACTTTATACGAGCAAGTCAAGGATCTGCCGATCACGAAGATCGTGACGATCGAATCGGGCGGGATCGCGCCAGCCTACGCGCTTGCCACCAAGCTGCACGTTCCGCTCCTTTTTATGAAAAAGAGCGAGCCAAACACGATGGAAGATCCGCTCTATACCCAAGTTTTTTCTTACACGAAACAAAAAGGGTATACGTTGTGCGTGGAACGTAAATATTTGTCGCCACACGACAAGATCTTGTTTTTGGACGACTTTTTAGCCAATGGCGAAGCGTTCAAGGGCGCGGAGCGTTTGATCCTAGAAGCTGGTGGAGAAATCGTAGGCGTGGCCGCGCTCATCGAAAAGGTGTTCCAAGCCGGTCATACCTATATCGTAGATAAACACTATCCTCTCTTTTCGCTCGCGCCTATCCAGCAGATCGAGAATGGAAAGATCCAATGGGCCGATTCGCTTATTTTTTAAGATATTCTAGCACGCACTCGAGAGTTGCATAGTCTGGACTTGGGATCTGGAGCGCTTCGATTCCCGCTCTTTTGGCCGCCAGCAAACCAGTGGTCGAATCTTCAAAAGCGATCGCTTCCGATCGCATAAAGCCTTTCAGCGCAAGAAGATATCCTTCTGGATCGGGCTTGGAAGAATGAATATCATCGTCGCAGATGATTTGGTCAAAAAATCGTTCGATCTGAAAATGCCTAAGAATGTCCAACACGCGCTTTCTTTTCGAGCCGGTCACGAGCCGGCTTTTTTTATGCGCCTTCTGGATGGCGCTCAGCGCCTCTTTGGCATAAGGAAGAAGATGGAGGTTTCCATTTTCTAACGAGCAGTAGATGAATTCTTCTCGTTTTTGGTAGATTTTTTCATAAAATCCTGGTTCGGGGAAAAGTTGTTCAAAATCTTGTCGTGTGGCGGACGAGCTTTGGCCGCACCATTTTGAAAGCTGGTTTTTAGAGATCGTTTTCCCTTCTTGTTTAAGAGCATGGATCCATCCTTGCGCATAGATTTCTTCCGTATTGACCAGCAAGCCATCAAAATCGAATAAAAAAAGTTCTTTGTTTGTTTTCATACTTTTACAATAGGCGCTTTGGTTGTTTCTTTCAATAAGAAGCGTCATGATAAGGCTATGAAAATGCGTAAAGTATGGGCTTCGCTCGCCTTCGAAAGCGTGTATGGATTCGCGAGCCGTTTGATCATGATTCCTTTGTTTCAAATGGTTTTTTTAAAGATCTTGCGTTTGGCAGGCTTTGCCTATATCACCAATAAAAATTTGCTTTCTTTTTTGTCTTCGCCGATCGCGATCGTGAGTTTGTGCGTCTTTGCCATGTTGGTGAGCGCTTATGCCCTTGTCAACATCATCGCGCTTCTTGGGATTTGGAACGGGGAGTATCGTTCGATCAACTTGAACTCGATCTTTTCGTTCGTGTTCAAGAAGATCAAAAAACTCTTTTCATTCAAAAATATAGGGATCGTTTTTTGGGTGTTGCTGGTCGTGCCGTATTTTCATCTTGGATTGATTTCCGAGGTGGTCTCTACGATCCGGATCCCGCCCTATTGGCTAGAAACGCTTCAAACGATCTGGTGGGCCAAGCTCCTTCTTGTTTTGGGGATCGCTTTGATCGTAGGATCGTTTTTAAAGACGGTTTTTGTGTTTCACTTTTTCTTTTTGAAGGAGGTTTCTTTTTTTCGGGCGCTTCAAGAGAGCTGGAGGCTCACTAGGCATCGTCTTTTGGTTTTGGGCGGCTCGCTTTTTGGAGTACAGCTTTTATATTCACTTTGTCTGGATATTTTTTTTAGAATGTTGCCCCTTCGCCTTGATTGGTTTGGTTTTATTTGTCTAGCTGCTTTTTTCTCTTCTTTGATCGTGCCAATTAATTACGCGCTCCTTTCGTATTGGTATCAAAAATGGGAAAACGATCGGGTAGTTGTTTTGTGCAAGAAAGAGAGCGGATTTCAAAAGCTGGTATATTGCGTGTTCTTTTTAGGATGTGTTGTTGGATATGGAGTCCATACCCAATCGCTCTTTTCTTGGCGTCCGATCGAGATCATCGCGCATCGGGGCGATTCTTTGCATCATACAGAAAATACGTTGGCCGCTTTTGAGGGGGCGAATGTATTGGGGGCGGATGCGATCGAGCTGGATGTGCGCCAAAGCAAAGATGGCGTGCTTGTCGTTTCGCATGATTCGAGTTTTAAAAGGCTGTCAGGCGATTCGAGAAAAATCAAGGAGATGACATCCAAAGAGATCGAAGAGATCCGTCTAGGAAAGGAAAAGGTGGCGACATTAAAGGAAACGCTCGAGCTTGCGAAAAAGAAGCGTTTGTTTTTGATCCTTGAAATCAAGCCGAAAGGAAACAATGTGGCGTTGATCCGTTCGTTGGTCAAGATGATTCGTGATTTTGATTTTGAGGACGAGTGCATGGTGACTTCGTTCAACACGGAAGAATTGGAAATGGTCAAAAAGCTGGATAAGAAGATAGAGACGTTGGCGTTATTTACGTTCGCGTATGGGGATGTGGCTTCGATTCCGTATGTGGATGCCTTTAGTGTGGAGGAGAGCACGATTACGCCAGAGCTTGTGCGTTCGATCCATGCTGCTGGAAAGAAGATTTTTGCGTGGACGCCAAGCACCCAGCCAAACATCGAGCGGATGGTTCGTTTGGGTGTGGATGGTTTGATCACGGACCAGATCGAGCTGGCGCAAAAAATAAGAAGAGAGTGGAGCGCTCTCTTCTAGTCGTTTTGTTTTTCGATTCGTTTTTTGACTTCCCATATGGAGAGGTCATTTTTTTTAGCGATCTTGGCTAGGTCTTCGTATTCCCATTTTTCTTTGTTGACATCATAGCCGTGGACTTTTTTCTTGCGGACTTTACCTAATGGCGTTTGGATCGTTTCGATTTCGCGGTTGAGAATGTGGCGGTCGCATTTCTTTTCACGGATGCCGATCGTCGATGTATGGTGGAAGATCGATTGGATCACTTCTTCTTTGTTCGCTTCGTCGCAGATGGCCGACAACAAAATGCCGGGTCGATTCTTTTTCATTTGGATGGCGGTGTAGAAGAGGTCTCTAGCGCCTGCGCGCATGATTTGTTTCATGGCGTAGCCGAGTTCTTCGCCGCTCATATCGTCGATGTTGGCGTTGAGCTCATAGATGCGATCTTTTCCTTCTTCTTGGGCTAAAAAGGCGCGGATGCAGTTGGCTTGTTCAAATTGTTTGGTGCCCATTCCATAGCCGATCTTTTCGACGCGCAAGATCGGCATTTCTTCATAGCGGGAAACGAAATGTTTGAGGATGGCTGCGCCAGTTGGCGTGCATAGTTCGCTTTGGATCTCTCCTGCATACATTGGAATGCCTTCTAGAAGGTAGGCTGTGGCTGGCGCAGGGACAGGCAGGATGCCATGGGCGCATTTCACGGTGCCTGATCCTGTGCAGACGGGCGAGGCGATCACTTCGTCTGGGGCTAGTTCTTCCATCAAGAGGCAGACGTTGACAATGTCGGCGATCGCGTCCATCGTTCCGACTTCATGGAAGTGGATGTTGTCGATGGTGGTGTTGTGGGCTTTGGATTCGGCTTGGGCGATGAGATTATAGATTTCGAGCGCGTTTTCTTTCACAAAGTCCGATATGTTCAAATGAGAGAGGATGTGTTCGATGTCGTGGAGCGTATGGTGGGTGTGATGATGGCTATGCGCATGTTCGTGAGTATGGGTGTGTTCATGGAAATGTTTTTGTGTGTGCTCGTGCGTATGATCATGGGTACGCTCGTGGTCACGTTCTCCTTCCACTTCTCCATGGATATGGACGGTGGCTTTGTAGCCGTGGATGCCGCAGCTTTGGACTGGATCGATGTGGGTGTGGACGTCTTTGAGTCCGATTTGGTTCATTTTTTCTAGGATGTCTTTTTTGTTGGGAAGCAGATCGAAGAGGGCGGCGGTGAGCATGTCGCCGGCGGCTCCCATCTTGCATTCGATATAGAGTGTTTTCATGGTGTGTACCCCCTGCAAAAAATGGTAGTAAAATGGTCCAAAATTGTCAATCTTTCGGTATAATGGAGTGTAGAAAATTAAGAGGATCTAACTATGAAGCGTACTTGTATTTTATTTTTAGCGTGCACTCTTTTGTTGAGTGGTTGTGTTTCGCAAACGCCTTCTTCGCCTGTAACAAAGGATGAGGAAGTGGTTGAAAAGGATCATGCGTTCGAGAGTTTTTTGAATGATGTGGTCGTCGAGCTGGCGGAAAGCGACTATACGACGATGCATCATTATTTTGAACATCCTGCGGATTTTGGGATCGAGCCTAAAAAGGTGGATGTCACGTTAGGCTCAATCTTGCCAGATGAAAAAGATGAAGAGCTAGAGGCGCGTTTAAAAAAGCGTCTGGAGGAATTTGATCGGGAAAAGCTGTCGGATTTGGAGCGGGATATTTATGATCAGCTGGAGTTTCAGTTTGATCTTTCTAAGCGTCAAGATTCGGAAGAGTTTTTGTATATCGACAATATTTGGAGCACGGTGAATGGTGTTCCGCAAGAGCTTGTGAATTATTTTTCGGAGTACGAGGTCCGGGAAGAGGCGGATATTCAAGATTTGATCACGTTGATCAACGATGTGCCTCGTTATACAAAGCTGGCGATCGAGTATTCGAACGAGCAGGCGAAGCGAAACCTTTTGCGTTTTGATTATGACGGGGTCATGGAGAATATCGATTCGGTCTTGGATACGAAGGATGATAGTGCGGTGAGTGGCGAATTGGTCAGCGAGATCGAGCAGCTTGGTCTTGATCAAGACAAGGAGGCCAAGTATATCGCGGATGTGAAGGGTGCGTTGGAGGCTTCGTTCTTTCCTTCGTTCGAGACGATGCGCTCAAGCTTAGAGACGCTTTCTTCAAAGGCGCTGCCTTTGCAGGGGCTGGCCAATTTTGAGCATGGTAAGGAATTTTATGAATTGTTGGCTCGTTCGTATACGGGTTCGAACGATTCGATCGATACGATCAAGTCGAATTTGGAGAGCGAGGTTTCGAAGATTTCGGTGCAGCTGAGCGCGATGGTGGAGGAAAGACCGCAGGTCGTGATCGAGGGAATGATGTTGTCGACAGATTTTAAGAGCGTGGATGAGATCTTGCCGTTTTTGCAGAAGAATTATGCGAAATCGTTTCCTAAGCTTAAGGAGATGGAGTATGATCTTCAGCCTTTGGCGGATGAGCAATCGCAAAATGGGGTGGTGGCTTACTTTATGCATCCGGCGATCGATTCTTCGACGAAGTATCAGATCCGCTACAACAAGCGGGATTATGGCGATGATCCAAGTTCGATTTCGTTGTATCAAACGTTAGCGCACGAAGGAATTCCGGGTCATATGTATCAAGCCCAATACAACAAGGAGCATTTTCAATATACGATTCAATATTTCTTGTCGAATCTAGGGTTTAGCGAAGGATATGCGACGTATGCGGAAACGCAGGCTTTGAAATTCTTAGATCTGAACAAGGACGCGCTGAGCGCGAGTGGATACAACGATTTGTTGAGCAACTACTATGTAGTTTTGATGGATATCGCGATCAATTACGAGGGGATGGATCTCAATCAGTTCATGGAGGCGTTCCCGATGTTCGATGAAGAAGGGATCAAGGGAATCTATAATCAATTAGCGGATAATCCAGGCGTGTTCTTGTCGTATTATTATGGCTATTATTTAGTGGATTCGCTTCGAGACAAGGCGAAGGATGCTTTGAAGGATGATTTCGACGAGGTCGAGTTCAATGACGCGCTTCTATCGAGTGGCAGCGTGAATTTCGAGATCATCGAAAAGAATATTGATTCTTATCTTCAAGAGAAGACAGAGGCTTAGCTTTTGTCTTTTTTTTGGTTGTGTGGTCTCATTTTTTCTTCTTTTGTCGTATTGAATATAAGAGGAAGGAAAAAAATGAATGAGAACCAATTATGATGAGATTTCTTATATACGACAATACGAATACGATCCTTATGACAAGCTCAAGGAAGTCTATGTGGATCTTTATTTGTCTTGGTGATGTGATCGGACAAGGAAAACCGATCCATCACTTTACAATGAAAGACGAATACGGAAACGATTGGACACTGAAGATTTGATGGACGATTTCAAACAACTAGATCCCAATAAAATGAAGTATAATCTACTTAAAGAACGCGCAAAGCATTTTAAAGAAGAGATGGAAAAACAAATAGAGCAGTGAACGCCACTGCTCTATTGATTTTATTTGATTTTCCTATTTCAACAACCGGTCGATCTTGCCATCTACCTTGTCTAATAGCGCATAGGCTTCTTCTTTCGAACACTCTTTCATCCGCATGACGATCGCACACTTCACATGATAGTCGGCCTTCTCTAACGTTTTGAGCGCTTCCTGTCTAGAACAGCCAGTCGTATCGCACACGATCCGCACGCCCCGATCCACAAGCTTTTCATTCGACATCTGCACATCCACCATATAATTTTTATACACTTTACCTAACTCCACCATGCTCAATGTGCTGATCATATTGCATACAAGCTTGGTCGCCGTTCCCGCCTTTAGACGAGTCGAGCCCGTCAGTACTTCTGGACCAGACAACGCCTCGATCGTCAAAGGACATATTTGCGAAATCGGACTGTTTTCATTACATACGATGGCTGCGATAGAAGCCCCGACCTTTGAAGCATACCGCAAACCACCCATCACATACGGTGTACGTCCGCTCGCTGCCAAGCCAATCACCAAATCATCCTGACACAAATCGATCTTTTCCAGATCCCTCCGACCATTTTCTTCATGATCTTCCACACCCACATGCAAAAAACCATCTGGACCACCTGCCAGCAAACCAAGAACTCTTTTAGGCTCGAGGCCAAATGTCGGAGGACACTCCAACGCATCCAGCCAACCGATCATTCCACTCGTTCTTGCTCCCATATAAATAAGACGACCGCCACGCTTCAAGACCTCCACACACTTTTCGATCACTCTCACGATCTTATCGTATTGCGATTCAAGACAATCAAGTGCCCTATAGTTTTCCTCATTCATCAAGCGCACTTGCTCCTCGAGAGACATCGCGCTTAAATCACACGAACGCTCATTCGCCCGCTCTGTAACCAAAAGTTCAAAGTTCTCCATACCTTATTCCACCTTTTTTTCATTATACCAAAGAAAAAGAGAAGCTCTTTCGAACTTCTCTAGCTACGCTCTTAAAGAATCTTTGATCGTTTTGGCAAGATCGTCCAGCTCTTCTTCCTGTCCTTCTTTTAAATGCGAAGCGATCGTGATCCGATCGTTCAAGACCGTCATCTGCTTCATCTCATCGTCCAAGAATTCAGAAATCAAATCGCCCGAACGAATCGCCCACGACCCATTCTCGATCACAGCCACTTCCCGATTTTGAACATTCAAAGCCTTCATATCCTCCAAGAAATTTTTCATGACTGGGAAAATGCCCAAATTATATGTGCACGATGCCAAGACAAGATGACTATTTTTGAACACCTCGGAAATCAAATACGAAACATGGGTATTCGAAACATCGAACACTTCGACATTCTCGACACCCAGCTCACAAAGCTTGCTTGCCAACGCTTGCGCCGCCTGCTCCGTATTTCCATACATCGAGGCGTAACAAATCACGACACCCTTTTGTTCTGGCTCGTAATTCGCCCAATGCTCGTATTTATCCAACAAGTAACCAAAATCACTGCGCCAAACTAAACCATGCAGCGGACAAATGAACTTGATCTGATCTAAAAGAGGCGCCGCCTTCTTCAAGATTTTACGAATATGCGGACCATACTTCCCAACAATATTAGTCAAATACCGCCGGTTCTCATCGATCCAGTCCCGATCATAATCCACCTCGTCATTGAACAATTTACCATCCAACGCCTTGAACGAACCAAACGCGTCCGCGCTAAAGAGCGCGCCATTCGTAAGATCCAACGTCACCATCGCTTCAGGCCAGTGCACCATCGGCATAAACAAGAACGTCAACGAATGATCGCCAACCTCAACAACATCCCCCTCGTTGACAACGATCTTTTTATCCTCGTCGATCTTGAAACCAAACTGCTCCGCCAATTGAAAACCCTTCTGATTTCCAATGATCTTCGCGTTTGGATACGCCTCCAACACGACTTGAAGACTGGCCGCATGATCCGGCTCCCAATGATTGATCACAATATAATCTAGATCTTCGCCATCCAAAACATACTCCATGTTCTCCATCATTTGCCGACACGCTTCCCAATCCACCGTATCGAACAACACATTCTTTTCACCCTTCAAAAGATACGAGTTGTAGCTCACACCCTCAGGAATCGGATGAATATTTTCAAACAACGCCAAACGATGATCGTTGACCCCGATCCAATATAAATGATCCGTAACTTCTCTAACAATATGCATGCTCTTTCTCCTTACGCCTTCTCAAAATTCGCCTTGATTTCCGAACATTCAGGACATACCCAGTCTTCCGGAAGCTTCTCGAACGGAGTGCCGGCCGGAATTCCATTCGCCTCGTCGCCAACCATCGGATCGTACTCATAACCACAACCATCGCAAACCATGATCGTATAGTCCGGCTTTTCCTTCTTTGGCGTGGCCCGTTTGATCTTCTTCATTGGAGGCGCCGGCTGTTTTTCACCCGTATCCAACGCTTTTGAAAGAAGCGGCAAGATCTCATTGACATCACCCACTATACCATAATCACAATTTTTAAAGATTGGCGCGTTCGGATTTTTATTGATCGCCACGATCGTCGAAGCGTTCGTGATCCCCTTCAAATGCTGAACAGCCCCTGAAATACCACACGCAATATATAAATTTCCATTAAACTTTTGTCCCGACATGCCCACATACCGGTCGATCGGCACATATTGAAGCGTCTCCGCCACCGGACGCGAAGAACCGATCGCAGCCCCGCACGCTTTGGCAAGATCCTCGATCAAAGACATATTTTCCTTTGGACCAATTCCCTTGCCGGCCGAAACGACTCGCTCCGCCTTCGTGATCGGCGTATCCATCGCGATCCCGACCGTAAAGTCATAACCATCCGCCTTCAAATTCTCGACAAGAGCATCCACTCTTTCTTGGGCAGACCCTTTTTTATAAATGACCTTCTTACGCGGACCTGTAATATTTTTGGCAGCCTTTGTCGGCATAGCGCCTGCGCTCTTTTCCTTTTTAGGCGGTTTTCCCAAAAGATAGGACGAAATAACGACACGCATGATCTCGTTGGTTCCTTCATAGATCTGCGTGATCTTCGCGTCCCGATACATCCGCTCTACATCCATGCCTTTCAAGTAGCCATTTCCGCCATAGCATTGGATCGCCTCTTCAGTAACTTTCACAGCCGTATCGGAAGCGTATTGTTTCGCCATCGCCGCCTCCATGCCATAAGGCTCGTGCTTTTCCTTCAATTCAGCAGCGCTATATACAAGCATCCTAGCCGCTCGGATCTGTGTGGCCATATCCGCCAGCTTAAAAGAAAGACCTTGCTGGAAAGCCACCGGCTTGCCAAACTGAACACGATCCAACGTATAGTTTTTCGCGCTCTCAAAAGCGCCTTGCGCGATCCCTAAAGCTTGCGAAGCGATCCCGATCCGACCACCATCGAGCGTAGCCATCGCGATCTTAAAACCTTCGCCCTCTTTCCCTAACAAATTTTCTTTTGGCACTTTTACATCATCGAACAAGAGCTGAGCGGTCGCCGAAGAGCGGATCCCCAACTTATCGTAATGATCCCCGATCGTAAAGCCTTCCATGCCTTTTTCGACAATGAACGCGCTGATTCCTTTTGTTCCGATATTTGGTGTCGTGACCGCGAACACCACATACGTATCCGCCTCGCCACCATTGGTGATAAAGATCTTTTCGCCATTGAGAATATAATGATCCCCCTCTAGAACGGCTGTCGTTTCCGTACCACCCGCATCGCTTCCCGCATTAGGTTCTGTCAAACCAAACGCGCCAATTTTTTCTCCTTTAGCTAACGGTGTCAAATACTTCTTTTTTTGTTCTTCGGTACCAAAGGCGAAAATCGGCCAGCTGCCTAACGAAACGTGCGCCGATAAAATAACGCCCGTTCCTCCATCCACTCTAGACAGCTCTTCGACCGCGATCGAATAACTCAAAACATCCTTCCCCATGCCTCCATACTCTTTAGGATAGGGAATACCAAGCCAGCCCTTTTGGGCCATTTTTTCTACGACATCCCGTGGAAAATGGTTTTCGCGATCCCATTGGAACGCGTAGGGCTTGATTTCGTTTTCCGCAAATTCTCGGATCTCTGCACGCAATTGTTCGTGCTCTTCACTGCATCGAAACATCATTTCCTCCTTATATATTGTGTGATGGACTTACTTCTTCAAAAAGCGAAGCGATCGTCTTAGAACGATAGATCGAATCGACTTGGGCCTGAATCGATCGCAAATGCTCGCAAACCATACATCGACTCTCATGACACGCTCTCCATTCGCATTGATACGCAGGCTCCAAACAAGGACTGATCGACTCTCTTTCATCCAAGATCTGCATTAGATCATACAAACTAAGCAAACCAAGATCGGCGATCAAACGACTCCCTCCTCTTGCCCCAGGAATGTTCTGGACAACATTCGCCTTATGAAGAGAATTCAAGATCTTATGGGCAAAAGGCTTCGGAATACACGCAAGAGCACATAGGGAAGATGTCGTGTGAAGCTCTTGATCCTGAAGCGCCCGCAGCAAACGCAACGCATAATCAACTTTTCGATTCATAGTCTCACCTTTCAGCCTCACTATACCAAATGTTGACTTTTTTAGTCTTCATTTTCTTACCCACCGATCATTTTTGGCTTTTTAACTGGAATAATCGGTCGTATTCCACAAACAACCCACCATTGTTTGAAAGTCTTCCTCGACTTTTGTGGTAGAATACAATACCGAACGCGGATCTATGATCCGCCCATAAGGAGATTTTTTATGATGCAAATCGAAAAAAGAGACCATCAGCTCCAAACGTTCGATGGTCATAAAATAAAGAACGCGATCTTAAAAGCGTTTCAAAGCGTCGGATCCACGATTTCCCAAACTCATTTAGACCAAATCGTCGAAACGATCGAAACTGAAATCAAAAACGCGCCAACAATATGCACCGTCGAACAGATCCAGGACCTTGTCGAAGAAGAGCTTATGCGCTTCCATTATTTCAAAGAAGCCAAAAGCTACATCCTCTACCGCGACAAGCGCTCTCAAAAGCGCGCGATCCTCGAAAAATTCAAGGAACGCATCGACGATCCAGAAATCATCGCCCTCATCAAAAGAGCGCAGGACGAATTCGAAAACGCCTCGTTTCTTGACCTCTTCCATAAATTTCAAACGTACGATCATCCAAACCTCACCTCGATGGAGGCGCTGGATATTTTGATGCGCTGCTGCGTCGAACTCATCAGCATCGAAAGCCCCGATTGGGAAATGATCGCCGCCCGTTTCTTGATGTGCAAGTTATACTGGCTCGCCCACCACTATTGGAGCCAAAAAAACGCCCGCACGCTCTATGAAAAAATCAAGATCATGGAACAAGAAGGTTATTATGGAAGCTACATTCTCGAAGCCTATACGCAAGAAGAAATCGACGAACTCGAACGAGCGCTAAAACCAGACCACGACCTCTTGTTCACCTATAGCGGACTTGATCTATTGGCCAAACGCTACTTGCTCACCTCCCACGACCACCAGCTCATGGAGCTTCCCCAAGAAATGTTCATGGGCATCGCGATGCATCTAGCCATTCCAGAAGGCGAGCGCAAAGTCGAATGGGCCAAGAAGATCTATACGGTGCTTAGCACCCTAAAAGCGACCATGGCCACCCCAACGATGGCCAACGCTCGCAAGCCTTTCCATCAAATGTCTTCGTGCTTTATCGACACCGTCTCAGACTCGCTCGATGGAATTTATAAAAGCTTGGACAACTTCGCGAAAGTCAGCAAATTTGGCGGAGGCATGGGCATGTATTTTGGAAAAGTGAGGGCGAGCGGCTCGACGATCCGCGGCTTTGAAGGGGCGGCTGGCGGCGTGATTCGCTGGATCAAGCTTGTCAACGACACCGCGATCGCCGTCGATCAACTTGGCGTCCGCTCAGGCGCAGTCGCCGTCTATTTAGACGCTTGGCATAAAGACTTGCCAGAATTCTTAGCCCTACGCACGAACAATGGCGACGACCGCCAAAAAGCCCACGACGTCTTCCCTGGCATTTGTTATCCGAACTTGTTTTGGAAGATGGCTGAAGAAAGTCTCGATCAAATGTGGTATTTGATGGATCCTCACGAGATCCATGAAGTCAAAGGCTATCATCTTGAAGATTGTTTTGGCCCGCTTTGGGAAGAGCGATATTGGGATTGTGTGGCAGACCCGAAAATCGACAAACGCCCTATTCTTTTAAAAGATCTTGTCCGCTTGATCATCAAGTCGGCTGTGGAAACAGGAACGCCCTTCACCTTTAACCGCGACATTGTCAATGAAGCCAATCCAAACTCGCATAAAGGAATGATCTATTGCAGTAATTTGTGTACGGAAATCGCGCAAAACATGTCGCCTCTTTACCATATCGAGCAAGAAATCAAAGACGAACAAGGACAAAGCATCGTGGTCGACACGTATTTGCCAGGCGATTTTGTCGTGTGCAATCTAGCCAGCTTATCGCTTGGCCATATCGATGTGAACGATGACCAAGAACTTGAAGATGTGATTTCCACGATCATTCGCGCGCTAGACAATGTGATCGAGCTCAACTACGCGCCGATTCCTTTCGCCAAGATCACCAACGCCAACTATCGCTCGATCGGATTAGGAACGAGCGGCTATCATCACATGCTCGTCAACAACAAGATCCGTTTCGAAAGCCAGGAGCACTTGGACTTTGTCGACAAGCTGTATGAAAAGATCAATTACTATACGATCAAAGCGAGTCATCAGCTCGCCAAAGAAAAAGGAGCGTATCCAAACTTTCATGGGAGCGAATGGGAAAGTGGCGCCTACTTTAGAAAGCGACATTATGAAGGCGAGGCCTGGGAAAAATTGCAGAAAGAAGTCCAAAGAGAGGGTCTTCGAAACGCTTACTTGCTGGCGATCGCGCCCACCTCGTCGACCTCGATCTTAGCAGGAACGACTGCGGCGATCGATCCGATCATGAACAAGTTCTTTTTAGAGGAGAAAAAGGGCAGCATGATCGCGCGCATCGCGCCCAACTTGAATCCCGAAACGTTCTGGTTCTATAAGCAAGCGCATCATATCGATCAATCGTGGCTTATTCGCGCGGCAGGCGTGCGCCAAAGACATATCGACCAGTCGCAATCGGTCAATTTATATATCACGAATGAATACACGTTGCGCCAAGTGTTGAACTTGTTCATTGAAGCGTATCGTGAAAATGTAAAAACGTTATATTATGTACGAAGCAAGTCACTCGAGGTGGAAGAGTGCGAATCGTGCTCGGCTTAGGAGGAAATTATGGAATTAAAAAAGAAAGCGCTCTTTAATGAGCATGGCGACATTGAGGTCAGAAAGCGGCGCATGATCAATGGCAACACGACCAATTTGAATGACTTCAACAATATGAAATACAATTGGGTGTCGGATTGGTATCGGCAGGCGATGAACAATTTTTGGATCCCTGAAGAAATCAATATGAATCAAGATATCAAGGATTATCGTAAACTTTCCGTATCTGAAAAGAGCGCCTACGACAAGATCCTTTCGTTTTTGATCTTTTTGGATTCGCTGCAGACAGCCAACCTTCCTTATATTGGGGAATACATCACGGCCAACGAAGTTAATTTGTGTTTAACGATCCAAGCGTTCCATGAATCGGTGCATTCGCAAAGCTATGGGTATATGCTCGATACGATCTGCTCCCCCCAAGAGCGCACCGAGATCTTGTATCAATGGAAGGAGGACGCACACCTTTTGGCGCGCAATAAATTCATCGGCGACCTCTACAACGATTTTCAAGAACACAAAGACGCGTTCACCTTCATGAAGGTGCTGATCGCCAACTTCATTTTGGAGGGAATCTATTTCTATTCTGGTTTCATGTTCTTTTATAATTTAGGACGGAATGGAAAGATGCCTGGCAGCGTCCAAGAGATCCGCTATATCAATCGGGACGAAAACACACACTTATGGTTGTTTCGAAATATGATCGTCGAGCTTCAAAAAGAAGAGCCTTCTTTGTTCGATGAAGAAAAGAAAGAAGTCTATCGGAACATGATCCGTCAAGGGGTGGAGGAAGAGATCCGCTGGGGCCATTATGTGATTGGAGATTCGATCGGCGGCTTGTCCTCATCGATGATCGAAGACTACATTCATTATTTAGGCAATCTTAGAAGTGAAAGCATTGGCTTAGGTGTTTTGTTTGAAGGTCATGAGAAGGAGCCGGCTTCTATGGAGTGGGTTTCTCAATATTCGAACGCGAATTTGATCAAGACCGATTTCTTTGAAGCCAAGTCGAGCGCTTACGCCAAGTCGAGCGCGTTGGTGGACGATCTATAATCACAATTTTTTAGAGCTTCTAGCCATTTAGGTTAGAAGTTTTTTTATCGAGCAAGCATCCTTCTTTATTGGGATTCTGTGCGTTGGTATAATTTTTTCAATAGATGGGAGGTCATTATGCAGGAATTTCATTATTTAGACCCCTTTTTTAATCATGGCATTCTTTTTTGTGGTGAAAATATCTTAGTTGTTTTATCCATCGTTTCCTTGATTTTAGGCATTTACGCGTGTTTTCGGGGTGTGGAGAATTTTAGAAGCGTGTTTGGCGTGATCTTGGCATGTCAACTTGAGATCTTGCTCATCCGGCGTTTTCCTTTTATGTTTCCCCATGCAAATCAAGATCCGTTCTGGTTTTTGATCCTTTGTTTTGTGTTGTTCTGGATCGAGATGTCCATTTTTATCAAGCTCAGTTTTCTATTGTGCGGATATTTAAAACGGATCTTGCATATTGGAGAGCCGACCTATCCTCAACAAGGACGTGTGCTTTTCGTTGTCATCTTTGGTTTGATCGTTGTTGTTTACAATCAGTTTCGTCTTGGTTGGTTCAACTCTTCTCTCAATCTTGTCTTTGGGGTGGTTTTGTTTTTGGCGGGCGTTTTTGTGCAAAACAGCCGTATGAGGCAAAAGCCGATATTCTATCCGACTTATCCGGATCTTTTGCGTTTGAAAAGAGGCGATATCGATGAAAAAGAATAAAAAGTGGTTTTCTTTGTCTTCGGTCTATCAAATCGCGTTGTTTTTTTCTTCGCTTTATATTTTGTGGCGCGTCTTGTTTACGATTCCTTCCGTTTCGCAGCCATTAACGTTCGCGTTAGGGATCTTGTTGTTGGGGATCGAATTAGTAGGATTGATCGAGTTCATGGTTAATTTCAAGATCATGTCGAACAAGAAAAACTATCCTTTGCCTTCGATTCCTGAGGATCCGGCTTTATTTCCGGATGTGGATGTTTTTATCGCGACCTACAACGAAGACGAGAGATTGTTGTATAAGACGATCAGCGGGTGCAAGCGGATGCTGTATCCCGACAAAAGCAAAGTTCATATTTATTTGTGCGACGATGGACGGCGCGTCACGGCAAAAGAGCTTGCCGAGTCGATGGGGATCGGTTATTTTACGCGCGACAACAACGAAGGGGCGAAGGCGGGAAATTTGAACAACGCGCTCAGACAGACGAGTTCGCCGATCATCGTGACTTTTGACGCGGATATGATTCCTCATTCTTCTTTTTTGATGAAGACCGTTCCTTACTTTATCGACGCCAAGCTTCGCAATGAGGGGAAAGATAAGTCTGAACAGATCCCGCTTGGTTTTTTACAGACGCCACAGACGTTCTATAATTGGGACTTGTTTCAGTATCACTTGTATGCGGAACAAGATGTAGCCAATGAGCAAGATTATTTTTATCGTGAAATCGAAGTGGCGAAGACCAATTCAAATAGCGTGATTTATGGCGGATCGAACACGTTGATCACCCGGGAAGCTTTAGATTCGGTTGGCGGCTTTTATACGAAAGCGATCACGGAAGATTTTGCGACGGGATTATTGATCGAAAGGAATGGATTTGTTTCGCTCGCGATCTCGGAGCCTCTTGCTTCGGGGCTTGCGCCAGAAGATCTTCCAAGTTTGATTCAACAGCGGATACGTTGGGGCGTGGCGTGGTGAATGTCCTTTATCAAATCAATTTGTTTTTTACAAGTCGTTTCTCTTTTGTGCAGAAGATCAACTATTGGACGTCGATCCAATATTGGTTTTCGCCATTTTCCAGATTTTTCTATATCTTGATCCCGATCATTTCGGGTCTTTTGGATATTTCGGTCGTTCGGACTCCTTTATGGGTGGCTTTGTTGTTTTGGATCCCGATGTATGTGGCGGACAGCTGGGCGATCCGCCGGCTTTCGAGCAACATTCGAACGAGCTTGTGGACCAATTTATATGAAACGATCATGTTTCCGTTTTTGATCGGTCCGATCTTTCTAGAATTCATCGGGATTTCTTTGAAAAAATTCAAGGTGACAAAAAAAGGAATCGAGAGCGCGGAGCATTTTCAATGGAAGTATATTTTGCCATTTATCGTTTTGTTCCTTTTGACTTTATGGAGCGGAGGTCATATTTTGCATGCGATGTTGCACCATAAAATCTATGGGGGTTCGATCACATTGTTTTGGCTGAGCTATAACGCGATTTTATTGTTGGTGGCGATTTTCTTCTTTATTGGCCGCCGAAAAGGAAGTGTCGTTTCGTTGCAGAAAGCGGCAGTTCTAGGGATCCTCAAACAAAACGATTCGGTTGTCGAGGGGGCGATTGCCGGTTTGAGCGAGAGCGAGCTCGAAATCATTTTTGATAAGGAGCCAACAATCAAAGCGGAAGAAAAAGAGTATCTTGAAGTGATCTATGAAGGACATTCTCTGTTGTTGCCCGTTCGTTTGACAAGTTCTTATAAAAGTCAAGGCTTGAAGATCTACCGTTTCCATATCTTAGAGAGTCATCAAAAAGAACTGCAAGACAACTATGATCAATTTTTGAAGCTTGTCTTTGATCGTCATATTCCAAGCAATCCTTCCAAGTCGGAGCATCTTTTCTTCCCTTTGATGTTCCGGCATATTCAAAAAAGCATGAAAAACCAAAAAATCGACAAATCATAAAGCCAACTTGCGCGTTGGCTTTTTTTACAGAAATACTTTGTCGGTTCCATGAAGAATTTGTATACTTAAAGGAAAGAAGGGAACGGGGGACGTAAGTTGATGAAGAAAAGACAATATCCTTTTTTATTGATTGGTTTAATGGCTCTATTTGTCTTGCCAATCTATTTTTATTATATTTCTTCTACACAGCCAATAAAACGCTTTGGTGTCAGTTATATGACGATGAACAATCCTTTTTATGAAGTCATCAACAATGAGATGCGTAAGCAAATCGAAGCGCGTGGCGATCAGCTGATCGTGCGGGATCCTCTTTTAAATGAATCCAAACAACAAGAACAAATCGAGCAGTTCATTGATATGAAAGTGGATGGTATTTTTATCAATCCTGTCGATTCTAGATCGCTCGAGCCTACGCTTGCCAAAGCGAAGCGGGCAGGGATTCCGGTGATCGCAATCGATGTTCCTTTAAGCGATTCGACTTCCTTGCTTTCTACAGTCGTATCCGACAATTATGGCGCGGGCGTTCAATGTGCCAGGCATATCATGTCTCATTTTGATCATGCAAAGATCGGCCTTTTAAAACATTCTTCTGTGCAGTCTGCTAGCGAGCGGATCCGCGGCTTCAAAGAGACGATTGCTTCCGATGATCGGTTCCAGATCGTCAATGAGGTGGAATGTCTTGGTCAGCTCGAGATCGCGATGCCTAAAACGGAGGAAATGATTGCCAAGACTCCGGATATTTCGATCATCATGGCGCTTAACGATCCTAGCGCTTTAGGGGCCAAGGCGGCCTTAAAGAATATAGGACGGGAAGATATTTATATTTATGGGGTGGATGGAACGCCAGAAATGAAGGCGCTTCTCGCGAAGGATCCTATGGTTTTGGGAACGGTCGCGCAATCTCCTTACTCAATCGGTAAAAAGGCCGCTCAAGCGATGTACGATCATTTAAAGGGCGCGCCCGTGTCAAAAAATATCGTGATTCCTGTAGAGATGATCGATCATGATTCGATTGATTTTTATTCGAAGGGAGGCTGGCAATAATGCGGGCGTATTATCGGACGATCGATCGGCTGCGTGCAGGAATGATCGTTCTCAATTATGCGATCATCATGTTGTATGCGAGTGTATGTTTGATTGGCACAAAGTATTTGATCGATCGTCAAACAAGCCTCTCCTTTTTGACTCAGCTTTCTCATATTCCGAAAAATCCGTTACTGGTTTTTATAGGTTGCTTTGGTTTATACGCTTTGTTCGTCCTGCATGTGGTTAAGAATACGGTATTGACTCCTTTCCTTTTTCGAGATCTTGTGATGGAGTGGATTTTAGCGTATGGGATCGTGCTTTTGCTCAATATGGCGACTCAATCGATCGTGCTACTCGTGATCGTGGATATGATATGTCCTAGACGGCCTATAAAAAATAAAGAAATATATGAAATCATCGTGTTTTCGATCCTGTTATATATTGGGTCGAACTATGCCCTCATGCAAAGATTTTTTCCGATGAGTGATTTGCGCTCTTATTTTACGATCTTTTCTTCTTGGACTTCTTCGATCTTGCTTCTATTCCGTTCTTTGTTGGAAGGGATCAATTTACTGTTGTTCATTATTATCATCGCTTATTTTTTGATCAACCAATACGAAGAAAAAGAAAGTATCGCGCAAGAATTAGATATGGTCAATCAAGTCAACGCCAAGCTTAGAAACTATGCAGCCCTCTCGGAGAAGATCGCCCAAGACAACGAGCGAAAACGAATCGCTCGCGAAATCCACGATACGTTAGGTCATGCTTTGACGGGCATCGCGGCGGGTTTGGACGCTTGTTTGGTCATGATCGAAAAAAAACCGGAACTTGTAAAAACTCAGCTTCAAAAAATTCGGAATGTCGTCACGGAAGGGATCCAAGACGTTCGTGGTTCTCTTGAAAAGCTGCGTCCTGGCGCTTTGGAGGAACATGGTCTGCAAGGCGCGCTGCAGAAAATGATCAATGAATTTATGGCGGTTTCGAATGTCGAGATCAACTTATCATGGCAAATGCCTCGGATTGATTTTGAAAAGACGAAGGAAGATGTTCTTTTTCGGATGATTCAAGAGTGCATCACCAATGCCATACGACATGGCCATGCTTCGATGATCAATATCTGGATCCAAATGGATCAAAACGATCCTTGTCAGATGCAAGTGATCGTTCATGATAATGGAAAGGGGAGCGCGTCGATCCAACCTGGATATGGATTGATACAAATGAAGGAGAGGATCAGCACGATCCATGGCACGCTTTATTATGATGGGTCGGATGGGTTTGTCTGCAAAGCACTCATTCCGCTTCAGAAAGGAGAATTTGATGATTAAAGTCTTGATTGCGGATGATCAGGAAATGATCCGCAGTTCTTTGGAAATCATTTTATCGTGCGAAGACGATCTAGATGTTAAAGGGGTCGCCAAAAACGGGGTGGAGGTTCTTGAATTTCTAGAGCGCGAGCCGATCGACATCATTTTGATGGATATTCGAATGCCGGTCATGGATGGCGTTTTATGTACTAAAAAGGTCAAGAAGCGTTGGCCACAAACAAAAGTCATTATTTTGACAACGTTCGATGATGATGATTTTGTCTTTTCAGCGCTTCAATATGGCGCAAGCGGATATTTGCTCAAGGCCGGGGATCTTGATACACTTCATCACGCGATACAAACTGTCTATTCGGGGGGCGCTATGATCAATCCGGGCATTGCCCGCAAGGTCGTGGATCTATTTTCCCAGCGACAGAATACACCCATCATCCAAGTGGAAGAAGAAAGTGTCAATTCCCTTTCCGAGCTAGAGTGGGATGTCGTTTATGAAATCGGGCATGGATTTTCGAATAAAGAAATTGCTAAAAATCTTTATCTTTCGGAAGGCACAGTTCGTAATTATTTGTCGCGGATCTTAAGTAAACTGCATTTGCGGGATCGGACGCAAGTTGCCATTTGGGCCGTGGAAAATGGGTATATAGGGCCTCGCTCATGATCATGAATAAAAAATGGTCGATCGTGTTCTGGTCGATCGTGATCGTTTCTTTGCTTGCGGGTTTGATTTATTGGCAAACGCCGATCGTGCTTCGTCTTGGTGTATTTATCGGAGGAAGTTGGAATGTTCCTTCCGCTTCTACATACGAGCTTATCGATGGGATCATTGCGCAGTTTGAACAGGATCATCCTGGAGTTCGTGTTCAATACGATGCGGGAATTTCTTTGAATGACTATTCGTCTTGGATGTCGGATAAAATTCTAGAAGGAAGCTGTCCGGATGTGTTTTTACTCATCGAAGGCGATTTGGATCTCTATAAAAAATTAGGGGTCTTAAAAAAACTTGATCCTCTGATCGACAGCGACTTGGGTTTTAGGGAGATTCAATATTATCCAAACACCCTCTCTCTTGCTTCCGATCGAGGCCATCAAATCGCTCTTCCTATGGAATGCAATCCGGATATGATGTTGGTCAACACTTCCCTTTTAAGACAAGAAGGTATTCCCATTCCTGATGAGAGCTGGACGATCGACGATCTTTATACGATTTGTCAAAAAGTGAGTCGTGATAAAGACAAAAATGGCGTTCTCGATCAATTTGGGATCTATGGATATTCTTGGGAACATGCATTTGATGCATTCAATGTAGAGATCTTAGATAACGAGGGCGCCTTCCAACTTCATCAAGAACCTTTCAAGCAAGCGATCACTTATTTGAAAGATTTAAAAGATCTTCATCTAGGTGTAGAACCCACCAAAGAGGATCTAGATAGCGGAAAGGTCGCGTTCGCGCCCATGAGCTATGCGGAATTTGTGACGTATAATCCTTATCCGTGGCGGATCAAGCGGTATTCCAATTTTGATTGGCAATGTCTTCCGATGCCGGCCAATTCATCCAACAGCGGGTTTTCTGGAGGTTCTTTTCTTTATATGGGTATTTCGAGTCGGACTTTTTTTTCTGATTTGTCTTGGGATCTTCTAAAAGCGTTTTGCTGCGACACCAAGAATCAAAAAGAAATCGTCTTCAATGGATTGGGGATCAGCCCCTTCGTTCTCGATGAGTCGAATGGCGATGTTTCGTTATATTATGAGCAAATAGGCATTTCCTCTGTAAGCGGGAATTAAAACAGCGGGTAGCAGCCTGATGAAAGTTAAAGTAGAGTA